>Ga0209500_10000531_pt1 | contig 32738 bp, 19 predicted proteins | sample S_140212_EF_Meta_FD_187323 | JGI IMG/M metagenome (GOLD analysis project Ga0209500, IMG submission 187323) | Freshwater microbial communities from Lake Simoncouche, Canada to study carbon cycling - S_140212_EF_MetaG (SPAdes) (version 2) | ecosystem: Environmental > Aquatic > Freshwater > Lake ...
CATATCTGCGTATATTTGGAATGGTGTTCCACCACTAATATTATCATTTTTAATCCAATATAATCCATCAGTTGATCCAGAGTAATCCGTTTTTATTTGAAAAGCGTTATCTCCAGCAGTTTCAGGAGTTAAACCATTCCCACCTTTTTCAACATATGAATTCCAATATCCGTTATAAGTTAATTCTGTCGATGCGTCTAACACATTATTATAGGTTTCATTTAAAAGTATATTTGCAATATCAATAAGTTCGTTATCATTAAAACCACTAGTTCTAAAGAAACCAACTGAAGCCGTTACACCTAAAATGGGTGTTGGTTGCGTATCTCCTGAAACAGGTTGTGCAATTACATAACCTAAATCTTCATCGGGTCCGTTCCACCATTCCATTCCTGTGAATCCAGATACGGGGGTACCGACTGCTAAATTTCCAACTTGGGTTGTTCCTGAGATTGGTGATCCTGTGTTATACGAAAAAGGTCTTGTTGTTGCCATTATTGTTGTTTAACAATAAATATCATTAACTACACTATTTCTAACACTTTATTATAAACCGAAAATATTGTTGGGTGACACTCAAATGTTTCTTTTCTTTCCAAACAATTAACGAGTGACGGTATACCTTGTATTGATTGCCATTCTCTAACACCATACCTCATGTCGGAAGCACAATTCAAACCACAACCACCAACCACATAATGGTATTTATATTCTTGTGAACCTTTTCTATATGGTGATCTAAACTCAGGATTTATTGAGCTACCTAATTGAATTATCTCTGCGTCGGTTGTTCCTGCTAAATGTAATAGACCCGAATCCATCGTAATAAAACACATACTATTTTGGATGAGGTACCAAGCCTGATCCATATCTGTATTATTCATTAAGTTTAATCCTAAATCAATTTTGAAATTAAATACTGGTTTATCCACATTAGACCCACCAAGTTCAGACGAATCTTTACCAATAGACACAACGGCAATACCTCTTTCGTTTAATAGTTTGGTTAACATTTGCCATTTCTTTGCATCCCAAGTTCTTGAGTCCCAATTTTGTACGGGATGAATTAAAACATATTTTTCAGGTAAACCTTCTATTGTGTCAATTGGTTTTGGAATGTAATCCATTTCCATTTCATCTTTGGATAACATAAAACCAAGATTGATTGCGTGAAATTGTCTAATGTCCATTGCATTATGTTTATAACAAATACCATTTGGATGATAACCAATATTAAATGATGTGAAAACTTCGTGGGTGTTTCTTATGTCCTCAGTGATTTCAGTATATATGTTATCAACATAAGGATTGGTTGAGAATAAATAGGGGTGATGTGTGGCAACAGATATTTTTTTACCATATGAGTTGTAAAGTTTTCTTAAAGTTGGCGTTACCGCTAAGGTATCCCCTAACGCTCTACATCCTAACACATCAATACAAACATCTTTCATATATTAAAATATAAAATACATTTAAATAAAATACATAATATCTTATAATCCGAATCTACTTTTTAGTGCTCTATAATTTTGTTGTTGTTCTGCAGCTGATAGTTGTCTGTTGTATAATAATACTAGTGCAATCTTGCCTTGAAACCCTCTATTATCTCCAGCATATCCAGAGGCTCCAATGAAGTAAGGGAATGTTGATGGAAACCCCGCAGTGTTTGTTCTATAACCACCAAAGACATTCCACCCATTTACTAAAACATTTGATGCCGATCCATTAACATAATATGTTGTTGCGGTTGGGTTCGCCCAATCGTTACCATCACCCGGATTTCTTGCTGTCATATTCCACGGACCCGTTCCATTAACACCGGCAATTCGTAATGATTTATCTGAGTTTGTTGCCGGTGAACTTGTTGCTATTAAACCTGCCAAACCTGTTGGGGTACTATATGAAAAATCGGGCATAAGAACCATTGTACAATCCAAATAAGATTGAGATACGCTTGATGAAATATAATTAGAATTACTTCCTGCGGAAAAATTAAAATAACTTTTTTCACCAGTTGTGCCACTACTGACCCATGTGACCGACCCAACCAATGTACCATTTGCGCCATTACCCGAAAGGTCATATACGGTTGTTCCTGATTTTGGGTATGATGGAGTGAACCCAGCATCTATTAGTGCTGTTAACCCACTTGTGACAATCTCCTCATAATCTTTATTAACACAAATAACCGTGTTCAAACTATTAAAATAAACTAATGCTCCAGCCTCAGTCGTAATACTTGACCCACTATACAATCTATTTGCGTAATCAATTAAGGTTGCCGAATTTATGGGAACTCTTATTGATGGACCGTTTGCTAATTTGTTTTCATAGAGTGTATAACCACCAGTAGGAGGACTAATTCCTGACCAATAACTTGTTGTTGATGTTGGCCCATACGTCACACCACTAGTAACACCAATAGAGTAATTACCCGCCCTAATTGATTTACCATCAGGGGTTGTAGAATATCTTATGAAATTTGGTGTTGGCATCTATTCTTTATATGATAAATACTTTAATTTTAATTCTTATTCACCTATTCTTAATAGGTATGGAAAATATAACTAATGAGAATAACTTACAAAGTAAGAGGATAGTTTTAATAAGTTCTTATTGTGATACCAAAGAAAAAATTGACGTTCTGATAAATACCATCAAAACGATTAAGAGTTACAATTTAGATGTAATGGTAAATAGTCCTTTACCTTTACCTTTCGATGTAATAAATATGTGTGATTTTTATGTGCAAACAAAAGAAAACCCATTACTTTATTGGCCCCAAAAATCTGTTATGTCTTGGGCAAGATATATTGGAAAGGATAGGGAAATTGTAGTTAAAAGATCGGTAATTGATTATGGTTGGGCAGCACTTTACCAAACTAAAAAATTATCTGAATATGCGTTAACATATGACTATGACAGATATTATCATATTATATATGATACGGAAATTGATGATACGGTGGTTTCTACTTTTTTATCGGATAAAAAATGTAACTTTTTTCCATTTCACGAACACAAAGTTAGTTTACATTTAATTGCGTTAGATAGAGAAAACCTATTGAAATTTTCAAATCTAATAACTTTTGATAGTTACCTTAAATTTAATTGTATTGTTGAGAACTGGCTTTACAACACTCTAATTAATAGTGATATGAATTATAAAATTGAATTAGAAAAAATTGATGATTTAATATTATTTCATAAAGACGAAAATTTATTTGATTACTCCGACATTAATGGTTTAGTTTTTTTTATAGTTAAAGATGTTATACTTAACAATGATGTTTGTTTATATTTTTACGATAATCAAGAAAAAATAAATGTGTTTATAACTGTAGATGGTGTTGAGACCTCTTATAATATATCCAATAGAGACATCATTAATTTAGGGTTTAAACCATACAATATAAAAAATGTGTTAATATCTTATAATGGGATTGTATCGGATATAACCGAAAAAATAAAAAATATTACACAAAACGTTATAGAAATAAAATTATTATGAATGAATTAACAATATTAGCAAATAAATACGGGTCTGATAAAGGAACCGAATATGGTGATAAACATAATTTTACCGAAACTTATGAAAAATACTTTAAAAGTTTTAAACATAAAAGTATAAACATATTAGAAATTGGTATTAATGACGGATCATCATTAAAAATGTGGTACGATTATTTTCCTAATGCAACAATCTATGGTGTGGATATTAATGATAAATCTAATTTTTCCAACGAAAGAGTTAAATGTATTGTGTTAGATCAATCAAAAAAAGAAGATTTAGAAGAATTCGTTAAAAATATTAACATAAGTTTTGACATAATTATTGACGATGGTAGTCACCATATTTCAGACCAACAACTATCTTTTGGTAGTTTATTCCCATTGTTAAAGGATGATGGGATATACGTAATTGAGGATTTACATACCTCGTTATGTGAACCAAATAAAATGTTATACGGAAGACCGATGGAAAATAATGTAGATAAGACCAACACTACTTTATATTATTTACAAAACAAACAATATGTTAGTGAGTACTTATCTCAAGACGAAAACAATTACATTCAAAACAATATTGGAAGTGTTAAAATATATGAAAAAGAAAATTCACACGAATGGAAAAAAAGTATAACTTCTATTATTACTAAAAAATTAAAAATTAAATTATTATATCTTACACCACATCTTTCAACAGGAGGGATGCCACAATTCGTATTAAAAAGAATTGAAGAACTTCAAAAATTCAAAGACCAAATTGAAATATTCTTAGTTGAGTATTCTCAATTTAGTAATACATATGTTGTTCAACGAGATAAAATAATTGATATATTGGGTGAAGGTCATTTTTTTAGTTTAGGTGATACAACTGACACAAAAAGAAAATATGAATTAATTGATATCATTAAAAACAATAATATTGATGTTGTCCATTCGGAAGAAATGGTTGAAGGATTTGAAAGTTTTAATAAAATTCCACTACCATTGTTAAATCAACTTTATTCAAATGATAGGACTTGGAAAATGGTTGAGACTTGTCATAATGTTTGGTTTAATCCCCAAACACATAAAAAGTTCAATCCTGAAGCATATTGTTTTGTTACCCCTTATCATTTAAAGGAAACGTTTTTAAATGAAACACCAATTAAGTTTTTATCGTTATACCCAATTGAGAATAAGGTAACTAAAATTTTAAAGGAGTATGAAATATATGGTGATTTTAATCAAGTCCCATTAATTAAAAAAATTGTAGTAAGAGAAGAACTTGGTTTGGATATGTTTAAAACTCACGTACTTAATGTTGGGTTATGGACAAGTGGTAAAAATCAAGGTGAAGGTGTTGAGGTTGCAAGAGAATTAATTGAATCAAACTCAGATATTGAATTCCATTTTATTGGGAACCAAGCTCCAAACTTTGAAGACTATTGGGGTCCAATAATGAATAATTTACCATCAAACGTAAAAGTATGGGGTGAGCGTAATGACGTTGAAAAATTCATGACGGCTTGTGATGTTTTAATGTTTAACTCAACTTGGGAATGTAATCCGTTGGTTGTTAGAGAATCAATCAACTATGGAATGAAAATCCTTGCAAGAGATTTACCACAATACATGGGTATGTTTGACGGATATGTAACACCAATAGAAGGTGATGTTAAAAACATATCAAAACAATTGGTTGGACTTATTGAAAATAAAGACTTTTATAAAATATTACCTGATGATACATTTGGTGAAGATTTATTGAATTTTTATAACGCAGTTACAAATATAAACATTACCCAAAACAAACCATTAGCCAAAGATTATACCTTTGTTAGACATTATGTTACCCAACCTTATTTTGAAATACAAGGGACAACAGAAAACAAATTGAATATTAAATATTATGATGATAAAAATGAAATATCATATCAAAATGAATTGTCAATTAATAGTTGGGTTAAATTAAATAAAGAATACTTTATTAAATGGAGAACAACGGTTGAAGAAAATGGTGAAATCATTTACGATGAGACTTTAAATTTAAAAGATAAACGAGTTTATATTTCATTCGGATCAAAATCATTAGGTGATACAATGGCGTGGGTTCCTTATTGTGAGGTCTTTAGAAAAAAACATGGTTGCAAACTTATAGTGTCAACATTTCTTAATAGTTTATTTAAAGATCAATACCCTGAGATTGAATTCGTTGATCCTGGTGATTCAGTACCAAATATACACGCACAATATAGATTAGGTTGGCATTATACAAGTGAAGGCGTTTACGATAAAAACAAACATCCATTTGATTTTAAGAAAATACCGTTACAAAAAACGGCAACGGATATCTTAGGTTTAAATTATGAAGAAGTTAGACCACTATTAAAATTACCTAACACACCTAAAAAGAAAAAAGTGGGTATTGGGTTTCACTCAACCGCTCAGGCAAAATATTGGAATAACCCCGATGCTTGGCAAACGGTTATAGACCATCTTAATAATTTGGGATATGAATGTATGGTCTATTCTAAAGAAGGTGATGGATATATGAACAACCATTATCCTGAAGGTGTAACCATTTTTAAAGGTGGTAACCTACAAGAAGTAATTGACGACCTATCCGAATGTGAGTTCTTTATTGGTTTGGGATCTGGGTTATCTTGGTTGGCTTGGGCTTGTAAATTACCTGTCGTTTTGATTTCAGGGTTTAGTGAGAAATGGGCGGAAACAACTTTAGACACATATAGAGTTATTAACGAAAGTGTTTGTCACGGATGTTTTAACTCAGATAGATTAGATGCTGGTGATTGGAATTGGTGTCCACTACATAAGAATACGGGTCGGATGTTTGAATGTACAAAAGAAATAAGTTCCGATATGGTTATTAAAGAAATAAATAAAATAATTAACAAAGAAGTAATGGAAGAAAAAATTGATGAGGTCTCATTTGATTGGGGAGGAAGAAGTGAATGGTATATTAAACAAGCAGAGGAAGAAATATTTGAAGGTAATACCTATGAAAGATTTTTTGAAGTTGAAGAAGGTGACATTGTTGTAGATTTAGGAGCATCTTTGGGTCCATTTACATATAAAATATTACCAAAAAACCCAAAACAGTGTTATGTGGTTGAACCAATAAGTCACCAAATAGAAATTCTAAAAAAGAATGTAGGTCAAGAAAATGTGAAAATCATACAAGGAGCAATCACAGATAAAAAGAAAATTGAAATTTCTTGGGATGAAATGACTGAAAGTGTTCCCACATTTAGTTTTAGAGAGTTTTTAGACGAACAAGGAATTAATAAAATTGATTTCTTAAAATGTGATTGTGAAGGTGGGGAATATGATGTCTTCCAACAAAGTAACATTGAGTTTTTAAAAACAATTCCAAAAATTGTTACTGAGTTTCACTTAAATAACGATTCAAATTACCACGAATGTAAATTTAGATGGTTTAGAGATAATATCTTAACTCAGTTTGATAACATACAAGTTTTCTCCGTAGATGGTGTTGATATTAAATGGGATCTATGGAATGAACACTTTATAGAATACTATAGTGAAGTAATCATCTATATAGATAACAGAAAATAATTCTTAACCCTCACCTTTAAAGTGGGGGTTTTTTATAAAAATATAAATTTATTTTGTTTTTTAGAAATTAATTACATACCTTTGTTTTTTAAAAAAAATAAAAATGAAAAAATTTGATTTTATAACAGAAAAATGGACCATTTCTAAATTGTTAGAACTATTAAATAATGGTAAATTTGTTAAATTACCCCATCAAAGACCATTAAACCTTAAAAACGGTCATGCAAATAGATTTATTGAGGCAACATTAAATTGTGATTTATTATCTCCGTTTATATTTTCAGATTTAAAATCTAGTTTAGATGTCACTATAGATAATGAAGATAAAAAGTTTTTTACTGATTTTATTGATAAAGGTTTTGAATATTCAATTGAGGACTGTCAACATAGGATGTCAAGTTTACAAACAATAAATAGTGGGTCTGAAATGGATTATTTTATCAATGAATTTACCGGAAAAAAAGAACAATTTTTAAATTCTCATGTGTTAGTTACAATATTAAAAAATGCAAGTAGAGAAGAATTAATTAGAAAATTTGGTAAAGTTAATTCTAGTAAACCAGTTACAAATGATAATTTATTATGGGGTATTAATAATAACTTCAACCAATTCATTAAATCGCGTTTTATTGATAATAAAACTTTAATTAAACTTTATAAAATTAAAAAAAATAGTGAAAATGTAAAAAGAACTTTATATGGTAATTTATTGAAAATAATAAAAGTATGTGCTTATCACAATAAAATTATTGAGACACAAAATACTGGATCAGACTATTTGATGTCTTTTCTTAAAAATGATATTGATATTAAAAATTTTAATCAAATAATAAATTTATTTGATCTTTGGTATGAAATAATTAAGGACAATCCATATAAAGACAAATTTACAACACAATCTAATTTATTTTTTATTTTACATGTTTTATCTAAAAAAAGTATTGATGTAAAAAGTATTGATGTAAATTTAGTAAATAAACTACTTTTAAATTTTTCTGATACAAGATCATCTGCCGAAAGTAGATATAACCACATATTAAATTTGATTAATAATGAAAAATAATGAAATGCAATCACATCTTATTGAGATCTTAAAAAATTTTTATTTAAGAAGTGATTTAATAAATGATTTAATTATTGACCCCAATAGTTTTATTTTTTTATCAGAAATATCCGAAGAAGAAATTTGGTCATATTATATTTGGATTTGTAAAGAATTAAAAATTAAAGATAGGGTAATGTTATCTTCAGGAATAAATTCTGAAGATGCAAGAAAAATGAAAATTAATGGACATAAAAATGAAGAGTTAACTAAAGATGATATATTAAAAGATTCAAATAATTCTTCCATTAAAAAAATACTTTACAAAGATGAAAAAATTATTGATGTCTTAGGTGGTGGTATAAATGAAAAAAAAGTTGATTCTATTTTAGGTGACAAAACAACCCCAAAGAGTGATCTAATGTTAATTTTAAATACAAATAGATTTATTAATCTTTCCCTTAAAAAATCAATAAATGGTCAGGTACACCTTAATAAAGTAAAAAGATTTATAATTGGGTATGAAAAAATGTATGGTAATATCCCAAATAATGTAACAGAGGGTCTCTTATTTTTATTTTCCGGACACCAAAAAATAAACGATATTTTAAATGATATAAGGTATATTAATAAAAATAAAAATATTCGTAAAATAGAATTAAAACATCGTATATTATCAATTGATACTATGAATAAATTTAATCCTAATTTATCGGTTGATTTATTATTATGGTTTAAATTAAATATTGGTAATATTACTAATATAGTATTTAAAACAGGTTGGTGTAAAAATGAAAATGATTGGGTTGATTATATATTTTATAGGAATAAAATTGATAATAACGATTTAATTGATAATGTTATTAATGTAAATGAATTAATAAAAAAATCTATTGAAGAATCTAATCAGATATATTTTGGGTCTAATGGAACCACAATTTTATTACCATTTGGTAGTGTGCAATATCATTTAGGTGGACTACAATTTCACCATAATCTAAAAAAAATATTAAAAATAATCTAATAACTTGTTATTGTTAATTATTTTATTTATTTTTCTTAAAAAACATATATGAACATGAATACTTTAATAAACGGAGATTGTCTTGATGAATTAAAAAAACTTGAATCGAATTCGATTTCTTGCATTATAACATCCCCACCATATAATAAAAAAGGTTTAATTGGAAAAGTAACTCCTGGTAATCAAGTGTGGAAAAAATTTAATATTGATTACAACTCATATGGGGATGACTTACCTGAAAGTGAATACTCCATTTGGATGGTAGATATTTTGAATGAAATGAAAAGAGTGATTAAACCAGATGGATCAATATTTTTTAATCATAAACCAAGAAGACATAAAAATAAAGTTTATTTACCTACTGATTTTATAAATAAAAGTGAACTTGATGTGTATCAACTTATAATTTGGAATAGGTTATCTAGCCCAAATATTAGAAAAGATTTATTACTTCCTTGTACGGAACATATTTATTGGTTAACTAAGGGCAAACCAAAAGTATTTAAAGATCAGATTGAAACTCAATTTCATTCTGAAGTATGGAATATTAATCCTGAGAGAAACAATTCACATCCGGCTCCATTTCCTGAAAAATTAGTTGAGAATTGTCTTTTATTAACAACAGAAGAAAATGACATTTGTTTAGATCCATTTATGGGTTCTGGCACAACAGGGGTAGTTTCAAATAAACATAATAGAAATTTTGTTGGAATTGAGATTGATGTTAAATATATGAATATCAGTAAAGATCGATTATCTAATTTATAATTCTTAACCCTCACCTTTAAAGTGTGGGTTTTTTATTAACAAGGACCTTGATATGTTAAAGTATTTGTGGCATAATCCCATAACCAACAATCCAAACCATCAGAATAGTAACCATCTGATGCTGGAGATGTACAAGTACCATCTGTATAGATTCCAAAAGCAGATGATAACCTACAAGAAGTACCGTCACATATTGAAAGGTAGTATGTGTTTGGGTAAATAAAAGGGTCACAAGCAGTAATACAATCACCACCATACGTTAATGAAGTTTCACAACAAATAATTTTACATGGTGTTGGTGTTGGTGTTAATGTTGGTGTTTGACTTACGACTGGTCTAGTTCCTGTTGGTGTATTTGTTGGTGTTGGTGTATTTGTTGGGGTTTTTGTTGGTGTTAATGTTGGTGTTGGACTTGCTCCTGGTATAGTGGATGATGGTGTTACCGTTGGTGTTACGGTTACGGTTGGAGTAGGTGTTGGAGTTGCGGGACAAAACGTATTATCATCCCACTTAGATGCATTAGCCTTTAACACATCATCAACTTTACTGATGTTTGAACATAAAACGTCGTTAAGTTTAGTTACTGTTCCCATATTCTAATTATACTAATTCAATCCAATCTTGTGATGGATTAAAATATATCAAATCCGCACTTATGGCGTAACCAACAACTCTAATTATGTCACCTGTGCCTGTAGGTTGGGTTTGAGTCATTTCACCTGCGGTTGTTGATAGGTATAATTCACCTCCGATACCTGTCCAGTTCCACGTGGAATTGTAAACATAACCCCTTAACAACATACCTCTATTGAATGCCGTATCAACAGATATTGCTAATAAATTTTTTGATGAACTTGCGGCATCCGCATCTGTTAAACCCCAAGCGGGTCCTGATTTCCATTGATATACAGAATATGCGGTAGACGCACTTGTTCCTCCAAATGTTACCACTTCACCGTAATGCCCGTTAGTCGTTAACTGTGTTGTCGGGTCGGTCTTTAATGACCATGTACCTTGAGCAATAAAAATACCTGTATTATTAAGTGTCCCTGTAACTGTTTCACTACCTGTTACTGTTAATAAATTTGTTGTAGCATTGAATGTTAAGTTTGGTTCTGAGTTTGCAGAATTTGCAGTTCCATTGGCGGTTAATACATTATTATCTGTTGTTGGTGATATTGTACTAAATCCTGTTCCCGAAGTTCCGTTAGTACCTGATGTACCATTTGTACCTGATGTACCATTTGTACCTGATGTACCGTTTGTTCCATTCGTACCTGATGTTCCGTTAGTTCCGTTAGTACCTGATGTACCATTTGTACCTGATGTACCATTTGTACCTGATGTACCATTTGTACCTGATGTTCCGTTAGTTCCGTTAGTACCTGATGTACCATTTGTACCTGATGTACCATTTGTACCTGATGTTCCGTTCGTACCTGATGTACCATTTGTACCTGATGTTCCGTTAGTTCCGTTAGTACCTGATGTACCATTTGTACCTGATGTACCATTTGTACCTGATGTTCCGTTAGTTCCATTAGTACCTGAAGTACCTGATGCTCCACTAACACCTGAAGTTCCATTAGTACCTGACGTACCATTAGTTCCGTTTGTTCCCGAAGTACCATTAGTACCGTTGGTCCCGCTCGTACCATTTGTTCCTGAAGTTCCATTAGTACCGTTGGTACCACTTGAACCATTAGTTCCCGAAGTTCCGTTTGTCCCTGACGTACCATTAGTTCCAGATGTTCCGTTGGTACCTGATGTTCCATTTGTACCATTAGTTCCGCTTGTACCATTTGTTCCATTAGTCCCTGACGTTCCGTTAGTTCCGGATGTTCCATTTGTTCCATTAGTCCCCGACGTTCCGTTTGTTCCTGAAGTTCCGTTTGTTCCATTAGTCCCTGAAGTTCCGTTTGTTCCATTCGTACCGCTTGTTCCATTCGTACCTGATGTTCCATTAGTACCTGACGTACCATTAGTTCCGTTTGTTCCCGAAGTTCCATTAGTACCTGACGTTCCGTTAGTTCCGTTGGTACCATTAGTTCCCGAAGTTCCATTTGTCCCTGAAGTTCCATTAGTACCTGAAGTCCCATTTGTCCCTGAAGTTCCATTAGTACCATTCGTTCCGCTCGTACCATTTGTTCCTGATGTACCATTAGTTCCGTTCGTACCTGAAGTCCCATTAGTCCCTGATGTTCCATTCGTACCGTTCGTTCCACTTGTTCCATTTGTTCCATTAGTACCTGATGTCCCATTAGTTCCGTTAGTTCCCGATGTACCATTTGTACCTGACGTTCCGTTTGTCCCTGAAGTTCCGTTAGTTCCGTTTGTCCCTGATGATCCATTAGTCCCGTTAGTTCCCGATGTACCATTTGTTCCGCTAGTTCCATTTGTTCCTGAAGATCCATTTGTACCGTTCGTACCTGACGTACCATTAGTACCTGACGTTCCATTAGTTCCGTTTGTTCCTGATGTACCGTTTGTCCCTGAAGTTCCATTTGTACCGCTGGTTCCATTAGTTCCAGATGTACCATTAGTACCATTAGTACCTGAAGTACCATTAGTTCCGCTTGTACCATTTGTACCTGACGTACCGTTAGTTCCACTCGTACCATTTGTTCCATTAGTTCCTGAAGTTCCATTAGTTCCGCTTGTACCATTAGTACCGTTTGTTCCCGAAGTACCATTTGTACCTGACGTTCCATTAGTTCCCGATGTACCATTTGTTCCATTTGTACCTGACGTTCCATTTGTCCCGCTTGTACCATTAGTCCCACTTGTTCCATTGGTTCCGCTAGTTCCATTAGTTCCATTCGTACCTGATGTTCCATTTGTACCTGAGGTTCCATTAGTTCCTGAAGTTCCATTTGTACCGTTAGTCCCACTAGTGCCATTAGTACCTGACGTTCCGTTTGTCCCTGAAGTTCCGTTAGTTCCGTTTGTTCCTGACGTTCCGTTTGTCCCTGAAGTTCCGTTAGTTCCGTTTGTACCTGATGTTCCATTGGTCCCGCTCGTACCATTAGTTCCCGAAGTACCATTTGTTCCATTTGTTCCTGAAGTCCCGTTAGTTCCCGATGTACCATTTGTACCTGAGGTTCCGTTAGTTCCTGATGTACCATTAGTACCATTCGTTCCGCTTGTACCATTGGTACCTGAAGTTCCATTAGTTCCTGATGTACCATTAGTACCATTCGTTCCGCTTGTACCATTTGTTCCCGAAGTTCCATTTGTACCTGACGTTCCGTTTGTACCGTTTGTACCGCTTGTACCATTTGTTCCCGAAGTTCCGTTTGTACCTGACGTTCCGTTAGTACCGCTCGTACCATTTGTTCCATTTGTACCTGAGGTTCCGTTAGTACCTGAAGTCCCATTTGTACCGTTAGTACCATTAGTTCCTGACGTTCCGTTTGTACCGTTGGTTCCACTTGAACCATTTGTTCCGTTAGTCCCTGAAGTTCCGTTAGTTCCCGATGTCCCATTAGTTCCGCTAGTACCGTTTGTTCCATTGGTTCCACTTGTACCGTTAGTCCCGTTAGTACCATTCGTACCTGAAGTCCCATTTGTTCCGTTAGTTCCACTTGTTCCATTTGTACCTGATGTTCCATTAGTTCCTGACGTTCCGTTTGTTCCATTTGTTCCGTTTGTACCTGAAGTTCCATTTGTACCATTCGTACCTGAAGTTCCGTTAGTTCCCGATGTGCCATTAGTTCCGCTAGTACCGTTTGTTCCGTTAGTACCTGAAGTTCCATTGGTTCCACTTGTACCGTTAGTTCCCGAAGTACCATTTGTTCCGTTTGTACCTGATGTACCATTAGTTCCAGATGTTCCGTTCGTACCATTTGTACCTGATGTTCCGTTTGTACCTGAAGTTCCATTTGTTCCCGAAGTTCCATTAGTCCCCGATGTACCATTTGTTCCTGAGGTTCCGTTTGTACCATTAGTACCGCTGGTTCCGTTCGTTCCATTGGTCCCGCTCGTGCCATTAGTTCCTGAAGTTCCATTAGTACCCGAAGTTCCATTCGTTCCATTTGTTCCTGATGTACCATTAGTTCCGTTCGTACCTGAAGTTCCATTAGTCCCCGACGTACCGTTTGTACCATTAGTTCCGTTCGTACCTGAAGTTCCATTAGTCCCCGACGTACCGTTTGTACCATTAGTTCCATTCGTTCCTGAAGTCCCATTAGTACCTGATGTACCATTTGTCCCTGACGTTCCATTCGTTCCGTTAGTGCCCGATGTTCCGTTAGTACCTGATGTTCCATTAGTACCGCTAGTTCCATTCGTACCGTTTGTCCCTGATGTTCCGTTTGTTCCCGACGTTCCATTTGTACCATTGGTACCTGAAGTTCCATTAGTTCCTGATGTACCATTAGTACCATTCGTTCCGCTTGTACCATTAGTACCGTTCGTCCCTGAAGTTCCGTTTGTACCATTCGTTCCTGAAGTTCCGTTGGTACCTGAAGTTCCATTCGTACCGTTGGTACCACTTGAACCATTTGTTCCCGAAGTTCCATTAGTCCCGTTAGTACCTGAAGTCCCGTTAGTACCTGAAGTCCCGTTTGTACCTGAAGTTCCGTTTGTACCATTAGTACCCGATGTTCCATTTGTTCCACTTGTACCGTTGGTACCATTCGTTCCTGAAGTTCCATTTGTACCTGAAGTCCCATTTGTTCCGTTTGTACCATTCGTTCCTGAAGTCCCGTTAGTACCTGAGGTTCCATTGGTGCCTGATGTTCCGTTAGTTCCTGAAGTCCCATTTGTTCCATTTGTACCTGAAGTCCCGTTTGTTCCATTAGTTCCTGAAGTCCCGTTTGTTCCGTTAGTTCCACTTGTACCATTCGTACCTGAAGTCCCATTTGTTCCGTTTGTACCATTCGTTCCTGAAGTACCGTTAGTACCGTTGGTTCCGTTGGTTCCTGATGTACCATTTGTACCATTCGTACCTGAAGTCCCGTTAGTACCTGAAGTCCCGTTAGTACCTGACGTTCCATTTGTCCCTGAAGTCCCATTAGTTCCTGAAGTTCCGTTTGTACCATTAGTTCCAGATGTTCCGTTCGTACCATTTGTACCTGATGTACCATTTGTACCTGATGTACCATTAGTTCCAGATGTTCCGTTCGTACCATTTGTACCTGATGTTCCGTTAGTACCTGACGTACCATTAGTACCTGAAGATCCATTTGTGCCATTAGTGCCTGAAGTTCCGTTCGTACCATTTGTTCCTGAGGTACCGTTAGTTCCGTTAGTTCCGTTAGTTCCAGATGTACCATTTGTCCCTGAAGTTCCGTTTGTACCTGATGTACCATCAGTCCCATCAACACCAGAAAGTCCACTAGATCCACTAGATCCACTAGATCCATTCGTACCATTTGTTCCTGAAGTTCCGTTTGTACCGTTCGTACCTGAAGACCCATTAGTTCCATTAGTACCCGATGTACCGTTAGTTCCATTCGTTCCGTTTGTACCTGAAGTCCCATTAGTCCCTGATGTTCCGTTGGTACCATTTGTTCCAGATGTTCCATTCGTACCTGAAGTACCATTAGTTCCCGATGTACCGTTTATACCCGAAGTTCCATTGGTTCCGTTTGTACCTGATGTTCCATTGGTCCCGCTCGTACCATTTGTTCCATTTGTTCCGTTAGTCCCTGAAGTACCATTCGTACCTGAGGTTCCATTCGTTCCACTTGTACCGTTGGTACCTGAAGTTCCGTTCGTACCTGAAGACCCATTAGTTCCATTAGTACCTGAAGTCCCATTAGTCCCTGATGTACCATTGGTTCCGCTAGTTCCATTAGTTCCTGATGTGCCGTTTGTACCATTTGTACCTGAACTCCCATTTGTACCGCTAGTACCATTTGTTCCGTTAGTACCTGAAGTTCCATTGGTACCCGAAGTACCGTTAGTTCCATTTGTACCTGAAGTTCCGTTTGTACCATTCGTACCCGAAGTTCCGTTTGTACCTGAAGATCCATTAGTTCCATTTGTACCTGAAGTTCCGTTCGTACCTGACGTACCATTGGTTCCATTTGTTCCATTCGTTCCATTTGTACCTGAAGTTCCATTAGTACCTGAAGTACCGTTTGTTCCGTTCGTTCCTGAAGTACCATTTGTTCCTGAAGTACCATTTGTTCCTGAAGTTCCATTTGTTCCACTTGACCCATTAGTTCCATTAGTTCCTGAAGTACCATTTGTTCCTGAAGTTCCATTTGTTCCACTTGACCCATTAGTTCCATTAGTTCCTGAAGTACCATTTGTACCTGATGTTCCATTTGTACCTGATGTTCCATTAGTTCCATTTGTACCTGAAGATCCATTAGTTCCATTTGTTCCTGAAGTTCCATTTGTACCTGAAGATCCATTAGTTCCATTTGTTCCTGAAGATCCATTAGTTCCATTTGTTCCTGAAGTTCCATTTGTACCTGAAGATCCATTAGTTCCATTTGTTCCTGAAGTTCCATTTGTACCTGAAGATCCATTAGTTCCATTTGTTCCTGAAGTTCCATTAGTTCCATTTGTTCCAGATGTTCCGTTAGTTCCGCTAGTACCATTGGTACCGCTAGTTCCATTCGTACCGCTAGTTCCATTGGTTCCATTTGTCCCTGAAGTTCCATTAGTCCCTGAAGTTCCATTTGTACCATTGGTTCCGTTTGTCCCTGAAGTTCCATTGGTACCTGACGTTCCATTTGTTCCCGAAGTTCCATTAGTACCTGACGTTCCATTAGTGCCCGAAGTACCATTTGTTCCATTTGTACCGCTAGTCCCGTTAGTTCCTGATGTACCATTCGTTCCAGATGTTCCGTTAGTACCACTTGACCCATTTGTTCCGTTGGTACCATTCGTTCCATTTGTACCTGAGGTTCCGTTAGTTCCACTCGTACCATTTGTTCCTGATGTTCCGTTCGTACCATTAGTACCTGAAGTTCCATTAGTACCACTTGAACCATTTGTTCCATTAGTACCCGATGTACCGTTCGTACCTGAAGTCCCATTAGTCCCTGATGTTCCATTTGTGCCGCTAGTTCCATTAGTTCCATTTGTCCCTGAGGTTCCATTAGTTCCATTTGTCCCTGACGATCCGTTTGTACCATTTGTTCCAGATGTTCCATTCGTACCTGAAGTTCCGTTCGTACCGCTAGTTCCATTGGTTCCATTAGTACCCGATGATCCGTTTGTCCCATTTGTTCCATTAGTTCCTGAAGTACCATTAGTACCGCTAGTACCATTTGTTCCGTTAGTACCTGAAGTTCCATTGGTACCTGAAGTACCATTTGTTCCGTTAGTGCCCGATGTTCCATTAGTACCTGAAGTCCCGTTGGTTCCATTTGTTCCTGAAGTACCATTAGTTCCGTTAGTTCCTGATGTTCCATTAGTACCACTTGAACCATTAGTTCCTGAAGTACCGTTTGTTCCATTTGTTCCCGAAGTACCATTGGTCCCGCTCGTACCATTTGTACCATTAGTACCTGATGTCCCATTCGTACCTGAAGTTCCGTTCGTACCATTAGTACCTGAAGTTCCATTGGTACCTGAAGTACCATTTGTTCCGTTAGTGCCCGATGTTCCATTAGTACCTGAAGTCCCGTTGGTTCCTGATGATCCATTTGTACCATTAGTTCCATTGGTACCTGAAGTACCGTTTACCCCCGATATACCACTTGTTCCATTAGTTCCCGAAGTTCCGTTAGTTCCGTTAGTTCCGTTAGTTCCGTTAGTTCCACTTGTACCTGAAGTCCCATTAGTACCATTCGTTCCTGATGTTCCATTTGTTCCTGAAGTTCCGTTTGTTCCATTAGTACCTGATGTACCATTTGTACCTGACGTTCCATTGGTTCCACTAGTACCATTTGTACCGTTGGTACCTGAAGTTCCATTAGTACCAGATGTTCCGTTGGTACCATTTGTACCGTTAGTCCCCGATGAACCATTTGTTCCGTTAGTCCCTGAAGTACCATTCGTACCTGAAGTTCCGTTCGTACCATTGGTTCCGTTTGTCCCTGATGTTCCATTTGTTCCATTTGTTCCCGAAGTACCGTTAGTACCTGACGTTCCGTTAGTACCTGAAGTACCGTTTGTCCCTGATGTTCCGTTAGTACCATTCGTTCCTGAAGTTCCATTCGTACCTGAGGATCCATTAGTTCCATTCGTTCCGTTTGTACCTGAAGTTCCATTAGTGCCACTAGTTCCGTTTGTACCGTTTGTTCCCGAAGATCCATTCGTACCATTTGTTCCTGATGTGCCGTTGGTACCTGAAGTTCCATTAGTACCATTCGTACCTGAAGTTCCGTTTGTACCATTCGTCCCTGAAGTTCCGTTTGTTCCCGATGTCCCATTAGTACCGTTAGTTCCTGAAGTTCCATTCGTACCATTTGTTCCGCTAGTTCCGTTGGTTCCCGAAGTTCCGTTAGTTCCATTTGTCCCTGACGTTCCGTTGGTACCATTTGTTCCATTCGTACCTGATGTCCCGTTGGTACCATTTGTTCCTGAAGTTCCATTAGTTCCCGATGTCCCGTTGGTTCCATTTGTCCCTGATGTGCCGTTTGTTCCTGATGTTCCATTGGTTCCATTTGTACCTGATGTTCCGTTAGTTCCTGATGTTCCATTAGTTCCATTTGTACCTGATGTGCCGTTTGTACCGTTAGTTCCTGATGTTCCATTAGTCCCTGAAGTACCATTCGTACCGTTAGTTCCCGATGTTCCATTGGTTCCATTGGTTCCACTAGTACCATTGGTTCCACTAGTACCATTTGTTCCGTTAGTTCCATTCGTTCCATTTGTACCCGACGTTCCATTTGTACCGTTTGTCCCATTAGTTCCTGATGTTCCGTTTGTTCCATTAGTACCTGACGATCCATTCGTACCATTCGTACCTGAAGTACCGTTAGTTCCGTTCGTACCTGAGGTTCCATTAGTACCGGAAGTCCCATTAGTTCCGTTCGTACCATTAGTACCGCTAGTTCCTGAAGAACCACTTGTTCCATTAATTACACCTAACGTAGTTTGACCATATGAATAATGAGTTGTACCTTCGGTTACGAAAGTAATTGTATGTGATTGATTTGAGGTATTTGTAGCTCGAACTTTAACAAATATCCTATCTGTTGTATTGATTGAAAATCCTCCTTGAAATCCATCAGATAATACCATTGATGGGTTTGGTGAATTTGTTGTTACAGGTGCTGGGTCTGTTGAAAATAATAAAGTTTCAGTCCCACCTGTTGTTCTTGAATAAACTTCACAGAATATATCAAAACTTGCATTATTGTTTTCTTTATACGCGTGTAAGAAGAAAGACCAAATTCCCGCAGGTATGGTTGATACATTCGGATAAGTTGAGGGTGTTAAATATGATTGAATAGTTGATGTTACACCATTCGCAATAGTAACCGTAACTGTTTGTTGCGACCCTGATGTCGGTATTGGTGAAAATTCTTTATAAGGGGTTTGTGTTACTGATTCGTTAAAGAAATAAACAGCACCACCTGAAATACCATTAACACCGCTAGTACCGTTCGTACCATTAGTTCCCGATGTTCCATTAGTACCATTCGTACCTGAAGTTCCATTAGTACCATTGGTTCCTGATGTTCCATTAGTTCCGTTGGTACCTGAAGTTCCATTCGTTCCTGATGATCCATTAGTACCATTAGTACCATTAGTACCGCTTGATCCATTTGTTCCATTCGTACCTGAAGTACCGTTAGTTCCGTTCGTACCAGAAGTTCCATTCGTACCGTTAGTTCCTGAGGTCCCATCAGTACCATTCGTACCGTTAGTTCCTGAAGTTCCATTCGTACCGTTAGTCCCTGAAGTACCATTCGTACCGTTAGTTCCTGATGATCCGTTAGTTCCTGACGTTCCATTCGTACCGTTTGTTCCTGAAGTTCCGTTCGTACCTGAAGTACCATTAGTCCCTGAGGTCCCATCAGTACCATTAGTCCCTGAAGTTCCATTCGTACCGTTAGTCCCTGATGAACCATTAGTTCCGCTAGTACCATTTGTTCCATTAGTTCCATTGGTTCCGTTTGTACCTGAAGTTCCATTGGTTCCGTTAGTACCATTCGTACCATTTGTACCTGAAGTACCATTAGTTCCGCTAGTCCCGTTGGTTCCTGAAGTCCCATTGGTTCCATTAGTTCCGCTAGTCCCGTTGGTTCCATTTGTCCCATCGGTTCCTGAAGTCCCATTGGTTCCATTAGTTCCATTTGTACCTGATGTTCCGTTGGTTCCTGAAGTACCATTTGTACCATTGGTTCCGTTAGTACCAGATGTTCCGTCCGTTCCATTTGTACCTGAAGTTCCATTAGTTCCCGATGACCCGTTTGTTCCCGAAGTTCCATTAGTACCGTTGGTTCCCGATGTACCATTTGTTCCATTGGTTCCGCTAGTTCCATTCGTACCTGAGGTTCCATTAGTACCCGAAGTACCATTAGTACCTGATGTTCCATTTGTTCCTGAAGTGCCATTAGTTCCATTTGTACCCGAAGTACCATTAGTTCCGTTCGTTCCACTTGTACCATTTGTACCATTTGTACCTGAAGTTCCATTGGTTCCGCTAGTTCCGTTGGTACCATTTGTTCCTGATGTTCCGTTTGTACCCGATGTACCATTTGTTCCTGATGTTCCGTTTGTACCATTAGTTCCTGAAGTTCCATTAGTACCGCTAGTACCATTTGTTCCGCTAGTTCCGTTAGTACCATTCGTACCTGAAGTTCCGTTTGTACCATTAGTGCCTGATGTGCCGTTTGTTCCTGAAGTTCCGTTGGTACCTGATGTTCCGTTAGTTCCATTTGTTCCGCTAGTACCATTTGTACCGTTAGTCCCTGATGTCCCATTAGTTCCGTTCGTACCATTTGTTCCGTTTGTTCCGCTAGTACCATTCGTACCAGATGTTCCATTCGTACCATTTGTTCCGCTAGTACCATTAGTCCCTGATGTTCCATTTGTACCGTTAGTTCCTGAAGTACCATTAGTCCCGTTTGTTCCCGAAGTTCCGTTAGTTCCTGAGGTTCCATTCGTACCATTCGTTCCGTTAGTACCTGAAGTCCCATTTGTTCCGTTAGTTCCTGAGGTTCCATTCGTACCATTCGTTCCGTTAGTACCTGAAGTCCCATCCGTACCATTAGTTCCTGATGTTCCGTTAGTACCATTTGTCCCTGATGTTCCGTTAGTACCGTCCGTACCTGAGGTTCCATTTGTTCCATCAGTACCATTCGTTCCTGAAGTACCATTTGTGCCGCTTGTTCCATCTGTACCATTAGTTCCACTAGTACCATTTGAACCTGAAGTTCCGTCTGTACCATTAGTTCCACTAGTCCCATTTGAACCTGAAGTTCCGTCTGTACCGTCTGTACCGTTAGTACCATCTGTTCCATTAGTACCTGAGGTTCCGTCCGTACCTGAAGTCCCATCTGTTCCGTCCGTACCATTTGTTCCTGAGGTTCCGTCCGTACCATTAGTTCCTGAAGTACCATTTGTGCCGGATGTACCTTGTTCTCCAACAAGACAAAGATAAACACCTCCAATTGTTTTATAACCTGGACTTTGAGAATATGTGATAATTGCAATTAAATCACCCGTTGAGGCGGTATAACCGCTAATTAACATATATTGTATAATGTCATCACCAGGGGCATATACACTTAATGTTTGTCCAGGTCCCCATGCCATATTTGCGTAGGAAGGACCATTGTATGTTTGAGCTACCGCTTGAAAATAATAATCTCCCGCTAAGAATGGTGTACAAATTAATGGTGATGTTCCTGAAGTTCCGTCAGTACCATTTGTCCCATTAGTTCCGTTTGTTCCTGAAGTTCCATCCGTTCCGTTAGTTCCTGAAGTTCCATCTGTTCCATTTGTTCCTGAAGTTCCGTCTGACCCATTTGTTCCATTTGTCCCTGAAGTTCCGTCCGTACCATTTGTCCCTGAAGTTCCGTCCGTACCGTTGGTTCCAGAACTTCCATCTGTTCCGTTAGTACCATTTGTTCCATTAGTCCCTGAAGATCCGTCAGTTCCGTCAGTTCCGTTTGTTCCACTTGAACCATCAGTTCCATTTGTTCCGCTAGTACCATCAGTTCCATTTGTTCCGCTAGTACCATCAGTACCATTTGTTCCTGAAGTGCCGTTAGTACCACTTGATCCATCAGTACCATTGGTACCGCTTGACCCATCAGTTCCATTTGTTCCGCTAGTTCCATTAGTACCATCTGTTCCATTAGTACCGCTAGTACCATTAGTTCCATCCGTACCGTTTGTACCACTAGTACCATCTGTACCATTCGTACCATCAGTACCGTTTGTTCCTGAAGTCCCATCTGTTCCACTAGTACCGTCCGTACCGTTAGTTCCTGAAGTCCCATCTGTACCACTAGTTCCATCTGTACCATTAGTTCCTGAAGTTCCATCCGTACCATTAGTTCCGTCTGTTCCTGAAGTTCCGTCTGTTCCTGAACTACCATTAGTTCCATCAGTACCGCTTGTTCCGTTAGTTCCATTTGTACCTGAACTTCCGTCCGTACCATTTGTTCCACTACTACCATCAGTACCTGATGTTCCATTTACTCCCGATATACCACTTGTTCCATTAGTTCCACTAGTTCCGTTAGTTCCTGAAGACCCATTAGTACCGCTTGTTCCGTTTGTTCCATTAGTTCCATTAGTTCCGTTAGTTCCTGACGAACCATTTGTTCCCGAAGTTCCATTAGTCCCGTTAGTTCCCGATGTTCCGTTTGTTCCTGAAGTCCCATTAGTACCTGATGTACCATTTGTTCCGTTTGTTCCCGAAGTACCATTAGTACCGTTGGTCCCGCTCGTACCATTTGTTCCTGAAGTTCCATTAGTACCGTTGGTACCACTTGAACCATTTGTTCCTGAAGTACCGTTTGTTCCATTAGTTCCCGAAGTACCATTAGTACCGTTGGTCCCGCTCGTACCATTTGTTCCTGAAGTTCCGTTTGTACCATTCGTACCACTTGAACCATTTGTTCCTGAAGTACCGTTTGTTCCATTAGTTCCCGAAGTTCCGTTTGTCCCTGACGTACCATTAGTTCCAGATGTTCCGTTGGTACCTGATGTTCCATTTGTACCATTAGTTCCGCTCGTACCATTTGTTCCATTTGTCCCTGACGTTCCGTTAGTTCCGGATGTTCCATTTGTTCCATTCGTACCACTTGAACCATTTGTTCCGTTTGTACCTGATGATCCATTTGTACCATTTGTACCATTTGTACCATTTGTTCCTGACGTACCATTTGTACCGTTAGTACCTGAAGTTCCATCTGTGCCACTACTACCATTAGTACCACTACTACCATTAGTGCCGCTACTACCATTAGTCCCTGAAGAACCATCAGTACCACTTGTCCCGTGAGTACCTGAAGATCCATTAGTACCATTTGTTCCCGAAGATCCATTAGTACCATTAGATCCTGAAGTACCATTAGATCCTGAAGTACCATCCGTTCCTGAAGTTCCGTTTGCACCTGAAGTCCCATTTGTTCCTGAAGTACCATTGGCTCCTGAGGTTCCATCAGTTCCGCTTGATCCATCTGTACCTGAAGTACCTGAAGTACCTACAGTAGAAATTGCGGCACCTACTTGTGCAATTGTTGCTTTATACGAAGATCCTGCCGGATTTTGGGATGTGTCACCGGTAATAACGATATGTATTAAATCATTAAGCGATACACCTGTGGCAATTGTCCTATCCGTCAGTCTTTGAAATCCCATTATATATTTTTATTAATAAATATTGTAAAAATGATTATTGGTCTTGAAAAATGTAAATCTCAGCATCCATAAATAAGAATATTTCACCGTCCTCAAATAATTTACCGTTATTGATACCTTGACAATAGATTATACCAAATAATTCACACCCTGTTGAATCAATCATTTTTAACCCAACTGCCGGTGCACCGTTAAATTGTGGTGGTAATGTAATGATTAATGGAAACGTTGCCGTGGAAGGTATAGTCGTAATTAAAACACATTGATTACCATAAACATCACAAGCGTAAAGTGTATATGGATATGCGGATCCAGTTATGGAATTTATTTGGATTTGTGTCATATTTTATAAATAGTTCAAATAAATTATATCAACTAAGTTTTTGAAAATATTTTGTAATTCTTTGACTTAATCTAACTCTTGGATCGTTTTCCGTTCTTCCAACCACACTATATGGAACTATAAAACCAAAACTTAAAAATACCCTTCTTGAGTTAAACTCTTCGGTCCAATGTTTGTATAAAGAAGCCTCAAAACAGTATAGGTCTTTTTGTTCTATTACAGGAGATGATCCATCTATAAAAATTTTGTAATCTTCTGATAACACACTTATGTTACACTTATAATTTATGTAACCATCAAGTGACGCATCATAGTGGGGTTGTACTCTACCACCTTTTTTCATATCAACCGCCTGAATAAAGATATTATCAAGGGGTAGGTTATTCTCTTCAGATATTCTTTTAAAAATAGTTTTGATAATTGGGGGTGTCTCTTGATTTGAAACTTTAGAAACTGATTGAAAATTTGTAATGTAATTTGTAAGTTCGGTATTTGAGATGTCTATAATACAAGATTTTCCCTTCAGTGTTTTTGAGATTTCACTTAAGTGGTAATTCGGATCTCCATCTTCAGGATTTAACGAATCTACCCAGTCAACAATTAGTTTAACCTCATCATCACTGATGAAATTTTTTACTATCTTATAATTTTCAGATTCCATTTATTAAGAAATTCTTTTGGTCCAATTTCTAATTCCATTATAGATAAGTTTTTCTTAGCGTAAATAGAATTCATTTTTTCCTCAGATCCCGCCATTGTGCAAAACCAATGAGTTGCAGGTTCTTCTCCTGTTGATGAACAAGGTATTTTCATAACATTTTTATTTACCCAAGCTTCTCTTACTTGTTCTACCTTATCGTTTTCTGTTAAAATATTTATTCTCATGTTATTTATTTTTTAGTCATTTTAATTTATGCTGGTGTTGTTGTTGTTCTTTCCCCATACGCAACTATACCCGATACTGTATTTACAATTGTAAACTTATAAATATACAATGTATTTCTAGCACCATTAGTCCATGATTTAGTCCATATTTGAGGAACTCCATCTATTTTAAACCCTGTTATTTTCCAAGTATTTCCCGATATATCAGCATTTGACGCAATTATCTTTATAGATGTCGAACAACCTTCAGGTAAATCAAAATTTGTTAAATTAACTATCCAATCCGATGTTGCATCAACCCCAAAATGAACAAATGTTGTTCCAATAGAACAATCATAATTTACAGTACCAGATGGTGATGGTAAATTTGTTATCGCTCCTGTTATGTTTGGAGAATATATTGATCCTGTTATAGTTTGTCCCGATAAGTTATCTACTATGTATTTTGTTGCCATTTTTTTATTTTTTAATTTATTTAGTCAATAGGTAATCCAGCCATATAATCAACCGTTATATCATACCACTGGTCATCAAACACATATTTCATAACTTTATCAACAACAACATATGATTCAAATTGTGTTGTACCCGAACTAACATCACTATTAATAAAAATACCACTTAAAAAATATACGTCATTCTCAGTGTTTGCTTCGGTTGCTGCAGGTAAATTTGCAATAATATAATCATAAGCAGAATCTCTAATTATTTCAGTTGCTAAAATCATTTGTTTATTATATACTTCTTCAGTAGTACCTGTAAAATTTGATAATGAATATTTGTGTGGCCATAAAATATCAGTTAATTTCCAAAAAGAATAATTACCATTATTAAAAGGTGCATTATTTTGATTTGGAGCATTAGATAATACATTTACAACTTGGTCAATTGCTCCCGCAACGGCACCACAAGTATTATCTGTAATACTATCGGCTTTACCTCTACGTAACATTCTACCTGAACGACCATCTTCAGTAACACCAATGTGTGGCATACTCGTTACAAACAAGGTTCCACCAAGAGTTGTTGCTACGTGACTTGCAAATGCTCCAAACCCAACACTACCAACAAATGGATAACCCGCCAAACCACCTGATTGAAATGGTCCTAAAAATGAATTAATACTGTTTGGCCATCCTCCAATATTGTTTGGTACTTTTGCCGCATCAACGTCATCAGAACAAATACCTTCAGCTAAAACAATATCAGTTGATGGTATTCCCTCATTTGTAATATATTCTGTTGTATATGTTCCCCACACTTCAGATAATACGGCTCCTGAAAATGGTTGGGCTCCTCCGTCAACAGTAACAGTTCTTACTGTTTCAGTATACGCACTCTGACCTGTTAATGGTGCTGGTACAATTATTTCATATGTTCTATCATATAAATTCACATCTAATTCGTATGTTCCGTAAGGATAGTCCGAAATATTGTCAAATGGTATTACTTCAGACCCTAAATCAATCGTTCCTCCGGTTGTTGGTAAAAAAGTAACATTTGCTGTTAGTCCTGATAAATTTGTGCTTGTTATTCTAATTCCTTGTATCATTTTTTTTGTTTTTTTTTATTTTATTTATAATATTAATCCGAAATTCAAATCATTTTCTGGTATGTCTAATGCGTTTAACCCACCAACACAAGGTGCCTCGGTTAATGTTTCTATTGTTAGAACGTCCACTTCATCGTAATACGATAATCTATAATCTTCATTTTTATTTTTGAATACATTAACTGTTGTTGTGTTATATAACATACCTGTGCTTAAACAAACATTATTAACTTCAGTATTAACAATATTCCATTGGAATGAATCACCAATTGTGTTATTGTAAAAATTATCAGGAATAATATTATTGTAGAAATATTCACCGATGGTATTATCTATAAAATCATTTCCAATTCTATTTCCTTGAGAAGACGATCCACCAAAACCAAATCCATCTTGTACCTCATTAGAGTTAAAATCAGTTCCTATTGTGTTGTACGAAAATGAACCATAACAAGTATTAAATGAAAAATTATCACCAATATTGTTATGTGTTGTTACACCACTAAAAGAATTAGGTGAACACCCAAATCCTATATTATTATATCCAAACTCCTCAAATGTTTCATTACCTTTAAAATCTGTTTTAATTTGGTTACTCCAAAAATTACCTTGGATATTATTTCCTTTAAAGTTATTCATAATTTGGTTGTTCTCAAAAAGAAGACCTAAGTTATCAACTTCACCAATTGTGTTTGTGTTAAAACCATTTAATATTGAATTTTTTATAAACTCAAAATATATGGTATTAGTGTTAAAATTATCACCTATATTATTTGATGTAAAAGAAACAGGTATGATATTGTCATAAAAATTATCACCTATAAAATTGTCATTAAATGACTCATTAATAATTAGGTTTTGATTAAAGTCACCAACAATAGTATTGTTTCTGAATCCACTATCTATGATGTTATTATTAAAGGTGTCCCCAATATTATTGTTAATGAAATCATTATTATTAAACGTTAAGAAATTATTTGTGAAATATGAACCTATTCGGTTAAAATCAAAATCTTCTCCATCGGCATCTCCTAACATATTATGTTGAAAATAGTTACCAATCTGATTTGAGTCCATATCACAATCAATAATATTATATTGGAAATATGAACCTATACTATTTCCGTCAAAATCATTTGTTATTATATTATATTGACAATATGGACCAACTATATTTGAGTTCATATCATCGTTGAAGGTATTACCTACCACATTTCCACCAAATGTGTTATTTTCATATGGCCCGTTTAGAAATACGTTATTTGATAATATGAAAATATTATAATCAATATTATTCCCCAAGTATGTGTTATAATTATCCCCTTCATTAAATGTATAATACTCAGCAAATTCATCATTAGTTGTTCCTGTGATATTACATTGGAATGGATTCATATAGTTAGGTAATCTTATCCCCGCAGAATAATAGACATTACTCACATTTGTTAATGTTCTACCTGTGACATACATTTCAACATTACTAACTATCGACGAAATTTCATAATATTGGAAACTAGCGGTCCCATTAATACCAGGTGAGTAAACTCCAAAAATATCACCAACAGTAAAATCGGTTGTGAATGATGTTCCTGATTGTGCTGTAGTAACTTGTCCGGTTGTACCATCCAAATTAATTTTACCATTATAGAATTGTTCTGAAAAATAACCAACATATCTTATAAATTGAACCTCTCTGAAATCATAGTCGGTTCTGTTATTAAATTGGTCAATTCTTTCAGTAATTCTACCTTTAGCCGGTCCACCTGTTACTTCTGTTATATTCCAAGTTATATCATAAGATATTTTATCTTGTGGGTGTAATGTTGAATAAACTGTAGGGGAGAATCCTGTTGTTGAAATTGCCAACAATAATATAGGTTCTGTTGTTCCTGTCTTATAATTACCAATCGTTATTGGGATACCATCAGTATCAAAGTTAGGTTGGTCGTAACACGTTTGAAAGTCGGTCATTAAGTAATAACTTCCAGCGGTTAGTGTTCCACCTGTGGCGAATGAATATAAATCATTGTAAGTTCCTTCGTTATAGTTTGAATTAGTGAATGCGGAATATGATATATGGTATGTATCCCCACTCAACTCTACGGGAAATAATGTATCCGTTGTTACTTCCGAAAGGTATGTTAGTTGTCCAATTGTTTTTCCTGTTAATGCCATAGTTTTTTTATTTAATAAATAGTTTAAATTTTTATATCGGATCTACAAAAATCAAATATTCTTCGTCACCAACAATTAAATATTCATCATTACCAACAATTAACGGGTTTATTAACTCTTCAGGTGGTAAAAAAGTTGTAGTTGTTGTTATATATGGATATGTTGTAGTTGTTGTAATTGGTTCAGGTGTTGGTGTTGGACAACAAGCCCTACAACTAGGACAAGGTGTTGTTGTAGTTGTTGTGGTTGTTGGTATACTAGCACAACAAGGGAAACCAACAACATAACAAGATTCATACGGAAGATCATCCGCAATGAAACTTTCTTGTACATTTATATAAAGTTTTTCTCTGATTGGTAAAATTAATGTTCCGTCAGAATTTCTTAATAAAAATTGACCCTCATATCTACCAACTTTTCTTGTATCGTTTGGAGTAAACTGATAATAAACATAATATTCGTATTCAGCATTTGGATCCATTTGAGTTTTCTCAACAAATCCTGCGGGTCTAGTAACAATTCTTGGAATCCCCGTTTCAGTATCTACCATTGAAAAAAAGATAGAAGATTCCTCAATCATTTCCATCATCTTATTATAATCACTTCTACCGTCTTTAACGACGGAAAGTTTAAGAACCGGTAATGTAGCATTTTTTTTTATGTACCACTCCATTTAATTGTTTTATATATAAATACTTGATTTTTTTATTTTAATTTAAAAAAAAGTGATACTTTTTAATTTTTTGCAATATTTATATAATATGGGAAGAAAATTAAAATTAGTTGAAGACAGAAAGGTTAAGTTTGGAATAAGTTTAGATCCTCGTTTATTTAATCGTATGGTTAAAGAAAAAACAAATAAATCAAGATTGTTAGAGAAATTATTAATAGAGTATTATGCAAACAAAGATATGTAGTAAATGTAAAGAAGAAAAAGAGGTTTGTGAGTTTTACACGGATAAATCAAAAATAGATGGTTATTATAGTTCTTGTAAAGAATGTAAAATTATTTACACAAAAACAAGAGTGAATGAAAATAAAACATATTTAAAATTATGGAAAATAAGTAATCCCGATTATTATAAAAAATTTCGTGAAAAAAATCCTAATTACGTTAAAAAATATTATCAAAATAATAAAGAAGTTATCATAGAAAGAGTTAAAAAACATTATCACGAAAATAAAGAAAAAAATTTAGAAAAATTCAGAACCCTCAGTACAAAATATTACTATAATAATAAAGAAAAACGTTTAGAATATAATAAAAAATATAATAATATTAATAGAGAAAAACGTAATGAATTTTTAAAAACTAAAAAAATAAATAACCCAATTTATCGTTTATCACATAATGTAAGAGGTAGAATCTATACTTTTCTAAAAAATAACAATATTATAAAACAAAATAAAACGTTTGATATTGTAGGTTGTTCTCCGGAGTTTCTTAAAGAACACCTTGAAAATCAATTTACTGAAGGTATGTCTTGGGATTTAATGGGTAAATATATACATATTGATCATATAATACCTCTATCGTCGGCAAAAACGGAAGATGAAGTTTACGGACTTTGTCATTATACAAATCTTCAGCCACTATGGGCGGAAGATAATTTAAGGAAGAGTAATAAAATACTTTAACATTCTTTTCTCAAACTACCGTCATAAAAATCAAATCTATTATGATCAGTTGGTGTTGAAAGTAATACAGAACCTATTATATTACCCTTTACCATTTCTTGATAACAATGGGACATAAGAGTTTGTTCGTGAGGCATACTATATTTTGTTTTCAGATAACATTTATAATTACCTTCTTTTGACATGACTATTGGCCAGTTACACAAATAAATTTCACCTGTAGCATATGGTATCCCATTGTAAGACTTTATGTGTTTAAATTCTAAATTAGGTGAGTTAGCATCCAAACCATGTTCGGGCAATCTTGGGTTGTTTACCCAATGTGATTCTCTAAATGATTGTGGTACATTATACCAAGCCCATTGTTTATTGTGACTACCATAAAATTCACTAAAGTTTAACTTTAAAAAATCAAAATTTTCTTCTTTTATTATTTTTAATGTGTTATCAAATATGTTTTTTATTTTTCTAACAAATCCATTTTTACAAGTTATATCTCCCCCATTATAAAAAAACATATCATCCTCAAAAAAATAATAATGACTTAAATTATTTTGTTCATTAAAATGTTCAGCAATAAATTGTCTTCCACCTGTTATACCAATATTATCTTTTTTAATATGTTCAAACCCATATTGGTCACATAGTTGAACATATCTTTCGGTTGTCGTTAAATCTGTTGAGTTATTAAGTAAATATTTTTTAGTTTTAGTTAAGAATGATGGGTCATACTCTAACATAGATTCAATTAAAGTCTCTAATTGTTTTGGTGAATTAAATGTTATAATATATAATCCTATATCACTACCAATATCATTAATTTTAGTTTCAACCGTCATATTTTTTAAATCCTCAAAAAATTTACCCATCAAACCATTATTTTCTATTTCGGAATACGTTATTAAATTAGGATATTTGTAGGCCATAATTGTAAATAACGACTCTTCAGTTCCCATTAACCCTTGTGATAAAGTATCGTTCATTAATCCATAGTATATACTATTGATTTCAGAAATAACATCTTTTTTCCCACCAAAGAAACCAGCTCTAGCAACCATATTAACAGGTTTACCCGCTAAATCACACAACTCTTTATATTTAAATCCGTGGATTTCACTATTTGTTTCATAAGGAAAACAAACAAAGTGAAAATTATTAACCAATTGAGGTAATTTATCTAAAACTTTATCGTGAGTGAAGTATCCTGGATGAATTGTATTTGTTAAACCGGCATCAATCCAAAACATATATTCTGAATCAAACTTATCTAAAATCTTTGCATCGTGTAAAAGATAAACTTTGGACATTACCAAAGGATTATACATTTCTAATTTAGCTTGTGTAGAATTTGTTAACCAACCAATTTGATTATACCAATCAGGGTTAGTTCTTATCTTTTGTATTTTATCATAAAAATCATTATTTTTAAACCAAGATAAATCCCTGATTACAAATTGTGTGTTTTCACTACTTCTATTGTTTAATACAAATTCTTCTAATTCTTTATCTCCAAATATTATCATATTCACATCAACCTGTAATAGTTGTTGAAATTTATCTAAATAATGTTGAAATGATCTAGACCACCCTTCTTGAAGGTCACCTCTTCCAATATCCCAAAGACCTGTCACTAATGTAAGTTTTGAGTTTGAGGTTTCAATTATTTGTTTTGGTTCTAATTTTGACTTTATTTCTTCATACACATCTTCTCTAACCGCATCAATATCCATATTATCCAAAATTTCATAAACATATCCTGATGAGGTAAATTTATTAAGGATGTTAGTTTTTTCTTCGTCTGTCATATTACACCATTCTAAACGTATTAAAATAGGTCTAAATTTTTCTAAATCAATTTGTTTGAATATTGTATAGTCATGTCCCTCCGTATCTACAGATAATACATCAAAATAATCTATATCGTGTTTTTTAACTAACGTATCCCAAGTAATGCAATTAACCTCAACATCTACGGCATACTTCTCAACAACTTCTCTATCTCCTTCACTACCCATACCATTCTTTGTTGGGTCAATAACGCTCATACCATAAAATGCTTGATGAACTAATCCTTGATCAACAATCTCAATTGGAATTGTTTTCATGTTTATAGTTCCGTTGTAGTTACTAATTGCGGAGTTCTCAAACTTATTAGCTGGGTTACCTCCTTTATGTTTAACCAATCTGTCAAAGTGAGGTTTCATTGGTTCCACATATAACACATCTGAATTATACATATCCGCATAACCACTCATACTATCAAATAAAACACCGTCCATTGCACCAATGTTAATCATAAATAGTTTTTCACCTTTTCTACCATAGTAGTGTAAAACCTTGTCAAAAAAATCTTCCATAATTATTTTTTAAAATTTTTGGTCAAAGAACATCCCTTCATGAAGTCCTAATTTATAAATGTTATTACTGTTACTTAAATAAAATTCAATAAATAAAAACTTTCTATTTCCAGGTGATGGGTCACAACCCATAGATT
>Ga0209500_10000532_pt1 | contig 32679 bp, 14 predicted proteins | sample S_140212_EF_Meta_FD_187323 | JGI IMG/M metagenome (GOLD analysis project Ga0209500, IMG submission 187323) | Freshwater microbial communities from Lake Simoncouche, Canada to study carbon cycling - S_140212_EF_MetaG (SPAdes) (version 2) | ecosystem: Environmental > Aquatic > Freshwater > Lake ...
ACTTGTTAGATATCAAAAAGAACACAGGTGCGGAAGAATTAAGAGCAAGAGATTTATTCACAGCTCTTTGGATTCCCGACAACTTCATGAGAGCAGTAAAGGAAAGTGCTGATTGGTATTTATTCTGCCCTAACGATATTATTAAAGCTGGCATTAAACCACTTCAAGAATGTTACGGTAGTGAATATGAAACAAATTATAACAAAGCTGTTGAGTTAGGTATTGGTAAAAAAGTTAAGGCTCAAGATATTTGGACTAAGATTATTGAATCACAAGTTGAGACAGGTGTCCCTTACTTATGTTCTAAAGACAATGCTAATAAGAAAACAAATCACCAAAACATTGGTGTGATTAAACAATCAAACCTTTGTAATGAGATTTACCAATATACTGACGAGGATACTACGGCAATCTGTACATTATCTTCAATGGTGTTGAAAAACTTTATTGAAAAAGGTGAGTTTGATTTTAATTTACTTTATAGTGAAGTTAGAAAAGTTGTTAGAGCTCTTAACAAAGTTATTGACATTAACAGTTACTCAACTGAAAAAGGTAGAAAAGGTGGATTGGACCAAAGAGCAATTGCGATTGGTACTCAAGGTTTAGCTGACGTATTTTATTTGATGGATTACATTTTCACATCTGAAGAAGCTAAGAAATTAAATAAAACTATTTTTGAAACTATATACTTTGCAGCAATCACTGAAAGTATGGAATTATGTAAAATAATGATACACAAACCATACGCTCACTTTAAAGGTTCACCAATGTCAAAAGGGGTATTCCAATTTGATATGTGGGGGTTAGATTATGAAGGGTTAAGTGGTCTTTGGAATTGGGATTCTTTAAAAGAAGAAGTTAAAACTTACGGTGTTTGTAACTCATTATTTACAGCTCAGATGCCAGTTGCATCTTCAGCAAAGATTACAGGTTCATTTGAAATGACAGAACCAGCTCACTCTGCGTTATTTAACAGACGAGTTGTTGGTGGTGAGATTATGATTGTAAACAAGTATCTAATTAATGACTTTGAAAAAATCGGTATTTGGAGTGAAGAGTTAAAGAATGAAATTATTATGAACGAAGGTTCTATTCAGAATATAAACTTTAATAACCATCTTGACACTGAAGATAAAAACTATATAAAGAAAGTTAAACGAACTGAACATTTGATAAGTAAGTATAAAACAATTTGGGAGATATCTCAAAGAGAATTAATTGATATGGCGGCAGATAGAGCTCCATTTATCGACCAATCTCAATCAATGAATATCTATATGGCTAATCCAACATTGTCTAAGATTACTTCATCTCACTTTCATTCATGGGAGAAAGGTTTGAAAACTTTATGTTATTATGTTAGAACTAAAGCAATTTCAACAGGAGCAAAACATTTGGCGGTAGATGTGTCAAAAATACAAAAACCTAAAGTTAAACTTGAAGTTCCAAAATTTGAAGTTACTGAGTTAACAACAAAACCTGAAGATAGTCCATTTGATTGTTTTGGATGTTCATCATAAATAATAATAAAAATCCCAACTATGTTGGGATTTTGTTTTTTAATCTATTTATTAGAAAAAACTAGGACATTATATTTATAGGTATGGCAGATGGAATTACTTACGGTATTAATTTTCCTTTTAGAGATTCTAGAAGGGGTGATTATTTAGAGTTAACAGAACTTGAAGCTCAAGAAATTAAAGCTGATTTAGTTCACTTGTTGTTAACAAGAAAGGGGTCACGATATTTTTTACCTGGTTTTGGTACAAGATTATATGAATTTCTTTTTGAACCCTTTGATGGTTTAACATTTAATGCGATTGAATCTGACATAAGAGACGCTATTGAGAATTTTATGCCAAACTTATTAGTTAATAGTTTAAGTATAACGCCAGCTGACCCTCAAGAAGAAATTGACATTGCAACAGGACAAAATACTGTTGGAACTAGTGAGTCATCAATTTATAGATTCCCTGGTAAAGGTACTTCAGAGTATACTGCAAAAATAAGATTAGATTATTCTACAAATGGTTCAACATATGCTCAGAGTGATTTTGTGATTATTAATATTTAATAGAAATGGCAAATAACAAAATATCATACACTACTAGAGATTATCAGTCAATTAGAACTGAACTCTTAAATTATGCTAAAACTTACTATCCTGATTTAATTCAAGATTTTAATGACGCTTCGGTGTTTTCGGTATTTTTAGATTTAAATGCTGCGGTTGCAGATAACTTAAATTATAATATTGATAGAAGTATTCAAGAGACTGTTTTACAATATGCTCAACAAAGGTCTTCAATTTATAATATAGCTAGAACTTATGGTTTAAAATTACCAGGTCAAAGACCATCAGTTTCATTAGTTGATTTTTCTATTACTGTACCAGCATATGGTGATAAAGAAGATGAAAGATATCTTGGAACTTTATTAAGAGGTTCGCAAGTTGTTGGGGCTGGAGTTGTTTTTGAAAATGTTTATGATATTGATTTTGCGTCCCCATATAATGCACAAGGTTTTCCTAATAGATTAAAAATACCAAATTTTAATGCTAATAATGTATTAGTTAATTATACTATTACTAAAAGAGAAGTTGTTGTTAACGGGATAACTAAAGTATTCAAAAGAGTTATTGGTGCAAATGATGTAAAACCTTTCTTTGAATTATTTTTACCTGAAAAAAATGTGTTAGGTATTACAAGCGTTTTGTTAAAGAATGGAACTCAATATACAAATACACCTACAACAGCTGAATTTTTAGGTGCGGAGAATAGATGGTATGAAGTAGATGCCTTAGCTGAAGATAGAGTTTTCATTGAAGACCCAACAAAAGTTTCAGACCAACCAGGTATTAAAGTTGGTAGGTATATTCAAACACAAAATAGATTCATTACTGAGTATACTCCTGAAGGTTTTAAAAAGATGACATTTGGTGGAGGTACAAACACTGCACAAGACCAATTAAATCAATTTACAACTTTAGGTACAACATTAGAGTTACAAAAATACTCAAATAATTTTTCATTAGGTTCTACGTTAGCACCAAACTCAACTTTATTTATTCAATATAGAATTGGTGGTGGATTAGCGACAAACTTAGGAACAAACGTAATTAACCAAATTGGTACCGTTTCATTTTTTGTTAATGGACCGTCAGAGACAACAAACTCTGCGGTGGTTAATTCATTGAGATGTGTTAACGTAACTGCAGCGGTTGGAGGTGCGGGAGTTCCTTCATTAGAAGAAATTAGGAATTATGTATCATTTAACTTTGCAGCACAAAAAAGAGCGGTAACAGTACAAGATTACGAATCAATTATTAGAAACATGCCAGCTCAATTCGGGGCACCTGCAAAGGTATCAATCACTGAAAATGACAATAAGATTTTAATTCAAATATTATCTTATGATACTTCAGGTAAATTAACAAACATTGTTTCAAACACATTAAGACAAAATATTGCAAATTATTTATCAAACTATAGAATGATGAATGACTATATTTCAATATTCAGTGCTGAGGTTATTGACTTAAGTGTAGATATTTCAATTGTGTTAGATTCTGCTCAAAACTCAGGACAAGTTATATCAAGTGTTGTTGATAAGATTTCTGCTTACTTTAACCCACAAACGAGAGAGTTGGGTCAAAATGTATACCTTTCTGAACTTAGAAGTATTGTTCAGAATACTAATGGGGTATTAACAGTTGCAGGATTAGATGTGTTTAATGAAGTTGGAGGTCAATACTCTTCGGCAGAAACTTCTATGGTTTATACAAATGAGGAGACAAAATTAATAGGGCCTGTTGATGATACCATCTTTGCTCAACCATCTCAAGTTTACCAAATCAGATACCCAGGTAAAGACATTAGAGTGTCGGTAAAAAATTTCCAATCAGTTACTTTTTCGTAACAAGTTTATTTATTTTTTCTTTGGTTTATTATTTAATGGTGTGGATTAACTGTAAAAGTTATACATAAACTATTTATTAACTAAAGAGATTAATGGGTCAATCGTATAGAATTAGAACTGAATTAGGGGTCAACAAAACAATAAATGTACAACTAGACCAAGAATTTGAAGAATTAGAGATTTTATCTTTAAAACTTCAACAATCAGATGTGTACACAAGAAGTTGTGCGGACTACGGTGTACTAGTAGGAAGAGTTACTGCAAACAATGGATTTGGATTACCAAATGCAAGAGTATCTATATTCATACCAATAGAATCGGTTGATGAATCTAACCCTTTAATTTCAAGTATATATCCATACAAATCTCCGACAGATAAGAATGAAGATGGGTATAGATATAATTTATTACCTTACGAACAATCTTATTCAACCCACGCAGCCACAGGTACATTACCAACAAGATTAGATGCTTTAACAGGTAATACCGCAATTGAAATATATGACAAATATTATAGGTTAACCGCAAAAACAAATGACAGTGGTGACTATATGATTTTAGGTGTACCATTAGGGTATCAAACCGTAGTTATGGATGTTGACTTATCAGACATTGGTGAGTTTTCACTAACACCACAAGATTTAATTAGGATGGGTCTTGCAACTGAAGGACAAGTTGCGGGTAATCGTTTTAGAACTTCAAACAATTTAAATTCCCTACCTCAGTTAGTTAACTTAGTTAAAAATTTGGAGATATCTCCACTTTGGGGAGAACAACAAGTTTGTGATATTGCTATTAACAGACTTGATTTTGATTTGAGAGATGAGGCAAATATTGATATACAACCTACATCTGTTTTTATGGGTTCAATATACTCAACACCAGATAGTTTTAGAGTTAGACGAAATGCTAGACCACCTGATGACATGGGTAATCTATGTAATTTATCTACAGGACCTGGTCAAATACTTGCAATCAGACAAACAATTTATCAAGACACTACAGGTAAGCCAGTATTAGAACAATACCAATTAGAACAGTCGGGTAATATTATTGACGGTAATGGTGTTTGGTTAACTGAACTACCAATGAATTTGGATTATTATATCACCAATGAATTTGGTGAAAAAGTATTATCAAATGACCCAACAGTTGGTATACCAACTAAAGCCAAATATAGATTTAAAATTAAATGGGCTCAACCTCCAAGTATTACAGAACAAACAAGAAGAGCCTATTATTTGGTACCAAATGTTAGAGAATATGGTTGGTCTAATACATTGTCTGACCCAAATTACGACTCAACGTCATCACCAAATGGGATAAAACTTGCTGGCTCTTATTATTTTGGACTTGATTGGACTGGATATACAAATACTCAAGCAGCTATAAATTGTGATGATACATTTTATCAATTTGAGTATAATAGAGTTTATACTGTATCAGGATTAATTGATGAATTTAAAAATGGTGGTAGAGGTAGATTCATTGGGATTAAAGAAATTGATAGTCAAGATTGTGAAAGTACTGTAAACAAATTCCCTGTTAATGAAGGGTTCCGAAATTTTGATTTACTATATTTCATATTCTCAATTATTTTTACAGTAATACAAATTATTGGAGTACCTCTTTTAATTGTTTTTGAATTTTTAGCTTGGTTATGGAATAATTTTGCAGTACCAATATTAATATATCTTATTTATTTGGCGTTTAGAGAATCCGCCCAAAATTTTATTGCTGCGGCAACTTCATGGCCAGCATTAGGGTTAATCTTCTCATTTGCGGTTAAAGGAGCTTTATGGTTAGCTGCGGCGATTTATATGTTAACAAACTTTACTGAATTGGTGAAATATAGATTTGGTAGAGTTAAATTACCAATGTTAACATATCCCGATTGTCAAGCGTGTGAGTGTACTTCGGAAACTACAGGACCTGGTGGTAATGGTCCTGATGACATAGTACCATCTGCAGGAGCTCTTTCCCAATTGTCAAATTCTGGATTATATTATGATAACTTATTAACTTACGAAGAAGATACAACTTCAACACCAACAACTGACCCTGATTATGATACTATTAATCAAGTTAGTGTTCTAATTAAATCACAAGCACTTGCTGGTTATTCGGCTAACGCTAGTAATCCTAGAAAATTTAAAGTACCTGTATCACAAATAGGTACTTACCCCAGTAACGATAAACAATTTGCATTTTCAAATACTTTACCACCAGGAGAAAGAATTAATGTTTATAATACCAGAAAAAAATATTTTGATGGTGTAAATAGAATAAAAGTAACCTTTGCATCAAATCAAAACACTGCACATCACTTTGATAATACATTGACAATGTTAACTGGTTTTGATTTTGAACCTGGTACCTTACTTAGTTTTGTTAGTCCCACTAATACTACTGATAAAAATTATAGATGGAGTGGTCAAACAGGTGGAGGAACAATACAAAATAGTATTAACGGTAAAATAAAAGTTAGCGCATTTACTGCTAGTGTTAATTATGCTGACCCAAATAACCCAAGTCAAAATACTAATTTAGTAACAACATATTTAATTCCAACTGGAGAAACAACATGTGTTGATAGTATTACATTAAACATTACAAATTCTGGTACTGTAACTTATAATACTTGTAGTACTGTTAAAGTGACTCTAACTGCGACAACTTTAGGACCATTTTCAATTGTTAATAATGATTGTATTAATATTTCAACGTTAGCGGGTACCGCATCATATGATATAACAGGTAGTGGAGATACTTGTCAAAGATATGCATACCCATCAGACATTGAATATTTTCAAGTATTAACGGCAATTACAATAACAAAAACAGTGGTTGCTGGAGTCACACAATATTCAATACCAAATTTAGGTTCTGGTACTAGTATATGGTCAACTTTAAATTCGTTAAATCAAATCAGTGTTTTTTATGAGGCAACATGTGACGGAGATAAATTTGGGTGGAAATATAATTATACTAATCAGTTACAAACATCCACTTACGCGGATTTTAGCGACCAAAAAATATTAATTTTACAAAGAGGTGTTGACCCATATTCTCAGAAGTTAACTAACAAATATGGTATTGGTAAAATATTAGGACATGCAAATGAAAATGATGTTGTTTTCACTGCATCAACTAGGATGAATATTCCTATTCAAAAATTACCTACAGGTTCATATACGTCAGTACAGCAACATGACAATCAAGATAATATATATCATCCATCATATGTGTACACTCCAGGCTTTGCAGGTTCAGCAACACCAGGGTTGCAATTTTCATCATATACCACAAGTAATGTTGGATATTATGGGGCTTTAGATGCAAAAACGCCATACAGAAAAGTTACAACTAAAAATTACGGTACATTTTATTCTAACAATTATGTTAATACAATACCAATTGGTTCTTCATATGGAGTTGTAAGTAAAAATAATAATCTTTATAATACTAATTATTCTCACATGCCAGGACCAACCATTGGTTTTTATAATCCAGCAATTTCCGATAGTTCATATGATTTATCTGAAGATTTATCAGGTGCGGCAATACTTGACTATGATGTATTAAACTGGTACCATAAGTGTAAAAAATCGTTCTTTTCTTTTAATTGTAATATATGTGATTATTATTATGTTGAAGGTCCACCAAACGGTCTTTATTTTAGTCCTATATTGTATCCAACACTAACAGGCACAAGTGCGTTGAACATTACCAATCCAACTAAGAATGTTATGAGAACCGATAGATTACCTTCATCAGATTATATTGATAATGGTGGAGACCTTAATGGTAGTGTTAGTTTATTACAACAAAATTTAGGGTTTGCGATGTATTTAATCACTGAAAATGGTTTTAGTGCTACATCACCAGGAAATAGTACTGGTGGTTCACAGGTAACACCAAATATTGAGGGACAATTAGCGGCTCAAAATGTGTTAAGAACGATGAACACTTGTGAAAACATGGTTGGTTTAACTTGTTATAGTGGTAATGGTACTAATTTTGGAGTTTCATCAGGTTGTCAATCTGAAGATACTGTTGAAAATGGTTGTTATGTTATGATGAATAGACCACTAACTGATTTAAAACAAGATTTGAATACATTCGCTGAATGGGGATATAGATTTAGATTTTATTATGGTTTATGTAGAGGAGTACTATCACAATCATTTACAAACAATTGGGTTAATGGTTCATTATATACATTCCCAATACAAGTTGATACTTATTTTGATTCCCAAAATAAACCATTACCTCCAGAGTTTGCGAAAGAGTTAATATATTTTGATGAAAAAACAAATAATTTCTATTATAGAAGCTCACCTTATTATTCGGGTTCAACGTCTCAGAGGTTTATTGGAAGACCTGTTTCAGGATTGGAAGACCCTGTAAACAGTAGAAACCTATTGTTCCCAACAACAATTGTTAATTTAGGTATTAAAGATGATTTCTATCAAGAAATAATTTTTGACCCATCTGCTAAGGGGTATATTATGAAAAGCTTGGCACCGACAAGTTATTCAGATACATCTGATTTGGTTAATTTATTTGTTATTTCAAGAATCACGGATGAAGGATTTTTAAAAAAGATTATATCAGGACTTAATAATAGTTTAAATCAATTATTTAGTAGACCAAAATTAAGAATTGATGGCGATTTAGCTCAAAGTATGTCAATAAATTCTGAGTATGGGGTAATACCATTTTCACCTGAGTTTTATAGTGTGTACGGTACTTCAGATGACCCTGTGGTTATTTTAGGTGGATTAGATAATCCTACTATGGGTATTTTCTTCTCTTCAACAACAGTTGATTTACAGAATAAAGATTATTTAAGTCCTGGTGTTATTGATTTTAGACCATCCAACAATGCAAATGCGATAACATACCCTTATGGTATTAAATCACAATATGTTCCATTCTACCAATGGCAATTAAAACAACCTGGAATCCAAAGTATTTTTGGTTCACAAGATAATAATTGGAAGACAAATCAGTCGGCGGATATTAATAATACAGGTATTTTCGGATACTACTATCAATCTTTAGATAGGAGAAACATTAATAGTCCAACTTATTTCATTGGTTCAAATACTCAAGTAAGTGACATATATGAAAGAGGTTATATATACAACGTAGGTCCTTGTTATGAGGGTACTACAAATGGTAACTATTCGTATTATGATTGTGAACATGTATTACGCACAGGTAATAATGTTGGAACTACGGTATTCTATACCAGTATTGGATTTGGTGTTACACCATCAGGTAATCCACCTGTGATGAGATATTCATATTATGCTGGTACTTATCCTGAAAAGTTTTTAGTTAGTGCTCCTAATCATTTCTATTTTGGATTAATTAAAGGGGAAACTGCTTTAGATAAATTTAAAACAAAATACTCAGTAGATGAATAAGTTTACAATAATACCAAGTAGTCAGGAGTATAAATCGGCACCTGCTGTTGACCAAGAAATTAATATCTCTTTAGAACAACAAAGTCAACAAATGGTTGAATATGATAGAAGTCAAAGTATTAGTTTGGCTCAAGTATTTGATGACGAAAGACAAGCTAGTACTGTTTTTAGACCAACATTTAAAATTAATTATTTATATGGTAATACCTATTCAGGTACAACTCAATATGTTCCATTTAAAAACAATTTATTTTATGTGAATCCTGAACAGTCAAGTGTTAGTAATATTTGGAAAGGATTCCCTCAATACTATGAGTTTGATTTTTATAGACCATATATTGATGACCAACATGTTGAATATAGAGCTAAGAGTGCTTATACCTACAATTGGACTTACTACGTTAGTTACGCCTCTGAAAACAATTATACAAAACAATTATCATATGTTTTAAATAATACAAGTTATGTGTGGACGGCTTCAACTGGTATTGCGTTCTCAATTAAAAATTCAACAGAAAATGGTAATAATGTTATTGGATTCCAATGTATTGCACCACATGGGTTAACTGTTGGCGAGTATGTTGAACTATCTTTCAAATATAACGGAAACAATTTATTCCAAGTTTATTCACTGGGTAACGGATTATTTGATAGTGAAAAATATATTTTTAATTTATATAATGTTGGGTACACAGGAACTACGTTTGCCAATAATGTTACTGGTACATTTAAAAGAGTTATTAATCCTGACAATTTATTAGAGACAACATCAAAATATTATATTAGAGAACATAAAATTCTTACTAATGTTGATGATTGTATCATGGTTAAAAACGGTTTTGAAAAAAATGTATTTAATGAAGAAAGAAAATTTGAATACAGTTCAATAACCCCAAACTATATCTCAAGAGTTTCGCAAAAAACAAGTAGTAACTCTTATAACGTTACAGTTAATTATGATTTAGATTTAAATAATATTTTAGATAATCAAAAACGACCTGTAAGTGAATTATTTTTAACGGTAATCAATAGAGGTTTTACGGGATATTTTAATCAACCAAATAATGGTATAGGTTTAAAACAAGGTTGGGGGTTTAATCTAACCAAACTTTCAAATTTTTGGTGGGATTTAACAAATCCGTTATCAGATACTAGTATACCGACATACAATTACACTTTAACTGATGTTAGTGGTAATACTAAAACTTTCTACTATAACCAAGATTTAAAATCTGGAGATTTAATTGACGGGGATTTTTGTGAGTGGAATGACTATGAACAGGTGGAAAGAGTAATCTCACCGTATTTTCAAAAGTTGAATTATAATCAAGATATCTTCCAAACAACTGACGTTTATTCAACTAACACACCTGGTTTTTATTATGAACCACATCACTCAATGACAATTAGAGTATTCTCTGATTATATTGAAACGGGTGATGTCGGATTTGTTGACCAAGTTCCAAGTTATTCATTTTATTCAACATCTGACCAACAATTTAGATGGAGAGATATATATTCATATGGGTTTAAAGATAATCTTGGTAGAGGGGTTGATTATCCATTTTTAAACAGTGCCCAATATCCTTTCAAGGAAGTTATTTTTAGATTAATACCTGAAGGACTAAACTATAACTCTGATTTACTTGGAGTGGATTACCCTGTTAAACCATTGATTGATGAGTGTGAATAAACTAACTATAAGAAAAGACGGATTTGTAGACAAACAACTTACAATCCCTGTCCAATTTACTTGGGATTACTTAGGGTTAGACCAAAGTATTGACGAGTATGAGAGTGAAATGATTACTCAAGTAATTGGTGTTGGTAGGGACTTTGAAGTTACTAGGTTTTCACATGCACCTCAAACAGGGGCAACTCAAGCGACCGACATTCAATATGAATTTAATTTTTATTCAGGAGGTTCTTTAAATGATGTTGCAAATTGGAAATCTAACTATCAGATGGAAGGTTTTACCACACAAGAGATTTATTATTACACAAACAATTTTACAAATTCGTTCTTTAAATTGGATTTGTATGATAATGTTGATGAAAAAAGACAGAAAAACTATATAACAATTATTATTCCAACACAACAAGGTTTAAAAATGGATGCAATCATGCAGACAACACCTGTGACTATTAAGAAACCATATTTTATTTTAGATTATGTTGGGGATAAAGAAGGATTTTTTCTTTATTGGTTAAAGAAAAGAAATTTTTTAGACATTAGTACTTTTTTTATGACCGCCAAATTTTATGACGCAAAGACTGGTCGTTTTACTAAGATGATGAATATGCCACAGTCATCTATTTCAGGTAACAAATATAGTTTTGATTCAACACAATTCTTTTATTATAGAGTTCAATTGGATTATGAAAAACACAATTATCAAGTTTTTAATATGAATCAAAATCAACATATTTATGATTCATTTGACCAAAGAGCGGGGGCGATAGTACCCATAAAATGGTATGAATATGTTAACCCACAATAATGGAAGATTTTTATAATATAATAATTTCCCCCGAAACAATTAAGGGTGATTTGTTTACTGTTAATATGAAGGGTCAAAATGTTGGACCATCATATACTGGTGAAACGACAGGGGTTTACTCTGGTATGACCCAAGTGCTGACCGCAGGTCCTAATGGTAGTTCACTATTGTCAGGACTAACCATACCAATTTTAATTAGACAAACCGCAGTTGATGTAGGATACTTTAGTCCTTTTGATGGGGCGGTTTTACAGAAAGATGTTGTTGCTAATTTTATATTTTCATCAACAACTTCAAATCCTTATGTATATAACATTTATAATACATCAAGTGAATTTCAAAAATTTCTTGATTTATCTGCCTATAAAGTAGATTGGGGGGATGGTTCACCAAAACAAACCATTACAACATATGCACCAAACTCATTAAACCATACTTACCCAACTGCAAATAAAAAATATACTATAACATTAGAACAAACAAATCCATGGGGAATTACAAGAGTTTCTAAAGTTATTACGACACCATATAGTGATGTTGTGATTAACAATCCAAATGGAGAGGCATTTTTTATTCCTGCAGGTGGTAATTGGTTAGAAACTCCTATTAGTTATAACTACATATTTTCGGGGGATGCGGTTAATGAGGTGTCGGCCCAAACTTCAAACAATTTCACAACGGTACCATTTACAGTATCAGGGTTAACTAAATCAAGAATTACTGAACTTGCGTTATATGGTACACCAAAATATCAAGTTGGTGTTCCTGTAATTAAGAATGGTCAGATATGGGGCGCGATAACAAACACAGCAACAACCTATACTGCCTATACAATTAATTTAGTTGATTACTATGATTATATTGACGGAACAACAATATTTTTTGGACAATCATCAGGATTTACTGAAAATAACTTAAGTCAAAGACCTATTACTAAAGAAGAGGTTTTAATTAATGTTGTTGACCAACCACAAATTCAAACTAATGTTTTTGTGGAGAGAGGAAAAAATTCTGCATACGAAAGAGTTCAAAGATTAGGTGAGGTTGATAATCTTGGGGACATGATTAATTACGGATATGGATTTTTTAATGTTGAAAAAAAGAACTAAACTATTTATAAGATAAAGAAACTATGGCAATCGGTTCATACGGCACAATACGACCAAGTGATGTTTCACCTGAGGACGTACAAATAATAATGAATTACACACCTTCAAGGGATGTAACGGACAATTTTGTCTTAACACAACTTGATGCTCAAACAGTACTTAAACCATATTTTAATAATACTCAGACAGGCGGAAATGCTGGTGTTGAGGTTTTAGGTGGTTTATATAACTTAACATTACCTGCAGAACAATTTAATGCTCTTGGGATTTATACATTATATTTAAGACCCGCACAAATTAGAACTGTAATTACAGATTGTGGTGTTTTAAGCGCATTACCTAACGTAAAAGGAATTGTTATTGATATTACAAATGTACCAACTCAATATCAAAACAAATTCGTTCCTCAAGGACTTGTAGGATTTAGAATTGAGTATTTAAATGCCGACGGTTCTAAAATACCTAACTTTTTTAGAGTGGTTACGTCATCTTTCTTTTGCGAGCCAGTTGTAACTAATGAGGTTAATACAACTCAAAAATCAATAAGATATAGATATGTTGATGGAGATTCTAATTTAATATTTTTAACTCTTTCACCTTCATCTTCACCAACTAATAAGCCAAACGCAACACCTTATATTGGGCAACCAAATCAAAATATTATTATTTCAAACACATTTTTTAATCCAATTACATTGGAGATTGAAATGGTAGAATACGATGTATCGTCTCTTGCTATTGCACTTTACGGTAATCAAACCAAATCTATTGATGATGGTATCTACACAATTTACGATTCTCAAAATAACATATACAGACAATACAACTTATATGAAATTAGAGACCAATTTAACGCGTTGCTTTATGAGGTTAGACAAAGTAGAGGAAATAATATTGATTTCAGTAAAAACTTCACAAATATAACTAGTTAATGGCAAAATCTAAAAGTAAATATTTTTACCCGCCTAGACCTGGTAACGGTTCTGGTACCTTTTCCGACAACATTGTAGGGTTACAAACTGTTGAGGGTGGAGGACTTACGCAAGGTAATTTTGAGTTTACTACAGGAGTAACTGAAAAAGTTAATAGGACTTTTAATGTTGGTGCTTTTTCAGAGCCAATGACTTTGGACATGATGGATGTTGAAAGTTTAGAAGAGAGTAGAAGAATACTTGCAACACAATTTAGAGTTTACCCTAATTATGATGTATCACAAGTTTTAAATTTCTCAATGTATGGTTCATTATCTGAAAGATTTAGAGTTTCTATTACAAGAATCATTAATTATTTCCCAGCGTCTTTAGACGTTCAATTTAGTAACGGTGATTATGTTACGGGTAATACTGCATACAACATTGTATATGATGTACAAAGTGATGAAACATATTTTAAAGTTAGTGTTGATAGGATTAATAACCCTTTTGATATAGATTATTCTGTTAGTGCTTCGACTAATTTATCTATCAGAGAATTAGTTGTGTCCAATTATAGAAATATTAATGAGACATATTTGGACTATTGTATTAGTATTAATGATAATATATACAAAGTTCTTGCCTTTACACCTTCAGATACATTATCTTCAGGTGAACTTACTTTTTATGTGTCAGGAGACCCTTTTGGTGCAACCGCAACAACATCTAATGAGGACTTTCAAATAAGACCAAATGATTATATTGTTGATAAAATTTTTCAAGAGTCATTTGATGAAGTTGAGAAATTTTTAGTTAACAGATTAGTTAGACCTGAATATACTGCGGTATTTCAAGTACCACAACAAAATGAATATGGCCAAATATACACCGAATATCAACAAGTAACTTGGCCAAAAGATGGTGTATGGAACTTAGATATCAAATCATTTTTATTTGACTATTACTTGGAACAAATTCAAGCGATTGCGATTAATCTTGATTCATTTAAAACAAATTTAATTTCAAGATTTTTAGTTACGGATTCATTAAAAGAATTTGATACTTTAGGTCAAAAAGTTGAAAAGATATTTCAAATATACGGTAGAAGTTTTGACCAAATAAAACAATTCATTGATGCGTTGGCTTACATGAATTCTGTGAACTATAATCCGTCAAACGACATACCATCTGAGTTGTTAGTTAATCTTGCACGAACTTTGGGTTGGTCATCAAACTTTTCGCCAATAACAAATGAAGATTTTTTATCTTCAGTTTTTGGTAATACATCAACTCCAACATATCCTGGATATGCAAGGGCTTTAACTCCAACTGAATTAAATTATGCTTACTATAGAAATTTAATTCTAAACGCGTCATATCTTTTTAAATCAAAAGGAACGAGAAGGTCGGTTGAATTCTTATTAAGATTAATAGGGGCACCTGATTCATTAATAGAATATAATGAACACATTTATTTGGCGGACCAAAAAATTAATCTTGACCAATTTTACAATCAATGGACTCAAATTTCAGGAGGTACATATGCTCAAGAATCTCCAAGTTATTTAACGGGTCAGACTTATAAAATTAAAGGACAGTTATTTACTGCATTTACTGCTACCTCAACATACCAAGATACTAATATTACATTAGAGGATTATCCTATGGATTTTGAAGGTTATCCTAAAGCTCCTGTTAACACTGAAACGTATTTCTTTCAAATAGGGGCTGGTTGGTATGAAACAACACCATCACATAGAAGTCCCGACCAAGTACAACTTACAGGAAATGTTTATACAGGACAAAATTTTGATATACAAACACAATTAACTCCTTTTACTTATGGTCAAACATATTTGAATAGATTTAGAGATTTCCCATATATGAATGAAGGGTTTAAACTTCAAAAAGTTGTTGATAATAATAAATCTTGGTTAGCGGACGATGAAAAAATAAGAGTATCAACTCAAGGAGATTACAATGCTTATTATTATGTTGATAATGAAAAGTTAGTGTTAAACGTTAAAAATGTTGATTTATTTTTAAATCCTGCTCAAGGACTTGTTTACGATGTTTGGGACCAATCAAGAAGATATGATTATCCAATTCCTGAATCAGGATTAACTGTTGGTTATCCTGTACCAGGTGGAGTTGATTGGACTTATGTTGACCCACAACCAAAGAAAAAAACATTTTTTGAATTTACACAAACTTTTTGGCAAAACATGATTAACACCAGAAATAGACAATATATTTCAGATGGTAAAACAGGTGGGTATCCAACACTACAATCTATTTTTTGGAAGTATATTGAGTCAGAACAAACTGTTGGATTACCAAATAACAAATACACATACCAAAAGTTAATTGATTATGTTAATGGTATTGGACCTTATTGGACTAAATTGATTGAACAAATGTTACCTGCAACTACAATATGGAATGGCGGAGTAAGATTAGAGAACTCAATTTTTAATAAACAAAAATTTGTTTATAGAAGACAAAGAGGTTGTCAATTTATACCAGTTCCTGTTGACCCTTGTTATATTATATCAAACATTTTTGATTATACATGTAGTACGGAGTATGTTGATTTTTATATTTATCCATGGTTAAATGGAGACATTCAAGTTAGTAATTTTAGTAGCATTTTAGCTAACAGAGTTAATAATATGTTAGCGGAAAGTGGACTAACCCTTAACGACTGTTATCAAAATTCAGTACAGACAGAATGGTTTGTTGATTTAAGAATTGCGGGGGACATCCTTATCCAAGATACTTTTTATAACGGTTATGGGTTAACAGATGTTCCATTAAATAACCAATGGAGAAATGCCTTAATTAATTATCTACCTACTTTGTATGATTATGGCTACACATATTACCTAAATGGTAATAAATTAACGATAACCAATTTAAATTGTTTACCTCAGAATATTGAAGAGACGGTTATTTTAAATGTGGGGATAAATATTAGTATTAACTGTACCAACTAATGCAAGCTGCGTCACTTTTTTATAGAATATCGGTAACAGGAGATTGTTCAAATACAGACTCAGGTGCAATTAGTTTGTTTGTGTCAGGAGGTACGTCTCCATATACAGTACAATGGTTATCACCTGTATTATCGCCAGATATTGTTACAGTTGACCCAGTAGTTAAAACAGGATTAAGCGCTACAACTTATTCAGTAAGGGTAAATGATAGTACATTACCATTAAATAATGAATTTTACATTAACATACCCATTTCAAGTGGAGTGTGTGCAAATATTTTAGCAGTTCAAGGAACAACATGTTCTCTAAATAATGGTTCAGTTACAGGTAGTTCTAGTTCAGATTATTCTTCTACTGATTTTTATGTTTATCGTTTAGATGATTCATTTGTAATGTCGGCGACAACAAATCAAGGTACAGTAGTTTTTGGTAGTCTTACTGCGGGAACTTATTATATGAAAGCCGTTGATTTAGGTGGATGTACAGGACAAAGCCAAAGTTTTATTGTTGAAGAATCAGATACTTTAAATTATGGGTTATATGCGGTGCCAAATTCGGGATGTAATGGTGTACCTGTAGGTAAAATTACCGTTACAGGATTAACAGGAACGCCACCATACACTTATTTGTGGAATACAAGTGCCACAGGGTCCACAGTAACTGGTTTAACAGCAGGCGCATATTCAGTTAATGTTACAGATAGTTACGGTTGTACTAATACTCAAACCGCAACAATTGTGGATGTTGGACAAGTTGGTCTTGGGTCTTTTACTACGACACAACCAAGTTGTTTTTCTGCGGATGGAGTATTAACAATACAAATTACGGGAGGTACTGCACCATATTATTATTCTGCAAACACGGGAGACGTTGTAATTCAATATGGGACATCGTGGTCATTATCAGGATTATCGCCAGGTACATATACAATCCAAGTTACAGACGCAGCATTATGTACATTTGTTGCGGGAACAACACTAAGTACTCCAAATGGAATTACATCGGTTAATATTGGAACTAAAGGTTCTACATGTTCAAGTAATGGTGGTTCAATAACCGTTTCAGTCCTTGGAGGTTCGTCACCATACACTTATACTTTAATTTATCCTGATGGGAATGTGTTGAATGTTAGTAATAATCAAACAACTCAATTATTTCCAAATTTATATTCAGGGACTTATGGGGTTGCGGTTCAAGACTCAACAAATTGTTCTTACTTTGATGAGGTAACATTATACGCGACAGATACTTTTACAATATCAACAGATATTACAGGAACAACATGTAATATATCTAATGGTACTGTTTTAGTTACCAAATCACAAGGTGGTTCTGCTCCATTCAATTATTCTTTAGATGGATTAATAGACGTTTACAATACAAATTTATCGGCAATTACATTTAATAATGTTTCTGCAGGTCAACATACAATAACTGTTTCGGATTCAACAGGATGTACTCAAACAAAACAAATATATGTCGATTCAAGTCCATCGTTAGATTACACATTATATAGTACTTCATGTGGTACAGGTTCTGACGGAACACTAACTGCATTTATTTCATCAGGTACTCCGCCATACACTTACAATTGGTCAAGTAATGTTGCGGGTAATCCACAACAAATACAAGTCCAAGGATTATCAGGAGGAACTTATAGTTTAACTGTTATTGATGACAACGGATGTTCTTTAACTAGAACAACAAATATTAATTGTAGTGAATTATATGTTTCATACCAAACTTATGTTATGGGCTCTGAAACATTTAATATACAATCACAAACTAAATACGGTTTATTACAAATGTTAAATGAGGGTTACGACGATTTAATTTCAGGTAATACAAATTGTAATTTAATTTCTGCAACATTTAGTGTTAAAGTTTCGGTTAATCCTTTAGGATTAACAACAAGTCAAACTTTCTTTACATCAACATCTTTAGTTACCGCTCCAAGTGATAACTTATACTATGATACGGTTGTTAGTTTATTGGAATCAATTCCTGGTATTGGTAATGTAACCATAGATGCCTTAAATAACCAAATAATTATTACAACAAGTGCGGGTAACGATTCATTAAATGGTCAAGAAATCATTGTTGAGTTAGTAATTGTTTATGACATAATTTGTTTATCATGATACAAGTAAGAATATCTAACATATCAGGGGGAACTTACCCAATTAATGTTTACATAGCAGATGTTTATGGAAATAATCAATCATTGCTTGGAACTATTAATTCAGGTCCAGTACCTCCCACAGTTGAATATAATTCAACAATACCTTCAATATTTGAAACCGCACCTGAAATCATGATATTATTAACGGATGCTAATAATTGTAGTGTCTTTAAAATTTTAGATTGTACTTACGGATGTTCTTTCCAAATCACAATTCAATTAACCTCTTGTGTGGTTAATATGAATATAGAAAACTCAACCTGTTCATTTTCAATTACAACGTCAGACTAAGAATAATAGTTTTTTATTTTTTACTTAAATAAGATAGTTGAAGTATTTATTTAATAAAAAACATCTGATGTCAACATATTCTATATTAGTAACAAATAACGCCCCTGGATGTGGAACTGAAATTGAACAACAATTAACAGTTACAGGTTGTACATCCTACATTGTTAGATTAGATTCTAACTCAAACGCAATAGGACCATTCAATGTTTATGTTGATAGTGTTATATATTATTCCGCTCAAACAAGAACAGAAATGATAAATGGTGTTGTTGTTAATTTACAATGTGCAACTCCAACACCAACTCCAAGTACAACACCGACCTCAACGCCAAATAGTGTAACACCAACTCAAACTCCAACAAATACTGCGACACCAACCAATACACCAACACCAGGATTATCTCCAACGCAAACACCAAGTCATACACCAACACCAACAGTTACTCCAAGTATAACTTCAAGTCCTGCGCCTGCTACGTTCAGTGCTTACTTATTCCCTGAACCACAAGACAGTACGTCATTAAATAATTTAGGTCAATTTATGTTTGATACTGGTGCTATTTCATTCTTTGGATGGGGTAACAGTGGTACTCCTGCAGGTGTAAACTATGCAACTGATTTGGCAATTTATGCTAGATATCCAGGATGGACAGGTAATTCAGGTAATTTTAAAACAAATGTTACTTCATTGGCTGGCGCAATTAGACAATCGTCAGGTGCTGGTGTAGATAGCTACGGATGCCCACAAAATCAATATACTTTTGGTAGTATACAAGTTACAACGGCTCAAGTTGAACCTACAATACAGTATACGTACACAGTTTGGGTACCATTAACAGGTGTTGGAGGAACTCTTAATAATTTGACTCTTGACGTTGGCTTTGGTAGTCCTTGTTCAACATCAGTTATTAATGATGGTGTACCAGATGCAACAAATGCTGGTATTAACGTAACGGTACCAAGTGGATGTGCAATTCCTTCAGGAACTTACAGAGTTTTATGGATGAACGAATTGTATTCTGAACCATCAGGAGTACCATTAACCACAACATTTTGGGTTAAAGGAGACACTAAATCATAATAACATAATTAAAAATAATATAATAACATATGTCATTTCCGTATAAAAACCCCTTATCGTCATCACAGCTTGCAGGGCCTAATAGTGTTGTAAGAACTAGTACGTTTGGTACTAATTTCTCTGTATTACAGACGGGTGGTTACATGGAGGTTTATAATTTGCATGACTTAGGATTAACACTAACTGCGGCAACTTATCCTTCAAACATCCAATTATCTGCTAACACAATACCTATTAACTTTACAAAAGGTACTGGTACTTCATTTTCACCTGATTTTATTACATTAAATTCGGATAATATTTCTTCAGGTAGAAGAAGATTGGGTATGCTAGCTTACGTTCAAGAAACTGATACGGTTTACCAATATTCAATTTTAAATTATGACGCATTATGGGGTAATGTTACTGGACTTACGGGTAGTTCTGCTATAACTGTTAGTGATTATGGTACGGTTGTTAACAGTCGTTCACAAGCAGGTAGAGATTTCATTGCCGCTTGGACAGGTTCAACAATTGAAGGTGTTAATGGTGTTAGTCATGTTGATGCGAGATGGAAAATATTTTATGGTTCAGATGTTCAAATTACAGGTGGTACATATTATTCGGCCACAACAACTTTAGATTTATATAATAGTACGGGAGGAACAGTAACTGTTCCAGGATTTGCCGCTGCGGTAGTTAGTGGAACTTATGATAGTGGAACTAACGAGTTAACATTATACATGAGTGATGATGATAATATCGTTATTACTGGAATCACATCAGGAGGAGGAAGTCCTCTTAGTGTTGGAGACGGCGCAACAACCGTTACTAATGTAACTGGAATCACATTTAATGGTGGTACGGTTGTAGATGATGGTTCAGGTGCGATTACTGTAACTGTAAATGGAAGTGGTACTTCAGGTAGTGATGGAACAAGTGGTTCAAGCGGAACTTCAGGAACAAGTGGTATTGATGGTTCAAGTGGTACTTCAGGAACAAGTGGTATTGATGGTTCAAGCGGTACTTCAGGTACAGATGGTTCATCAGGGATTAGTGGAACAGATGGTACTTCAGGAACGAATGGTTCAAGTGGTACTTCAGGAACGGATGGCTCAAGCGGTACTTCAGGTACTGACGGAACAAGTGGAATAGATGGTACTTCAGGAACAAGTGGAATAGATGGTTCTTCAGGAACTAGTGGTACAGACGGAACTAGTGGAACATCAGGTACTGATGGTAGTTCAGGAACAAGTGGTACAGACGGAACTAGCGGAACGGATGGTTCTTCAGGAACTAGCGGAACAGATGGTTCTTCAGGAACTAGCGGAACGGATGGTTCGTCAGGAACAAGTGGTACAGACGGAACTAGCGGAACGGATGGTTCTTCAGGAACAAGTGGTACAGACGGAACTAGTGGAACATCAGGTACTGATGGTAGTTCAGGAACAAGTGGTACAGACGGAACTAGTGGAACATCAGGTACAGACGGAACTAGTGGAACATCAGGTACTGATGGTAGTTCAGGAACAAGTGGTACAGACGGAACTAGCGGAACGGATGGTTCTTCAGGAACTAGCGGAACGGATGGTTCGTCAGGAACAAGTGGTACAGACGGAACTAGCGGAACGGATGGTTCTTCAGGAACTAGCGGAACAGATGGTTCTTCAGGTAGTGATGGAACAAGTGGTTCTTCAGGAACATCAGGTAGCGATGGAACAAGTGGAACTTCAGGTTCAGATGGAACTAGTGGTTCAGATGGAACAAGTGGTACTTCAGGTAGTGATGGAACAAGCGGTTCTTCAGGAACTAGTGGTACATCAGGAACTAGCGGCTCAGATGGTACAAGCGGTACTTCAGGTAGCGATGGTACAAGCGGTACTTCAGGTAGCGATGGTACAAGCGGTACTTCAGGTACTGACGGAACAAGTGGAACTTCAGGTTCAGATGGAACTAGTGGTTCAAGCGGTACTTCAGGTAGCGATGGAACTAGTGGTTCTTCAGGAACTTCAGGTTCAGATGGAACTAGCGGTTCATCAGGTACAAGTGGTACTTCAGGTTCAGATGGAACTAGCGGTTCAGATGGAACTTCAGGAACAAGTGGTACAGATGGTTCTTCAGGTACTAGCGGTTCAGACGGAACTAGCGGTACTTCAGGTTCAGATGGAACTAGCGGTTCAGACGGAACAAGTGGTACTTCAGGTTCAGACGGAACTAGTGGTTCTTCAGGTACTAGCGGTTCAGACGGAACTAGTGGTACTTCAGGTTCAGACGGAACTAGTGGTTCTTCAGGAACTTCAGGTAGCGATGGAACTAGCGGTTCAGATGGAACAAGTGGTACTAGCGGAACTTCAGGTAGCGATGGAACTTCAGGTTCAGATGGAACTAGCGGTTCAGACGGAACTAGCGGAACTTCAGGTAGTGATGGAACATCAGGAACTAGCGGTACAGATGGTAGTTCAGGAACTAGTGGAACTTCAGGTAGCGATGGAACATCAGGTACTAGTGGTTCAGATGGAACTAGCGGTACTTCAGGTTCAGACGGTACAAGTGGTACTTCAGGTTCAGATGGAACTTCAGGAACTAGCGGTTCAGACGGAACTTCAGGTTCGGATGGAACATCAGGTACATCGGCCTTAATTTGTACACCATTCTTAGCAGGTGATTATTATTTTCAAGCGGTAGCACAGCCTTACAATGGACCTTCGTATCCAAATATGTCATGGGGTCCTGGACAAACATTAAGTGTTTATGCTCCTGATGACATTATAGAATATATGTTAATTAGTGGTTATACCGCTTCAACAGGAGCTTTGGTTGCGGTTATTACATATTCTCAAAATCCTGGTTATAAAACACAGGCAGGAGTTACTCTTTGTCTTGTAGGTACACAAGGTTCAAATGGTACGTCAGGTTCAAGTGGTACGTCAGGTTCAAGTGGTACGTCAGGTTCAAGTGGTACGGATGGTTCGTCAGGAACTAGCGGTACAGACGGCTCAAGCGGAACTTCAGGAACTTCGGGTACAAGTGGAACAGATGGTTCTTCAGGAACTTCGGGAACAAGTGGAACAGATGGTACTTCAGGAATTAGCGGAACAGATGGTTCTTCAGGAACTAGCGGAACGGATGGTAGTTCAGGAACTAGCGGAACTTCAGGTACAGACGGTTCTTCAGGAACTAGCGGAACGGATGGTTCTTCAGGAACTAGCGGAACAGATGGTTCTTCAGGAACTAGCGGTACTTCAGGTTCAGATGGTTCATCAGGGACTAGCGGTACTTCAGGAACTAGCGGAACGGATGGTAGTTCAGGAACTAGCGGAACTTCAGGTACTTCAGGTACTGACGGTAGTTCAGGAACAAGCGGAACGGATGGTTCAAGCGGTACTTCAGGTACGGATGGTACTTCAGGAACTAGCGGAACGGATGGTAGTTCAGGAACTAGCGGAACTTCAGGTACAGACGGTTCTTCAGGAACTAGCGGAACGGATGGTTCTTCAGGAACTAGCGGTACTTCAGGTTCGGATGGAACTTCAGGTAGTGATGGTACATCAGGAACTAGCGGTTCAGATGGAACTAGCGGAACATCAGGTAGTGATGGAACATCAGGAACTAGCGGTTCAGACGGAACAAGTGGTTCTTCAGGTACTTCAGGAATAAGTGGTGTAGACGGAACTGACGGAACTAGTGGAACTTCAGGTTCAGACGGAACTAACGGTACTTCAGGTACTTCAGGTAGCGATGGAACAAGTGGTTCTTCAGGAACTTCAGGTAGTGATGGTTCATCAGGTAGCGATGGAACAAGTGGAACTTCAGGTAGCGATGGAACAAGTGGTTCTTCAGGAACTTCAGGTTCTGATGGTACTAGTGGAACTTCAGGTAGTGATGGTTCATCAGGTAGCGACGGTACAAGTGGTTCTTCAGGAACTTCAGGTACTAGTGGTTCAGATGGTACAAGTGGAACTTCAGGTAGCGATGGAACAAGTGGTTCTTCTGGAACTTCAGGTTCAGATGGTACAAGTGGAACTTCAGGTAGCGATGGAACAAGTGGTTCTTCAGGAACTTCAGGTAGCGATGGAACAAGCGGAACTTCAGGTAGTGATGGTTCATCAGGTAGCGACGGTACAAGTGGTTCTTCAGGAACTAGTGGAACTTCAGGTTCAGACGGAACTAGTGGTTCTTCAGGAACTTCAGGTACTAGCGGTTCAGACGGAACATCTGGTAGTTCAGGAACTTCAGGTAGTGATGGAACAAGCGGTACTTCAGGTACTAGTGGTTCAGACGGAACTAGCGGAACTTCAGGAACATCAGGTAGCGACGGAACAAGTGGTTCTTCAGGTACTTCAGGTAGTGATGGTACAAGTGGTTCTTCAGGTACTAGTGGTTCTTCAGGTACTAGTGGTTCAGACGGAACTTCAGGAACATCAGGTAGTGATGGAACAAGCGGTACTTCAGGTAGTGATGGTACAAGTGGTTCAAGTGGAACTTCAGGTAGCGATGGTACAAGTGGAACTTCAGGTAGCGATGGTACAAGCGGTACTTCAGGTAGCGATGGAACAAGTGGTTCAAGTGGAACTTCAGGTAGCGATGGAACAAGCGGTACTTCAGGTTCTGATGGTACTAGCGGAACTTCAGGTACTAGTGGTTCAGATGGTACAAGTGGAACTTCAGGTAGCGATGGAACAAGTGGAACTTCAGGTAGCGATGGAACAAGCGGAACTTCAGGTACTAGTGGTTCAGACGGAACTAGCGGTACTTCAGGAACTTCAGGTAGTGATGGAACAAGTGGTACTTCAGGTTCTGATGGTACTTCAGGTTCCGACGGAACTAGTGGTTCTTCAGGAACTTCAGGTACTAGCGGTTCAGACGGAACATCTGGTAGTTCAGGAACATCAGGTAGCGACGGAACAAGTGGTTCTTCAGGTACTTCAGGTAGTGATGGAACAAGCGGTACTTCAGGTAGTGATGGTACAAGTGGTTCTTCAGGTACTAGTGGTTCAGACGGAACTAGCGGAACTTCAGGAACATCAGGTAGTGATGGAACAAGCGGTACTTCAGGTAGTGATGGTACAAGTGGTTCAAGTGGAACTTCAGGTAACGATGGTACAAGTGGTTCAAGTGGAACTTCAGGTAGCGATGGTACAAGCGGAACTTCAGGAACTAGCGGCTCAGATGGTACAAGCGGTACTTCAGGTTCTGATGGTACTAGCGGAACTTCAGGTACTAGTGGTTCAGACGGAACTAGCGGTTCTTCAGGAACATCAGGTAGTGATGGAACTAGTGGCTCAAGTGGAACTTCAGGTAGCGATGGAACAAGCGGTACTTCAGGAACTTCAGGAATAAGTGGTGTAGACGGAACTGACGGAACTAGTGGAACTTCAGGTAGTGATGGAACTAGTGGTTCAAGTGGTTCTTCAGGAACATCAGGTAGCGACGGAACAAGTGGTACTTCAGGTTCAGACGGAACAAGCGGTACTTCAGGAACATCAGGTAGCGATGGAACAAGTGGTTCAAATGGAACTTCAGGTAGTGATGGTACTAGCGGTACTTCAGGTTCAGACGGAACTAGTGGTTCAAGTGGTACTTCAGGAACTTCAGGTAGCTCAGGTTCATCAGGAACATCAGGTACTAGTGGAACTTCAGGTTCGGACGGAACTAGTGGTTCAAGTGGTACTTCAGGAACATCAGGTAGCGACGGAACAAGCGGTACTAGCGGTACTTCAGGTTCAGACGGAACTAGTGGTTCAAGTGGTACTTCAGGAACTTCAGGTAGCTCAGGTTCATCAGGAACATCAGGTAGCTCAGGTTCATCAGGAACATCAGGTACTAGTGGAACTTCAGGTTCGGACGGAACTAGTGGTTCAAGTGGTACTTCAGGAACATCAGGTAGCGACGGAACAAGCGGTACTAGCGGTACTTCAGGTTCAGACGGAACTAGTGGTTCAAGTGGTACTTCAGGAACTTCAGGTAGCGACGGAACAAGCGGTACTAGTGGTACTTCAGGAACATCAGGTAGCGACGGAACAAGCGGTACTTCAGGAACATCAGGTAGCGATGGAACAAGTGGTTCAAGTGGAACTTCAGGTAGTGATGGAACAAGCGGTTCTTCAGGAACTAGTGGTAGCTCAGGTTCAAGTGGTTCTTCAGGAACTAGCGGTTCAGACGGTACTAGTGGAACTTCAGGTTCTGATGGTACTAGTGGTTCTTCAGGAACGTCAGGTAGTGATGGAACAAGTGGTACATCAGGTTCGGACGGAACTAGTGGTACTTCAGGTAGTGATGGAACAAGTGGTTCAAGCGGAACTTCAGGTAGTTCGGGAACATCAGGTAGTGATGGAACTAGTGGTACTTCAGGTTCAGATGGTACGTCGGGTAGTTCAGGAACTTCAGGAACATCAGGTTCGGATGGTACTTCGGGTAGCTCAGGAACAAGTGGTTCGTCAGGAACTAGCGGTAGCTCAGGAACATCAGGTTCAAGCGGTTCATCAGGAACTAGCGGTAGCTCAGGAACATCAGGAACAAGTGGTTCTTCAGGAACTAGCGGAACTTCAGGTTCAAGTGGTTCTTCAGGAACTAGCGGAACTTCAGGTTCAAGTGGTTCTTCAGGAACTAGCGGAACTTCAGGTTCGGATGGTACATCAGGTTCAAGTGGTTCTTCGGGAACTTCAGGTAGCAGTGGAACATCAGGTTCAAGTGGTTCATCAGGAACTAGCGGTAGCTCAGGAACATCAGGAACAAGTGGTTCTTCAGGAACTAGCGGAAGTTCAGGAACATCAGGTTCAAGTGGTTCATCAGGAACATCAGGAAGCAGTGGAACTTCAGGTTCAAGTGGTTCATCAGGAACTAGCGGAACTTCAGGTTCGGATGGTAGTTCAGGTTCTTCAGGAACTAGCGGAACTTCAGGTTCGGATGGTACTTCAGGTTCATCAGGAACTAGTGGTAGCTCAGGAACATCAGGTTCAAGCGGTTCTTCAGGAACTAGCGGAACTTCAGGTTCAAGTGGTTCATCAGGAACTAGCGGAAGCTCAGGTTCTTCAGGAACTAGCGGAACTTCAGGAACATCAGGTTCAAGTGGTTCATCAGGAACTAGCGGAACTTCAGGAACATCAGGTTCAAGTGGTACATCAGGAAGTTCAGGAACATCAGGTTCAAGTGGTTCTTCAGGAACTAGCGGTAGCGATGGTACTTCAGGAACATCAGGTTCAAGCGGAACAAGTGGTTCAAGTGGTTCATCAGGAACTAGCGGTAGCTCAGGAACTTCAGGTTCGGATGGTACTTCGGGTAGCTCAGGAACAAGTGGTTCTTCAGGAACTAGCGGAACTTCAGGTTCAAGTGGTTCTTCGGGAACTTCAGGTAGCAGTGGAACATCAGGTTCAAGTGGTTCTTCAGGAACTAGCGGAACATCAGGTTCTTCAGGAACTTCAGGTTCAAGTGGAACAAGTGGTTCTTCGGGAACTAGCGGAACTTCAGGTTCAAGTGGAACATCGGGAACTAGCGGAACTTCAGGTACAGATGGTAGTTCAGGTTCTTCAGGAACTAGCGGAACTTCAGGTTCGGATGGTACTTCAGGTTCATCAGGAACTAGTGGTAGCTCAGGAACATCAGGTTCAAGCGGTTCTTCAGGAACTAGCGGAACTTCAGGTTCAAGTGGTTCATCAGGAACTAGCGGAAGCTCAGGTTCTTCAGGAACTAGCGGAACTTCAGGAACATCAGGTTCAAGTGGTTCATCAGGAACTAGCGGAACTTCAGGAACATCAGGTTCAAGTGGTACATCAGGAAGTTCAGGAACATCAGGTTCAAGTGGTTCTTCAGGAACTAGCGGTAGCGATGGTACTTCAGGTAGCTCAGGTTCTTCAGGAACATCAGGTTCAAGTGGTTCTTCAGGAACTAGCGGAACTTCAGGTTCAAGTGGTTCATCAGGAACTAGCGGAACTTCAGGAACATCAGGTTCAAGTGGTTCATCAGGAACTAGCGGTAGCTCAGGTTCTTCAGGAACATCAGGAACAGGATTTAGTGCAGTTACTGACCCTGGTTTAACAAGAATTCTAACATCAGATGGAACAACAGACGGAGCAATAGCTCAATCAGGTTTCACGTTTGATGGTACATACTTAAGTTTGATTGGTACACAAAGAATACAGAGTGATGTAAATACTGGAGTAACTACTAGTACGTCTCTTTATCAAATACCGACCTTAAGTGGGTGTGGAGCGTTCTTTGACTATTGTGTCATAGATGGTTCGGATAATAAGAGACTTGGAACTGTAATGGCGACATGGGATAGTAGTGGTGCTGCATTTACAGATACTTCAACACCTGACTTGAATGGTTCAACAATAGGATTAGGATTTACCGTAACCGTATCGGGAGCAAATGTAAACTTCAACTCAGTAGTAACGAGTGGAACATGGACGATTAGATTATCGGTAAGAGTAGTATATTAAATAATAAATCCCACCCCTAAAAAGGTGGGAATAATCATAATAAGAAACAATAATGGCTACAGCAAGACCATTCTCGTATAACATAGGTTCAGCAATTGCGGGGACAATACAAGTTGGAAGTTTGGCGGTAGGAGTTCCTACCTCAGGATTTACAAACAGTCCAAAATTTTGGGATGGACCCGATGAAGAATTGGGTTATGTGATTGCGGTACCTGTATCAGGTAATACACAACCAACACCTGTATCAGGAGTTACCGCATCAGTTGGATTTTATAGGACGGATGATTTTACTGACAATTCATTTATTGGTTTGGCTCAATATGTTTCAAATCAATATGGAACACCACAAACATTTTCATCTGGAAATGATGCATCAACATGGTTAACCACTAACGGATATTGGAATTCTTGGATTTTTCTTACACCAACTCCAACCCCGACACCAACTATAACCCCAACAAATACAATTACACCGACCAATACTAAAACGCCAACTGTAACACCAACAAATACTCAAACGACAACAATTACACCTACTAAAACTCAAACACCAACTCCAACAAATATAAACGCACAAGGATTTAGTTATTCTAACTTTGCGTCAACTGGAGGTACTGTTTCTGTTGGTAACGTATCACTATCATCAAACATTCTTTATTTAACAACGGCTACTGCGGGTCAGGTTGGTAATGTTTATAGAACAACCGCAATTCAATATAACAGAAACTTCTCAACTCAATGGTCAACATTTATTGGAGGAGGCTCAGGTGCTGATGGATATTGTGTACAATGGACAACAACAAATAATACAAATGGTTCTACAGGTGGTGGAGTTGGTTTAATTACTAATGCAATAAATGCAATTACATTCTTAACATATACAAACAACAATTATACTTGGTATAAAAATAACGTTTCACAAGGTGCAACAAGTGTTAGTTCAGGATTTTGGAGACAAACATTGTATTTTTGGGGTGACTATAATCATTCTGCACAAACATTCGCACTTTATTACAATACAACAAATAGTAAACCTGGTTCACCAAATAAAACATTTACTAGTTTCTCATTTGACACAGGTTCTTACTATATGGGATTTGGAGCAGGAACAGGGGGTGCTAACGATAACCAAGAATTATTATCTTGGAGTTTAACCTTTACATAACCAAATCAATATACGGACTCTAAAAACATTACTATTATATTAATATTTACCACCTCCTAAAAAAGGTGGTGTTTTTTTATGCTTTTATTACCAAAAGAAATTCGTAATGTATTTATTGATAATAAACATAAAAGAGTTTTTCTTTTGGAAAGTGAAAAAAGAAATAAAAAATGGCAATAAATCCAAATCAATTTGTCGCTCGTAAAGGTATTATATCTTTAGGAAGCGTAACATTCCCCTTAATACAGAAAAATAGTAACTATAACATAGGCTTTGATGACTATGGTATTGAGTATACTGGCGGTACTTATACCGCAACATTACCATCACCTGCTAATATAACAGGAAAAATTTATTTTATTAAAAATTCAGGTAATGGTGTCATTACTGTTGATACTAGCGCGGGGTTAATTGATGGTCAATCTTCTATAACATTAGGCCAATATGGTTCATTACAAGTTGAAAGTAATGGAACAAATTATATTATTTCAGGGGTAGATGGTACTTCAGGTACTTCAGGAAGCTCAGGTTCAAGTGGTTCTTCAGGTTCTTCAGGAACATCTGGTTCAAGTGGAACAAGTGGTTCATCAGGAAGCTCAGGTTCATCAGGAACGTCAGGTTCAAGTGGTTCTTCAGGAACATCAGGTTCTTCAGGAACTAGTGGTAGCTCAGGTTCTTCAGGAACATCAGGAAGCAGTGGTAGCTCAGGTTCAAGTGGAACAAGTGGTTCTTCAGGAACTAGCGGTTCTTCAGGTTCTTCAGGAACAAGTGGTTCTTCAGGAACTAGCGGTAGCTCAGGTTCTTCAGGAACATCAGGAACATCAGGTTCAAGTGGAACATCAGGTTCTTCAGGAACTAGCGGTTCTTCAGGAACTAGCGGTAGCTCAGGTTCTTCAGGAACTAGTGGTAGCTCAGGTTCTTCAGGAACATCAGGAAGCAGTGGTAGCTCAGGTTCAAGTGGAACAAGTGGTTCATCAGGAACTAGCGGTTCTTCAGGTTCATCAGGAACAAGTGGTTCTTCAGGAACTAGCGGTAGCTCAGGTTCTTCAGGAACATCAGGAACATCAGGTTCAAGTGGAACAAGTGGTTCATCAGGAACTAGCGGTTCTTCAGGAACTAGCGGTAGCTCAGGTTCTTCAGGAACATCAGGTTCAAGTGGAACAAGTGGTTCTTCAGGAACTAGCGGTAGCTCAGGTTCATCAGGAAGTTCAGGAACATCAGGTTCAAGTGGTACAAGTGGTTCATCAGGAACTAGCGGTAGCTCAGGTTCAAGTGGTACAAGTGGTTCATCAGGAACTAGCGGTTCAAGTGGTTCTTCAGGTTCTTCGGGAACATCAGGTTCAAGTGGTACAAGTGGTTCTTCAGGAACTAGCGGTAGCTCAGGTTCAAGTGGTTCTTCAGGTTCTTCAGGAACATCAGGTTCAAGTGGTACTTCAGGTTCTTCAGGAACATCAGGTTCAAGTGGTTCTTCAGGAACTAGCGGTAGCTCAGGTTCATCAGGAAGTTCAGGAACATCAGGTTCAAGTGGTTCTTCAGGAACATCAGGTTCAAGTGGTACAAGTGGTACAAGTGGTTCATCAGGAACTAGTGGTAGCTCAGGTTCATCAGGAAGTTCAGGAACATCAGGTTCAAGTGGTACAAGTGGCTCTTCAGGAACATCGGGAAGTAGCGGAACATCAGGTTCTTCAGGTTCTTCAGGTTCTTCAGGAACATCAGGCTCAAGTGGTACTTCAGGGTTAAGTGGAGTAAATGGGACATCAGGTTCATCAGGAACTAGCGGTAGCTCAGGTTCAAGTGGTTCTTCAGGAACTAGCGGTTCAAGTGGTACTTCAGGTTCAAGTGGAACAAGTGGTTCTTCAGGAACTAGCGGTAGCTCAGGTTCATCAGGAAGTTCAGGAACATCAGGTTCAAGTGGTACAAGTGGTTCATCAGGAACTAGCGGTAGCTCAGGTTCATCAGGAACTAGCGGTTCAAGTGGTTCTTCAGGTTCTTCGGGAACATCAGGTTCAAGTGGTACTTCAGGTTCATCAGGAACTAGCGGTAGCTCAGGTTCAAGTGGTTCTTCAGGAACATCAGGTTCAAGTGGTACAAGTGGTTCATCAGGAACTAGTGGTAGCTCAGGTTCAAGTGGTACAAGTGGTTCATCAGGAACTAGCGGTAGTTCAGGTTCAAGTGGTTCTTCAGGAACATCAGGTTCAAGTGGTACTTCAGGTTCTTCAGGAAGTTCAGGAACATCAGGTTCAAGTGGTACTTCAGGTTCTTCAGGAACTAGCGGTAGCTCAGGTTCATCAGGAAGTTCAGGAACATCAGGTTCAAGTGGAACAAGCGGTTCTTCAGGAACTAGCGGTAGCTCAGGTTCAAGTGGTTCTTCAGGAACATCTGGTTCAAGTGGTACTTCAGGTTCTTCAGGAACTAGCGGTAGCTCAGGTTCTTCAGGAACTAGCGGTAGCTCAGGTTCTTCAGGTTCTTCGGGAACATCAGGTTCAAGTGGTTCTTCAGGAACTAGTGGAAGCTCAGGAACATCAGGTTCAAGTGGTACGAGTGGTTCATCAGGAACTAGCGGTAGTTCAGGTTCAAGTGGTTCTTCAGGAACATCAGGTTCAAGTGGTACTTCAGGTTCTTCAGGAAGTTCAGGAACATCAGGTTCAAGTGGTACTTCAGGTTCTT
>Ga0209500_10000533_pt1 | contig 32627 bp, 30 predicted proteins | sample S_140212_EF_Meta_FD_187323 | JGI IMG/M metagenome (GOLD analysis project Ga0209500, IMG submission 187323) | Freshwater microbial communities from Lake Simoncouche, Canada to study carbon cycling - S_140212_EF_MetaG (SPAdes) (version 2) | ecosystem: Environmental > Aquatic > Freshwater > Lake ...
TCTGCCCCAACAACGTCAGGATTGGCTTCAAAACATCGTTCTTCTCCCTCTTGGAACTCCTCTGAGAGGGATGGGTAAGACAGGCAGACCGCGTTGGTTATGCGGTGAGGCGATTCATCACGCTCACGAGTTCTTTGACCGCTGCGATGCTCTTGTCGAATGCCGCGAGCTCAGCAGGGAGGAGCTTGAGTTCGATAATCTTTTCCACGCCACCACTACCGAGAACGACTGGCACGCCCACAAAGTAACCGCCAACGCCGTACTCCTTGTCGCAATAGGCCGCGCAGGGAACGAGCCTCTTCTTGTCTCGTACGACTGCTTCAACCATCTGCGTGGTGGCCGCAGCAGGGGCATAGTAGGCGCTACCCGTCTTGAGCAAGCTCACGATTTCAGCGCCGCCGTTGCGGGCGCGAGTGACGATGGCTTCGAGCGTGTCAGGGGCGATAAGCTGCGTCACGGGGATGCCGCCGACGCTGGTGCAACTGGGGATTGGCACCATGGTGTCGCCGTGACCGCCGAGCAACATCGCGGAGATGTCTTCCACACTGACGTTCAACTCTAGGGCCAGAAACGCGCGGTAGCGGGCCGTGTCGAGAATGCCGGCTTGGCCAATCACGCGGGCCGGCGGAAACCCGGTGACCTGAAACATTCGCTGCACCATCGCGTCCAGCGGGTTGCTGACAACAATCACCACCGCCTGCGGGCTGGTATCGCGGACATGCAAGGCGACATCGCCGACAATCTTGGCATTGGTGGACAGCAGGTCGTCGCGACTCATACCCGGCTTGCGGGCGATGCCGGCTGTGACGACGACAACATCGCTGTTGGCCGTTGCAGCCCAGTCGGTCGTGCCAGTGATCCGAGCATCGAAGCCCATGATCGGGGAGGCCTGAAAGAGATCCAGCGCCTTGCCGGCTGGCATTCCCTCGGTGGCTGGAATATCCAGCAATACAACATCGCCTAGTTCGGCAGCGGCACACCAGTGAGCTGTGGTGGCACCGACATTTCCGGCACCGATAATCGAAATCTTGGCACGTCGCATTGCGGGGGGTCTTTCGTAACAGGAGGATAAAAAAGGGACAGAAATGAAACGCAGTGTGTTGTCTCTTACTCGCCTGGCAACGTGAACCGTTTGGGAAGTTCGGCCCGCTGCCGCTTTTCCTGCTGTTTGGAATCACGGGTCAATCGCCATGCACCAAAAGCCATCAAGAGGCCGATGACGACGGCGAGCCCCGTGAAAATCCAGCCTAGCACGCTGGTTGTTTCGGCCGTGGATGGATCGGGCACCCAGATCGCCTGCCTGCCGATGATCAGCGGCGTTTCTTGTCGCTCGTTATCCTGAGCGTCTGATCCTTCGATTGTGGGCAATGGATAGCCGTATCGCTTCATAGCGAACCCACTGACCCGCACGCGCTCGTTGATCGACTGGCCAGTGGGTATTCCTTCCGGCAGCGTGCGCACGCAACAGACCAGCGGGTAGCTTTCCTGAAGACGGCCATTGATCTTGATGAGCGATGTTTTCACGAAGATGGAAAGCTCCCAGTAGTGGTCTGCACCAATCTGGCGACGCCGCAGAGGATCATCGACCTCGATGCGGGTGGCCCGACGGGCCGTGCCGTCGACCGTGACCGGATCCCCGCGGTGCGTGGCGAACCATTTCTGTGCCGGGTCGATCATGGGCACCACATCGCGAGGCGGACCAGCCGCCACCTCGATGCTTTCTTCGGTAGTCCGGCCAACTGCTGCCAAGATCGCGTAAAATGCCTCGGTGTCGCCGGCAACGAGTTTCTGGCCGTCCACGACCGTGTCGAAGAGGCCGTAATTCATGCCGAGTGCTCCCAGCGGCGTGGGCGGATGCCAGGCCACTCGCGTAGCTGCCAGCAGCAAGCTCGGGGGCTGGATCGGCCAGCCGGTCTGGCCAGCGTCGACTGCAATTGCCTTGGCTCCTTCGGCGGTGGGCGGCACGGGCTTGGGAGCGGCAGCCGTAGAAAGCGGGAGGCCGACGACGGAGGCTGGTTCGTCGATTGCTTTCCAGCGAGGCCACGCGATCGGGGCTGTGTCGGTGAGAATATCCACGATGGCCCCGTCGGCTGTGGTCATGCGAACGACATCAATGGATGTGCGTTCGGCAATCTCGGCCTGTGCGGGAGGGAGGGTCTGCGGTGCCACAAACGTGGCGCGGCCCTCCAGAAGCATGAAGCGGTCTGCCACAACGGGCTGCTCTCCAGCCGGCCAGCCGTCAGCGGCTCGCTCGGCCCACTCCGCAAACCGATCCGCCGGCGCCAACACGAGCCTTGCTACAACCCGCAAGGCTAACTGCTGCTGGGCTGCAGTCCAGCCAGCGGGCTCTTCCAGCAGTGCCCGAGAAGCGCGATCGATCTTCAACGTTTCCAGATACGTTCGCAACGTGTCTGGTGCCACAAATGGCACCGCAACTCCAACGGCTGGATCCGACTGGTCGCCGCGGGCGGCTTCGAGACATCCGCACGCCAACCCGACCACTGAAAGGACAAGCAAGACAACGGGCAGGAGCCTCCCAGAAAATGCACGCGGGGAATTCATGTGGGCGGTCTTTCGTTCAAGTGAGTGTGGGCAGCTTTCGCATCGGTTTCTTTTTCTAAAGCAGTGAGCTGACGCAAGGCTTCGCCAGGAGAGAAGAGTTCGATATTTGAGAGTGTGGCAGAAAGATCAACCGCAGAGGGAGTGGAGCGAACGCGGGCCGTGCCATTGGCATAACGGATGCCCAAAAGCGTGATCGCCACAAGGAGCCCCATCGTAACCAGTGCATAGCCTCCAATCGAGGTACCCCCGGGGGGCGCCGGTTTGAGCGGTTTCCAGATCGGTTCCAGAGCCATCACCAGCGGGGCGGTGCGGATCGCGTCGGTGGCTTCATAGGCCCATCGCTTAAAAAAGTAGCCGATCACCTCGACGGGCTCATTGATCTTCATGCCGTGCGGCAGGCCGGGCGGGAGCTGTAGGAAATAGACGACAATGGGCGAGGCGGGGCCGTCGTCGGGCTGCATCCACGCCTGCCAATAGCCTGTGATATCGTACTGATTCGCTGGGGCCTCCACTTTCTGGAGTCGGTGGAGCGTGCCGCTGAACCGAACGAGCCTGCCGCGAAAGCTTCGCGGTTGCCCAAATAATTCAGCAAAGCTCACTTCCCGAACGCCTGCCTTGCGAAACGCTGGCATATCGCTCGAACGCAGCGTCTGCCAAATACCAAACCACGCCTCATCGTCGCCCGATCGAAACACTGTGTCGTCGCGAACCTTCGCCAAGCTGCTCAGCGACGCGCCCATCAATTCGGCCTCTGATGCAAACTCCCCCGTGAATGGCTGAGGGTCGGCCTCGATGGTCACCGCATCCTCCACCGTGCGAGTGACCATCGCCATTTTGACCACCGTATCGATCTGCGGCGGCTCGGCGACGGGCTGCGGTTGCAGATAGACCCGCTCCAGCCATCCAACAGCCAGCAGGATCACCAAGGCGGGCGGCATGAGCCGCCAGAACACTCGCTGCTTCTCGTTTCGGGCCAGATAGTTGCGAGGCGCAGCAGGCGAACCAAATCGCGATTTGCCGGAGGTCCGCTTGGGTTCCGGTGCCAGCGGCAACTCTGCGTCTGATGGAAACTCGCTCAATGGATTGGCGGATTGATCCCGCTGGTTTCAGCTCGCTTTTGCCGGCGCATCTCACGCCACACATAGGCGCCGAATGAACTCACCAGCGTGAGGGGCATCGCGAGCATGATAAGGATGCTGTAGAAGTAGCCTCGCGCCAGATTCATGCCCTCGGGGTCGCCGTCGGACATGGCATCCTTACAGTTGGGGCAACCCAAGGCATCCCCGGCTGTCAGCACAGCCATGGCAAGCAGGATGGGCACCGCCAGCAGCACCACACGCAGCACGTGCGATGGGGCGTGGACTCTTTTTGCTTTTGCGGCTTTTCGGCTCATGCTTTTCATGCTTTTCATGCTTTTTGGACGCAGACCCATTGCAGCGGCGCGTGCAGGCCGTGGCTTCTCAGGTAATTGTAGTTGGTGGCACGGGCTGGGGGTAGATCTGGTAGAGCATCAGGTAAATCACCACTCCTGTGATCGAGACATAAAGCCAGATTGGAAGCGTGATGACACCCAGCCTGCGGTGGGCTGTCCAACGCCCACGAAAAGCCAGCACAAACATCCCGATCGCCAGAAAGGGAACGGTCACAGCCAGAATGATATGCGTGATAAGGATCGCCAAATAGACGCTGCGGACGGCGCCCTGACCGGCAAACGGCACATGGCCAACGAGGAAGTGGTAGGTCAGATAGCAGACTAAAAATATGGTCGAAACAATAAATGCAGCGACCATTGCCGCCCGATGAGCCCGCCAGTTGCCCAGGCAGATGCACACCCAGCCAGCCACGAGCAGCAGCGTGGCAATCGCATTCAGGACGGCATTGGTGGTAGCCAGCGGGTGCACGGCCAAGAGCGAGCAGGCCACAGAATGTATGGGCAGACCATCCACGGCGGGAACATTCATGGGGTTCATGGGGACGGTTCCTGCAAGTCGCGTTGGTTGGGGGCTGTGGAATCCGTTTCTGCCAGCACTTCACGAATCAGTTTTTCGAGCAGTTTGACGCGGTCGGGCTGCAGCAGATGGTAACTGCCGCGCAGGTGTCCCTGACGATCAAACACAACACCTCTCTCTGAATGCACGCCCACCTCCGCTGGCAGCAAGAATGTTTTATTGGCAACCTCCTTGATGATGGCCATGTCACCTGTCAGGAATTTCCAACGGCCGGGCTGGGCATCAAATCGCTCGGCATAGCGGCGAAGCACATCGGGCGTATCGCTATCGGGATCGCAGGTGAGGCTCACAGCGATAAAATCTGGATCGGGAATCGCTCGCAGGATGTCGGCGACGGCTTGATTCTCTCGAAAGCAGGGGCCTGGGCAGTTGGCGAAGAAAACGCTGGCCAACCAGACTTTCCCTCGCAGACTAGACGACTCGAATGGCTCGCCGCTTGGCTGAATAAGCGTGAATGGAACCACCACCGAGGCCCCAGATGCGGCTGCAGGAACCGTTGCATCCCGATCGATTGCGACCGTACTTTGTGGGGAGCGTTCGCAACCAGCCAGCATTGCCACTGCAATCCATCCGACACAGAGGGCACGCAGCGGCCTGGATCGCCAGAAAGTTTGAAACTCTTGCATGCGATCTCTTGTCCTGAAGCCCTAGTGCGTGTTGGGATTGGTAAGCAATTGGGACTCGCCTGCCTGCTCCATAAGATGCACATCCGACGGGCGGGCCATGTACAGCGCTCGCTCCTGCGATACCATTCGATTTCGCAGCCCGATATCGGGCACGAGCATGAGAGCCAAGAAAATGGCCATCATGGCGGCTGGAATCGTGAGCACGTATTTCCAGTTGGCCTCCCAGAAGACGTGCATGAAAAAAAGCACGACGAGCATGGCCTTGGTGCACGACACGGCCATCATAAATGCCCAACCAACATGCGGCTCGTTCCGCCACGGCCAGTAGGACGTGAACGTGAGGAACGACATTGTCGTGAGGAAACAAAGCGCCACAAACACCAGCAGATACTTGCCGATGCCGCCGTGGCTGTGCTGGCCCGGGCCGTGGGCTGAGTGCTCATGGTCGGCGGGCTCGGGCATCTCGCCCACGCGAGTGATCGGTCCGTGCGTTTCGCTCGCGTGCGAATGCGAGGCATTGGCTTCGACGGCGTCGTGATCGCTCATAAAAAACCTTTCCGAATCAAAGAAGCCTTGGGATTAAAATAAATAGAGCAACGGAAACAGGAAGATCCACACCAGATCCACGAAGTGCCAGTAGAGCCCTGCGTTTTCAATCATGCCGGCTCGCTTGGGGCCTAGTTTGTAGAGCAATAAAATCGTGAACACGATCAGCCCCACCATCACGTGCACGGCGTGAAAGCCGGTGAGGAGAAAATAGGTACTTGCCCACATGGTGCCGCCAGGGATCACGGCAGGCAGTTTGAGCCAGGGAAACGTGTCGTTGAGGCCGCTGGTGTGGCCACCTCCGTGTCCGCCAGCTGGAGTGTCCGTTCCATCGTGTGAGATGGCAGTGGCGTGTTCCACGGGTAGCGGCATGATCTGATCGGCCACGACAGCCAGATCAAACGGCTGCTGATCGGGGCTGGCCACCATCTGCCGCACCTTGGCCAAACGTCTCCGAGCCAACACCACCTCGGGCGTGAGTTGGCTTTCCGGTGTGTCGTCGAGTTCCTTCAAGAGGTCGATCATGGCCGGTTCGCCCAGCCTCGCCCGCACCGCTGAACCGTAGTAGAGATCGGGCTTTTCAAACACGCGACTGCGAGGCGACCACGGATAGATTCCGTGCTCAAACTTGGCTGCATATTCGTAGCCCTTTACGCCCAAAAAGAGCGAGCCGAGCAGCAACGTGGCCACCATCCAGAGTTTGGCTGCAGTTGTCTTATTGGCCCGAGCCATTTCCAACGCCAACACAATCGTCACGCTGGAGCAGATGAGCACAAACGTGTTGAAGGCCCCGATGGGTTCGCTCAAGTGTACGTGATGCGGCTTGGGCCACACCGATGCCCCGAACCTGAGCACCACATAGGCACCCAAGAGCGCCGCAAAAAACATGATCTCAGTCGACAGGAACAGCCACATGATCAGCTTGCCACGCGTCAGCGGCAAGCCGGGCTGATACTGTAGCACGGGGCCATGGCCGTGAGTGTCGTGAGGGTGGCTATCATGGCTATCATGGCTATCATGGCTATCATGACCGTGGTGGTCGGGATGTTGGGAAAGGGAGATCGCGGAAGCATTCATGGCATTCATGGCATTCGTCGTATTTGTGGAAGGTTCGTGGAGCGTGCCGCGGTTGGCTGTGCGAAAACAAGGGGCTATTGAGATCGGATTTTAGCGTGGTGCTCCACAGACGACCGAGGCCGTGAGCAGGGCCAACAGCACACCTAAAGACGTGAGCAGCAAGCCACGAGCGGAAGTGTCATCGCGGCGAAGGGCAAATCGAATCGTGGCACAGCAATACACGATGGCTGCAATCGCGGCCGCCAAAAAGAGCCGAATGCTTCCCGATGGCACAGCCAACACGAGGCTTACAGGAACCATCGCCAGCGCCGCGGCCAACGCTTGACCGGCTGCCCGTAAGCCACTCGGATCATCCACGGTGAGCATTCGCAGACCGGCCAAGCCATACTGGCTGCGGTAGATCCAAGCAATCGCCATGAAATGAGGAAACTGCCAGAGATAAAGCACGGTTGCTAAAGCTGCCGCAGACAGAGCCCCGGTAGCATCCCCGCCAGCCAGTCGCGCAGGTCCATCTGCCGCCAGCCAGCCGATGGCCACAGGCAAGGCGCCGGCCACAGCACCCACCGCAGTATTGAGCGGCGAGATTTTTTTCATGGGGGTGTAGATCACAACATAGATAAGCCATGTGGTCAGTGCCGCTGCGGCAGCAGGCCAACCGCTGGCGATCGTCATGAGCCCCACGCCTGCCAGCAGCAGCAACGCTGCCAGCCCGCTGGCTGTGCCCACAGCCATTCGTCCGGAAGCGATCGGTCGGCGGGCCGTACGGGGCATGAGCTTGTCGGTGTCGCGTTCGACGACTTGATTGGCAATGCTGGAACTGGCCGCCACCAACGTGGTGCCAATCAAAAGCCAGACCAGATGCCCCAAGTCCAACGAGCCACCGGCAGTCAGCCACATAGCCGTGATGACAGTGGCCAGCACCATGACGGCAATCCGCGGACGCGTTAGCATCGACACATCCCGAAGCACAGCCACCAGATCGCCGGTTGTCGCAGTACCCGATCCTGCTGCGTGCGCAGGCACAGTCACGATCAACGAAGCACGCGGGACAGCAACGGCCGTTGAAGAGGGGCTCATGCGTGGGCCTCGCTTCGCTGGCCAAAAGAATCCTCGAGACCCTCAAGCGATCCAGACGCAATGGCCAACACAACACTCACGCCCAAAATCAACATGCCAACCACCACATGCCCGGTCACGATCGCGGCGCTTTGCACGCTGCGGGCCACGATCGGCTCCGTGGGCGTCCATGCCGCCAGCGATTCGCCAAACCAACCGGCTGGAATGCCCCAACTCACGATCCACGCGCCGGCACCCAACGCGATCTGGCACAGCACCAGCAGCAGCATCACAGTGGCCCAGATCGCGGAAGTGGCTCCAGAGACTCGCGAAGATCGCTCTCCACCGGCGGCAACACAACGCGAGGAAAGAGGCGGTATGAACTGCTGCCCCCACGCACAGGCACACACGGCCATGGACAGCCCGGTTACCAAGACCGCGCCGGCCATGTGGAGAACGACCAGCATGCGAAACGTCAACGGATCGATAGCGGCATCGAGGTGGCGGAGTTGGGCGCCGGCCACAAGCTGCACGTACGCCGACACCAGAAGCAAAGCGCTCAGCCGACGTAAGGCCAAGGAGTCGCTCGGCCGGCTGGTTGCGTTGCCTTGCCAGCGGCTTGTAAGCGTGGCAATCGCAATGGTCACGGCAAAGAAAAGCGGCCCGGTGCAAGCATGCACTTTGGCAATCGTGCGATCATCCAAGAGTACTCTGGCACCGCCCAACACGCCTTGCACCACAACCAGCAGAAAAGCCGCCGCCACAAGCCCTCGCACCAGCCGACGCTGCTCGCCCCACCACGCCACGCCCACCAGCGCAATGGTGAGCAATCCGGCTACCGCGCCCAAGAGCCTGTGGCCGTGCTCCAAAAAAAGATCCCACGGCCCATAGAACCAATCGGCCAGTGGATAGAGAAACATGTTGTGGCCATAGGTGGCCGGCCAGTCGGGCACCGCCAACGCTGCGTCATACGTTGTGACCATCGCGCCAAAACAAAGCAGCACCGCCGTCACTCCAACAAGCAGGCAGGCAACCACGTGCGGCCAGAAACTGGAAGCACAGAAGCCAATGGGATGGGGATCGGGTTGTGTCATGTGGTCAGCGACTGGCGCAGCAGTTAATGGGCAGCAGCAGCAAGGGCGGCCGCTGCCGCGTTGGGCGGATCGGTCTGCATGAGGTAATCCTTGTCCGCTCCGGGCACCGAATATTCGTAAGGCCCGCGGTAGACCACCGGCTGGAAGTCGAAGTTGCCGTGGCCAGGTGGACTCGGCGCCGTCCACTCCAGACCGTTGGCACGCCACGGATTGCGGCCCGCAATGGGCCCAAAGAACATGCTCCAGAAAAAATTGATTGCGAAGATGATCTGCGAAGCCACCATCCCGATAGCGCACCAGGTCATGAATGCGTTCAAGGGCTGCAAGTGATGAAACGTCTCGTAGTGGTAGGCATCAGCCAGCCGACGAGGAAAGCCAACGGCACCCAGAATGTGCATCGTAAAGAATGTGCCATTCAAAAAGATGAAGGTCAGGAAGAAATGAGCCTTGCCCCAGAACTCGTTCATGGTGCGGCCAAACATCTTGGGAAACCAAAAGTAAATTGCGGCCCATACGCCCATGGCCGTACCGGCAAAGAGCACATAGTGGAAATGCGCCACGATGAAGTAGGTGTCGTGGATGAAGATATCCACCGGCGTAGCGGCCATAAAGATGCCGGAAAGCCCGCCGATGATAAACATCGACACAAACGAAAGGGCAAAGAGCATGGCAGTGGTGAACTGAATCCGGCCGCCCCAAACCGTGCCCAACCAATTGAATGTTTTCACTGCACTCGGCAGCGCGATCATCATCGTGGAAACCATAAACGTCATGCCAAGCGCAGGATTCATCCCCGAGATAAACATGTGGTGGCCCCACACAATGAAGCCAAGGCCGGCGATGCCAGCGATCGAATAGACCATTGGTCTATAGCCAAACAGCGGCTTTCTTGCGAAGCATGTCATGATGTCCGACACCATCCCCATGGCTGGCAGAATCATGATGTAGACAGCAGGGTGACTGTAAAACCAAAAGAGGTGTTGCCAGAGCAGTGGCTGACCGCCACCCGTGGATGCCATCGCGTTGTTGACCATGTTGCCTTCGGGAGAGAAGAAGCCCGTGCCGATCGTGCGGTCTGCTAGCTGCATGAAGCCTGCGGCTGTGAGTACCGGCAGCGCGAACGCTTGCAGCACCGCAGTGATGAACATCGCCCAGATTGTCATCGGAAGGCGAAACATCGTCATGCCTGGGGCCCGCATCAGGATGATCGTCGTCATATAGTTGACGCTGCCGAGCATCGACGAAACGCCCACCATCGTGAGGCCCAGGAGCCAGAGCGTTTGGCCCAAGCCACTGCCCGGTGCCGCTGCGACGTTGGTGGAGAGCGGCGGGTAGCTCGTCCAACCGCTGGAGGCCGCGCCCCCTTCCACAAAGAAGCTGGCACCAAAGAAAAAAAACGCCGGCCACATAAACCAGTAGCTGAGCATATTGAGCGTGGGAAACGCCATGTCATCGGCGCCGATCATGAGGGGAATAAGAAAATTTCCAAATGCTCCAGCCAAGATCGGAATGATCACCAGAAAAATCATGACCGTCGCGTGCATCGTGAAGAGCATGGTGTAGAACTCGGGCGCCATTTGCCCCCCCTGCTGGGCAAACAGTTTTCCAAGCACCGGCACATCAGACCACGGCCAAGCAATCTGCCATCGCACGGCCAGCGCCAAGAGGCCGCCAATCAAAAACCACAGCAGCGTAGAAAAAAGAAACTGCAGGCCAATAACCTTGTGATCTTTTGAAAAAACGTACGTCGAGAGAAACTCCATCACGGGCCGCGGCTTCGGGGCCTGGCGATTTGGGCTCGCAGTCAGCGCAGCACCAGTGACGAGCGTTGAGGAAGATGTAGCAGTGGCCATTCGATGTGTCTCCAAAAAAACTGCAAATACGTGTGGGTAGGCTGGGAGTGCGTGTTGAACTGGATCCTATTCCGCGAGGGCCACAGCAGCCGGCTCGGGCTGCGTCGCCTCCTGCTTGGCATACATGCTGTCGAGCCACGCGTTGAAATCTTTTCGCGACTCGATCGTTATTTGACCGGCCATCTTGTAGTGGCCCCAGCCGCACAATTCCGCGCAGACGATATCGAACTGGCCCGTCTGGGTTGCCTTAAACCAGACCGGGATCTTCATGCCTGGTACGGCATCTTGCTTGACCCGCAGGTTGGGCAGAAAAAAACTATGCAGCACATCCATACTCTTGAGCTGGATGAGAATGTCTTCATCCACAGGCACATGCAGGTCGTTGACGAGAAACAGATCGTCGGGTGTGCCGAGCGTGCCGTCGCGCCCGGGATACCGCAGGCGCCATTCAAACTGCCGGCCTACCACTTCGAGCGTAGGCGACATCGCTGGACGCCGCATCTTGACGTTGGCCCAGGTGTTCATCTGATAGATCGCGAGAAAAAGCAGAACGCCCGCCGGTATGACCGCCCACACCACTTCCAGCGTGTGGTTACCGTGGACGTAGGTAGCCGGCCCGGTGGCCTTGGCGGCATCGTACTTCCAGAGAAACCAAAACAGCAGTCCTTCAGTGATCACAAATACCACACCCGTAAGGATCAGAATGAACATGAACAGACTGTCAATCGTAGCGCCATCCGAGGAGACATCCTTCGGTAGCCAGATGTCAAACGCAGGCGCAACGGCAAATGTGGCCACGCCAAGTACAGGCACGGCCAGAAACACAAAGCTCCAAAAAATTCCGGTCCAGCGACTGCCCACTCCACAACTCCTCAAAGAAACAAATGCTTAAGAAACCATTTTTCAATTCTAAAAAACAACGCGAAACCGACTGCGATCCTTCAAAACCTGTTCGGTGCCACCATGGGGCGATCGGCCCCTAGTTCACCATCAAACTCATAGGGCAGCGATCGGACGTAGTTCACGATGTGCCAAATATCCTCCGGTGGAACGGTACCCTTGGCTGCCGGCATGGGCGCGCCGTTAATGCCCGCATAAATCCTGTAGTACAAATCCAGCGGCCTGCGACCTCCGCGGTAGATACCCTGGCGGAGGTTGCGGGGGGGAATCGTACGGGGCGTGAGCGCATCCCCATCGAGCACCTGATGAAACTTCTCCAGCCACACCAACTGCAGGCGATGGTCGGCAAGTTGCTCGGGGCTCATCCCGGCCGTCGAAGCCTGCGAGGCCTGCTCGGTACCGCTGCGAATCTCCTTGTCTGCCTCGACGATCACTTTGTTCCAGTCGTCGTAATCATTGGCTTGCCCATCGCCGAGGCCGGTGACACCGTGGCACTTCACGCAGTTGGCCTTGTCGCCGTAAAATAGTTCCCGACCTTTTGCGATCGATGCCACCAAATCGATGTTTGCTGGGATCGGGGGCACGGGAATCGCCGCTGCAGGAGCCGCCTGCCACTTTGCGGCAATGGGCGTAAGCGTTTCCTCTACCAAAAACTCTCGCGTCTCGGGGAGTGTGCCTTTAGCGTCGTCGTCGAGTTCAAAGAATGCCCGAATGAGTGTGAGTTCCGTTTCACCTCGAATGGTCAGATATTTGACATATTCGGCCAGCGCCTCAATCTTGGTTTCGCTCAACAGTGCAAAGGACGGCATCGAGGTACCCGCGATACCGTTGTGCAGGATCCGCACCAGATCTGCCTGCGTGGGCTTATCAGCCCGCTCGGTGCTTTTAAACTTGAACACCCCGGGGCGGTAGTCGCGAGGATAGGGATTCAGAAACGCGGCGGTTGGCCCGAGGCCGTCCCCAGTGATCCCGTGGCAGTGGGCGCAGTGCTCGCGATAGAGGCCATTTTTACGACCCACAATGTCGCTTCGTACCGGTCCGGCGGCTAGATGCAACTTGGCCTCGTTGAGCCCCGTTTCGGCCAGTGCCACCGGATGGTCGGGCGTGCCAAACATGGCCAGCAGCACCGTTGCCACCTGCCGCTCTTGTTCTGGATTGAGTCGCTGTTTGGTGGACTCAACCATGTTGGGACGAAAATACGCAGGCGGCGTGGCGCCGCAGCCAATGACCGACGCCAGCACGAGCGTGCAAAGCAAGAGGAACGCGAGGCGTGAGGCTTGCCGGCCAATCTCCGTAAGGCAGTTGGCCAATTGCATGGGCGAGGCAAGAACGAGATGGGCTGAGTGCATGGGAGTGGCGCGCATAAAAACCTAGGTGCCGATAACCGACGCCGGCACATCCAATGTGCCTATGTCTTTAACTTCATCGGGCTGGAGTTGAATCTGAAACCGTCCTTTGGGAGTCCATTTGAGATCTGGTTTTTCGAGACCCAACGCACCGTTGGGACCGTTGGAACGCTCGTGCCAGACTTGCAGTTCGATGATTTCACCGGCCGGCAAATCGGCCAGCGTAAACGTGCCATCCACTCCGCTCACGGCCACATAGCCATCTTTGCGAAAGACGGCGTAGGCCTTCATCCAGGGGTGGATGTTGCACGTGACAGCCGTGGGCATACCCGTTTCACTTTCGGGCTTGTAGACGGTTCCCTGCCCAGATGGCACAAGTTGGTTGAAGCTTGATCCGGCGATGTTGGTGTTGTGCCCGATGGGATCGCTGTTGTGTACATCGATCGGCTGACCGACCCGGGCGGCCAGCACAGGCGTGAGAAACTCACACTGTTTTTGGTCGAACACAACCGGCGTTGTGGAAGGCGAGGCGTTCTTCACTCGGCTGGCCTTGCGAGCAAAGACGACCACGTTGGCCAATCCCTTCGTGGCAGGATCCACAAGCAATGAGCGATCGACGAGTTTCATGCCACCCTTTGAACAGACTTCGGTATCTTTGTCGACGGCCAAAGGCCGGACTGCACCCGACACGCCAACAAACAAAAACCGGCCCTTGAGCGTGCCCCAGCCTGTGCCGGTGGATGCCGCAGCCTCACGCGTGCTGCCGGAAGCCGATGCCGCGCTCACTAGAGTTGCTCGGATCTTCTGGGCCACCTCGGCATCGGCAAGAGGCGTTGCCACTCGCTGCGGAACGCACCCAACAGCCATGAATGCAGCCACGAGTGCAGGCGTTGCCGCACGCCAAGCGCAGAACCTAAAGGCAGCCCTATGCACGCAGTCCACGAACTTATTTTTTGAAGAGGTTTGCATCGATCGCCATCTCTCCGAGGTCGGTGTCGCCGCTGATTACTTTGATTTTCTTGCGGCCCTTGGCAATTTTCTCGGGCTTTCCGCCCACGGTGACTTCGCTGATGTAGCCGGCCTTCTCGTGCCAAATCTGGAGTTCGATTTCGCCGGCGGGCACATTCTTGATCTCAAATGTGCCGTCCGGTTTCGAAATCGCTGCATACGGATTCGGCCGCACCACCAGCCACGCCTTCATCCACGGGTGGATGTTGCATGTGACTTGTGCGGGCAACGCTTCGTCGCTGGCAAACGTCAGGCTTGTCTCGCCACCCGTGGGAATCAGGCTATTGGATGGCGGATTCTTGATTGTGGCCACGTTGCTGTTATGGCCCACCGTGTCGGAGTTCTTGATGACGAGCGTCTGTCCCGTCTGTACAAAACTGACGTGCGGCTCAAAACGGCACCCCTTGTTGTCGAGAATAACTTTCTCGTTTTTTGTGGCGGCCAGATCGGGATGCACTTTGACTCCTTTATCTCGCACGAACACAACGATGTTGGCGACGCCCCTGTCGGCGCCGACGGCCAGCTCTTCGCTCACGAGTTTGTGTTTGCCGCAGACTTCAATATCTTTGTCGGCCTTGAGTTCACTGGCCGAAGGGGCATCGCCTGCGTAGGTGAATCGGCCCTTCACGCTGCCCCACTCGTCAGCACACGCAGGCCCAGCGATCAACACCACCGAAACAATTCCGAGTGGGAGCAAGAGTGCAACTGAACACCGAGGGTTTGCGTACATGCTGTGGGAACTCCGAGGGGCTGACTGGATCGAAACGGACCAGAACGCCACCGCTGTGGCAAACATACTGGAACGAATAACAAACTATTTTAGATTAGTCGCCACGCCTGGCGAGCGAGAATCCTTGGTGCTGGGGGCTGGGGGCGGCGAAACCGCCGCGGCATCGGGGACAGACGGATTTTGGGGAGTCGCTGCGGGCTGGTTTGGGGCTGAGGGTTGCTGCTTCAGATACGCCTCAAGCGACAGGTTTTTCTTCGCGAAGGAGTCGAAGTGCATGAGCAGATCGGTGATGGCATCGAGTTGCTGCTCGCTGGATCCGACGTAGAGATCCTGACTCACTGGCTTGTCGAACGGAATATTGACCGGCATCCCCGTGTAGGGCAGAAACCGTTTGGGATTAGCAATCCAACCGTGTACGTAGTCGGGCTGGAGACGCTCGTGCACCCGTTCAAGCTGCGGCGCCAGAGCCTTGGGGTTGCCGGGCGGGGCGTAGCTGCCCACCACATGGCACTTCACGCAGTAGTTGTTGTTGGTAACGATCTTGAGCGCACTCTCCAGATGGTTTGGGTGCAATCTCTCCGCTTCGGCCAGCGAGCTTTCGTCAAGCCGTGCATCGTACGCATACGGATACTCTGCCCCATCCACCGACGCAAAGTAGTTGACGAGTGACGCCGCCTCGTGTGACTGGAAATTAAATTTCGGCATCCTGAGCACCGCCGACGGCCTGATCGTCTGCGGGTTCAGCAAAAACTTGTGCAGCCAGCCCGATTGCACCTTCTTGCCCTCGCCCACCAGCGGCGGCGGCAGCCAGCCCCATGCGTCATCGGGCTTGACATTTGGATTGATCTGCTTCTCATCGGCGATCACCACTGGGAAAAGTAGCCTCGCTAAGTCGCCACCGCGAGCGGGATAGTGAACGCCTGCACGGAATGCGTCATCGGGCACCAGTAGGTTTTGCGCTCCTACGGGCCGGGCTTCGCCGTCAATCAAGGCATCCTGCCAGAGCATAAACGGACGGTGAACGACTGCTTCGGTGTCGCCATCCTCGATCGGCACGCCATCTTCGTCGGCCAACTGTGGCTTGCCGGTTTCTGGATTCAACTGCGGCATTCCTATGAGCGTGGCGTGGCGTCGGCCTTGCCGGTCGATGACAAGCGACTTCTGGGAATCGTGAGCCGTGAAGTGTGGAGATAGAAACGGATAGTCGGCGACTGCTTGAGCAGGACCTAGCGACTCGGGCTTGTAGCGGATATCCCAACGATCCATCTCCAGGCTATGGCAGCCGGAGCAGTTGTATTGCTCGGCCACAACCAATCCCTTCAGGCGGGCCTCTTCGCGGGGCGTTGGCTTGTGGATGAACTGTGGTGCCGGCGGCTCAGCCACCAACCCCAACACAAACGTCATGACAGCTTCCCGCTGCTCTGCATTGAACGGAAACTGCGGCATCCGATACCGCTCGTTGTAGGTTTTGTTTTCTGTCTTTTTGTAGTCGTAGCTGCGGGGTGCCCGCAGCTTCTGCCAGAGAAAACCCTCCCGATCGTGGGCCAGAAGTTTTTCCAGAAAAAAGCCGGTGTCGGAATCGATCGACTCGGGGGTCAGATGGGCTTCGGCTTTTGAAGCGTAGGCCAGATCGGGAGCCAGCGGTGCATCGACTGCTGGCTCGGCCCGTGGGGCTAGGGCGGTATGGCTGTGGCCACTTTCGGCATGGCTGTAGCCGTGCTTCTCTTCCAGTTGGTGCATCACGAAGTGAGACACCTGCTCGAAGGCAATCTTGGAAGATTCCTTGCGGCCCCAATCGGCCAGAGCAGCCCCGGCAGCTTTCGTGTCTTCGAAGCCAGGAATATCGTGGCAGCCAGCGCAGGCCAGCTTGGCGATCGTTTTCTTGCCAACATAGTTGAGGAGCGTGGCGTCGCGGTTGGAGCCGGCCAAACCCAGCAGCATCCGCTCATCCCCTTGAATCGCCGACTGGTCAGCAGTCAGACCATTTTTCAGAACCTCGGCAGCTCGAACGGCTGGAAACCGTTCTTTGAGATACATCAGCGCCAGTTCATTGGTAGCATCGCGTTCAGCAGGCGTGAGCGAATTGGCGGCCGGAATATCACTGGGCTTCCAGCTTTCAGTTGAGCCCAGCAGATACGCTGTGGCATCAGCGGCCGGATCGCTCACCTTGCCGTTGGGCAGCGAGACCGGCTCCAAGAGCACATTGGGCATGAGCGTGCGTGGGTGGTAGCGGGCTGGTTCTCGGAGCCAACTGTAGAGCCAGGCCGGGCCGTTCGGGGCAGAGGCCATCTTCGCGCCGATGCGAGACAGATTGGGCCCATGCGTACTGACGGCCTCTGGAAAATCCGCGTGCTGGTGGCACGCTAGGCAGCCTCGCACCTGCACCACCTTCTTACCTCGCTGGATATCCGGAGCCGCCGTGATGCCATCTCGCTGCTGGTCGTATGGCTTGACGTATTGAAATGGCTGGCTGGATCCCAGCAGGTAGTTAATCATGGAACGAATCTCAATCGGTTCATACCGCTGCGATTCCTCCAAGCCCTTGCCGGAGAGGTGATCCCAGAGCCCAAAAAATCTGGGCATCTTTGTGGAAGGCCGGAATTCTTGGGGATTTCGCAGCCACGCATAGAGCCAGTCGAATCCAACCTTGCTGGCCACATATCGCAGGCTGGGGCCAACCTTCGGGAGCGTGCCAGGCGTTTCTGGCTCCTTGAGAAGCGTCGCGAGTTGATGCGAACGGCGCGAAAGCTTGGCCTCTGGGCCGGCGGCAGCATCCCGTTCGAGCGTGTCGAGCAGCCGCTGGCGAGCCTCCTTGCCGTCGGGACTGGAACGCACTTCCTCAACCCAGCGAGCGACGGCGTTTCCCAGAGCGGGTAGCCCGGGATCACCCACAAGCGACTCGGCGACTTCGTGGTAGTTGGGAGCCAATCGCATGTCTGGGCCAATCCGCTTCTCTGGGTTGGCCCATCCGTTGATCTCGTGGCAACCGTAGCACCCGTACTGTCGAATCAAGTGATAGCCTTCCACCAGCTTGGGCGCCGGCGGCTCAGGAAACTGTGGGCTGGGCTCTAGGTCGACCACCTGATGGTGGCACTTCAAGCAACTGGATTCCTCAAACCGCTGAGGCAGCATCGGGTAGATCCAGTGATGGTTGTTGGCCCAGCCATGCTCGTCGTGCCACTGGTGCCCCTGCTTGGGCGTGTTGGCCGAGTGCGACGACCACATAAAGCTCGTGGCACTGCCTTGCCCTTGGTGGCAGATCGTGCAGCCAAACGTCTGCATGGGGTGCGGGCTCGTCGAGCCAACAAACAGATCCAGCCGAGGATGGCTCGAATAGGGCTGCGGCACGCCGCGTTGCACCACAATCTCCAGGGGCTTACCCCACTGCGGTGCTTCCAGCAGCAAGGTGGTTGCCACCGTGCGGATCAGCGTTTTGGCACCGCCAACATCCATGATCACATCGCCGCTCATCAGGCCAGCTCGGGCCGCTGTGGATTCGGGCACCACCACGCCGACGGTCGGCGCTTCAGAACGAAAAAGGCCGTGCGGAGATAAACGAAAGCCGTAGAGTTGCTCAAGTTGGTCGTTGCCGTCGCCCTTGACTCCCTCCTCGGCGCCCCTCTCGACGCCCCCGCCAGCAGCCGGAGCCGTGGGCAGTTGGATCGGGATGGTTTCGGTCTGGCTGTAAGCACCTTCTGTCGGAGCGCCAGGCAGGGACTTGTCCATCCCCTTGTGGCAGGTGTTGCAGCGGTCAAACCGAGCGACATCCCGAAAATTATTGTTGAGTGTGAGTTGCGGTAGCCAAAGTTGATCGATGCGCAGCGGGCCGTTAAAGGCGTCCAGCACTGGCAACTCCAGCACCGACTTGCCAAAGTTGGGTGCGCGATCCTTGAGCGTCTTGGCAAGCAGCAGCAATTTTTGGCGATGATCGGCCAGCGACTTTGCCGCGGCGTCTTCGGTGGCCGTGAGTTTTTTGAGCGTTGCTTCGAGCGACTTGCGATGCGTGTTGGCCGCTTGAGTGTCGAGCGTGGCGGCAAGCACCTGGACCCGCGTAGCGTCTGCCACGGCAAGCAGCGACGCCAAGGCCTTGGGAGTGGCATTCTCTGCAACGCCCAGTTCATAATCGGCCCTGTTTTTATCCAGCTTAGCCTTGCACAGCTTGAGGTGGCCTGCACACAGATCCTCGCGAAACTTGGCGCGGCTGGCGATGTCGCTCAACCGCTGGAGCAAATCGCCCCTGAGCACCAACCGCTCGGCTGGGTCGGATTGCTGCCGGAGCATGTCGATATCCAACTGCCCGCGGTCGGCCGCTTCAGCATCGGCGGGCACCATGCGAACCTGCGTCAGAAACGCCTCGGCAATCCCGGAATCCAGATCGGCCCGGCGTGCTTTGGCCAAGGATGCGTCGAGTTCCTTGGAGGTTGCCTCAAAGGAACTCGAATCCTGCTCGTCCACTTTGGCTGCAGCCGACCACGTTTCGAGGGCCTGAAAACCTCGCTGATATTTCTTCCACGGACGGTTGTGATCCACGGCCAACATTGCGATCGTGGAGAGCAGCAACAGGATCGCCGTCACGCTAAAGACAACGTGCAGCACCTTCAGATCGCGCCAAGTTTGTTCGGTGGCAGGCATTGGGAGTGTGGCTCAGAAATTCAAAGAAAATTCGGGGATACTCACGATGTATTTGAGATTCAACGTCCAGCGAAGAACCATTTTCAGTGGCAGTGACAGCATCAGCAGCATCAGGTTGACCATCACCATGTAGCGAATAAAACCCATCTTTGCGAAAAATGTTCGGAACACCGTCACGGCCAAAAGGGGCGGCAGAAGCAGGAGGTAGGCACCCATCACAACTAACCCGGGCGCCTCTCGCAGCAAAATCGTGCCGACCTGCACGAGCGTACTGGCACCGGCAGCGGCGCGAGGGAGCGGCCTGTCGAGCAGGTTCACCCAGAACATCTGCGGCAGATCGATGTTGTTGAGCACCTCGACCTTGTAGGGAGTCCAATATTCGAAGGGGCCAAAAAAGTTCCAGTTGGGTCCACGCAAAAACGTGCCAAGAATAATGAGCGTGATCCAGAGTTCAAAAAATCCGAACTGATACACCAGATAGCTGAACTTTCGCTCCTCAATCGAGTAATAGCCGTTGCCTTTCTTATTGAAATCGAGGTAGGGCAACGCCATCAAGCCAACCACTACGAGGCTCGGTAGCGTGACTCCGGCATACCATGGATCGAAGTACACGAGCATTTCCTGAAGGCCCAGAAAGTACCACGGCGCCTTGGAAGGATTGGGGGTTTTTACGCTCGACGCAGGTTCTTCCAGCGGGGCCTGTAAAAAAATCGCCCACACCAATAAAAATGCAGAAACGGCCACCATGCAGATCAATTCGGTGTAGACCAAATCTGGCCAGACAAGCACCTTTTCGTCGTTCAGCTTTTCCATCGGCGGCAAGCCCTGGGCGATCCGTTCATCGTTTACAACAGCCTGACTCGTGGCCAGCCACGTGAAAAAGGCCAGCAGGAATACGAGGCCGACGATCGGAACGTTGTCGGGCTTCATGACGATGGATGCGAAATTTTCGTCGGCCATCGACAGGCCCATCAGCAGCAGCAGCACATTGAGCACCGTCCAAGCCACCATCGGCTTGACGAAGAACTTCCGAAAAATGAAGAGGATCGCAAACAGGGCCGTAGTCCCCAGCGTGTAGTTCACTGGCCCAGAGAGCGTGTTCACCAGCGACCGCACCGCTTGCGGCAGGGACGGCACCATCGCGGCAGTGCCCGACATCGACAAGGCGGCCAAGGCCATCATCAGGCCCGATGCAACCGCCCACACGATTGCCCAACCAACCTGCCTGTGCTTTTTCCAGAGGAGGATCGCGGCCACGGCGTTCATGATCGCTAGGCCCGTGTAATACGATCCGAGAAACCCGGCAACATCGCTCAGAAAATGACCGTTTGAATGCATGGGAATTGTTCTACAGCGGCCCGCTGATGCCGCCGTCCTTTCGCACACGCCAGAAATGGATCGCCAACAGCAAGGCGGCCGCCAACGGAATCGCAATGCAATGCAATACGTAAAATCGATTGAGCGTTTCTTCGCCCACAAACCGAGCACCCAGCAGGCCAAACCTCGCGTCGGAACCGTCGGTGATCATGTCGATACCGCCAATTGTGAGGAGCTGCTGGCCAGGGCCTTCGTAGCCCAAGATTGGGGAAGCACGGGCCATGTTGGAGCCCACCGTGATCGCCCAGATTGCCAACTGATCCCACGGCAGCAAGTAGCCGGTGAACGACAAGAGCAGCGTGAGCAGGAGCAGAATAACGCCGATCACCCAGTTGAATTCGCGAGGCGGCTTATAGCTGCCAGTCAGGAACACGCGATACATGTGCAGCCACGTGGTAATCACCATGGCATGCGCGGCCCAGCGATGCAACTCTCTTAGAATGCCAAGGCTGGTGACGTCGCGAAGGGCCAAGATGTCGTTGTAGGCCCATTCGAGCGTAGGCCGGTAATAAAACATCAAGAGCACGCCCGTGACCGTTTCCACGAGAAACAGGAAGAACGTCACGCCTCCCATACACCATGTGAACGAGAGCGCAATGCCCTGCTTCTTGATCGACACAGGATGCAGATGCAGAAAGAAATTGGTGAGCATCACCACGATCCGATTCCGCCGATCCAATGGCATCGGATGGCGGAAGATGCTCTTCCAAATCTGTGAATTCCGGACGGTTTCGCCAATGGCCATAAGGAGCTGTCTGTTGGTTTTGTGTGCTATACGCTGACGTACGACTCGGGTTCGGCCCACTGGCCTAGTTCCTCGTGAAACGCCTTACTCTTGTCGATCTCAAGCTGGCCGTCATCGGAAAGCCGAATCGCATACCGCTCCAGCGGACGGGGAGCCGGACCCTCGAAGTTGATTCCGTCTTTATAGAAGCCGCTGCCGTGGCATGGGCATTTAAACTTCTGCTCTGCCTCCAGCCAATTGGGCGTGCAGCCTAGGTGGGTACAGACAGTTTTGAGGGCGTAAATTTGCTGCTGCCCCTGAAACTCGGAGTTGATCACCCAAACACCGAACTGGGCGACAAATTTTGTTTCCACTTTTCCGGCTGGAAAACTTTCCCTGAATCCAACCTTGAACCGGCTGGGGGGTTCAGCCAACACGTTTGGAAACATGAATCTGGCAAGCCCCAACGTGAAAAGGCCGCCGGTGGCGGAAAGCGCAGTAAAGCCGATCGCCATAAACGACCCCATGGCAAACGAGAGAAATCCTCGACGATCCTCCGTGGAGGCGGCAGCCTTCTTGGCCTCCGGCTTGACCGGGCGAACGGGTGCCGGCGGCAGTGGCCGAACAGCCGGCGGCGGCACGCGAGCCACAGGTGAGGCCTTTGCCGACGCAGCAGATTGCTTGGCCATGGCTCCCGGCCCCGATCCAGGCGGCAATTCTGACTTGCTCACGGGGCCAGGCTTCGTGCCCGACCTTGCGGCAGCCAGAATGCTGGCTGTGTCTCGCTGCATGGGAGATTTTTCGGCTGGCTTGGCTGCTGTTGGCTTGGCTGCTGCCACCTTCTTTTCGGCAGCTATTGGTGCAGAGGCAGGCCCTTCGGCCGTTGCGACTGCAGTATTTCTGGCACGCGTAAGTGCCATGATCTCAGCAATGCTGGGACGGCCAGCAGTTCCAGCTGGCTTTGAAACCGCTGGCTTGGGGGTGGGCGAAGGCTGGGACGCACCAACTTGAACTGCGGTAGGCGTACTGGATGCCGCATCCACGGGGGCTGCTACATCTGAAGCCGCAGCCGCAGACGCTCCAGACGCTTTTTCGGCCCGCGCAGCGGCCAAGATTTCGGCCACCGAGAGCTTCTTTTTTTCAGCCATTGTTTTCAGCCCGAGAAATGCCTGAACGCTGGTTTTGAACGGGGTTCGACCGTAGTTGAAGAGTTTGTGAAGTTTTTCACAAACTCCTTTAACTGTACTGCCCTCGGCAATACTGTCAACGTCGAGTGCTGGGCGGGTGGCTGGAATTGGCTCCCGCCTTTGTCGAAGCCCCAATTTGGCAACGTTCCGACACGCGCAGCCCCGCATTGGCAACCCACCGCTTGAATACTCACACCCCCTATCGCCACAATCCCACGGCCCTCGTTTGGATTCTCAAATGGGTGCACAGTGATTGCGTTGATTTCCAGCCCCTGATCCGGTTTTGAAAGGTCTGCGTCTGTGCCATTATCCCGTCGGGTGCTCGTTGTTGGAAGTGGCGGCCGCGAACATGCCCTCGCGTGGAAACTCGTACGCGATGGGGCCGAGGTGATCGTGGCGCCTGGCAATGCCGGCACCGCAGCGATCGCCGAGAACGTGCCGGTGGATGCTGGCGACATTCCTAGCCTCGTCGAACTGGCACGGCGAAGGCAGATCGACCTCACGGTGGTGGGGCCAGAAGCGCCGCTCGTGGCTGGTATCGTCGATGCCTTCACGGCTGCGGGACTGCGGATCTTCGGCCCCACGGCAAGGGCAGCGATGCTGGAGGGAAGCAAACTGTTCTGCAAACAGATTCTGCATCGCGGAGATGTGCCGACAGCCATGTTTCAACAGTTTCGTTCTGTGGCCGGCGCTAGAGAGTATGTCAACGCTCGAGAGGACATGCCTGTGGTGGTGAAGGCCGATGGGTTGGCCGCAGGCAAGGGTGTGTTTGTGTGCCAGGATCGCGAGAGTGCCCTTGCGGCCATCGACTCGCTGAGCAGCGATCCGCTGTGTGCGACTGCCGCGAAGGGAATTCTCATCGAGGAACGCTTGGATGGCATTGAGGTAAGCGTGATGGCGATCACCGACGGCCGCACAATCGTCACGCTGCCGCCACTGCAGGATCACAAGGCAGCCTACGATGGCGACCAAGGGCCCAACACCGGCGGCATGGGTGCCTATTGCCCCACCCCCTTTGTAACGCCCGAGTTGCTTTCCGAAATAGAGTCGCGGATTCTTGTGCCCACGCTGCATGCGATGCGACGAGCAAAGGTGCCATTTCATGGCGTGCTCTATGCCGGATTAATGCTGACGGCGCAGGGGCCAAAGGTGCTGGAATTCAACGCCCGTTTTGGCGACCCCGAATGCGAGGCACTGCTGGTGCGCATGGAGTCGAGCCTTTTGGAACTGCTGGACGCCGCGGTTGATAGGCGATTGGAGTCGATCGAGCCGCCAACGTGGCGAGAGGGAGCCAGCCTAACAGTGGTGATGGCTGCGGAAGGCTATCCAGGGCCGGTTGCCAAGGGCCTGCCCATCCGGGGACTCTCTGCTGCAGAGGCCATCGAGGCAGCCACGGTATTCCATAGTGCCACGAAGTTCTCCACCGATACCGCCTTGCCGAGCGGCACTATCGTCAGCGATGGCGGCAGAACGCTGGCTGTTACCGCGGTGGGCGAGTCGCTTGCCAAGGCAAAACTGCAGGCGTATTCGGCGGTGCGTGAGATTCGCTGGCAGGGCGCATGGTGCCGCAAGGACATCGCGGATAAGGCCTTGGCTTTTGAGCGGGCCGCTGCCGCTGAAGCAGACGAACCCGATGCCGTGGGCGGCATTGCGAAGGGAGAAGGCTGATGAAAGTTCGCGTTGGTATCGTGGGCTTAGGCAGCCAGTGGGAAACCCGATACCTGCCAGCCCTGCGTTCGCTCGTGGATCGCTTTGAGGTGCGAGCGATCAGCGAACAAGTCGCCCATCGAGCGCAGCGTGCCGCTGCAGAACTGGGAGTTGCTGCAGTCGACGGCTATCGGGCACTCGCCGCGAGGGACGACATCGATGCGATTCTCTATCTGGCCGATCAGTGGTATGGAGCGGCTCCGATCCTCGCCGCCTGCGACTGTGGAAAAGCTGTCTATTCTGCAATCTCATTTCCTTTCGATCCCGAAGAGGCCGAGGTGCTCAGGCGTCGGGTTGAGGAGTCGGGCATCGCCTTCATGGCGGAACTGCCGCGACGGCATGCCCCAGCCACCGTGCGACTCAAGGAGCTCATTGCTACCCGGCTAGGGAGCCCCCGCATGCTTTTTTGTCACCGCCGCGTGCCACTCTCAGCTGTGCACCCCAACGAGCCACCCAGAGACAGGGCCAGCGAGGCCCGGGATCTGATGGAACTCATCGATTGGTGCAGCTATGTTGTTGGCGTGGAACCCACGAGCGTTGTGGCCGTGCGGCATGCCGAAAGCCCCAATGCCCAGACGGACGACTACCAGATGATGAGCCTCGACTTCGCTCCCGGGGCAGTGCCGGGCAACGGCGCGTTGGCACAGATCAGTTGCGGCTATTACATGCCGCGGTGCTGGGAAGAAGCCGTAAGTTTTCGCCCTCCAGCGGCCCTCCAGGTAGCGTGCGAAAACGGCATTGCATTTATCGACTTGCCAACGAGCCTCGTGTGGTTTGACTCCGTAGGCCGCCACCAAGAATCCCTTGAGAGTGAGCGGCCCGTGGGCGAACACATGCTCGTGCAGTTTCACCGCAAGGTGACAAGTTTGGTGCGACACGTGAGCGGCTTAGACGACACGCTGCGAGCGATGCGAATTGTCCAAGCCGCCTCCACCAGCCAAGCCGAAGGCCGCCGCGTGCGACTCGCTCTTGCGCCTGACGCCTGAGTTTTAGATCGCCTCCCTCTTGTATCGAGCGGCCTTCCCTGCACCGGCAGAAGACCGCCGCGGGTGAAAAAAGCCTCTGCAACGAGACTTCTACCGCATCTATTGCCGGCTTGGACCGCCGGACAACCGCTTCGATAGAATATGCAAATGCGATCTAGTTCGACTTTTGCAGGCCCTCGACGACGAGGTCGCCAATTTCTTTAGTGCCATACCCCATTTTGCCAGCGGCCTGGCTTTTCATCTTGGTGCCGGTGACATGCGCGATGGCTTTGTCGATACAAAGACCTGCCGCAGGGTGCCCTGTGTGCTCCAAGAGCATGGCCATTGCGTTAATGGCGGCAATCGGGTTGATCTGATTCAAGCCAGTGTACTTGGGCGCGCTGCCTCCCATCGGCTCAAACATGCTCACGTTCCGTCTGCCTGAGGGCTGCACGTCGGGATTCAAGTTGGCACCGGCCGCTACGCCCATGCCGCCCTGCAGGATGCCGCCCAAGTCGGTGATGATGTCGCCAAACATATTCGTCGTGACGATCACGTCGTACGCGTCTGGATTTTTAACCATCCACATGCAGCAGGCATCGACGTGGTTGTAATCTGTTTTGACGTCCGGATACTCCTTGGCCACATCCTGAAACGTACGCCACCAAAGGTCGTGCCCAAACGTAAGCACGTTGGTTTTGGCCACGAGCGTGAGCGTTTTCTTGGGGCTATTGCGCCGTCTGGTGTAGTCAAAGGCCCAGCGAATACATCGCTCGCATCCCTTTCGAGTGTAGATCGCCTGCTGCACAGCCACTTCGTCTGGTGTGCCTTTCTTCAAGAAGCCACCCACACCGCAGTAGAGATCCTCGGTATTTTCTCGAACCACCACGAAGTCGATGTCGTCTGGACCACGCCCGGCCAAGGGCGTCTCCACGCCGGGCAGCAACTTGACAGGACGGAGGTTGATGTATTGATCGAGCTGAAACCGAAGATCCAGCAACAAGCCCTTTTCCAAAATACCTGGCGCAACTTTGGGATGGCCGATGGCCCCCAAGAAAATGGCGTCCTTCGAACGCAGCAGATCGAGACCACCCTCTGGAATCATCTCCCCGGTTCGGAGATAGCGGTCGCCTCCCCAGTCGAGCGTTTCCACTTCGTAGGCAATGCCTTCTAACTTTGCGACCGCTGCCAGCACCTTCATGGCCTCAGCGGTGACTTCCGGCCCCGTGCCATCTCCAGGAATTGCCGCAATCAAAAGGGCGCGATCAGCCATGCAACGGGTGCTCCGAATAAGATGAAGGGCTCAAAATGAGGACGGATAAAAGGTGGATGAAAAAACGATCATCCAGAAAATGAGGCGGGGGGGCAAAAGACGGGAGACATTCAGTTTAGTTGTTACTAAAGTCGAGTTGCTTGCCTGACCGGAGCCCCAGCGGGTTTTTAACAAACCGCTGACGGCAGGCATCGCACAGATCAAAATGCATGGAACGGGCTTCGTCATCCGACGACAAATCGTGGCCGGCAATCGTGTGCTCGTCCATGTGCTCGAGCAATTCCTGCATTTCCTCTAAGTGATCGGCGTCTGATTCGTTGCAGTCAGCGTGGCAGCACCCGCTCTCTGGGACATCTTCCACAGCGGGAAACACTTCGATCTTTACAACGTGCCGAACGTCCGAGTTCGTGTTGATCGGGCGTTTGCACAGATCGCACGAGTAGTGAAGCATAGATGTCTCCTTGAGCGGTCGGAAGCGAAGGCCACCCCGACGAGCAGTGTATGAATAAACAAAACGTATGGCAAAAAATGTTTTGCGTGAAGGCCGCCAGTCCTCTCAATGCAACGTCACAGGGCAGAACCACAGGATAGCGGCGGGAACGCTCTTAGTGTGACTTTAATTTCGAGCCAAGGCAAGGGTTTGCAAGAGAGCGTTGTCCAGCACGGCGATCGGCCACGATGAGAAAGCCCCTGTTTCTTTTTCTGGCCGGGTATTAGACTGAATCCGGAAGGGTTGCGGCATGCTTTGGCATCGGGCCATTGTCGAGCCCGTAGGAGAACAGACGATTCTTGGAGGACAACGGGTCCCGGAGAATACACAATGTCTGGGTTTGTGATCCCTGTGCCTTCTTCTGCCGCCGCTGCTATGCGAGGTTCGGCCGGAGTGCTTCCAGCCTCGCTGAGCCTGAGTGTGTTGGTGCTCAACCGCTCGTTTGTTGCGGTGCATATCACCAACGTACGGCGGGCGATTACGCTGCTTTTTCGGCAGTTGGCTGAGGTTGTTCATATCGAAGAGGGGCAGTTTGCAGGCCATTCGCTCGACTCGTGGCGAGAACTGTCATCGCTGCAATCGGCCTTTCGCACTCCCGACCAGGATTGGGTGCAGGCCGTGGGCTACGAATTGCAGGCTCCACGAGTCATCCGCTTGGTGACGTGCGACCGGGGGCCACGGCACGGCCTGCGGTTTAACCGCCGCAATGTCTTTGCTCGAGATGGCAACCAATGCCAATACTGCGGCAAACATTTCCCCACCAGCGAACTCTCGCTGGACCACGTTGTGCCTCGCAGTCGCAGCGGCATCACTAGTTGGGAAAATATCGTCTGTGCGTGCGTGGCGTGCAATGTGCGCAAGGGAGGCCGAACCCCTCAGGAAGCCCGCATGCAAATGATCCGTCAACCCGTGAAACCAAAACGCAGCCCGCTCTTGTCGGTGAAGCTCGGCAACCCAAAATACCAGAGCTGGAAAGGCTTTGTCGACAACGCCTATTGGCTCGTTGACCTGCGTTGAACTGCCGCGCGTGGACGTGAGGCGGTCTCTTTGCAAGGATTCCTAGCAGAGCGGCTCTTTCTTTTCGGTGATCACCGGGCACTGCGTGGCCATTTCGGCGTTGAGTGCAGTGAACTCCTTCCACTCGGCAGGCAGGTTATCCTCGTGGAAGATTGCCTCAACGGGACACTCCGGAACACACGCCTCGCAGTCGATGCACTCATCGGGATGGATGTAGAGCATCTTATCGCCCTCGTAAAAACACTCGACGGGGCACACCACCACGCAGTCGGTGTACTTGCAGGCAAAACAAGGCTCGGCGACGACGTGCGTCATGATCAAAAAACTCCAAGGATAAAAAGGGGTGCTAGGGTCGATTTACTTCCGGGGCGGGCCATGACGGTCATGACGGTCATGCAGCGTACTCTGGCTCGAACCGATCGTTTCTGGGACGCTCCTCTAATCAGCGCGGAATCCTAGGTGGATTTGGGCAAACTGTCAACGAATTCTGCATCGGCTTTTTGAGGCGCTTTTCGTGAATCGGCAGGGAATGACGTTGGAGCGGGCCGCGGCAGCCCCTATGATGGGGGTGGCAGGACGAATTTGCTGTCAAGGGTCAGGTTCGTGAATGCCGTTGCAACCGTACCCCAGCGAGGGACCTCCCTTCGCTGAGTCGCGATTGCGTGTGTGGGGTGCGACATGACTCATGATAATCATGATAATGATGGTAATGGCAATGCGTTTGGCCCAGATGAGGGAGCCGGCATAACGTCGCAAGACTCGCTGCTCATCCGTGCGTGCTTGGAATCGGCTCCCAATGCGTGGGACGAGTTTGTCGATCGATTTGCCGGGCTCTTTGCCTACGCGGTTGATCGCTCCAGCGCCCAGCGACAGATGCCGCTCTCGTCGGTGGATCGCGACGATATCATTGCAGAGATTCTTGTGGCCATCTTAAAAAATGATGCCGCTGTACTGCGGGCCTTTGCCGGCCGGTCGAGCCTGCCGACTTATTTAACTGTCATTGCGAGGCGAGTGGCCGTGAAGGCCATGGATCGCACGCTTCAACCGGCTCGCGAACGACGGCCATTGTCCGACACCGAACATGCTGTGCGTCGTGATCCCCAACGCGATCTCAGCGATCGCGAGGAAATCGAAGTGTTGCTAAACCGGCTGGATGAGCCAGATGCGCGGCTGGTGAGGCTGCACCATCTGGAGGAAAGAAGTTATGGTGAGATCAGCCGCCTCACGGGCTTGCCGCTGGGATCGATTGGGCCAGCCCTTTCAAAGGCACGCGAAAAAATGCGGGGCCAGACATGAGGCCAACCGGATTCCACTTGACCAGTGCGTCTCTGGCTTAACTCAACGACGTGCTGACCTTGTCAACTGCATGAGTCGATTGACAGCAACTCCATTCACGGCGAGGCCGTTGGCTGCGATGGAACCAGCCCACTCACTGGAGATGTAAGGCCTGAAGTTGCACCCGCTGGAACTGCAAGGGCAAGGGATGGGTCTGCGAGGTCGACCGGCTGATAGCCCTCGTAGGCAGGCATCTGCCAGAGTTGGCCGGGGTCCGTGGACGGCATATTCGTTGTGATCGCGGCCAGTTCCAGCTGAAACTCGATCCCCGATGCGGGCCATGAAACTTCTACAAACCGCGGGAGTGCTGCGCCTGACTGCGGATCAACGCGGTGCCGCGACGTACGTACACTCGCCAGTCGCTCGCCGGCAGCGGTGAACAGATGCTGCTCAACGATCAGCCCTGTGGTGCCGTCGAGCAGCGTGGACTTCACTAGATCGCCACCTGGATCGCTGATTCGGCTTCTGACCTCAAGCTTGCCGTCTGGGAGTGCAAACGGCCCTTCGTGGTGGTCTTCTGGTCGAAAGTGGACGAGCCCTAAGAGTTCCGGCATCCAGTCGGCACGCAGAGGCAGGAGCCGACGGGCTGAGGATTGCGCGTAGCGATCATGGCGGCAAAAGAGCATGACGGGGGGTTGGTGGCGACGGATCCAAAGCCAGAAGAGATCGTCGTTGCTGCCGATGTCGAGTTCGCTGCCGGTGACGGTAGTCTGGGCTCGCAGTCGAAACCGCCGGGGTGGCTCGCAAGCCACCTGCGCAGAAAGCCGTGGCACCCCAGGCACGACCAATACGGCCTGCGGCGCCATGTAACTGCGTACGCGCTGCGTGTTATCGTGAACGGTGGCAATGATCTGATCCAGGGAAGCTTGGGGCGGCAATGCGCGTGGCAATGGCATCCCACCCACTTGGTAGCCGCGGATCACCTGCGGACAGGCCGCGCCCGTCGAGGCCATGGCAATCACAATCAGTGCCAGCGAGATCGTCCGACTCGGGGCTCGCTTGCGTGGAACGTGAAGGCTGGCTCGCGTCATGCAGCACCTCCCGACCAGAGGAGCGATGACAGTCGCTCTTCGATGCCCACGGCCTCCGTCCCCTGCGGCAACACTACCTGCACGTTGTATTCGGTGTCTCGCTTGCGACAGGCCAGCACCAACTGGTCGGATGGGGCCGGCTTCGCTCCGTGCCCGAGGCCTTGCTGATCCAGAATGCGCAGCACCTTGCGACGCACTAATTGCAACGCCACAAGATATCGCAAGGATGCATCTTCGGGCTTGTCTGCGAGTTGTTCCAGTACATCGAGCAACACATCGGGCGGAGCGAGCGACGAGCCACCAGTTTCAGGAGTTGCATAGAGCGATCGCCACCACGCCAACGTCTGTTCGGGAGGCCCTTGCCAAGCTTCAGAACAGCAGTCGATCCGATCCAGCTTGCCCTTGGATCGCACCAAGCACGAATAAAAAAGTTCCCCCGACACAAGCGGGCGGCCTGTGTGTGCGCAGGATGCATGGGGTCGGTGGAGCTTGAGATCCATAGGGGCAAACAGGGAAAACCCTGGTCGTGACGGCGGCTCAAAACTGTTGGGCTGAAGTGAGCCAGTGGAATGGCGCCGAGAGATATAGAGAATGTCTGGCGCCGCTTCAACCCAGCCGCACGCCAGCGTGAGCCTCGCTTGCGGGGTGCTTGGGGCATGTGCAACAAGCGGCGCAGGTTAGGAAAGCTCGGCGAGAAGCATTGCGGCAACCTGCTCAATCCCACCCTCGTCGTGCGTTGCCACCACATCATTGGCGACGGCAAGCACCGCTGGTGTGGCATTCCCCATCGCGATGCCCCGCCCTGCCCCGAGGAGCATTGGCAAATCGTTCACATCGTCTCCGACGGCCCATATCTCATCCGGATCAATTCCAAATGCCTCTGCGATAGAAAGCACGCCCGACCACTTGGTCACTCCCGCGGGCGCAATTTCGCACATCCAATCTCGGTAGCGTGGGCTACGGATCGTGTGCAGCGACAAATTCCCAGGACAGGCAGCGTCGAGACATTCTTCCAAAGCCCGCATCTGGTCGTACGTGCCCATTGCAAACCCGGCGAAAATCCCTGGCGGCGGCACGGTATCTAGGTGCGGCTCGACGCGTGCCAGCAAACGGTTGCGATCCAGATATTCCGCTAGCCCACGCACGTCAGCTGCCGCATCCGTCGCAGGCGGGAGACTGCGGATGTAGAAGTCGAATCCGGCTGCAAAACTATCTGTATATAGAATCGGCTCATGCCCGCGAGAGACAACCCGCCGAAGCACTTCTTCCAAAACACCGGAAGCAAACTCTGCCTTGAACAGCGTCGCGTGGTCAGAAACCCGTTTGACGAGTGCCCCGGAGGCTGTGACCAGCGGCGCATCAAGGTGCAGCCGTTGGAACACAGGCAAGACGTCTCGATAACGACGGCCGGTTGCCAATATGACGCGAACCCCCGCCTCTCGCACCCTACCGATTGCCGCACAGGTGGCATCAGTGACCTCGTGAAAGCTGTTGGTCAGCGTGCCATCGACATCCAATACAAGCAGCCGGACGGGCCGCCGAGGAGTCGTCGCTGTATACTTGACTGGTAACTTGGATTGCATAGGAGCCGTATGAGCAAAGTATGACACACGCCATGAATCATGGAATCATGATACGCCCTGAAGCATGAAAGATGATGAGCGAATGAGCGGTATTCCTTTTGTGCCCGTGGCACGGCTGGGAGACATTCCCGCCGGGCAAGGGCGTACGTACGCGGTTGGCGACCGTCTGGTAGCCGTTTTTTTTGACGGCATCAGCTATGCCGCTATCGATGACATCTGTCCACATATGGGCGCGTCGCTGGGATCCGGACCGCTACGAGACGGGGCTGTGACATGCCCGTGGCACGCCTGGCGATTTCGTCTCTCTGACGGTGTATGGTCAGACAGTTCGCAGCTCAAAGTGGACGTCTTCGACGTCCGAATCGTGGGCGACATGATCGAGGTGCGAGTCCCACCGGCTCCGCCAATCGCACTGCCCCAACGGCCATAGAAATGTTCCCTCGCCTTGATTGAACCGGAGCGAGGCCCAGACTGCCTTGGCACAACCGTATCACTCCGC
>Ga0209500_10000535_pt1 | contig 32553 bp, 52 predicted proteins | sample S_140212_EF_Meta_FD_187323 | JGI IMG/M metagenome (GOLD analysis project Ga0209500, IMG submission 187323) | Freshwater microbial communities from Lake Simoncouche, Canada to study carbon cycling - S_140212_EF_MetaG (SPAdes) (version 2) | ecosystem: Environmental > Aquatic > Freshwater > Lake ...
AAAAAGAATGATCAACATACTAAAAAGGTAATAAAATGAAAGAATTTATGCTTAAAGATATGAACCAATACACCGTTCGTGTTAAAACAAATAAATGCTTGAACCCAAAAGAATTGACTCATATTGAGTTTATCCAAGAAAGTAAAAACGATAAAGGTGAAGTAGTAGATACTTCAACCTATCAATTTTTCTTAACCGACAATGAAATTAAAACTCTAATAGCCAATTTGGTTGAATGATATGGCAAAGTTTTATTCAACCAAGACCTACGGTAATGATAGGGGATTGAGTTGTTGTTTTAGACAATGGCGAGCTAAACACAGTCATTGTAGTACATTACATGGTTATAGTATTGGTATTAAATTGGTATTTGAATGCGAAACATTAGATGACAAAAACTGGTGTATGGACTTTGGTGGACTAAAAGAATTCAAAGCATGGGCTGATTATATGTTTGACCATACACTAATTATTGCTGAAGATGATCCTCATCTAGAATTTTTCAAGCAAATGGCATTGATTGACACAAACTGGACTTTGCCCGAAACCGGTCCAGATGAAATGCGAGTTGATAGAAATAATTTCGAGCCATATCAGCGAGGTGCTTTATGTGACTTACGCATTGTAGAAGGTGTAGGTTGCGAGATGTTTGCTAAAATGGCTTACGATAAAATGTCTGAGTTGTTGGATAGTGGTAATATGCGATATCCTATCAATCCCAATGTAAGAATTAAAAGCGCCGAGGTTTTCGAGCATGGAGCCAACTCAGCTACCTACGAGGGTTAAACTTTGGCGATTATGGAGCAAGGCATTGGGAGAAAAGTCCGGTGCCACGGATCAAGAAAGTGACCTAATAGCTTTGGTTAGAACTTGTATTGTGATATCATATATAATTACAAATATGTTTATCATAGCAGGGATTATACGACATTGGTAATTAATTTAGGAATTTAAAATGAGTAATGTTAGAAATCGCATGGCAGAATTAATGGAACCTATTGACAAGCAAATTATGATGTGCGATAATAGGGAAGATTTGCTAATGTTAGCCTGTGCTATGTTGACTTCAGTTAGAATGATATTTGACCAAGAGTTAGGTAAAAAAGCCCGTATACAATTATTTAAAGATTATACAGATGAGTAATATTAAAGTAAGTGAACTGTTCTATTCCATACAAGGAGAAGGTAGATATCTAGGAGTACCAAGTGTATTTCTTCGTACATTTGGCTGTAATTTCACCTGTGATGGCTTTGGTATGCCACGTGGAGGAACAAGTATTGAACGAATGAATGTAGCATTTGCTCATAGCAATACACCTTACAAGGAATACAAAGAATTGCCCCTTGTAAGTACAGGATGTGATAGTTACGCTAGTTGGGACCCAGCATTTAAAGATTTAAGTCCTGTACTTACTACCGATGCTATCGTTAATCGCATTATAGAAATTCTTCCATATAATGAATGGCGTGATGAACATTTGGTTATCACAGGTGGTGAACCATTGCTAGGTTGGCAAAAACAATATCCTGACCTATTAGATCATCCTAAAATGGCAAGTCTTAGAGAAATCACTTTTGAAACTAATGGTACTCAACCACTTAGTACTACTTTTAAACGGTATTTGGCAGAGTGGAGTAGATGGTATCATAAAGAAATTACATTTAGTGTTAGTGCTAAACTGCCTTGTAGTGGTGAAGCATGGGAAGATGCTATTAAACCTAAGATAGTCTGTGAATACGAACAATATGGCACTACCTATCTAAAATTTGTCATTGCTACAGAACAAGACTTTGCTGATGCCAAAAATGCTATTGCTGAATATCGTGGGGCAGGATTTAAAGGACATGTATATCTAATGCCAATTGGTGGTGTGGAAAGTATTTACTCTATGAATAACAAAAATGTAGCCATGCTAGCAATGAAGCATGGACTAAGATACAGCGATAGACTCCAGGTACCTCTGTTCAAAAACGAATGGGGTACTTGATGAGGACGTATGATAAACGAATTGGTTTTCTAATTAGTGACCAACATTTTATACCGCATGGTGGTATTGGTTCTTTTGCAAAAGGCTTTACTGAAATGTGTCAGCGTATCAATTGGAAAGTTGATATCATCTTAGACAAAGCTCCCACAAACGATTTCAGTAAACTTATAGAAAGTTTGGGTGCAAATATTATTTCACCAAAAGAACCTCTTAAGTATTCAGACCATACCGCTACGTTTGCGTTTAGTGATACTATCAATTTTGAAAAAATTGTAAATTTTAGAAAAAGTATACTACAGGGATTTGAAACTAACATTTATGATATGTTGGTATGTAATACACAAGAAGCAATGACTGCGGCTTATGCTATGACTATCAATCAATATATTCCTGTTGTGTTCTATACACACTTGCATAGTATGATTTTCCGTGAAAGTCAAGGTAGTGATGTATTCTTAGACAGTTATCATAATTTCTATAACAAACATATGGAGTTTACTGATATCATTATTGGTACACAAAGCCAAAAGAATATTGATGAACTAACTAAGCATGGTGCTACTAACTGCCGTTTATTGCGTATGCCAATGAGTGAGCGTGGGTTGCTAGAGCGATATACTGGTGATCGTAAAGGCGTATTATTTATTGGTCGTTGGGAAGAAGGTAAAAATCCTGAAGCATATATTCGTGTAATGAAAGAATGTAAATTTTCCTGCAAAGTAATGACTAATAGTAATGGTGCTAAGAAGTTTGAAAAAGCATTCTCCGATGCAGGTATTACTGATTATGAAATCAAAGCAGGTATTACTGGAAAAGAAAAGGTAGATTTTATTCGTAGTAGTAGTGTATTCTTTATGCCAAGTTTGCGTGAGAATTATCCATTCGCATTTCTAGAATGTCTTGGTCACATGCCATGCGTAGTATTAGATACACAAGATTGGAGTGATAACTTTGACAGCCAATACTTTTACAAGGTAGATATAAAGAATGCTAGTGAATTGATCAAAACAATTTATGGTGGTGATCAACTGATTTCGGCATTAGATTATGTCAAAAAATTAGATGATGAAGTAGCAAAAGGTTGGATTCAATTTTTAGATGATTTTGTAGGTAAGCGTAGTAATACTAATGCTGCTAAAATCAATACATATGACACTGTTAAATACCGTGATTATATTACTGAATTGAATCGTACACATTTGGCACGTGAAGATTTTGAAAGTGTGTTATCTAATAAGAAAAAATTTATTAATATTATCTACACAGATAATGATACATACTTATCTAAAGATCCAACATTTGAACCAGCAGAAGAAACATCAGAGGCATTATTTCAATGGTAAAAAAAGTATTAATAACAGGTAGTTCAGGATATATTGGTAGTCATCTTACTAATTTATTAAAAGATGAATATGAAGTACATGGACTTGATCGTGTTGAACCACAAGTAGCACCACATACATTTTATCATTGTGACATTAACCGTCAGTTTAACTTAGATGAAGAATTTGATGCTGTAGTACATTTAGCCGCTCTAGTTAATGTAGGAGAAAGTGAAAAGCAACCTATTCAATACTACATTACTAACCTAAATGGCACAATGAATGTAGTTAATAAGATAAAAACTAAAAACTTTATTTTTGCTAGTACAGGTGCTGCCCAAGATTGTATAAGTGCATATGGTATTAGTAAGCGAGCGGCAGAAGATGTTGTAAGGTCTTATTCTGAAATGGTTAGTATGGACTATACTATCTTTAGATTTTATAATGTCATTGGTAGCACTGTAGTCAACCCTACAAACCCAGATGGATTATTCTACAATTTAATTAAAGCTCGGGCGACTGGTCAATTTACTATATATGGTGGTGATTATAATACTAGTGATGGCACTTGTGTTAGAGATTATGTTCATGTAGATGAGATTTGTAATTCTATTAAATTAGCAATTGAACAGCCAGCAAATCAAACAGAAGCATTAGGTCATGGTAAAGGGTATACCGTTAAAGAAATGGTAACTATCTTTGAAAGTATTAATAATTGTAAAATCAATGTGAAGACAGGACCACGTAGAAAGGGTGATATTGAACATTATGTACTTAAGAACCCATCATCTTACATGCATGAGTTGTATAATATCGGTCAACTACTAAAGATTTAAATTTACTTTAAACCTGCACTGACCCAAGGATCAGCAATTACTAGAGTATCATCTCTCTGCATTACATTGCTATAATCATGTGCGATAATATCATTACTAAATCCTAATTTAGTACCGGTTGCTATAACTGATTTAAGTGTTTTATAGAAATTAGTATATTGACGATATTGCGGATCTAATGGACTGCCTTCGTCAATACTATACATCATATCTATAATCATTTCATCATAGTCAGGATCCAATTCTTCTAATCGTTCCATAACTACCTGATCAAACTTTTCGGCTCCCAATTGAATTGGCTGTTTTGTAGTTTCTATAAACTTTGGTAAGTGTGGGTTATTAGCATTTTTCTCGCAATAATTAAGAAATGCTAAGAATGGATTCTTGGCAGTAGAAATATCACCATTCTCAGGTATTAATACTTTAATTACTGGACCTTCTTCTTTAGCAAAAACATGTGCGTCTGTGCCATGACCAATATAACTATAGCCTAATTTATTCATATAATCATTAAGCATGTTTACATGTTTATTATAGTCAAACTCGGTTAACTCTTGCTCTTGGATTTTTCTAGCAACGATACCTTTATTCTTTATTAATTTCTCATTATCCCAACGTATTGGATTAATCATTGGATACAAGTATTTGGTATCGGTGGCTCCAATATCAAAAAGACTGCCTTGTGGAACTAGATGTTGTTGTCTAAGTTTATCAAACTTTTCAGCATCTACTACTATTGGTTCACCAATTGTTACTTGGCCAATCGCAACTGCAGGACCATTACCAGTTCTAACAATACCAACAGTTCTACCGACATATGGTCTAAGACTGTCAGTTTTTCTAGATTCGTATTTCTTTTTGCCGTCAACAATTAAACTGGCATAATCAATATTGCCATCACTTCTGACATTGATGCCAATAGTTGGTTTATTGTCTGTATTTTCTGTTATATTTTTTTCTGATGGCTTGACAATCTCTGCGCTTGATAAATCTAATGGACCTGCTATCCAATACTCATCAATATCATCAGACTCATACTTCCATGCATTAGGATCATAATTAGCACTAGTCATGCCCTTTGTTCGCATAAAAGTTTTATGTCCTGGTATTGGATATATTTTATTAGATATTTTACTAGCATTAATTCTAATTAATGTATCTCCTGTCCATCTACCAATATGTTCTTTATCAGTAAAACTATTACCAGGAATCATTTTCCCTTCTGATTCTATATAGTGAGCATAACCTCTTTTCACTGGTAATTTTTTAGAATCAATATACTTTTGAAATTGATTTCCGTCTACCCACTTATATAGATAGGTGGGTACTTGAACCGACTCTAATAACTCTCTAATACGCATTAATGCTTCAATAATAGAGTGCCTAATACACCAGGATCATTTGCTGTTAAATCAGGCTCACCCGGGGCAACAATAACATTCCACTTCATTGATTTATTATTTTTACCCTTAGTATTCCATTCATCATAACTTAGAATACTATTTTTGCTTATGTTATACTTATCAGCTAGTCGCTGTTTTAGTTCAGGTAATTCATCAGGTATCACTTGCCATTGGCCTTCTGGACCCTTAATTAAATTCTTCTTTTCGTCCTTAACTAATAAATCATAAAACAAACTACTAGGAACAATACGACTATTCTTAGTTGTGTCTAAGTTTGGATCATTTCTCTTAATTTGTTTTTCTTGGCTAGTACTTGCGCCTTCACTCCAATTAATAATAAAGTTGCTAGGCTTACTAGCCATTGCAGCCTTTGCTACTTTAGTATAAGCATAAAACTTAACATTAGGTAATGAGTTCGCAAGGTCAAATGCCATATCCATATACTCAGGACTAAAGAAATCGCCAGCATCATGCCAACGAATACTTACTGAGTAACCACCTTTTTTACCCTTTGCTTCTTCTTTACTAATTTCTGATTTTAATTGTTCAAAGAATTCATCAGGATGATTTAAGAGATATGTAAGTATACGACCATCGCTTAACCACGGGCCAGCGAACTGAACTTTACCGCCCTTCATAGCAAAGCAATCTACTTTACAACTACCCGCACCTGGACATGTATTAACAACAATTAACTCATTTGTATTTTCATCTAGTGCGATACCAACTAGAGCAGCAAATCCAATGTTAAAGAATTGTTCTTGTGCTCCGTCACTATGCTTCATCTTCTCATTCTTTTTAAGAAGTGATTTTGGTCTTTCCTTTAACCCTGCTTTGATAGCATCCGTATTATATTTTTTACCGTCAGCATTATAGTATCCAACTACTGAACTACGGTGTACATAAGGTAAATTATATTTGTCTGTTTTCTTCTTTTCTTGATTACGGATACGGTCTAGATAATCTGTTAACTCTTGACCTTTTAATTCACGGGTGCTAGCAGGTAGTGCTGTTGCTTCCGCCACACCTTGCTCGTGTAGTTTTTTGTTAGGATCTCTAACGTCAGGGAAGTCCCATGTATTGGTTCGTGAAAAGGTTTCACGGGCTTCTCTTCTAGACATACCATATATTTTTTCAAATTCTCTATCAGATAGTTCAGGATCCTCAAGATCCATATCTAACTCAGCCATCTTGCCTTCTGATACATCAACTACGGGTTTATTTCCGTAAACTTTTCTATCTTTACCTATTATTCTTCCTGTTTCACTTCTACTACCAATGTGCTTACTGGCTAAACTTTGACCAGGTTTTACTCTTACCCGATTTGGCGGTAATTGTGTAATCTTTCCACCTTTATTTAAAAAGTCTGCTACAGCATCACCGGTTTCTTTACTAAAATCAGATTTCATCTTGAAATCTTCATCTACTTCCTGTTCGGGTTCAGGTTCTTCACCTTGAGCAGATTTGGCAATAAACTGTTGAGGGGTCATTATTTGGATACCTTCAGGAGCACCCGGTAATTCTGGTTCAACTCCTTCAAATAATTCTTTGATGTTCATGATAATTTTTCCGTAAATAGTTGACTTTATTGTGCAACGGTGTTACACTACATAGACTATTTATCACTTTGGACTTTTAACTTGACAAATCAATCTATCAAACGTATTGGCTTTGCTTGCAAATTTGCAGAAATCAACAAGAAAGGGGAAATCTCTAGCGTTGAAGGGCTTAACACAGGTGGTACTACACTTACCTTTCTTAAAAAAGCAAAACGTGAAGTAGCCGAGCAAAAGATGTGGGATGTAATGGAAAAGAACATTACTAACACTCACAACCTTGTTAAACGTGTTGCCACACTAGATCCTGCTCTTAGAATGGTCCGACTAACCAGCGACATGATGACTGGCTACACCCATGAAGATTGGGAATACTTTTACAAACAAGGTGATGTACGAAGGCGTATGGAAGAACTTTTTGCGCCAATCGGTGAAACAGCAAGAGCAAATGATGTTAGACTTTCTTTTCATCCAGGACAATTTACGGTTCTTGCAAGTGCTAGTGAAGATATCATAAATAACTCTATAAAGGAATTTGAATATCATGTTGACATGGCCAGGTGCATGGAATACGGAAAGGAATTTCAGGACATCAAAATCAATGTCCATATATCGGGTAAACGCGGTCCCCAAGGTATCAAAGACGTGGTTGGACGCTTATCCCCCGAAGCAAGAAACACAATTACCATCGAAAACGACGAAATCTCATGGGGTATCGAGGCTAGCCTAGAGTTAGTAGATACCTGTGCTTTGGTCTTCGATCTGCATCATCATTGGGTAAAAACAGGCGAGTATATTAATGCAAATGATCCACGTATTCAAAAAATTATTGATAGCTGGCGCGGTATTAGGCCTACTCTTCACTACTCTGTTAGCCGTGAAGACTATCTTATTAATCATGCCCCAGACTCCCTACCCAATCATCATGCACTGATTGCGTCTGGTAGTAATAAACAAAAACTTAGGGCTCACAGCGACTATTATTGGAACGATGCGGTTAACGATTGGGCATTGACTTTCTATGATAAATTTGATATCATGTGCGAAAGTAAGGCAAAAAATCTTGCTAGTTTCAAACTATATGATAGATATAAACAAAAGGTAAGTTATGCTTGATAAATTAAAGAAATTATTTCAGAAACAACCCGAACCACAAGTTCAAGAATCGGTTAAGAAAGAACCCAAACCTCGTGCTCCTAAAGAAGAAGTTAAACTTACTCCCAAAGAGTTGGCAACTAAAAATGGTGAACCTTATGTTGGTATCATTAGTATTGAATTAGATCCAAATAATATTGGTAATGGTAGTTTTGAACTAGATTGGAATGATAAGTTCATTATAAATCTTATAAAAGCTGGTTATAAAATTAAGGAAAATGATAAAGATAGTGAGATTATAGATAGGTGGTTTCAAACAGTAGCACGAAATATTGCACTAGAAGTCTATGAACAACAACAGGCCGATCCAGACATGAGAGGTATGGCAGATATGCGTAACATTAGAAGTAAAGATTTGGGTAACGGGCGTAGTGAGGTAGCTTAAATGTTCAATACTATTGATTTATATAATCCTGATTTTATTATTGATTGTTCTAAATTAAAATATTGTAAAGACATTTATGCTTCAATGAGGAATCAAGGGATTGTAAAAGCCTATGTATATGGAATGTGTTTCAAGCCTGGTCCATTAGTCTATGATTTTTCAAAAGTAGGCAAAAGTTGCCCTAACTTAGGAGAAAAAAGAGAACACCAAGTCGGCGAACGCATCACGAGACAATTGAGTTGGGTTCCAGGTTGGGAGGGCGAACATGTTCGTAGTTCTCATGGTGCAGATTTTTGGTTCGGTATCGAGCATTCATTAATCCCTAAAGGGGTATTGCCATCATCATTTAATAAAAATGATGTTACTATTGCTGTTTGGGATATTTCTAAAAGAATGATCACCTATAATATTCTTGAAGAAGATGAGGGGAAAGCTTGCTCTTGGGCCGAGGGTGAGTTAGCACGACAATATAAATCGTCATTTGGAAGATTACCTCATCTTAATATTAAGGATCCTACTCGTACTAAACATTATAAAGGTGGATATAGACTAAAATCAGTTTGGAACAATTTGTTTGAACTTAATTAATGTTGTAAAAATACAACAAAATAATAGTTGACAGTAAACCTGTTTGGATATATTATAGAATCTTATCAACATCTCTACGAGAGTACACATGAAACTTCCAATTCCAAAAGGTCAAAAAATTGACGTTAGCAAAATCTACAACCCTGTAGATCCTAAAAATCTTGTTAATCGCAAACCAAAAAAGATTGAGGATCTTGTTGAATTGTCCGAACAAAATCCTAAAATTATGGATGCAATTAACCAGCTAATTGCACTAAATGTTCAATTTAGCACTAAAGATTTTGGTGTTTCAGGATATACTGCACTCAAAGATTATTTGTTTGACGGAATTGCACAACGTGATATAGTATTGACACATATTGGAAATACACTTCCTGTTTTTAATCCATCATTGACAAGTCCTGCATTTGTTGCTGATGTTAATGGTGATCTTTATAATTATGATACAATGCACGGACTCAGTATGTTTGCACTGTTATGCAAGTACGGCCGTATTAAAGAAGTTGTCCCCGAAGATTATCTTAACGCAAAATATCCATCATACACTATCCCTAATGCAAGTGCAGGATTGCCAGCGTATAGTGCGATGACACGAAATGGTTTAGGTCAGAAAAAGTGGAATAGTACTGACCATTTTAAAACTAAAGTAGGTTTGGGTAGACAATATCCTGATGCGTATGGGGCGATGTTTGCAAAAGAAGTCAAGTTACAAGACCTTTGCGAAAAATATGAGGCTATTCCTGTCAGCCCGCAAAGTGTTCATCACGGTAAGGCCGGGACTATCAATCGTGTTGATGCAATACAAAAATATGAATTCTACCAAGTAGAATTTTCTTTGGAGCGGCACAAAGCACATTGGCATGGTACACACTTAGATGACGCTACATATGGTTTTTATGGAAACATGATTGCATATGGTAAAAGTGTTGGTTGGACTAGAAAAGAGTTAGTAAAACTGTCAGACCATTTAAATGCTATTGTGTTTGACCTTTTTACGGATCTTGCAGGTGCTCGTATTGAAGTTACAAACACACATGAACGTTGGTTCAGGTCTTGTAATCCTTTAGCCAAGAAAGTTCCTAGTCCTACCGATGATTGTTTTTTGTCTATCATGCAAAAAATTTATTTGAAATTAAACGGCACTTGTCAAGTAACCAGTCATGCCTATAATTTTATTCATAATAATAAAGATATTTATGATTACTTGCCTGACCATATTAAAAACAAGGTAGACGGATATGTCCAAAGCAATAGCATTGACTGGTGATTGTTCTTGGTTCTATCTGCTAGAACTATCACACAATAATATTAAAGGGTTTGGCATTACAACCAACGAAGAGAGGCGATTAAAAAAGGGATATTGTTATCCCTCGGCATCAATTCAAACGTTTTGTAATTTATATTATGGCAAACGGTCACAAATAGAAGCGTTAGAACGTTGGTTTAAAAATCAACATCGTAGTCAATTATTGGTTTTAATTGACAGAAAACTTGAATGGATCGACCCAAGTAGTGAATTAAATGATTTGCAAAAATTGGTCAGCACAATTGAAGATAGAATTGTAGTCTGCAATTATACTGAAATTTATCGGGTTAAATCAAATCATTTGCCCTATCGTCCCAGTAAATATTTTTCAAACATTAAAAACGATCCTGATAAGTTTTTGGAAACCATTTAACTTGACTCTATTTTAAATAGTAGTATATAATACATGTATGAAATGCGCTCTCATTGATACCGCAAATACCTAGAGGGATTATTAATGTCTAAATTAGGTAGCAAAAAAATTGATACTACCACTAAAAAAAAGTTATTGCGAACTAAACCTAAAAAAATAAATTATGATAGTCAAACTAATAAATTAAAAGAACACCTTCCTTTAATTGAATCTTTTTCGCAACAAGATTTTTTGCAGTATGAAAATTTAATTAATAAATTTAGCTCAGGACAAGGGACAATTAATAATATGTTTCAGTACATGGATAATCAGGGAATTACAGCTGGTCCATGTAGAACACTGGCAGAGGTTAGGTTAAACAACAGATACCTACATCAAAAGCTTATTCAACAACTAAGATCAAGATGGTATGATTATGATACCTTTTACAAAGATAAAGTAAAAAACGATTCTAATTTGTTTTGGGAAGTAATGGCCAATAAATTGTCACGGTCTCAAAAAGAAAGAAAAATTCATTTATCTGAAAAGTGGCAGGGTGATGAAGGTAAAGTAGAATTAAAAAATTTTTTAATTAAACTTTTTGAGAAACAAGAAGGTAAATGTGCCCTTAGTGGTGTCCCTATCGTTTTAGAACTAGGAAAAAATAGACCATTACCCAATAAATGTTCACTTGATAGAATTAATAGCAATAACGGATACACACCGCAAAATGTATGGTTCGTGGCATGGTGGGTTAACCAAATGAAAATGGATCAAACTATGGACGATTTTAAAGAACGGGTGCTTTTACTTGCGAAAAGTTTTAAAAAACTTGACAATAATTTAAAATAATAGTATACTTTGTACGTTATGTCTAACTATATACTATCCTAATCATGAAATACGCACTTATTGATACCGCAAATACCTTCTTCCGTGCTCGGCATATTGCTAGCCGCAATAGTACAGTGGAAGAAAAGGTGGGCATGGCTCTGCATCTTACATTAGCAAGTGTAAATCAGGTAGTTAAAAAATTTAAAATTGATCACATTGTATTTTGCTTAGAAGGTCGTAGCTGGAGGAAAGATTACTATAAGCCATATAAGGCAAATCGTAAACTTGATGAATCCGTTATGACTGAAGCAGATGTAGCCGAAAACAAAATGTTTTGGGAAACGTATGATATGTTTACTACATTCATGCGTGAAAAAACTAATGTCAGTGTACTCAGGCATGAACGGGCTGAGGCTGATGATATCATTGCCCGTTTTGTTCATTTACATCCTGATGATACGCATTACATTATTTCTTCTGACACTGATTATATCCAACTTATTAGTGAAAACGTACATCAGTACAACGGTATCACTAACCAGCTTATCACTACCGAAGGATATCATGATGAGAAAGGAAGGTTGGTAATTGATAAGAAAACAAAAGAACCTAAACTATTAGGTGATCCTAAATTTCATCTATTTGAAAAATGTATGCGAGGTGATTCAAGCGATAATGTATTTTCAGCATACCCCGGCGTCCGTACTAAAGGTAGTAAAAATAAAATTGGATTGATTGAGGCATATGCCGACCGTACAAAGCAAGGGTTTCATTGGAATAACATGATGCTTCAACGTTGGGTAGATCACGAAGGTGTTGAAAACCGTGTTAGGGATTGTTATGAACGTAATCGTACCCTAATTGACTTGACAGCACAGCCCGAAGATATTAAAATAGCGGTTGATGATAGAATCAAAAAAGATGTTCGTACTACTACAACCTCCCAAGTAGGTGCTCACTTTATGAAATTTTGCGGCAAGTACGAATTGACTAAGATTAGTGAACAAGCAGAAACATATGCTAAATGGTTAAACTCTCCTTACAACGGTCATCTCACTCAAATCTAAGGAATTTTCAAAATGAGTAAAGAAATCACTATCAATGGTCTTACCGACAAACAAGTAGCAATGCTAGATATCATGTGGGGATTGGGCTCCCAAGAAGAATTCAATGATTGGGTATCTACCTTGTCAACCGATGACCGTGAACTAGCAGAACAATTGTATTGGCTTTTGCTTATTGAAATTGCTGAAAGCGATACCGATGAAGATTACACAGAAGCAAACGAAGTGCTAAAGGCTTTTATGCTTAATAAAAAGGAATAACATGTCTGAAATTGTAGCCAAACCTATTGTTAAAGATCAATATTGGGTTATCACCGATGGTGATAAAAAAATCGGTAATGTGATCGCCAATGGTTCAGGATTTGATGTTAAAATTAATGGGTCTCAGACTCATTACAAAACTACTACTGAACTCAAACGTACAACCAATATTGAATTCCAAACACTAAAATCTAACAAAACTAAAATACAACTTCCTTTCGCCAACTATCCCACGACTGGAAAGATTTACAACTCTATTTTAGATATTAAACGAAAACTTCATATCTATACCAAGACACCAAAAAGCAAGTGTTTTCATGCGGCTGGTTGGTTCGTTCTAAATCATACAGGAGAAAACGAAGTAGTATTTTGTCCTAAGTATATTTTTGTACAACGCTATCCATACATGGGACCCTTCAAAACTAAATTGGATGCTGAACACCAGATAAATAGTTAATGATTTATATTAAACGGTTCATTGAAAAAGTTTCTTTATTAGAAAGTAAACAAAGCAAAGACTTTATTATGCCTATTATAGAGGCTAGAGGTCTGCGTGATGAATTGGCTAAAATTTTAGTAGAGTATTATGAAAAAAATACTGACAAAAAGCCAATTGATGAACCAGTAATACAAATTGAATTAAAGGCTGGATCATTCAAATGAGTAGAACACAGCCAAAAGTCTTACTAGAAATAGTAGATAAGACAACTTACAAATGCGACCAAATCGTAGAAGCTAGTGGTATTTGGGCCGTGTTTTATGAGGGGCAACCTATCAATCTCAAGTCACAACATTACTTGGATAGTGAGTCTACACCAAAATATAAAAAGACTAGCTTTAGTAATCCAGGTCACGCAAGAAACCTTTGTCGTAAATTGAATGTACAATTCAAAACAGACAAATTTACCGTTGTGTTTATGAACAACGGGAGAACAGTTTATCCTGATGATCAGGCATAAGACTACTAAAAAAATAATTACAGAAACGGTATTAAAAGAAATACCACAACATTTACATATCTACCATGAAATCCCAGTTGAAGACCTAATGTTCAAGTGGTGGATGACAGGTAGACAAGAAGGACTAAGATTAACTGATGAAGGTATGGTAGCATTTCAATTGGCTGAAATATCTCATTATGATTATGAATTTAAACAAGAAGGGCAAAGTTGGCATAGTTTTGTACTTGAAGTAAACAAAAAAATTAAATGTCCATATTACTTGGGTGTAAATAAAACTGAAACGAAAAAACTTCCCTACATCAGACTGTATGACAGTAAGGTTGCTATGATGGTAGGATTATATGGCAACTTACATGAATATTTAAATTCTATAAAGGTGAGACAATGACCGAAGAAAACAAACCAAAAAAACCAACTGTCACTTTGCCAGTTAAAAAACCCTCACAGTTTAATCAACCTAAAATTCCTAAACCAAACACGAAAGGGTTTGGTGGAACTAACGTAGTTCGCAGAACTGGGCGTGGACGATAAAATAATTGTCAACGAAATCTGTAACTCAAGCGTTAATAGATATAGATACACGATGTATCTAAACTCTCTTTCATTTAACTTATAAAGGAAATACAAATGAAAACAATCGCAACTTTGATCGCTGGACTTTTCGCTGTTACTGCTTTTGCTGCTGAGCCTGCTAAGGCCCCAGCCGCAGCTCCTGCTGCTGCTCCTGCTGCTGATATTAAGCTTCCAGCTAAGAAAGACGAGAAAAAAAGTGAAGGTGCACCTGCTGCCAAGGCAGACGCAAAGGCTGCTACGCCAGCTGCCGCGCCCGCAGGTAAGTAATTTTTGTTTAGATGATGATGGCGATGGTATCACTATTGAAGACTTGGACTTACAATCAGGATACCGTCGACACATTATCACACCAAAAAAGATAATAGTATCTGAACTTGATGAATATATTAAATTCAGATTACTATTATCTAGGTACTTAGCACTTAGGAAGTACGATACGAAATGGGGATAATATCCCCATTTTTTAACTAGCTAATTGTTGCACTGCAATATGTTAGGACTAAATACATTAGTAGAAACCATAAGTGACTACTAAATAAAAGGAAACATATAATGTTAACACTAATTGACAAGTTTATTAATTTATTGGATCGGTTTACCTCACATAAAACAGATTTAGAAAGATTTATTGCTGCCCACAATCCACAACACGGTGGAGATGTTGACAATCTTATCCGTCAATTCACATACGGAAGAAAGGCCTAATATGAAAATCATCAACAAATTTTATGAGTGGTTAGCCGTTTGGAGCGAAATCGTTTATAATTATCGTAAACGCAATAATATTCATCACTACTACTAAACTATGGACATGATAAACTTTATTATCGCATTACGCCATTTTTTAAAGTTTGATCCTAAAGATTTTGAGGTTCATCCGTAATGTGGCCCGTTACAGATGAAGAATGGGAACAATTAAATTTCCCTGAGAAATTTAAATAAGATAAATATTACATTATGATTAATCCCTTTCTAGCATGGACTACCCCTTCCACATCATTAACTCCAGAGTTTTTTATTGATTCATTGCAAGGGGTTAAACGTGATCTAACTAATAGAATGATCACGGATCCTAAGATGAATAGGGCCGCTCATAACTATATTAATAGCCAAACCGAGTTTGCCAAAATGTTAGTCTCTAACACTGTTGAACTTGGAAAATATTCTATGGATTGTATTTCAGAGAGGTACTTTCCAAAGAAGGACTAATCCACCTAATGGATCGACATTACACACACATAGGAGAAAAAAATGTCAGACTACACACCAAAACTTCCCGAAGTTAAATTTAACCGCAATGGTTATGAAATCCGCACAGAAATCCTCGATATGGCCAAAAGCCTTATGATGGAGGAATACCACGCTAAATTCCACGGTTGGGAAATCTCGGCACAGCGTGATGAAAAGTCAGGCACTGTTGTTACTACAATTGGCATGCCACAGTTTCCTGGTCTTGAGCAGGTATTATCAACGGCAGAAAAGATGTATGCCTTCGTTAACGCAGGCGCTAAGAAGTAAGGGTAAATAAACCCAAAGCCCCCGAAAGGGGGTATTTTTTTGGCTTGACAATTAATTTTTATGGTGTTACAATTATAAATATCCTAAAGGGGATTTATAATGAGTACCGAAGAAGATAAGTTCAAGCATTCCAAACGTTTACTTAAAGATGAAAATGCTGTAAAAAAACAAGTTAAGATTGCCAAAGAACATGGTGTTCCTATCAAAGACTCTCATAAATTTGCCAAACAACATGCATTAAATTGCGGTAATCCAAAATGTGTAATGTGCGCTAATCCTAGAAAAACCTTTAATGAATTAACATTGCAAGAACGCCGCATGTTTCAGGATATTGATAAAGAAACTGATAAACATTGTAACGGTTTAAAAACTAAAGACACTGACGAATAATTATTTAGGAGATAACAAATGGCAACTTGGAAACTATCAACCGCGTCAAAGAAAAATGCTGTAGAAAAGCAATATTGGACTAAAGAGGGTGTCACTATTATCCGAGAAGAAGGTTATCGTTGGGGAACCTTCTATTGTGAAAGTGATGAACAGCCTAATATTGACCTTGACAATGAAAATGGGTATGATCTTACTAATTCCGACTATGATTGGGAGTTAGACAATCTAGATGATGGTTGTTGGGTTGAGTGGGATTTCCCTGAGGATATGGATGAAGAGGAACAAGAACAATTTCTTGCATTATGTGAAGAGGATTATATTGAAGGCCTAGAAGGTGATGGATGGATCAATGATGATACTGAATACTTGTTCTATGGTCCATTAGAATTGGAAGAGATTGATGAATGAATCAATTGGGTTTTTAAAATATTTAAATAATCCTATTATTATGTTATCCGCATTTGGAATAACCGCATTAATATTAATTGCTTCTTTAATCTACATTATTAAGGATTCTATGTCATGATTTCAGATAAACATGTAATGGGCTTTATTTTATTTGGATATGCTATAGTGTTGTGTATGATACTCATGGGGATCGTCTAACAGACCGATCCTGACGGTTGACAATAATTGGGCACGGCTATATAATAGAATCTTAGACAGTTAGATAACGGAGTACGCAATGGTAACCCAAGCACAATACACAAACTCGGTAGACTTCTTCAGCCTGTTCGAGGCCGACACTTTTTCTATGGAAATGTCGGATGATACTACAGGAAATTGGGAAGGTTACATTGGCATCGGTGGAGAACTGGTACAGGCTGCAGGATTCGATGCTATCACCGGTAATGGATGGTACGACGATACACTGATTTGACAATAATTGGTTTCGGCTATATAATATACACATACACTGAGAAAACGGAGTAACAAATGGCTCGCTATCAACGCCCAGTTCTGAATCTTGATGCTGACACTGTTTGGTCGGCTGCTTGTGCGGCTCAACGTATCAATGGTGAATATGTCAAGGCTGTTACCTCTTATGTGACTAACGAGGACATTCTTCCCGAGTCTGAGCAGACTCCTCCTAAAGAAATCAACCGCGATATTATCAACCGTTTGGTTGCCGATCCTAGTCAGATCACCGATGCTGACCGTGTTCAGGCTGAGGCTGTTCGTAAGTACTACAAAGCGTTTACTTTCAAAATCCTTCAAGGTAAGATGTTGTCGGAGTTTGACAACAACGCAATGGTTATCTCTAACCGCGATGTTATCGAATCCAACTATGATGTTGCGGTGATCGCAAGTCTCCCTGCTTCGTATGAGCGGGCCGTCAAGCGTGACAATCTTAACCGTAAGATTGACAATGCGTCGGGTGGATTTGTTGGTCGTGTTGGTGATAAAGTTAAACTCACTGTTGAGGTTATTCGTAGTGTGTTTAGCCAGCAGTGGAACGTGTTCTTTATCACTGGTATCACTACTGACGATCAGCCGGTGTTCTTCAGCTATCGTGAAACTATCCCAACTGGCAAGACAATTGTTGCTCAGGGTACAGTTAAGGCTCACCGTGATAACAGCACCCAACTCAATCGGGTGAAACTTGTCTAAGTTAGAAAGGACAATTCAATTGGTAGGAATCATCACTATGGTGATTTCTATCACTTACTTGCTAAATCATTATATTGGTAAGTGCATATAAATATTTTTTGTGAAATTCAAACACAAACAAGTAGAGGATAAAATGGGTCTTGATATGTATGCTTATGTTGGGAATCCCGGACAACGTGACGATTATTGGTATAAGAGTTTGGATAGGGATTCTACTGTTAATAAGCCCCGTGACATTGCATATTGGCGTAAACATCCTAATCTACATGGTTGGATGGAACAACTTTGGGTTAGCAAAGGTAAACCTGGAAGAAAGCATGACGATTCCGATTTCAATGGAATTGAACTTGAACTGACTTGGGAAGATGTTGACGCACTTGAACGGGCAGTTAAACACGGCATGCTTCCTTCTACCAATGGTTTTTTCTTTGGAAATCCCTCAGATGATGTATACTACGAACGGGATTTGGAATTCTGTATCAATGCTAAGACAGAATTGTTCCTAGGGTTGAAAGTTTTTTACAATTCAAGTTGGTAATCATGGCAGGATACAACGCAATACTAGAACTTCGTAGACTAGAATCGGAATTGGATCAGATCGGTCTTATGCTTTCCCCACCTAAACATGGTTGGGGCAGTGATATAGGTGATCGGGCAGGTGTTAAGCCCAAAGATGCCGATAGTGTTCCAATTTACAGCCGTGATGCTGAAGTTATGTGTGGTACTCTAACTGAAATTCGTATTTGGTTGACTGGAGTACAATGGGCACGAAAGTATGATCAAATGTTGTTTGGTCAGAAACATGGTAAGAATCGTGAGCGTAAAGAACAAGATGAACGCAATCGCCAATTGGTGAACATTATCACTAAAGGAGAAAAAGAATGAGTGCAAGTTGGATTAACAAACTGAATGAAAGTGATAGCCGACTGTACAAGGAAGATGTCATTCGGCAAGCCCTTGAGGCAAGTGTCCTTGGTAGCACTAACGCTGTCAATTTTTTGACATTGACTAAGGTCTGCTACAATCCTTATGTAACATTTGGTGTTCGGCAAATCCCAAGTACAGAAGGCATTACTGGTGCTGAAAATCCTTGGGAAGAGTTTAATGACCTTCTACATAATCTTGGTCAACGAGGATTAACTGGTAATGCTGCTAGGGACGCTATTGAAGATATGAGTTTTAGGTTTGATAGCGAAGAATGGAATACATTTTGCGCTCCCGTACTTAGGCGAGACCTTCGTGCAGGTGTATCAGAAAAAACGATTAACAAAATCTGTAAGAAAACAGATTACGAAATCCCTGTTTTTGCTTGCCAATTGGCTGCTAATAGCGAAGGGCGCCCTGAAATGAAGGGTATCAAACGCCTTGAGCCTAAGTTGGATGGTGTGCGTGTATTGATGATGGTTATGGTACATGAAAGCGGCAATGCAGTATTTTCGTATAGCCGTAATGGTAAACTGTTTGAAAACTTCACCCATATTGAAAATCAGATTGGTGAGTACTTACCAAAATTGATTAGGCATAACCGTTCATTGATGAAGGGTTTCGTACTTGACGGTGAGGTTATTGGAAATTCTTTCCAAGAATTGATGCGTCAGGCTCGCCGTAAAGAAAATGTACAGGCTACTGATTCAGTGTTCAACATTTTTGATATCATTCCGATTGATGATTTTCGTCGAGGATATTGGAACGCTCAACTTGAAAAGCGTATTGAGATGTTGGAATATATGCGTCCTGTAATTGATGTGTTGCCCAATGTTGAATTGCTTCCGCATATCATGGTAGACCTTGATACTGCGGAAGGCAAAGACCAACTTATGCGTTATGCTAAAGATCAGGTTAATGCAGGATTCGAAGGTATTATGATCAAAAATATGGGTGCTCCTTATGAATGTAAGCGTAATACATTTTGGATGAAGTGGAAGCCCACTATTACAGTTGATTTGGAGGTGATCGGTGTTGAAGAGGGTACTGGAAGAAACGCAGGACGCCTTGGAGCACTGGTTTGCTCAGGCATGGATGATGGGAAATTTATCACAGTCAATGTTGGTAGTGGCTTTAGCGACGGTGATCGAGATGATTATTGGGCTAACCGTAATTTGGTCATTGGTAGAACTTGTGAAATCTTGTGTGATGTAATTACACAAAACCAAGATGGTACATATAGTTTACGTTTCCCACGCTTTATTCGTTTTAGGGATGACAAATGAGTAAAGAAGCCATGCGTGAGGCTCTAGAGGCATTAGAGTGGATGCGTGTGGCTTTTAAGCCCAACACACAAGGGCGCCAAGTTGCTGATTCGGCAATAGAAGCATTAAAAACAGCACTTGGTCCTGAGATTATGGAATTCGAAATACTTGACAAATTTGATGAAGTGATTTACAATACGGCAAACATTAAAGGAAATTTTACAAATGAAAATTAGAGAACTTAATGAATCAATTGACCTTAATCAACTAGCCACTATTAGTGATAAAGCACTTGATGATGCTTATCATTACGGGCGTAGTACTCCAGGTAAAAACTTTGGATGGCTTGCCAACCTAGAATCAGCAAAGGCAGCACTTAATCTTATTAAACAAGGTGCTACTAACATTGATATGATTGCTGACGCAATTCACGATGGTTGGAATATTACTGCTATGGCAGATTACAACGGTGAGTTAGATTTGGATACTCCTACTCCCGATGAAAAGAAATTGAAACGGTATAAGTTGGCACAGCAAACTTATGCTCAACTCCCCGAAGATGAAAAAGAGAAAGACCGAGTAGTTGCTCGGGCATTGTTAAAAGCACTAAAAGGTATTTAAAATGATTACAATCGTAAAACATGAATGGCATCAACATGATCGGCAATATGCTATTGAACTTGATGCAGAACTTCTAAGTGAAATTTATCCTGATTTGGATGAAGATGAGATTACTGAAAAACTTCTTCAAATTGAAGCCGGTGAAATTGATGTTGAAGAGGTTGTCAATGACGCATGGGAAAACGATGTAGAAATTGAATGGGAATTTCAATATGATGATTGTTGGACTGACCGCAAAGGCGGGTACGATATTACTTATAAATTAGGTGACGAATCTAGTTGGCATACTCCTCCCGAAGAAGCACCTGATACAACTAAATGTACCAAGTGTCGTTGGACTGGTAAAAACTATAAAACCCGTACACAACACCATCGTGCGGATGGCACTGTAATTGAAGATTATTATGCTACAGAGGAAGTATCAGACCACACCACTGATGTATGTCCAATGTGTGATAGTCCAGTTGAATTGACTGAAGAAGGCGTAGCAGAAGAAGCAAAACGCAAGGCACAGAAAGAAAAATGGGCTAAGGCTCGTGAAGAAAAAGAAGTTGAAGAGGAAGCGGTTCCTTGCTTCAGTTGTGGTGCTATGCATAAAGAAAGCGAACTGCCTGAAGCGTCAGGACAACTTTTCTGTCCCAGTTGTAATGAAGGTTGGGTTGTAATGGATATGCGTGAAGAAGAAAAGGAAGAAGAATTGGTAGCACCTGCGTGGCCATTCCCCGAAGTTGAAGTACTTCCTAATTATCCTGCAGGTGAATATACTATCCGTATTTGGGGACGTACCCGTGAGATTGGTGTAGGTACTATCTCCAAAGAACAATACGAACATTGGAGTGATGATGAGCATGAAGATGACCTTAGTGATGCACTAAATGAAAGTTATGACTATGATGAAAATGAAACTCCTGAAAATGCTAGGTTTAATCATGCATACTATGAATACCAAGATGTAAAATCTTTTTGGGGCTTTGATGAAGATGATACTCATATGACCATCACCGATGATAAAGGTGAAGAAATTTATGAGGGTACACTAGAAGATTTTATTTATGAGGCACACGGTGATCGTGCTTCACGTTGGGAAGCTACCGAAGAAGAGGAAGAGTTGTATCCTGAACATGTAGGAACAGGTTACTTTGTAATGTGGACTCAAGGTGGTAAAGGCAGTTGTATTCAGACTACTATTGATACCGAAGGTCAAGAATTTGATCCACGCAAACTAAGTTATAAAACTTGGGATGTTCAAGGAAGCTCAGTAGTACATCGTATGTCCTATGACGGTTACGAACTTGAGGATGAGGGTATGGACTCAGGTAAAGATAACTGGCGCGGTCAGTGGAGTGAATTCTCAGTGCATCACAATGGATAATTGGGTAGGAAAGTCTTATGTGTTTCCTGACGGTGATAGCATCACCGTCATGCAAATTAAAGTCCGTGATGGTAATGAAGAATGGGTTACTTATCAAATACAACAAGGTCCGGGAGTTCCTCGTAAACTAGTGATGAAATTGTACGAGTTTAACAATACATACGGGTACTTATTTAGAGGTGAAGATAATAACAAGTGATAAATTAAACTTTTGGGTGATACTAAATACTTACTATGCTTAAAAGAATCTTCACCTTAACCAATCTCACACTATTAACTGCGCTGACATTAAGCACTATTGCAGCTTGGTATAGTATTCTAGGACTAACAGCAATCTTTGCGGCTGCTGTTATTCCCATTATAATAATGGGAGGCGCACTAGAAATTTCAAAAGTAGTAACAACCGTTTGGCTACACAAGTATTGGGTTAAAGTAAAATGGTCTATGAGAATTTATCTTGTAGCCGCAGTAGCCGCACTTGCGTTTCTAACCAGTATGGGAATCTTTGGATTCTTAAGTAAAGCACACAGTGACCAAAGCTTAGTCTCAGGTGATGTAGGAGCTAAGATAGCAATTTATGATGAAAAAATTAAAACAGCAAGGGAAAATATAAATGTTAACCGTAAAGCGCTTCAACAGCTTGATGAGTCAGTGGACCAAGTTATGGGTCGAAGTACGGACGAGAAAGGTGCCGATAAAGCCGTGGCTCTCCGTAGGGGTCAACAAAAGGAGCGTGGGCGTCTCCTTGCTGAAATCGAAGCCGAACAGAAAAAAATTAGTAGCCTTAATGAAGAAAAGGCGCCAATCGCAGCAGAAGTACGCAAGGTCGAAGCAGAAGTTGGTCCGATCAAATACATAGCCGCTCTTATATACGGCGATAATCCTGATGCTAATCTACTTGAAAGAGCAGTTCGTTGGGTCATTATTCTTATTGTAAGTGTGTTTGATCCATTAGCGTTGACTCTTGTATTAGCTGCAAATGGTAGTAGAATGTGGGACAGAGAAGAACCTCAAGTAGAAGAGAAGCATGAAGAAGAACCAAAAGAAGAATCTCAGTATGAGTCTGATGATGGTCCATTAACTGAAGAACAAATAGAACAAATAGAAGAAACTGTAGAACAACCTAAAATAGATGAGTATGCTTATTTGAAAAAGCCGTGGAAATGGTTCACATCAGATTCCAAAGTAGGATTAGTTTCTAAACCTGAAGAGAAGCCCGAAGAAAAACCTGAAGAAATTCCTTGTTTTAAATGCGGAACACCTTTATTAAATGCTCCTGGTATTGGGTTGTTCTGTCCAAATTTAAAGTGTGATGTTAAAGACGGTCCCTTTGAAGAGGAAGAAGAACCTGCTGAAATAATAACACAACAACCAGTAGTTACTACTACTGAGATAGTGACTGACGGTGTAACTAAAGAAAAACCATTTAGAGAACTAGATGAAGATTATGTATTAACCAGTGATGGAAAACATATCCGCAAAGAAGCATTAAAAGAAATGCGCCCTGACTTATTCATCATTAAAGCAGATGATGCTAATCAGATTAATACTAACTTTGGTATACAGTTTCCAAAGTTCTCTAATAAAGGGGATGTGTTCGTAAGAGTAGATACTTTACCAAATAGAGTCTACAAATTTGATGGTTATAAATGGATGGAAATAAACAAAGAATCTTCTGATTCATACTTGTATGATCAGGCATATATCCAATTTTTAATTTCAAAAATAGACTCAGGTGAGTATGATATTGACTTGCTGTCCGAAAACGAAAAAACGCAAATTGCGTCTTACTTAAGTTCATCTAAGTAAATTACCAAATAACTTTAACTTTGTTATTAAATGTGACATAATTTATTGTATCACAAATTCTTTCAAGATATATACTTCATGACCTTAGAAAATAAAATTACCCACTGCACTTTTTGTGGAAGCCACAAAGAAGTTGTAAAAAAATTAATCGTCAGTGAATCGGTTGCAATTTGCAGTGATTGTATAGATTTATGTAATCAACTTATCAATGATGATTCTTCCGTTGAATCGGAAAAAATTGAACAGCAAACCTATGATGCCATTCAAATTAAAGAATATTTGGATCAGCATATCATAGGGCAATCTGATGCCAAAATGATTTTAAGTGTTGCTATTGCTAATCACTTTAAACGAATCACACATCCTCCCGAAGATTTAGAAATTCAAAAGGGTAATGTATTGCTAATTGGACCTACTGGTTCAGGCAAAACTCTATTAGCCAAAACTGTAGCAAAATTCTTAAATGTACCATTTGTTGTTGCTGATGCTACATCATTAACCGAAGCAGGTTATGTTGGTGATGATGTTGAAAGTATGATTAGCATGTTAGTTAATTCAGCAGGTGGTGATGTTAAACAAGCAGAACGCGGTATTGTCTTTATTGATGAAATTGATAAGATTGCCCGTAAAGGTGAATCTACTAGCATTACCCGTGATGTATCAGGGGAAGGTGTTCAACAAGCATTACTTAAATTGGTAGAGGGTACTATATGCCGTATACCTGCAGGTGGTGGTAGAAAACATCCCGGTGGTGATATGTTGGAAGTTAATACTAAAAACATTTTATTCATTTCAGGTGGTGCTTTTGTAGGACTATATGATATTATTAAAACAAGAGTAAAAGGCACTAGAATTGGTTTCGGCGCTAATGTAATTGCTAACCATGAGGATGTTGAACTAAATTTAGTTTCGCCCGATGATTTAACTAAGTTTGGAATGATTCCTGAGTTCATTGGTAGATTTACTACTTCTGTAGTTTTAACTGAACTGGATAGAGAAGAACTGTTGCGAGTGCTAACAGAAATCAAAAACAACTATATCAGTCAATACAAATATCTGTTTGCATTAGATACTATTGAATTAAATTTTGATACCGAAGCATTAGAGCAAATAGTAGATAATTGCCTAGAACTTAAAACAGGTGCTCGTGGTCTACATACTGAAATTGAACGGTGCTTAATGCCACATATGTATAATGCTCGCAAATACCATGATCATGGTATAACCGTGATAAATATTAGTCAGGACATGGTGATTAATCCACAACCATTAGTATGAGTTCAAAGGGCAGAAAAGTATTAGTACAAGACGGCAATGTAGAAAAGGCGCTAAGAAAATTTAAAAAGAAAATTAGCGACGATGGCCTACTCCAAGAAGTTCAAGAACGTAGATTTTATACTAAGCCAACCGAAAAAAGAAAAGTTGCTAAAGCCCAAGCAAAGAAACGTTGGAAAAGATTTTTAAATAGTCAAGAAATTCCTAAAAAGTTATTTTAATATGAAAACCATCAGAGAATACTTAAATTTATTAGAAAATATATCTGGTCATGATACACTATGGCATGGTACTTCTGAGCCAGTAGAAGTAATTCAACAGCAAGGTTTAAAAGGTGGCAGACACCATGCAGTATTCTTAACCGATAATCCTGACTTAGCACTAGAATACGGAGAAAGCGACCGAGAACGTACTGGTAACGATACAGTAACGTTAGTTAGTGTTAATGTAAAAAAGCTGGATCCAAAAAAACTAGTAGGTGACTTAGACCACACCACAGTTGATGATTGGGTACAAAGCCTGAGAGAGACAGACCAATGTATGTATTTAGGAGATATAACTCCTAACATGATTACCAACGTTGAAGATTATTCTGATTAACCAAAATAGTAGAATTTTTTACGAAATTTATTTATAATAAATACTGTTGTAGATGCCGATAGTCGGGTCTACAATTAGTCATCTTGCTTATTAAAGGAGAAAACAAATGACAAATACATTATCCCTTCGTTCCCTTGACATTCCGTCACTTCATAAGTTTGGTATCGGTTTCGATACAATGTTTGATGAACTTATGAGACAAACTTCTACACAACAGCAAACAAATTATCCACCATACAATGTTGTGAAACATAGTGAGGATAAGTTTACCATTGAATTGGCAGTTGCTGGTTTTAAAAATGGTGACATTGATGTTACTGTAGAGAAGAATCAATTAACCGTCAAGGGTGAAAAAGCAGTTAACTTGGATGAAACAGTTGAATATCTACATCGTGGTATTAGTGCCCGTAATTTCATTAGAACTTGGACACTAGCTGACCATGTTGAAGTAACTGGTGCTGTTGTATCAGATGGTATGTTGACTATCAATTTAGAGCGTCAAATTCCTGAAGAACAAAAACCCAAGAAGATTGTTATTGCCTATACTAAATAGTATAGTAGCGTATGGTGTGCAGCATCCGCTGCACACATTTTAAGAGAGAACTAAAATGTCCAAAGCCGATACTAAAATCAAAATTAAACCAAATTTGGGTCTTAAAGAACCGCCCCTTTTCAAAATCATTTACATGAATGATGATGTTACATCTATGGAATTTGTAATCAATTCTTTGGTTGATTATTTTAACTATAGTAATGAATCTGCTGCTTCAATTACAGATAGCATTCATGAACATGGTAGTGCGGTAGTTGCTATTTTACCCTATGAAATCGCAGAGCAAAAGGGCATTGAAGTAACGCTAGATGCAAGAACACACGGATATCCTCTACAAATCAAAGTGGAGGTTGAGTCTTAAATTTCTATATCAATTCTTTTAGCCCAATAAGGGCTACTAGTAGAATAGGGGTTATTAAAATAGTTGACACCATTTAATGTGGTATCAACTATTTTTCCATATGTACCAAATCCCCAATGTGAAACCTTAGATTCCATATCTGCTAATAGAGTTATAACTAATTCAGGAACACCCTTAAGATTTTTTGGGGTTTCACCAAAATACAAATCATTGCTAGGCACAGCACTAGTTAACAATAATATTTTTTTCACATCCAAATGTTTTTGTAATTTCTGTATAGAATTTTTGAGGTACACTAAATCGCTATAACGATTTATTTCAACCTGTTCAGTAACCGAATCAGTATGCCAACCATTAGCGCCTACTATAGCGATACCATCAATCAACACTACATGATGATATAATAGCGCAACCCTGTCAAGTTTATTACAAAGCCTGGCTATTTCATGAGTTCTTTTTTCAATGGATTCTGAACCTGTATATTCTAATGCGCCCGGCACATAGAATATACCTTGGTAGAAGTTTGTTAGATATTTAAGGGTGTTTAATAAAACACCCATATCAGAACTTATATTACCGGCTACTACGCAATATAAACTAGTAGCCTTATCTTCCCAATTGAAGTCATCTTCCGATGAAAGATTTAGGTCGCTAATTAAATCAAACCCTATCTTCACTTCGCTACAGACATTTTAGGTTTTTTCGCCCTAGGCTTAGCAGCGGGTTTAGGTTCGGTAGTTGCGCTATCTGTTGTAGCCTTTTTAGTTCTTGCTTTTTTTGGTTTAGCAACTACTTCAGGTGTAGCAACCGGTGTTTCTACTACAGGCTCAGTTACAATAGCAACAGGTGGCTCAGGTTCAGCAACAGGCACTGTATGCTCGGTAGCAGGCCATGCATGAGTTTCTTCAACCTTTTCAACCTTGGCTGTTCCTTTGGATCTAAAGTAGAGTAATCCGATAATACCTGCTACTATAACCAAAACAATAATTAATTCCATTACATGTCTCCTAAACAAGTATTTAATACAATATGTTCCAATTTGAATTTTATTTAGTTATTACTATGAATAAATACTAGACTATGCGTGAATTTATTAATATTATTGAACAACTAAACGAAAGTACTGGATTAGCGGGTCGTAAGCCAGGTGATGTTTTTAGAAATGAAAATGGTGAGGAAGTAACATTTAATGACATTAAATTCTTTCCTGAAGCAGGTGGAAAATATTCTCCCGAAGAACTAAATCAAGCACTAGATGATATTGAAAGTCAGGTTCCAAATATACAGTGGCAAAATAGTCGTTCAGGTAGAACTGGCGGATTCGCATTAATATCGTTTGATAACTTTGTTATTGGTCAATATTTACAGGAAATTAAACCTTCACGCAATGATAACTATATACCAAATACATTTGTAGTAAATGGAACAACTTATAAATATGGTGGGAAAGCCGCTGCTAAAGCAGAAGCAGGGTTAAGCCCACAAGATTTATTAGTAGATAAACTTGATTTAACCGTACCCGCTATTATGAATCAACTCGCTAATAGCTTGGGAACAGATAGCCCATTATATGCTTTAGCACATGACATTGCTATGGGTTACCCATTACCCATGACATTTAATGCACCTGAAGGTATTAGTTTTACAGCCTTCCGTGATTATTTCTGTGAAATATTACAACCAATCGCATTACAAAAAGGTCAATATACTGGTAATGCTGCTGAAGCCGCAAGTAAGTTTTTAGGTGGATCATTTGAAAAAACATTGATTAGTTTTGATGACAGTAAGACTGCAGGATTAAGTGATAGCGTTATGTCTACAGCAGATGGCCGTAGTGTATTAGTTAGTACAAAAGGTGGTAAAGGTGCTACTGCTAGCGCAAAGAATCTTGTTGACCAAATTAATCAATTAGAAGAAACACCAGATGGTGTAAAATTCTTAGAGAAACATAGTGAAGTAGTTGACCTATTGCGTGAGATACAACAAGCAGGACAAGCAGGTGCACCATTATTATTAGGTGTAAGATATAAGATAATCAGCCCAGAGGATGCTGATATGATTAGAACATTTAAGAAATTAGGTCCAGTAAGTATGGATAATATTAACCAACTTGGCCTTAGTAAAAATCTATTAACACTAGCACAATCACGCAAGACTGACAATCCTGATAGCGTAAACTTGTATTATCATTTAATGGCCGCAGTGGCACATAAAGCCGCGGATGAAGTAAACGATAAAACAGGATTTAGTGCTGCGGCTGCTGATATATTAAACAACGGTGCATTAGTACAAGTCTATACTAAGGCTAGCGAAAAAAATGGTAAATGGACTTTAGAAGAATTCAACACTGTGTATCCAGGGGAAAGCATTAAGGGTGTTTATTTATCAGCAGGTAAAACTTATTACAGTACCGATATAAAAGGTAACTATACATTTAAAATTGATAAAGGTTCAGGTAAACCTAAAGATGATGAAGTCACACCCAGTGCCGATATTGGACCTACAGATGATGAATTCGCAACTAAGGCTAGCAGTATCGTAAATCCAAAAAGAAGAGAACCAAAACAACCTAAACCAGTAGGTGATGTTGGGCGTAAAAAGCGTTGACAAATACTAAACTTCCTGTATAATAGTTAAACTATTATACAAAGGAAGTTTATGAGTTTAGTCCCAATTGTACTTGAACAAACTAGCCGTGGTGAACGCAGTTATGATATCTATAGCCGTTTATTGCGTGACCGAGTAATTCTCCTAGAAGGGGAAGTACATGACCAAATGGCAAATTTAATTGTTGCCCAATTGCTTTATCTTGAAAGCGAGGATAGCAATAAAGACATTAATCTTTATATTAATTCACCGGGTGGTTCAGTTACCGCTGGTATGGCTATCTATGATACTATTCAATTTATTACACCTGATGTTTCAACCATTGTTATGGGACAAGCATGTAGTATGGGTAGTTTGTTAGCACAAGCCGGTGCTAAAAATAAACGATTGATTTTACCTAATGCTAGGCATATGATTCATCAACCTTCAGGTGGTGCCCGTGGTCAGGCTACTGATATGGAAATTCAAGTAAAAGAAATTCTTGAAATGAAACGTAATCTTACCAATATCTATGTTAAACACAATTCAAAAGAAAAGACTTTTGAGGAACTGACTAAGGATATGGAACGTGACCATTTCATGTCTGCCCAAGAAGCAGTGGAGTACGGGCTCGCAGACCGCATCATTGACAAGCGGCCGTAAATTTGACAATAAATGGTTTTGGGTATATAATAGAATCTTAGACAGTTAGATAACGGAGTGCGAAATGACTGCATTTATCAAGACCGAGTTCTCAGGTTCCGAGTGTGTCAGCTACGGTGGTAAGTTCGTCGCTAGATTCAAACGGGGCGGAAAGTCTTCGTTTCTGACATTCTTGGTCAAGAACTTCTCGGTTGAAGAATACTTTGGTCGGTTGGACGCTGGTGAGTCTCCCCTGAAGATCCTTGAGGCTAAGGGATATCTTCTCCCGCACATCAAAAAGCTCCTGAAGGGATCTGGTTACGAGGTTTCGGTTGCTGGTTTCAAACAGTATATTGAAGACCAAATTGAACGGCGTAACGCCAAAATTTGATAATAAATGGTTTTGGGCGTATAATAGAATCTTAGACAGTTAGATAACGGAGTAAGTGATGCAAGTAGGTGATATTGTTAAGTCCTTGGATTTCAATGGTATTGACAGTTGCTACATGATCGGTAAGGTTGTTTGTATTCAATACGACGGTCTCTTCCGCGCAAAATTCATCAAGCGGGTTTGGGAAGGTGTTGAGGATCGGAAGTTCAAGACCGACTTCTTCACTGCCCCGGTTCAAGGCGAACAGTTTATGGATCGGGCTGATTCTCCCCGTGTCATCGTAATCGGTTAATAGGAAAGATCATGTTTACCCAGTACTCAACGGTTCTCAAGCAGGTTCGTGTTAGCGATATCCGCGCTGGCAGTGTTGTCATAGTAAAGGGCAATTTTGGTTTGGGAATGTCTCAAATTGTCTCGGTAGACTATGTGGAAGACAATATCAAAAACGGCAAGCCAGGTATTACTTACGGTCGCAATTGGGCTTACTTGGATCAAGTGGTTCAGGTGCTAAAGTACTAAACGGTTGACAATAAATGAGTTTGGGTCTATAATACTTGTATTGAATCAACAAAAGGTCACAAAATGACACAGTTTATTGCTAAAGGTTACATTGAAAACGGTGACTCGGCAGTTCTTTGGAGAATGGCCGACTATCACTATCAACTAGAAGTTGGGTTTGGAACACCTAGACAACGGTCTATTGATTTGCCGAATACCGAGTATTATGATGCTTTTTGCATGTTGCAGGCAATTTGTGTGAAAGAAGTAGCAGTTGAGTAAAAAACCTCAAGGTTGACAATAAATCAGGTTCCCTGTATAATAGAATCTTAGACAGTTAAACAACGGAGTTCAAAATGCGTACACCAACTATCATCAACGGTCTGAAAAACTCTCAAAAATTCCGTGTGATTTTCAAGGGCGATGGCTCTGAAAATGACGTTGGGCTTTATATGACGGTTAAGCAAATGTCCGAAATGTTTGCTACGACCAATGCCCGCTCACTGTGTTATGAAGCCCTTGAGATGTTGGTTTCTGAGCGCAAATATATGAAAACCATTGTAGGGCTTGGTACTACGATTCGTGGTAAGCAAATTCAGATCGACCTTATTTAAAGTCTTAACTTAAAAGGAAATTACTATGTCACTTAAACTTAAAGCTTTTTTGCAATTGGTTGGAATTTTAGCAACAAGCCTTACCGTTGCTGTATTACTTAACCTGATTACAACATATATCCCTAAGGAAACCGTTATCACCCTAATTGAATTTGGGTTAATTGGTGGACTGTTGTATATGGTATACGCTATTATTCTTTCCCGTCTTGAATCCGAAGAACGGATCAAATCCATGACCCAAGACTTGGAGAAAGTTTGACAATAAATGGGCTTTGTGATATAATCTATTCTTAGACAGTTAACTAAAGGACTTCAAAATGAAAATCGTAAATCAATTTCCAGAAGGTACTTCGCATGTTCTTGCCAAATATTCTGTTGGTAATAAAGATTGGTACACCCTTCGACAAATTAATGCAAATGGTTATAATGTAGTTGAAACTACACTAGGTGCATTAAAACTTCAAATGCCTTGGTTTGAAAAAATTCAGGATCAGTCGGATGCATATTGGGAAGTTATTGGTTATTTTAATGAATTTGAAGGTCACATTGTGAAGCGTGGCTTAGAACAAAATTCTACCCTGAATGGTAGGGATGTTATGCGTGGACTGCGTTCTGATGAAAAGGTCATTCGCATTGCGGCTTGACAATAAATGGTTTTGGGCGTATAATAGAATCTTAGACAGTTAGATAAAGGACTAAGAAATGGCTACTCGCTCTACAATCGCTCTAGAATTTGCTGATGACACCGTTGGTCAGGTCTATTGTCACTGGGATGGTTACCTGAGTCACAACGGTACGATTCTGTTGGAGAATTACAGCGACCCGTTCAAGTTGCGTGACCTGATTGATCTCGGTGACTTGTCTACCTTGCGTACTCAAATTGGTATAAAGCACCCCTTCAGTATGTTTGAAGCAAAAATGACACAGGATGAATATGC
>Ga0209500_10000536_pt1 | contig 32517 bp, 18 predicted proteins | sample S_140212_EF_Meta_FD_187323 | JGI IMG/M metagenome (GOLD analysis project Ga0209500, IMG submission 187323) | Freshwater microbial communities from Lake Simoncouche, Canada to study carbon cycling - S_140212_EF_MetaG (SPAdes) (version 2) | ecosystem: Environmental > Aquatic > Freshwater > Lake ...
ACCTTGAAGGAAGAGAAGGAGCCGAGAGTGTCACCGAGACCATCGATCGCGCTGGCGGTGAAGGTGCCCACGCCGACGAGGCCCTTGTTAAGATAGTTAGCTCCGTTGAAAGAAACCGTCTTCGTCACGCCGACCGCGGTCGTGTCGAGATTCGGGGTCGTGTAGGTGATCGGACCGGCCGACAACGAAATCGTGGCGGCGGCGAGGAGCAGGGAACGAGTGAGGGTACGCATATGGGTGTGCGGGTGATTTGGTCTCGAGCCCAAGCGACCACAAGCGTGGCAATGTGAGGTGTTCGCGGCGAAAATGGCGGATGTGACAGACGCGGATAAACTCGTCACAGAGCCGTCATCAAAAGACGAAAAGGTGACACGCTGAGAGCACTCCAGCCACAAATCCGACACGCTTCTGCCATCTCCCGACTTTTCGGCTTGGGTGCGGACGCATGAAAAGATATCAAACCCTCATGCGCTTCTTGAGCCTTATTCTTGGCCTCCTTCTCCTGACTGGCTGCAAGCCGGAAAAGCCGATGCCCGACAACGAGAATGCTGTCACGGCGTTCGCGCTCCAGCACTTCATCGATGGCGACGAGATCAGCGGCGCCGTGACCGCGGTGGTCAGCCCGGACGGCATCATCGCCATCGAAGCCTTCGGCCTCGCCGACGTCGCCAAGAAGCGCTCGATGAGCAAAGACTCGATGTTTTGGATCGCTTCGATGACGAAGCCCATGACGGCGATGGGCATCATGATGCTCGTCGAAGAAGGCAAGGTGAAGCTCGACGATCCGCTCGAGAAATTCGTCCCTGAATTCAAAGGCATCCAAGTGAAGACGGCGCAGGGCCTCGTTGCCCCGAAGCGGCTCGTCACCGTGAAGGACCTCCTGACGCATACCAGCGGCGTCGACACCGGGGCCGTCACCCCGGCAGGTGCACCGGTAGACACCCTGCCCCTTGCGGAGATGAGTATCGCTTACGCCAAGAAGCCGCTCGTGAACGAGCCCGGCAGCCAGTGGACTTACAACAATAACGGGATCAATCTCCTCGGGCGCATCATCGAGGTCGCCAGCGGCAAGCCCTTCGCCGACTTCATGGAAGAACGCCTGTTCGAACCCCTCGGGATGACCAATACCACCTTCTGGCCGACGCCTGACCACCTCGACGTTGCCGCCAAACCGTACAGCAAGAATAAGGAGACTGGTGCGCTCGTCGAAGCCAAGAACGCTCGCTTCAGCGAACCGCTCCATAACCCCAAGCGTACACCCCTCCCTGCTGGCGGCCTATTTTCCTGCGCCAAGGATCTCGGCAAGCTCTACCAGATGCTGCTCAACGAGGGTCAACTGGGCGGTAAGCGTTACCTCAAAGCCACGACCTTGAAGCAGATGACCAGCAATCAGCTCGGTGACCTCCCGAAGGTCAGCTTCGCGCCAGGCATGCACATGGGCCTCGGCTTCCATATCGTGAACGCCCCCCAGGAAGTCACCGAGAGCCTGAGCGTCGGTACGTTCGGCCATGGCGGTGCCTATGGCACCCAAGCTTGGATCGATCCGGTGAAGAAGCGCGCTTACGTTCTGCTCATCCAGCGTGTAGACCTTAAGAATGCCGACCAGAGCGATATCCGGCGCGAGTTCCAGAAGGCGGCGAGTGAGGCGTATGCGCGCTGAGCGCGGACTAACGAGTTGAACAGTTGAACAGTGGGCCAGTTGGCCAGGGAGACAAAGATACCGTGCAAAGGTGCAAATGCGGCTAAGCCGCGTGCAAAAGTGCAAAAGTGAGCTACAACAATCCATGGTGACGGGTGACGGGCACGGGCATCGGGAGTTCAGGAGCCGGCCTCTCGGGTATCGGCAGCGGGTACCTGGATCCTGCGGCCGAGGGCGGAACGGCTGACTCCCGAGAGGCCGACCACCGTGGCCGTCACCTGTCACCCGGAATGAATGTCTTTGCGGATGCGATGTCATCGCATCCCTACCGGACGGCGGATTTCGACATACTTACAGCAGATATAGGTCATATCGGTGGGTTGCGTATAGGGTGGAGGGTTTCTTAATCAACTCACCCCACCCCAGCCATGACCCTCTCTCGTCGAAACTTCCTGCGCACCGCCGCGTTGGCCACCCTCGCCTTCCCTGCCCTCGTCCGCGCCCGCAACCTGAACTCACAGCTGCAGATTGCCGCCGTGGGAGCCGATGCGAAGGGCTTCGACGACATCAAGGAGATCGGCTCGCACCCCAAGGCGAAGTATGTCGGCTTCTGCGACATCGACGCCGCTCGTTTCGCCAGGGCGGAAGCCAAGTATCCCGGCGTCACCCGCTTCGCAGACTTCCGCGAGATGTACGCCAAGCTCGGGGATAGCTTCGACGCCGTCAGTGTCTCGACGTCTGACCACATGCATGCGCTGCCCACGATTATGGCCATGCGCCTCGGCAAGCACGTCTATTGCCAGAAGCCGCTTACCCACACCGTCTGGGAAGCGCGTCAACTCCGCCTGCAGGCTGCGAAATCGAAGGTCCGCACCCAGATGGGTAACCAGATTCACTCCGCGGCCGAATACCGCACCGGCGTGAAGCTCATCCAAACCGGACGCATCGGCAAGATTCTCGCCGTGCACACCTGGCATCCGAACAGAGGCAACGCATACACCGGCATGACCGCTGCTCCGGCAGCCGGCCCCGTGCCCGCCGGCGTCAGCTGGGATCTCTGGCTCGGTTGCTCGCCCACCCGCGAATTCGCGCCGGACGTCTATCATCCGTTCAAGTGGCGCGACTGGGTGGACTTCGGCAGCGGCACCATGGGCGACTTCGGCTGTCACCTGCTGGATCCGGTCTTCAACGCACTCAAGCTCGGCAACCCGCTTTACGTCAAGGCCGACAGCGTCGGCGCCAACGCCCAGACCTGGTGCGCACAGCAAACGATTGAGTGGCTCTTCCCTGGAACCGAATACACCAAGGGCGACACCATTAAGGTCACCTGGTATGACGGTGGCCGCCTGCCGGACCTGGCGCTCGCGCAGATGCCTGCGGGCAAGAAGTTCGTCGCCGCCGGTTCGATCTTCATCGGCGAACTCGGCGTCATGATGCTCCCGCACGTGGGCATGCCGCAGCTCTTCCCCGAAGAGAAGTTCGGCAAGAACCTCAACCCTGGGGAACTCGCTCGCCGCGCCCGCGCCAAGGATAAGCCCACGGATCAGGTCGCCGTCAGCCTCGCGGACTTCGTCGAAGGCTCCAGCCATTACCACGCCTGGGTCGACGCCGCGCTCGGCGGACATGAGACCTCGGATAATTTCGCTTACGCCGGCCCGCTGACCGAAGCCGTGCAGCTCGGTAACGTCGCCTCGCGTTTCAGCGGCGTGAAGCTCGACTGGGATACCGCCAATATGAAATTCCCGGGCAAGCCCGAAGCCGAAGCGCTATTGACGAAAGAGTATCGGAAGGGGTGGGAGTTGATTGCGGCTGATCGCTGAGCGCGGTCAGCGCGGGGATCTGCTGGCCCCATAGCAGAGGGGGCACGCTGGCATGGGGACACGGGGGCACGCGCTTGCGCGGGGTTCTTCGCTCTTGGTTCATTGTTTTTTGTAGCGGTCTAAGGTAGGGCGTGGCTCTCCGAGCCCGCCGTTGAGCGGTGAGAGAAGAGGATGACGATCGAGGTGAGTATGTCTGTCCGCGAACGGCGGGTTAGGGACAACCCGCCCTACCTCGAGGCAGAGACATCGCTTCGGGTGGCAGGTGGCGGGGCTATCCATTCAGTCCTCGATTCAGCCCTCAACGCAGTCATCGATTCAGCCATCCATTCTTCAGGGTTACACTGTCGTGACGCGGTCACGACGCTACCAGCGCGGCGGAGCCGCGAGGTGGAAGCGGTTAGCGGATGGCGGTTGGGAACACAGACAAGGCAACTAGGGCAGCAAGCGGTGCTGCCCCTACCTCGATACACAATGCGGCGGCCTAACCGCCAACCGCTATCCGCTAACCGCTATAACCGAATACACTCCATTTTCCGCCATTTGAACAAGTGCCGTTGACGGCTGTCCAAGGGGCATAGACAAATATTGCCCCATGAGAAACCCCCTCTCGGCGCTGCTAGCCTTCCTGCTGGTCGCCCTTTCCCCTCTGTCCGCCCAGGACGGCTTCAAGCCGATCTTCGATGGCAAGACGCTCGCCGGCTGGGACGGCAACCCTGATCTCTGGTCCGTCGAGGACGGCTGCCTCACCGGCAAGACCAAGGGTCCCGACCATCTCGCTTACAACCAATTCCTCATCTGGCGCGGCGGCGTCGTGAAGAACTTTGAACTCCGCGCCAAGATCAAGTGCTCCGCCAGCAACTCCGGCATCCAGTATCGCAGCAAAGAACTCCCCGAGGTCGGTAAATGGGTTATCGGAGGCTACCAGTGCGACGTCCATCCCTCGGCCGCGTATAACGGCATGATCTATGAAGAGCGCGCCCGCGGTATCCTCGTCCAGAATGGCCAGAGTGTCATCGTGGACGAAAAGGGAGGCAAGTGGCTCGCCGCTGAACATGACAGCGTGAAGGTCGACTATTCGGAGTGGCATGACTACACTGTCATCGCCCAGGGCAACCACCTCATCCAGAAGATCGACGGTAAGATCACCATTGATCTCGTCGATCACGACGAGAAGAACCGTTCGCTCGAAGGCCTACTCGCCTTCCAGGTGCACAAAGGTCCGGCCATGATCGTCCAGATCAAGGATATCATGCTCAAGGAGCTGCCTGAAGCCGCCCTGCTCTCTCTTGAGAAGAACCAGATCCCGAGCGACGCGCAAAAGATCGAGAAGCCCGCGCCCAAGGCTAAGAAAGCCCCGGCCAAGAAGGCTGAGTCCGTCGTGAAGCCCGCCACCAAGGCCTTCCTCCAGCTCGCAGCCGACGCCCCGAAGGCGAAGGCGAAAGCTAAGGCTCCCGCCAAGAAGACGCCGGCCGACCCCAACACCGGCAAGGCCATCGGCGAGAACAAGGCCACACCGATTGACCGCATCAAAGCCCCAGCCGGCTTCAAGGTAGAGCTGCTGTACTCCGTACCCGGCGAAGCCCAAGGCTCCTGGGTTGCGCTGTGCGCCGACGACAAAGGACGCATCTACGCCAGCGACCAGTACGGCGACCTCTACCGCTTCCCCGCGCCCGCCGCCGGCCAGACGCTCAAGGCCGACGACATCATAAAGATGCCGGTCAACATCCGTGCCATCAACGGCATGGTCTGGGCTTTCGGCGCGCTTTACGCCGGCGTCAATGATTACGAGAAGAAGATTCCGAGCGGCTTCTACCGACTGAGCGACAGCGACGCCGATGATCAGATCGATAAGGTCGAGCTCCTCCGCGCGATCGAATCCGGCGGCGACCACGGCGTGCACAAGGTGGTCGTGACCCAGGATCAGCAGGGCTTCTACCTGATCACCGGCAACAACTCCATCAAGACCGAGACCCCCGCCACCTCGCCCGTCGCGCCGCTCTGGGGCGATGACCATCTCCTGCCCCGCATGCCGGACGGCCGCGGCCACAACCGACACGTGCTCGCCCCGGGCGGTATCGTCTACCGCATCAGCAAGGACGGAAAAATCTTCGAGACCTTTGCGACTGGCTTCCGCAATATCTACGGTGGCGCAATCAATCATGAAGGTGACCTTTTCACTTACGACGCCGACATGGAGTACGACTTTAATACCTCCTGGTACCGCCCCACCCGCGTGAACCACGTCGTCAGCGGCGGTGAATACGGCTGGCGCAACGGCGCGGGCAAGTATCCCGAATTCTACGCGGACAGCCTGCCCTCCACCTTGAACATCGGCCCGGGCTCGCCCACCGGCATCGCCTTCGGTTACGGCGCCAAGTTCCCGCACAAGTATCAGGAAGCGCTCTACATCCTCGATTGGAGCTGGGGTAAGATTTATGCCGTCACCCTCAAGCCACAGGGTGCGAGCTACGTCGGCACCAAGGAAGAATTCATCAGCGGCGCCCCGTTGCCCGTCACCGACGTCATGATTCACCCGCAGGGTGGCGCCATGTATTTCGCCATCGGTGGTCGCAAGGTACAGTCAGGTCTTTACCGCGTGACCTATGTCGGCAAGGAGTCGACCGATGTCGTGAAGCTGCAGCCGATGGCCCCGTCGGCGGAAGTCGTCGCCCGCAAGGCCCTCGAGAAATTCCACGGCAAGCAGGATCCTGCCGCCGCCGACGTCGCCTGGCCGCACCTCGCTTCGTCCGACCGCTGGGTCCGCTCCGCCGCCCGCGTCGTTCTCGAACACCAGCCTGCCGCTGGCTGGACCGAACGCGCGTTCGCCGAGAAGGATGCCACCGCCCGCCTCGAAGCCCTGCTCGCCCTCGCACGTCAGGCGGCTCCCTGCCCTTACCATACCGAACGTGCTGCCAAGCCTGACCCGCGCACCGGTATCGCACCGACCACCGCCGAACCGACTGCCGCTCAGGCCGCCCTCCGCGATCGCCTGCTCGCTTCGCTGCGCAGCATGGACTTCGCCCAGCTCACCAAGGAGCAGAAGCTCACGCACGCCCGTCTGGCCCAGATCGTCCTGCATCGCTACGGCAACCCTGATGCCGCTGGCATCGCCGCGACCGTCGCTCAATACGACGCCGCCTATCCGGCCGCCGACTTCGAACTCAACTGGCTCCTCACCGAGACCCTCGGCTACCTCCAGTCGCCCAACCTCGCCGCCAAGGCCATGGCCTTGATCGCGAACGCCGGCAGCCAGGAGCCCGAGATGGAAATCATGCGCAGCCTCCGCATGCTGAAGGCCGGCTGGACACCCGCCTTGCGCGAGGCCCAGCTGAACTGGTTCGTCAAGGCCGCCAGCTACCGCGGCGGCTCCAGCTTCGGTAAGTTCGTCGAATTTATTCGCAACGACACCTTAGCGACGTTCACGCCGGAAGAGCTAACCCAGAACGAGAAGCTCATCGCGCTCGCCAAGAACCCGCCTGTCAAATCCGCCTACGAGAACGTCGGCGCCATGTTCGCCGGCCGCACGCCCAAGAACTGGACGCTCGATGAATTGAGCGCCGCGACGAAGACCGGACTCCAGAACCGCGACTTCGCTCAGGGCCGTAAGGTCTTCAGCGCCGCGGCCTGCTTCGCATGCCACCGCTTCGGTAACGCCGGCGGCATGACGGGGCCTGACCTGACCTTATCCGCCGGACGCTACAGCCCGCACGACTTCCTCGATCAGATCATCAACCCGAGCAAAGTGATCAACGAACAGTTCGCGCCCGTCATCGTCACCAAGAATAACGGCGAAGTGTTCAGCGGCGTCGTCGTCAACCTCAACGGCGATCGCGTGAGCATCAACACCGACCTCTCCGACCCTTCCCAGCAGGTCTCCATTGATCGTAAGGAAGTGAAGAGCATCGAGCTGAGCACCATCTCGCCCATGCCGCCCATGCTCCTGAGCATGCTCACCAAGGAAGAGATTCTCGACCTCGTGGCTTATGTCCTGAGTGGTGGTGATAAGGAGAACGCTTACTTCCAGAAGAAGTAAGGCGAAGGCGGAGCCTTCGAGGGGGCCGTGGTTTTTGATCGTTCTTAGTTCTTAGTTCGTTGTTCTTGGTTAGATTGAGCACTAAGTGGGAGTGACCGGGAGGATGTCTCGCTCAAAGGGGGCAGCATAGGGGAACCGGATGATTGGCTGGGGATACTTAGGTAGGGCGGGCTCTCCGAGCCCGCCGTTGAGCGGTGAGAGGTTAGTAAGTCGAAGGAGGTTCGTGCCTCTGTCGGCGAACGGCGGGTTAGGGACAACCCGCCCTACCCAGCGCGGCGGAGCCGCGAGGTGGTAGCGGTTGGCAGTGGGCGGTTGGTAACGTCAGAAAAACAGAGTCAACGAGGGCAGCACGCGGTGCTGCCCCTACCTTCGAGGCAGCGGCTGGCCTTACTTACCGCTTTATCTCCCCCATTCATCCCTCATCTTGACCTCACCCCCATGAGCGCCCGCTTTGTCCTAGCCACCCTGTGTCTGGCCGCCCCGCTGGCATCCGCTGCCGACCCGGTCGAATTCAACCGCGACATCCGTCCGATTCTTTCCGACAACTGCTTCTCTTGCCACGGCAACGACGCCAGCCACCGCAAAGCGAAACTCCGACTCGATATCCGCGAGGAAGCGCTGAAGAAAGAAGCCTTTGTACCCGGTAAGGCCGAGGCTAGCGAACTCGTGAAGCGCCTCTTTCTGACTGATCCGGATGAGATGATGCCGCCGCCCGAGTCACACAAGAAACTTACCCCCGAGCAGAAGGAGCTCCTCAAGCGTTGGGTCGCCGAAGGCGCCAAGTACCAGAACCATTGGTCCTACGACGCCCCGAGTAAGGCCGCCGTGCCTTCGACGGATAAGGCGATCGACACGCTCATCGCTGCGCGACTCAAGACCAAGGGCGTTATGCCCGCCGCCGAAGCGGATCGTCGCACCCTCGCCCGTCGCCTCCATGCCGATCTGCTGGGCCTGCCGCCCACGCCTGAGGAAGTCGACGCCTTCGTGAAGGACACCGCGCCCGACGCCTACGCCAAGCTCGTCGACCGCCTGCTGGCCTCGCCGCACTACGGAGAACGGATGGCGATCGGCTGGCTCGATGTCGTCCGCTTCGCCGACACGATCGGCTACCATAGCGACACCGCGCGCAACGTCTGGCCCTACCGCGACTACGTCATCCGTAGTTTCAACCAGAACAAACCCTTCGACCGCTTTACCCTGGAACAGGTCGCCGGCGACCTACTGCCCGACTCCGACCAGGAGGCCAAGATTGGCTCCGGCTTCAATCGCCTGCTCCTGACCACCGAAGAAGGCGGTGCCCAGGCCAAGGACTACCAGCAACGCATGCTGAACGACCGCGTCCGTGCGGTTGGTGCCGCCTGGCTTGGTCAGACCACCGGCTGTGCGCAGTGCCACGACCACAAGTTCGACCCCTTCACCCAGCGCGACTTCTTCACCCTGGGAGCGTTCTTCGCCGATATCCATGAGCCCGATATCGGCCGTCGCGAGGAAGGCATGCTGCTCGCGACGCCCGAGGAGGAGAAGCGCCTCGCCGAACTCACGACCGGAATCGCCCAGGCCAAGAAGATCTTCGATGTCGCCTTACCCTCGCTGACCGCAGCCATCGCCGCCTGGGAACAGGAGCTCGCCGAAGAAGGTAAGCCCGCGCCGGCCGCCGCGAAGACCAAGGCGAAAGCCAAGCGCAAAGACCTTGATGCCAAGCTCGCCGCCCAAGCCGCACCCATTCTGAAGAAGCCGGCAGACAAGCGTTCCGCCGCCGAGAAGAACATCGTTCGCGACTACTACCTCTCCCAGCACCCTGAAGCCCTCAAAGCCGAACGCGACGCCGTCGTCCAGACGCAGAAGACTCATGACACCTTCCGCGCCGCCATTCCGAAGTCGCTGGTCACAACCAAGGCCGGCGTCGTCCGCACCGTCCGCATCCTGCCCCGCGGCAATTGGATGGACGAGTCGGGCGAGATCGTGAAGGCGGCCCTGCCCCACTACCTCCCGCAGCCGAAGTACGAAGGCCGCGTGCCGGACCGACTCGACCTAGCCAAGTGGCTCGTTGCCCGCGAGAACCCGCTCACCGCCCGCGTCGTCATGAACCGCCTCTGGGCGCAGTTCTTCGGCACCGCGCTCAGCAAGAACCCTGGCGACCTCGGAGCCCAAGGTGAACTCCCGCCCAACCAGGCGCTACTCGATTGGCTGGCCGTCGAATTCGTGGAAGCCAAGTGGGACCTGAAGCACATGGTCCGCCTCATCGTGAACAGCCAAGCGTATCGCCGCAGCTCGGTAGCCACGCCCGCGCAGACTGCGGCCGACCCTTACAACCGCGAACTCGCTCGTCAGAGCCCTTATCGCCTCGACGCGGAACTCGTCCGCGACAACGCCCTCGCCATCGCCGGCCTACTCGCCCCCAAGATCGGCGGCCCCAGCGTGAAGCCATACCAACCGGACCGTTATTGGGAGAACCTCAACTTCCCCGTGCGCGAGTACATGGCGGACAAGGACGACTCGCAATATCGCCGCGGGCTCTACGTCTGGTGGCAGCGCAGCTTCCTACATCCGAGCATGCTCGCCTTCGACGCGCCTAGCCGCGAAGAAGCCTGCACCGACCGTACCCGATCGAACATCCCGCAGCAGGCGCTCGTGATGCTCAACGACCCGACCTACGTCGAAGCCTCCCGCACTTTCGCCGCCCGTGTACTCGCCGAGAACGGCGGGGATGACGCCCGCCTCACCTGGGCTTGGCGTCGCGCCCTGCAGCGCAATCCCGACGCCAAAGAACTTGGCACGCTCCGCAAGGTACTCACCGAGCGCCGGGCCGCCTACAAAGCCGACCCCGCCGCCGCCAAGGAACTCTTGAAGGTCGGTTTCACCCCGCCGCCCGCGCAGGCTGACCCCGCGGAGCTCGCCGCCTGGACGCACGTCACCCGCGTGATCCTGAATCTCCACGAAACCTTGACCCGCGACTAATGATCCCGCCCGAATTAAGAGCCGCGCTCACGCGCCGTGCCTTCCTAGGTAAGACCGCCCAAGGCGTCGGCGGCGTCGCGCTCGCTTCCCTGCTCGGCCCGGCCGCTTCCGGCGCACCCGGCGTGCTCTCGAGATTGCCGCTCCCCCAGAAGGCCAAGCGGGTCATCTGGCTGAGCATGGCCGGCGGCCCTTCGCACCTCGAGACCTTCGACCCCAAGCCCAAGCTCGCCGAAATGCATGGCCAACCCATGCCGGAAAGCTTCACCAAAGGCCAACAGCTCGCCCAGCTCCAGGGCCAGAAGCTCACTTGCTTCGGACCGCAGCATAAGTTCGCCAAGTTTGGCCGCAACCAGACCGAGATCTGCGAACTCTTCCCGCAGATCGGCTCGGTCATCGACGATGTCTGCCTCATCCGCTCCATGACCACGGATGCGATCAATCACGACCCCGCGCATATGTTCATGAACACCGGCTCCCAGATTGCGGGCCGACCCAGCATGGGCTCATGGGTGACTTACGGACTCGGCGTCGAATCCGAAGACCTGCCAGGGTTTGTGGTGCTGACCTCGCTCGGCAAAGGTGGCCAGAACCAGCCCATCGCCGCGCGCCAATGGAGCAGCGGCTTCCTCCCCTCCAAGCATCAAGGCGTGCAGCTCCGCTCCAAGGGCGACCCCGTGATGTACCTGACCAATCCACCCGGCGTCTCACGCGACGCCCAAGGCGGTGACGTCGACGCCATCGCCGCGCTGAATCTCCATCGCGACAAGGTCGTCGCCGACCCCGAAGTCGCCACGCGCATCGCCCAATATGAGATGGCGTTCAAGATGCAGGCCAGCGTGCCCAAGCTCATGGACGTATCCGCCGAAGACCCAAAGACCCTCGCCCTCTACGGTTGCGTGCCCGGCGACGGCTCTTTCGCGGCCAACTGCTTGCTCGCGCGTCGCCTCGCCGAACGCGGTGTGCGCTTCATCCAGCTCTACCATAAGGACTGGGACCACCATGGCGGTATCAAGGATGGCATCGCACTCAAGGCTGCCGAAATCGACCGCGCCTGTATGGCGCTCATCACCGACCTTAAGCAGCGCGGCATGCTTGACGATACCCTGATCGTGTGGGCCGGCGAGTTCGGCCGCACCCCGATGTCGCAAGGTGGCAGCGGCCGCGACCACCACAGTAAGGCGATGACTGTCTGGATGTCCGGGGCCGGCATCAAGGGCGGTATCGTCCACGGTCAGACCGACGAGCTCGGCTACGCCGCCGTCGACAAAGTCACCACCGTGCACGACCTCCACGCCACCATGCTGCACCAGCTCGGCATCAACCACGAAGCCTTCTCGATCAAGTTCCAGGGCCTCGACGCCAAGCTCACCGGTGTCGAACCCAGCAAGCCCATCAAAGAGATCATCGGCTGATGTTTTCCGGCCTCCGCCAAATTCATCGTCGTTCTTTCATCGGTAACACCAGCCGCGGACTCGGCGCCGTCGCGCTGGCGTCGCTCCTTGGCCGGACCGGACTCGAAGCCGCCCCGGGCGTCTTCTCAAAACTCCCCCTCCCCCAGAAAGCGAAGCGTGTCATCTGGCTGACCATGGCCGGCGGCCCATCGCAGCTCGAGCTCTTCGACCATAAGCCCAAGCTCGCCGAGATGGACGGCAAGGGGATGCCGGAAAGCTTCACCGCCGGCCAGCAGCTCGCGCAGCTTCAAGGCCAGAAACTCATCTGCCAGGGACCGCAGTTCAAGTTCTCGAAACACGGCAAGAACGGCACCGAACTTTCGGAGCTTCTGCCGCATCTCGGCTCGGTCGCCGACGACATCTGCGTCATCCGTTCGATGACCACGGACGCGATCAACCACGATCCCGCCCACATGTTCATGAATACCGGCTCCCAGATTACGGGGCGACCGAGTATGGGTTCTTGGGTGACATACGGACTCGGGTCAGAAGCCGAAGACCTGCCGGGCTTCGTCGTACTAGTCTCCACCGGCAAGGGCCGTTCGCCGCAGCCGATCGCCGCGCGCCAATGGAGTAGCGGCTTCCTCCCCTCCAAGCACCAGGGCGTGCAACTACGCTCCAAGGGCGATCCGGTCCTTTACCTCACCAATCCGCCTGGCATCTCGCGTGCCTCGCAGCAGGGCGACGTCGAGGCGATCAACAGCCTCAATCAGGTCCGCGCCGGCGAAGTCAGCGACACCGAGGTCGCCACGCGCATCGCGCAATATGAGATGGCGTTCCGGATGCAGGCCAGCGTGCCCGGCCTCATGGATGTCTCGGGCGAATCCGCCCAGACCCTCGAGCTCTATGGCTGCCAGCCCGGGGATGGCTCCTTCGCGTCCAATTGCCTACTTGCGCGTCGTCTCGCCGAACGCGGCAGCCGTTTCATCCAACTCTACCATCGCGACTGGGATCACCACAGCCTCCTCAAGGAAGAGCTCCCGCTGCGCGCCAAGGAAGTCGATCGTGCCTGCATGGCGCTCATCACCGACCTCAAGCAGCGCGGGATGTTCGAAGACACTCTTATCGTGTGGAGCGGCGAGTTCGGCCGCACGCCGATGAAGCAAGGCAACAAAGGACCCGTCGGACGCGACCACCACAACAAGGCCATGTCCATGTGGCTCGCTGGCGCCGGGGTTAAGGGCGGCCTGACCCATGGCGCCACCGACGAACTTGGCTACGCCGCGATGGACAAGATCTGCACGGTCCACGACCTGCATGCGACCATGCTCCATCAGCTCGGCATCAAGCACGATGCCTTCTCGATCAAGTTCCAAGGCCTCGACGCCAAGCTTACAGGTGTCGAACCCAGTAAGGTGATTAAGGAGATTATCGCTTAAGCGCGGCGAAGCCGCGACACACATTAGTTGACCAGTTGATCAGTGGGCCGGTTGGCAAGAGCGCGGCGGAGCCGCGAGGGGGCAAGCTGGCAAGGGGACAAGTGGGCATGGGAGAGGCAGCGCGTGGCGTGTTCTTCGTTCTTGGTTCATTGTTTTTTGCAGCAACCTCAAGGTAGGGCGTGGCTCTCCGAGCCCGCCATTGAGCGTTAAAGAAGAGGATGTCGATCGAGGTACTTATGTCTGTCCGCGAACGGCGGGTTAGGGACAACCCGCCCTACCTCGAGGCGGAGAGACAGTGCTCAAACGGGGCAGCATAGGGGGACCGGATGATTGGCGGTGGAATATGACCGCAACATTAATTCCGGTCTCCGGTTTCCCTTTGAGTGGGTTGAGGCGCTTTGGCGGGGCATCTATTCCGCCCTCGATTCAGCCTTTCATCCTTTATCCCCCATCTTCCATCCCCCATCTTGGACTCACCCCCATGCGCCTCGTCCTCGCCCTTCTCTCCTTGTTCGTCGCAGTGGCCGTGGATGCCCAGGAAAAAACCGCCAAGAAGAAAACGGGTGGCTACCCGCCCGTCATCGAAGGCACGAAGTCCGAGACGTATCGCAAGGTCGGCGATACCGAGCTCAAAGTCTGGATCTTTGAACCTGCGCAGAAAACCGCCAAGCCCCTGCCGGCGATCGTCTTCTTCTTTGGTGGCGGCTGGATCAGCGGATCTCCCACCCATTTTGAACCACAGAGCCGACACCTCGCCTCCCGCGGCATGATCGCTATCGTCGCGGACTATCGCGTGAAGAGCCGCCAGGATGCCAAGCCGGCGGATTGCGTGTCCGACGCCAAGGCCTGCGTCCGCTGGGTCCGCGCCAACGCCGTTCGTCTCGGCATCGACCCGGAGCGCATCGCCGTCGGCGGCGGTTCGGCTGGCGGTCACCTCGCGGCTTCCGTGGGCACCTTGCCCGGGCTCGACACCGCGAAGGACGACAAGTCCGTCTCTTGTCTGCCCAACGCGCTTGTGCTCTTTAATCCCGCCACTGTCTTGGCGCCTTTCCCAGGCCTCGACCTCAAGGGCTTTGGAGTCGGTCTGAGCAAAGAGAAGTTCGGCTGCGAGCCCGAGGAGATTTCGCCGATCCATCACGTCAAGAAAGGCACCCCGCCCACCATCATCTTCCACGGCAAGGCCGATACGACCGTGCCGTATACAACCGTGGAGAAGTTCATCGAGGTCATGAAGGCCGCCGGCAATCGCTGCGAACTCATCGGCTATGAAGGCCAGCCGCACAGCTTCTTCAACAAGTCGAAGTACGCCGAGACCCTCGCCGCCGCCGACGACTTCCTTGTCTCCATAGGCTACCTTCCCGCCAAGAAATAACCCCCATGCGCATCTTCCTCTCCTGCCTACTTCTCGTCGTCGCGCGGCTGTCGGCCGCGACGCAGCCCAATGTGATTGTCATGCTCGCCGATGATGCTGGCTGGGGGGATTATTCCTTTAATGGCAACCGACAGCTCGCGACCCCGAACATCGATGCGCTCGCCAAGGCCGGCGCGCACTTCGACCGCTTCTTCGTGCAGCCCGTCTGCTCCCCCACCCGTTCCGAGTTCCTGACTGGCCGCTACCACCGCCGCCTTGGCGTCACCGGCGTCTCCACCGGACATGAGCGCATGAACCTCGATGAGAAGACCTTTGCGGATTCCTTTAAGGCCGCGGGCTACGTCACCGGCATTTTTGGTAAATGGCATAACGGAAGCCAGTGGCCTTATCACCCGCTCGCCCGCGGGTTCGATACTTTCTGGGGCTACACCTCCGGCCATTGGGGTGAATACTTCGACGCCCCGCTCGAGCACAACGGTGTCATGAAGACCTCCAAGGGCTACATCGTCGACGTCCTGACCGAAAAGGCCCTGCAGTTCATCGATCGTAACAAGGGCAAACCCTTCCTGTGCTATGTACCGTTTACCACGCCACACTCGCCGTGGTCCGTGCCGCCGGAGGATTGGAACCGCTTTAAAGACAAGCCCATCACCCAGACCGCCACTCAGCCTGCGCTGGAGAAACTTGACGAAACGCGCTGCGCGCAGGCGATGCTCGAGAACCAGGACCGCAACGTCGGCCGTATCCTCGCGAAACTCAAGGAACTGAACCTCGAGAACGATACCATCGTCGTCTACTTCTCGGACAACGGCCCCAACGGACATCGCTGGACGGGCGGCATGAAAGGCACCAAAGCGACCACCGATGAAGGCGGCGTCCGCTCTCCGCTCTTTATACGCTGGCCGGGAAAGATCGCCGCCGGCTCGCAGGTGAAGCCTATCGCCGGCGCCATCGACCTCAGCCCTACCCTCCACGGTCTCGCCAGCGTGAAGCGCATCGGCGACAAACCCCTTGACGGCCGCGACCTAGCGCCGCTCCTGCGTACTGGCTTAGACGCTGATTGGGCGCCGCGTTATATTTTCAACTCCTGGGCCAATAATGTCAGCGTCCGCACGCAGACGCACCGGCTCGACAACGCCGGCAACCTCTTCGACATGGTCGCCGATCCAGGCCAGACCACTCCAATCCAGACGAAGCAGCCCGAACTCGCCAAGGAGTTGACCACCGCGGTCGCCGACTGGCGCAAGGAACTCGGCATTGCGACCCCCGTCGGCGGCAAGGGCAAGGGCGGCCCCAGTAATGGCGTCGACCCGCGGCCCCTCTCTGTCGGCTATCGCGAATTCCCGATCACCATGCTCCCCGCTCGCGACGGCGAACCGCGCGGCGAATTGCGTCGCAGCGGCAAAGCACCCAACTCCTCCTACTTCGTCAATTGGAGCAAGGTCGAGGACTCCGCCGTCTGGAATGTCGAAGTCGTTTCCGCCGGCACGTATATCGTGACGCTGGACTACACTTGCCCCGCGGCCGACGTCGGCTCGAAGCTCGAACTCTCCTTCGAAGGTACGCTCCTCAAGGGCAAGGTCACCGACGCTTGGGATCCGCCGCTCCTCGACGACCAAGACGTTGTCCCGCGTGGCACCGGCGAATCCGTGATGAAGGTCTTCCGCACCATGACCCTCGGCGAAGTGCGCCTCGAGCCCGGCAAAGGCGAGCTGCGACTCCGCGCCACCGATATTCCGGGCAAAAGCGTGATGGATCTTAGGCGTGTGACGTTGACACTGAAATAAAGTTGACCCGTTGATCAGTGGGCCAGTTGGCCAGAGCGAGATAACTAGCTGGCCGGTTGGCAAGTTGACGAGTTGACAAGGGGCGCAGCTGGTAGGGCGTGGCTCTCCGAGTCCGCCGTTGAACGGAGAGAGAAGAGGAACTCGTAGGAGACTCGTGCCTCTGTCTGCGAACGGCGGGCTAGGGACAACCCGCCCTACCACGAGGCAGTAGCACTCAACGGACGGCTCGGAGAGCCGTCCCTACCCGCACGGCGAGGCGTCCTTGACGGGGCTGAGCGAGCAACCCAACTTGCACCCGTGAAATACATGCTCATTTTCCTGCTGGTCGTACGGATGCTGTTTCTATCGGCGGCTGGGGCCTTCTGTATCTTCGGCCTGCTGCATGCGGCTGACCCGAAAGTCCAATGGTATTGGACCGTCGGCCATGTCGTCGTCCTCGCCGCCTGCGTCTTCTTGATCGGGAAAGTCTGGGCCTCGCTTAAGGCGACCTGGCAGGAGAAAAAGTAAGCCAAAACCTACCCCCTGCCTCTATCATGCTTCGCCTATTCTTTGCGCTCGCCGCCCTACTCTGTTTCGCCGCGTCGGCTTCAGCTCAAGCGAAGCCGCAGAAGATTCTCTTCGTCGGTAATAGTCTCACCAGTCACGGACCCAAGGCCGATATCGACTGGCACGGCAACTGGGGCATGGCCGCGACGTCTCTGGACAAGGATTACGTCCACGTCGTGACGAAGGCCCTCGCTACCAAGCAAGGTGCGACGCCGGAGATCATGGTGAAGAATGTCGCCGACTTTGAACGCAAACATGTCGGCTACGACATCGCTGGCAAGTATGCCGATGCCGCCGCCTTCAAGGCCGACCTCGTCATCCTGTGCATCGGCGAGAACGTCGCCGCGCTGAAGACGCCGGAAGCCCAGGCCAAGTATCAGGAACAAGTTACCGCCTTGCTGAAGACGCTTAAGACTAATCCCAAGGCTGCCATCATCGTCCGCAGCAGCTTCTGGGCGAACGAGGCCAAGGACAGCGCGATGCGCAAGGCCTGCGAAGCGGTCGGCGGCACGTTCGTCGACATCAGCGCCCTTTCCAAGGACGAGCGGAACTACGCCCGCTCCGAACGTCCGTATAAACATGCTGGCGTGGCCAATCATCCTGGTGACCGTGGGATGGCCGCGATCGCCGAGGAGATTGTGAAAGCGGTAAAGTAAGCGAAGGCGAAGCCTTCGAGGGGGGCACGGGAGCACGAGGAGAGTCAGCGCTAGGCGTGTTCTTCGTTCTTGGTTCATTGTTTTTGCAGTGGTCTCGAGGTAGGGCGTGGCTCTCCGAGCCCGCCGTTGGGTATTGAGAGGAGAGGAAGTCGATGGAGGTTCGAATATCTGTCCGCGAACGGCGGGTTAGGGACAACCCGCCCTACCTCGAGGCAGGAATACAGAACTCAAAGGGGGCACTATAGGGGAACCGGATATTTGGCGGTGGAATATTTTCGGGTCTCAGGTCTCGGCCTTCGGGTATCAGGTGCGGGCCATCGGGTACGGGTGCAGGTGCGGGTACGGGTGCGGGTCCTGAACCTGTACCTGGTGCCGAACACCTGAACCCGGGACCCGACGGCTGAGACCTGGGACCTGAGAACTTTGAACCTTTGGCACAAAAAAGCCCCCGAGATCGGGGGCTGATTCGTGAGGCCGGGACGGCTTACTTGCCGCCGCAGCAACCGCCGGTCGAGGCAGGCTTATCGGAAGAGCAGCTAGAGCCTTCCTTGTTGCAGCAACTGCAGGTGCCGAGGCACTCACCGGAACCACAACAGGCGAGGCAATAGAAACCCTTGCGACCGACCCAGGCGAGGAAGAGAACGGCAAGCGTTATGACGATGACAACCGGGTCGTAGACCTGCTTAAGCAATAGTGTCACGAGCACGATATTGAAGGTGATGGCACCGATGAGGGCGACGCCCCAGCCGCGCGAGCAGGAGCGAAGCAATAACAGGCCGCCGATTACCTCAAGGCCCTTGATGATGGCCAGGTAAGAAGTACCGGTCATGGCGGTGAAGTAAGCCTTGGTCAGGGCCCCTGCTTCTGGCGACGACGGAGCCGCAGGTGCCGGCAAGACCGACTTGATCGCCGGGACGAAGAAGCTTAGGCCGAAGATAATGAAGGCCACCCCGAGGAGGATAGCGACGATGTTAGCGATTTTTTTCATAGCAAAGGCAGGTTAGCCTAAATGACGGTGGATGAAAGGGCTAACTTCAGAGGGCCTTGTGGGAGCCGTCGCACAGAGCGCCCTTCTTGGAGTGCTTACAGGCGCAGAAATAGACTGTTCCGTTGGTCTCGGCCTTGTAAGGCACCGGCGTGAAGGCGGAACCTTTGTGGCCGCCGTCGCAGAAAGGCTGCGTCTTGCTGTGTCCACAAGAGCACCAGTAGTAGGTCTTACCGGCTTCGACGAGGACAGGGATGGGCGACTTCTGAGGGATATGGGGGGAGGACATGGGGAGGAGATACAGGATGAAAGATAGAAGATAAAGGATGGACGATGGGGGGACTGTGACGATTTCAGGCGAGGTCGAAGAGAAGGGCTTCGACGGCGCCGGCGGATTCGAAGGCGAAGGTTCCGGCGTCTTCTGACCTGACCGCATCGCCGGGCGAGAGTTTTACGCCGCCGATCTCGACCTCGCCCGCAATCAGCTGGAACCACAGCCCCCTGCCCGCTCGCAGTTCATGCGAGACCGTGCCAGCAGCCTGGGTCTTCACACGATAGACATCGGCATCCTGGCTGATGTGGGCAGAGCCGTCGCGTCCGTCATTAGAAATAATGAGCACCTTGGAGTCCTTAAGCTGTTCCGGTGTGGGCGTCCATTCGGCGTAACGCGGCTTGAGGTTACCTCGGTCCGGCGTGATCCAGACTTGGATGAGATGGAGCCGTTCGGTCTTCGAGGGATTGAACTCGCTGTGCTTTACGCCGCTACCCGCGCTCATGACCTGGATCTGGCCTGGCATGAGCTGTGCGTGATTGCCCATGCTATCCTTGTGCTCGATGGCACCTTCGAGAACGTACGTAAAAATCTCCATGTCCTTATGGCCATGCGCGGGGAAACCCATACCAGGAGCCACCAGGTCTTGATTGATGACCCGGAGCGACCGGAAGGCCATGTGGGCTGGGTCGTAATAGTCGGCAAAACTGAAGCTGTGGCGGGCCACCAGCCAGCCGTGATCGGCGAAGCCGCGCTCATCCGAACGTCGCACCGTAAGGTTCATATCCCTGCAACTTGGGCCGAAAAACGGCGAAGTCCATCATCCCTCGATTTTTCCCGACGGATTTAGTTTGAAAACACCCCCTCCGATTGGTCTATGCTGATGACTCGTGTCGGGCAGTGGCTCAATCTGGTAGAGCGCTGCTTTCGGGTAGCAGAGGCTGAGAGTTCAAATCTCTCCTGCCCGACCAATTTAAAGACCCCGGGGATGTTTCGACGTCTCCGCGGTCTGCTGATTGGAGATCAGTGCCTCGGCTCGATACCACAGGGAGCGGATTAAGATAAGCCTAAGACCGTAAATTGCAGCCGCTTGAGGTTGAAATCCCTGAGCCGGAGGTCTCTTTTATAAGCCTTACGGCGGAACTCCCCTCCTCCGTCGCCTGTCTCATCCCCATGCCCTCCAAGGCCACCCTCTTTTTTGGCGTATTTGTCAGCGCCCTCTGCTCCGCCGAGCCGATCAACTTCAGCCGGCAGATCCGCCCGATTCTTTCGGAGAACTGCATATCCTGCCACGGACCCGACGAAAAAGCCCGCAAGGGAAAGTTGCGCCTCGACGACGAGAAAGACGCCAAGCGCGACCGTAAGGGTGACTTCGCCATCCTGCCCGGTAAGCCCGACCAGAGCGAACTCATCAAGCGCATCGAATCGAAGGATGCGGAAGAGGTCATGCCGCCACCGAAGCAGCACAAGACCATCCCGGCCGCCCAGGTCGCCCTTCTCAAGGAATGGATCAAGCAAGGCGCCCCGTGGGGACGTCACTGGTCCTACGAACCTGTCGCCCGTCCGTCCGTGCCGAAGAATGGCGAAACCAATCCCGTCGACGCCTTCCTCGCTGATCGCCAGAAGAAGGAAGGCCTGAGCTGGTCCGCTGAAGCACCCAAGGCGATCCTCATCCGCCGCCTCGCCCTCGATATCACTGGCCTGCCACCCACGCCCGAGGAAGTCGCGAAACTCTCCGGCGCCAAGCATGCGGACGTCGTTGCCCATTTCCTGGCCAAGCCGGCTTACGGTGAACACTGGGCCCGACAGTGGCTCGACCTAGCCCGCTACGCCGACAGCGCCGGTTACCCCTCTGACCCCGGCCGCATCATCTGGGCTTACCGCGATTGGGTCATCAAGGCCCTGAACAAGAACCAGCCTTACGACCAGTTCGTCATTGAGCAGATGGCCGGCGACCTGCTACCCAAGCCGTCCGAAGACCAAATCATCGCGACCGCCTTCCATCGTAATACGATGACCCAGAATGAAGGCGGCACGAGCGACGAGGAATTCCGCAACGCCGCCGTCATCGACCGCGTCAATACCACCTACGCGGTCTTCATGGGCACCACCATGGCCTGCGCTCAGTGCCACACCCACAAGTATGATCCGATCACGATCACCGAATACTTCCGCTCCTACGCCTTCCTCAACCAGAGCGCCGATAGCGATAAGCGCGACGAGTCGCCACTGCACGAGATCTTCCCGCCCGGCGTAAAAGCCCAACGCGACCAGTGGATGAAGGACGCTGCTACCGCTGAGGCGGTCTTCAAGAAACCGACCCCCGCCTGGCTCGCTGGGTTCGATGAGTGGCTGACCAAGAAACCGACCCTCACGGACAAGGCGCTCAAGACCGCCCTCGACGCTCCCAAAGAAAAGCGGACGCCTGCCCAGACCAAGCAGCTCAGCGATTACTACGTCCGCAATGTCTCCATCGCCGCTAAAGCCGAACGCACCCATGCCGACGGGCTCAAGAAACAAATCGCTGAAACCGCGCCCCTCACGGTGCCGATCATGCAGGACCTAGCCGTCGACAAGCGCCGGAAGACCTTCATCCAGCTCCGCGGCAATTGGCAGGCCCTGGGTGACCAAGTCGACGAAGGCGTGCCCACGCATCTCGCCCGCTGGGACGACTCCGCCCCCAAGAACCGCCTCGGGCTGGCACGCTGGATCGCCAGTCGCGACAACCCGCTCACCGCCCGTGTGACCATGAACCGCCTCTGGGAAACGGTCTTCGGTGTCGGTATTGTGCGCTCGAGCGAAGAGTTCGGTAGCCAAGGCGACCTGCCCATTCACCCTGAGCTACTCGACTGGCTCGCCGCCGAATTCACCGAGAGCGGCTGGGACACGAAGAAGATGCTGTCACTGTTGCTGAACACCCGCGCCTATCGCCAGTCTTCCGCGAGTCAGGTTAAGTTCAACGAGCTAGACCCTGATAACCGTTTTGTCGCCCGCGGCCCGCGCTTCCGTCCGTCCGGCGAAATGCTCCGCGACCAGGCCCTCGCGGTCAGCGGACTTCTCAGTTCTAAGATGTACGGCGCACCCGTTCGCCCGATCCGCCCCAACATGGGCCTCAGCATCGCCTTCGGTGGTTCGGGCGACTGGGCTACGAGTGCCGGCGAAGATCGTTACCGCCGCAGCCTCTACACCGACACGCGTCGCAGCACGCCGTATCCAAGCTTTGCGACCTTCGACGCCCCGAACCGCGAGACCTGCGTCATTCGCCGCGGCCGCACCAATACGCCGCTGCAGGCCTTCGTGACGCTCAACGATCCCGTCTTCGTCGAGACCAGCCAGGCCCTCGCCCGACGTCTGCTCAAAGAAGGCGGCACGACCGATGACACGCGCTTGCGCTTAGCCTACTCGCTCTGCCTCTCACGCGAACCCGACGCCCACGAAGTCGCGACGCTCAAGACCCTTCTCACCAAGTCCGTCGCACAATATAAGGCCGACGCCGCGCTCGCGACCAAGATGGCTACCGATCCGCTCGGCCCAGCCGACAAAGGCGCCGACGTCCCTACCCTCGCCGCCTGGACCGCCGTCAGTAGCGTCATCATGAACCTCGACGAGTTTCTCATGCGCCGCTGAACCTAACGGCCTACCCCTACCCCCACCCCTAACCCTTTCCGTCAGATGCTCCATCCCATTCGCGAAGCCCAACTCAGCCTGCAGACGCGACGCACCTTCCTCAGTAGCGTCGGCCAGTTCAGCCTTGGCGCCATTGCTCTTCATGCCCTGAAGACGGACGCCCTCGGTGCCTCGTCGTCCAACGACAACCCGCTCGCCCCGCGCAAGCCGCACTTCAAAGCCAAGGCCAAGCGCGTCATCTACCTGCACATGTCGGGCGGCCCGCCCAACCTCGACATCTTCGATCACAAGCCGGAGCTCGTAAAACGTAGCACCCAGGATTGCCCAGACTCTTTCCTCAAGGGCCGCACCTTCGCCTTCACCACCGGCGTGCCGAAACTCATGGGCAGTCCGCGCACCTTCAAACAGTACGGCCAAGGCGGACTTTGGATGAGCGATGCTGTCCCGAATTTCCAGAAGATCGCTGATGAAGTCACGATCCTGAAGGCGATGCACACAGATCAGTTCAACCACGCTCCCGCCGAGCTCCTGCTCTTCACTGGTCACAATCGCCAAGGCCGTCCGTCGTTAGGATCCTGGGCGACTTATGGTCTCGGCACCGAGAACCAGGATCTCCCTGGCTTCGTCACGATGATCTCCAACGGCGTCCAGCCCAGCGGCGGCCAAGGCTGTTGGGGCTCCGGCTTCATCCCGTCGGTCTTCCAAGGTGTGCAGTGTCGCAGCAAGGGCGACCCCGTCCTCTTCGCCAACGACCCGCCTGGGATGACCCGCGACCTCCGCCGCGCCACGCTCGATGCGCTCAAGGACCTCAACCAGCGCCAGCAGGACGAACTCGGCCACGCCGAGACCGTCACGCGCATCGCGCAGTACGAACTCGCCTTCCGCATGCAGACCAGCGTGCCGGACGTCATGGACATCTCGAAGGAGAAGCCTGCGACGCTTGAGGCCTATGGCGCCAAGCCCGGCGAATCCAGCTTCGCTAATAACTGTCTCCTCGCCCGCCGACTCGTCGAGAAAGGCGTGCGCTTCGTGCACCTCTTCGACTGGGGTTGGGATTTCCACGGCACCAACCCGAAGGAAGATATCCGCGACGGCCTCACCGCCAAGATGGCCGCAACCGACAAGCCTGTCGCTGCGCTCATCAACGACCTCAAAGAGCGCGGCCTACTTGAGGACACCCTCATCGTCTGGGGCGGCGAATTCGGCCGCACCCCTTTCCGCGAAGGCCGTACGGCCAAGGGCGACGTCCTCGGTCGCGACCACTACCCCGATTGCTTCTCGATCATGATGGCCGGCGGAGGCGTCAAGGGCGGCTTCCAGTTCGGCGAGACCGACGAGATGGGCTTCGGTGGCGTGAAAGACAAGACCCACGTCCACGACCTACAAGCCACCATCATGCACCTGCTGGGCTTCGACCACGAACGTCTCACTTATCGTTTCCAGGGCCGCGACTACCGCCTCACTGACGTACATGGGCATGTCGTGAAGGAGATTCTCGCGTGAACGCGCGGGGGTCGGCTGGCATGGTGAACCGCTGCACACTCATCGAGGGTGGTACAGCGCCACGTGCTATCCTCCTGCTTCTCGCTTTAATATCAGGCCTTTCCGCCGAAGACCTCCGCTTCAATCGCGACATCCGCCCGATCCTCTCCGAGAACTGCTTCTTCTGCCACGGCCAGGACCCGAAACATCGCGAAGCGAAGCTCCGCCTCGATGTCCGAGCGGAAGCCCTGATGGAACATGACAGCGGCTTCGCGATTGTGCCGGGACATCCAGAGAAGAGCGAAATCATCAAGCGACTTTTGACGCACGACGCGGATGACCAGATGCCGCCGCCTGAATCCAACCGCAAGGTCTCCCCGGCGCAGATCGACCTCATCCGCCGCTGGATTACCCAGGGCGCGCCCTACGAGAAGCATTGGTCGTTCGTGCCGCCCGAGAAGGCCCCCGCACCAAAGGTCGCCGACACCACCTGGGCCCGCCAACCGTTTGACCGCTATGTGTTGGCGAAACTCGAGACCGAGAAACTCAAGCCTTCCGCCGAAGCCAAGCCGGCGACCTGGCTCCGTCGCGCCGCTTTCGACCTGACCGGCCTGCCGCCCACGCCGGCCGAAATCGCGGCCTTTGAAGCCGACGCAGCCAAGCGCGGCGAAGCCGCCTATGCTGCCGCCGCTGACCGTCTACTGTCCTCGACCCGCTTCGGGGAACGCCTCGCCCAGGACTGGCTCGACGTGGCCCGCTACGCCGACACTCATGGCTTCAATAACGACTCCTCGCGCTCCATGTGGCGCTGGCGCGATTACGTCATCGAGTCCTTCAACGCCAACCTCCCCTTCGATCACTTCGTCACCGAGCAGCTCGCCGGAGACCTCTTACCGAACCCAACGCCCGACCAGCGCCTCGCCACGGCTTTCAACCGCAACCACGTCATCAACAGCGAAGGCGGCATCATCGACGAGGAGTATCGCGTCGAATACGTCGCCGACCGCGTCCGCACCACGAGCACGGCCCTGCTGGGTCTGACGATGGAATGCGCCCGCTGCCACGACCACAAGTTCGACCCGATCGGCGAGAAGGACTACTACCGAATGTTCGCGTTCTTTAACAACGTGCTCGAATACGGCGAAGATGGCCGCATCGCCAACGCTGTGCCACTGCTCGCGACCCCTACCCGCGAACAGCAGGCCGAACTCAAGCGGATGGACGCAGCCATCGCCGCGCTCGACCGCCAAATCTCCGCACTCAAGCCGGATTCGCTCGCGCCGGCCGGACTGCGCGAACGCCTCGCCGCCGAAGACGCCAAGCTTCTGCCCAAGTCCCTGAAGCCCGCCAAGAAGACCGAAGCCCGCATCCTCGCCAAGGAAGCCGGCGTCGACGCGAAACGCGGCACGACCCTCTCTGTGTGGTTCAAGGCCGGTTCATCCTCCGCCGATAGCCCCATCCTCAGCGCTCTGGATAGGTCCGGCAATCCCGCCGGTGTCGGCTATGGCAACGGCCGCGAACTCCGGCACGTCGCCGGCGAACTCGAATGGACCGCCAGCCAACGTCACCCCGCCTATGCGACCATCGTCCGCACGGTCGGCGCTAAGATCAGTCCAGGCACATGGCACCAGGTGGCCGTTCATATTCAGGGCAAGGAGAATGCCGCGACCATCGCCCTGTTCGTCAACGGCGAGGAAGTGCCCACACAGATCCGCCACGATGGGGTCTCCGGCGCTCCGGCTAATCGCGACTGGCTCCTCGGGTCGGACGGCAAAGCGAAGCCCTTCGACGGCGAGGTCACCGACTTCCGCTCCTACCCTTCCATCCTGAAGCCTGAACAAGTCCGCCACGCCTTCTGGCTGCAGTCCGCAGACAAAATCCCTGAGCCGCAACGCAAGGCGGCCGAGCTACGTACGCTGCGCCGTCACGTCGGCTCAAGCCAGGCATTGCAGATCGAACGCGATACGCTCTGGACCCAGCGCCTCGCCACTATCCGCAACCTGCCCACGACGATGGTGATGGAAGAGATGTCCGTCGCCCGTCAGGCCTTCGTCCTCAATCGTGGCCAATATGACGCCCATGGCGATAAGGTCGAAGCGGGTGTCCCCGAGAAACTGATCGCCCCCTGGCCGAAGGACGCCCCGAAGAACCGCCTCGGCCTCGCCCGCTGGTTCCTGCAGCCGCAGCACCCGCTCACCGCCCGCGTGGTCGTGAATCGCTTCTGGGCCCAGCTCTTCGGTGTGGGCTTAGTGAAGAGCGTTGAAGATTTCGGCACCCAAGGCGAATGGCCCAGCCACCCCGAGGTGCTCGACACCTTAGCCCGCAACTTCGTCGACGGCGGCTGGAACGTGAAAGGATTCTTCAAGTCCGTGGTGCTTTCCGCGACCTATCGTCAAACCAGCGACGCTTCGCCGGAGCTCTACGCCCATGATCCGGAGAACCGCCTGCTCGCCCGCGGCCCGCGCGTACGCCTGACCTCCGAACAGATCCGTGACCAAGCCCTCGCTGTCTCCGGCCTGCTTGCCGAAAAGATCGGCGGCCCGAGCGTGCGCCCCTATCAGCCGGAAAGCCTTTACAAAGGCATCGTCGTCGACGCCCCTTACCCCAGTACGACTTGGGAACTCGGCAAAGGTGACGAAATCTACCGCCGCAGCCTCTATACCTTCTGGAAACGCACCGTACCGCACCCGGCGATGCTGACCTTCGATTCGCCCGACCGCGAATTCTGCAGCGCCCGCCGCTCCCGCACCAACACCCCGCTCCAAGCCTTGGTGCTCTGGAATGAGACCGGCTATCTCGAGTCCTCCCGCAAGCTCGGCGAACGTATGCTCAAGGAAGGCGGAGCCGATGACACCTCCCGCACGACCTTCGCGTTCCGCCTCGCTACTGGCCGCATGCCACGAGCGGAGGAGTCAGCGGTCTTGATCCGGACCTACGCCAAGCTACGGACTGACTTCTCCGCGCGCCCAGATGACGCCGCGAAGCTTATCAAAGTCGGCCTCTCCGTTCCCGACCCCGCACTCTCCGCCGTCGAGCTCGCCGCCGCCGCTGGCGTCGCGAACCTGATCCTGACGTTGGACGAGACCATCACCAAGAACTGACGCCATGTCCTGCCATCAATACGAGACAATGCATTCGCGGCGCGAGTTCCTGGAGAAGGCGGGCCTCGGCCTCGGCGCCGGCGCGCTCGCCCACCTTCTCGGCGGCTGCGCTTCGACCAGCACCGCCGGCGACCCGCACATCAACGGACTGCCTGGCCTACCCCACTTCGCCCCCAAGGCCAAGCGTGTGATCTGCCTATTCCAGTCCGGCGGCCCTTCGCACCTAGACCTGCTGGACCCGAAGCCCGAGCTAGAACGCCAGTTCGACAAGGACCTGCCCGACTCCATTCGCCGCGGGCAGCGTATCACGGGCATGGTGGCCTCGCAGGCCCGCCTCGCCTGCCAGCCGAGCCGCTTCAAGTTCGCCCGCCACGGCCAAAGCGGCACGGAGGTCAGCGAACTCCTCCCGCACATCGGTGGTATCGCTGACGACATCTGCGTAATTCGGTCAATGCACACCGACGCGATCAACCACGACCCCGCGATCACGTTCTTCCAGTCTGGCAGCCAGCTGCCCGGCCGACCGAGCATGGGCGCGTGGACCGACTACGGCCTCGGCCGCATGAATGATAACCTTCCATCGTTCGTCGTGCTCGTCTCGACCAACAAAGAGCGCTCCGGTCAGGGCCTGCTTGCCCGCCTCTGGGGCAGCGGTTTCCTGCCCAGCGCCCACCAAGGCGTCCAGTTCCGTGGGGCCGGCGAACCGGTCCTCTACTTACGCGACCCCGAAGGCCTAACTCGCGACCAACGCAAGACCCTGCTCGAAGGCGCCAATGAACTGAATCGCCTCAACCTCGCCTCCGCAGGCGACCCCGAGATCTCCGCCCGTATCAGCCAAGCCGAGATGGCTTACCGCATGCAGGCCAGTGTACCGGAACTCATGGACCTCACAGGCGAGAGCAAGACGGTTATGGAAAGCTACGGGCCTGACGTGAACACCCCCGGCTCGTTCGCGCGCAACGCCCTGCTCGCCCGTCGCCTTGCCGAGAAAGGCGTACGCTTTATCCAACTCTATCACCGCGATTGGGATCACCACGGCAGCCTGCAGGATCAGCTTCCCAAGATGGCCCGCGACGTCGACCAACCCGCCGCCGCGCTAGTCAAGGACCTCAAGCAACGCGGTATGCTCGACGACACCCTTGTCATCTGGGGCGGCGAGTTCGGCCGCACCCCTTACGCCCAAGGTGGGGCAAATCGCGAAAAATATGGCCGCGACCACCACGGCAAAGTCTTCTCGATCTGGATGGCTGGCGGCGGGATTAAGCCCGGAATGACCTACGGTAGCTCCGATGACTTCGGTTTCAATACCTTGGAGAATCCCGTGCATATTCACGACCTCCAGGCCACGATTCTTCATTGCCTCGGCATCAATCACGAACGCCTCACCTATCGCTTCCAAGGCCGCCAGTTCCGACTGACGGATGTGCATGGCCGCGTCGTACGCGATATACTCGCGTAGACGCGGAAGGTATTGGCGGTTAGCGGTTGGCGGTTGGAAAATACAGGACTCAAAGGGAGACCGGAAACCGGGAAGTTTGCTGCGGGCATAATGTACCCCAGCTAATCATCCGGTCTCCGGTTTCCCTTTGAGCGTTCATCTCGGCCACCCTTCATCTTTCATCATTTATCCTGCATCCATCATCCATCCTCATGATGTGACTGAAACGACATGGGTCGCATTCCTGCCAGTTTTAAGGCTTTAGGAATTTATCGGGAGACAAAGCATAGCCACATCCCCATGCGTCACCTCCTCGCGATCGCGCTCTGCGCTTCCTTCGCCCACGCGGCTTATGAACCGCTCAACGATAAGAACCGGCCCACCGCCAGCGAGCCCGCGCTTTCTCCGGCCGGCACCGCCGCGGCCCTCAAGGTCCCCGCGGGCTTCCGCGTCGAGCTGATCGTCGGTGAGCCCAAGATCGTCCAGCCCATCGCCTACACGATCGATGACCGCGGCCGCCTCTGGATTGTCGAGTGCACCAATTACCCGGCCAGCCCTGGCGAGCCCAAGGACCGCATCCTCGTCCTCGAGGACACCAAGGGCACCGGCACCTTCGACAAGCAGACGGTCTTTTGGAACAAGGCCACGTTCTCCAGCGGTATCGCCGTCGGCTTCGGCGGAGTCTGGCTCGGCTCTCCGCCCAACCTGCTCTTCATTCCGATGAAGGACGGCGACGAACCCAAGCCCGCTGGCGAACCGCAGGTCATGCTCGATGGCTGGATGAGCAACGACACCCACGAGACATTGAACGACTTCATCTGGGGCCCGGACGGCTGGCTCTACGGCACCCATGGTATTTTTAATCGCTCCCTCGTGGGCAAGCCTGGTGCCCTGGCCAGCGAGCGCATCCTCGTCGAAGGCGCCGTCTGGCGCTTCCACCCGACGCGTAAGGTCTTCGAACGCTGGTGCGAAGGTGGCAGCAACCAGTGGGGCGTGGATTGGAACGACCACGGCGAAGCCTTCTTTGAAGCCTGCGTCATCCCGCACATGTGGCACGCCATCCAGGGCGCCCGCTACCAGCGCCAGGCCGGCCCGCACCCGGACGTCCATACGTACGAAGACATCAAGACCATCGCTTGGGGCCGCTATGAGAAAGCCGCCTACGCTGGTGCGATGGTCTACCTCGGCGGCGCCTTTCCCGCCGAATGGCGCGACCAGTTCTTCTTCCACGACATCCACATGAACAAGATTCGCTGCGAGACGATGATCCCGAAGGGGAGCGGCTATCGCAGCGAGAAGAAGGTCGATTTCGGCGTGAGCTCCGACCGCTGGTTCCGCGGTCTCTCCCCCCAATATGGTCCGGATGGCGGCGTCTTCATCAACGACTGGTATGACAAGGTCCCTTGCCACCAGCAGAAGGACTTCTCCGATCGCTCCAACGGCCGCATGTATAAAATCGTCACCGACGCCGTGAAGCCCGTGAAAGTCGACCTCGCGAAAATTTCCGACGCCGAACTCGTCGCCCATCACCTCAACGCCAACGATTGGTATGTGCGCCACGCCCGCCGCCTCCTCCAGGAACGCGGTGCCAACGCGGCCACGACCGCCGCGCTCGAGAAGATTCTCTTCGAGAACCCCGACGATACCCGCCAGCTGCGCGCCCTCTGGACGTTGCACGCCCAGGGCGCCCTCACCGAGGCCACCCTCCTACGCACGCTGGAAGCCAAGAGCGCCGCCGTCCGCGGCTGGGCCATCACCTGCGCCTCCGAAGGCGGCAAGCCTTCGGCGTCCATCTACAATCGTATCGTCCAGCTCTGCCAGAACGACCCCTCTGCCGTCGTGCGTCGTCGCATCGCCTCCGCCGCCCAACGCCTCCCTATCGCCGACCGCTGGAGCTGGCTCGAGCCGCTCGCGCAAAATGCCGAGGACGTCGCTGACCAGAACATCCCGTTCCTGCTCTGGTATGCCCTCGAACCCGCCGTCGCCGCCGACCCCGTCCGCGGACTCGCCCTCGCCCAGAAGACTCCCTTTGGCAAACTCGCCAACTTCACCGCACGTCGTCTCGCCACCGCGGCGGTCGAACCCGGTGCTAAAGGCGAACAGCTCGAAGTCCTGAGCCAAGCCTTGCTCGCCGCGAACGACAAGCTCCGCGCCACCCTGCTCAACGGCATCAAGGATGGTCTCGTCGGCCAGAATCGTCTGAAGGAGCCTGCAACGTGGCCCAAGGTTTACGCCGAACTTGCCAAGCACCCCTCGAATGAGGTCCGCAGCAGCGCCCGCCAAATCGCCGTGACCTTCGGCAACGCCTCGGCCTTGGATCAGCTACGTGCCACGCTTCTCAACCCCAAGGCACCCGTGCCTGAGCGTGCCCGCGTCCTCGCCAACCTCGCCCAGATCCGCGACCTGGAATCACTTCCGACCATCCTCGACCTCGCTAAGGCCGGCGGCTTGCGCGGACCGGCGATCGTCGCCCTCGCGCAGTTCGACGACGCCCGGATCGCACCGCTCTTGATTCAATTCATCGTCGATGAAGACAAAGGCGTCCGCCCGCTCGCCCTCAATAACCTCGCCGGCCGCGCGGAAAGCTCCCGTGCCTTACTCGCCGCCATCGATGCCGGTAAATTCAAGAAGGATGTCCTGAGCGCCCCGCTGGCCAGCAAGATTCGCGGCTTCAACGACGCCAAGATGAACGCTTGGCTCGAGAAGAACTGGGGTACCGTCAACGCCAGCTCCGAAGACAAGGCCAAGGCCATCGCGAACTATAAGAAGTTCCTCGGTACGAACGCCATCCTAAGCGCCGACGTCAAACGCGGTCGCGATCTCTTCCGGGCTTCCTGCGCGGCCTGCCACCAGCTCTTCGGCACCGGCGGCGAGATCGGACCACACCTGACTGGCGGCTACACCGACCTCGAATACATGTTGCAGAACATCATCGATCCCAACGCGGTCATCGGGTTAGACTACCAACTCGTCTACATCACGCTCAAGGACGGCTCCCTCCAGGCCGGCATCATCAGCGCCGAAAACGAGTCCACCCTGACCCTCAAGGCCCCCGGCGCCCCCGCGCCCGTGGTCATCGCCAAGGATCAGATCAAGACCCGCGTCGTCAGCCCGAACTCGCTCATGCCTGAGGGCCTGCTCAACGGACTTGAAGAACCCGATGTCCGCAGCCTCTTCCTCTACCTGCGCCAGACCAGCGAACCTAAGTAACCGCCCTTATGAAAAAGATCGCTCTCCTCCTCCTCAGCCTGCTGGCCCTGCAGCTCCCGCTGCTGGCCGCCGACAAGAAGTTTGTCGTCATGATCGCTGGCAAGCCGAGCCACGGTCCCGGTGCGCATGAGCATAACGCAGGCGTGCTACTCCTCGCCAAGTGTCTACGCGAAGGCGCCGCCGACCTTGTCGAGGTGAAGACGCACCTGAATGGCGAATGGCCAGCCGACGACGTGATCGCCCGTGCTGACACCATCCTGATCTACGCCGACGGCTACTCGTTCCACCCCGCCGTCCAGAAAGACCGACTCTCCCAGCTCGCCAAAGAGATGAAGCGCGGCTGCGGCTTCGTCACCCTCCACTGGGCGACCGAAGTCCTCAAAGACAAAGGCGGTGCAGAATTCCTCGAGTGGATGGGCGGCTACTGCGAGCCGTTCTGGTCCGTCAACCCGCACTGGCAGGCCGACTTCACCAAACTCCCCGTCCATCCGATTGCCAACGGCGTCAGCCCCTTCACGACGCACGACGAATGGTATTTCCACATGCGCTTCAAGGACGGCATGAAATCCGTCGCCCCGATTCTGAGCGCGATTCCCCCGGTCAGCCTGAAACTTCCTGACGGCATGCGCTCCGGCAATGCCCACGTCCGCCAAGAAGTGGCGGATCGCCTCCCCCAGCACGTATCCTGGGCGACCGAACGGGCCGACGGCGGCCGCGGCTTCGGCTTCACCGGCGGACACAACCACAAGAACTGGGGGAATG
>Ga0209500_10000538_pt1 | contig 32450 bp, 40 predicted proteins | sample S_140212_EF_Meta_FD_187323 | JGI IMG/M metagenome (GOLD analysis project Ga0209500, IMG submission 187323) | Freshwater microbial communities from Lake Simoncouche, Canada to study carbon cycling - S_140212_EF_MetaG (SPAdes) (version 2) | ecosystem: Environmental > Aquatic > Freshwater > Lake ...
TTACTCATAAATTTCAACCAAGTATATTTTTCCATTTTTTTTATTTCTTCAGGTTTCAAAAATGGATAAATCTCATTATACTTTCTAATCGTCTTCTTCAATATTGTATTACTAGGTGCCTGACCTTCTTCATGTTTCATTGTTTTGAAATGAGTAGTTAAATCTTTCAACCTATTTTTGGCTAATTTGGCATCGACTAGTTTTTTTACTGTTGTGTAATTCAAACGTGTGATATCTCGGAATTCAACGGGTAGTGAAGATGATATATCTGCAAACTTCAAAATATAATCTTTTACGACATCGGGATTCAAGGAGGTACCTTTTGTCCAATTTTGAACTAACTTTTCTACAATTTTTTCAGCGATCTCGCTGATTATAACTTTCCTTATTTGTTCCTTCAAACTCATCTTTTTTTTTAATTATAAATACCTTTTTTTTAGAAATAATTCATAGTTATCAATTCTTCAGATAGTATTTTGTTGAAGAAATCATTTTTTAGATTTTAATGTTTTTTTTTCAGTGAACATGATTATTTTTGAATGAAAAACAAAATGAGTTGTAACGAATGTAAAGAACGATCCCAAATTAAACTAACTTGGATGTTGATTTTATCATTTGAAATTTTAATTACATCAATATTGGGCCATATTTATCTTTTCAAAAGTTTCTTTTGAATTTAACTACGTTTCTCACATAAAGATCACCACGTTCATCTTTTTTAAACCCTTTATTTTTAACTCTTAAAGGTACCGATGTGTCAAACATCTCGGGAAACTTTAATTTTAGTTCTCCGTCAGGGTGTGGTATTATAAAATCATCATTTTTAAGTTCCTCATAGTTCAATACATTAATGTAAATCAAATCATTTCCCATTTTTTCCCAAGTGTTAGTGTTGGTCATATTTATTTTTACCAATAAATTACCAAAACCAACTGGATTATGATAATCACCCAATCCATCCAATCTATAAAAATCTCCCGAATCACTTCCGTGTGGTATTTTGAATTTTAGATTTTTAATTTCGGGTTTTACTCCTGAACCACCACAACCATAACAAGCTTTTATGACTTTTTGTCCTGTTCCATGACAGGTTGTACAAACAGTAGTTTGAACCTGTCTAAAAAAAGCATTACCAAAAACTTGTTGTATATGTCCAGAACCGTTACAAGTTGCGCAGGTTTGCTTTTCTCCACCTGAACCATTACATCCATCACATGCAATATTTCTACGATAATTAACCTCTTTTTCGACTGATTGAAAAGATTCTAATGGAGTAATATCTACTTGAATAACTTTGTCTGGAACTTGAGGTCTCCTGTTTCTATTTCCAAAATGAGAGGCAAATGGATTGTTCCCTCCCATGTTCTTAAACATTTCCTCAAACGCTGATCCAAATCCTGACATATCCATTCCACCCATATCATAACTTTTTCTTTTATTGTCGTCACCCAAAATATCGTAAGCTTCAGCGATTTCTTTAAATTTTTCTTCGCCTTGAGGGTTTACATCTGGATGATATTGTTTACTTAATTTACGATAAGCTTTTTTAATTTCATCGTTAGATGATTTTTTATCCACTCCTAATATTTGATAATAGTCTTTCATATGTTGAATTTTCAAATTGTTTTATTCAAAAATAAAGTCAAAAGAAGAATAATCAAGAAATATGCCAACAAACAAAAAGCAGAAGAATTTTACCAAAAAATGCTTGAAAAAAGTGAAAAAGTATTGTTCGAAAAAAAAGTTGTTGGTGGGAAAATAGTTTCTTTAGAATTGGGTTTGTTACAAAAAAAATCAAATAAAATAACCCCATTTTTTATTCGTGATGAATTCGGAAGAAACCAAAAAGTTGATTTAGATGATAGTAATTATCAGATAGTAAAAATCGAAACTTACAGAGAACCAGAATTGATATTTGATTATCAACACAAGAAAAAAATTACTGTTGAGAAATTTATTAAAAATTATCTTTCCCAGGATGGTTTGAAAATGATTTCAAAACTAAACAATAAAATGATTGTTCAGAATGAAGAATTATTATCGATTTTTGTTCTCAAAACAGATGAAGAAGTTCATCGACTATTTGACGAACTTTTCGAATACTTCAAAAATATTAAAAAATATGATTGTATGTTTGTGAGAGATCTTGATGTCGCACAAAGGAAGTACCTATACGATTTTTTGACAAAAAAAGGTATCAATATAGATTACCTGTATCGTAAAGAAACTGCTTACCCGACTGGTTGAGACCTAAGTAAGTATATGAACTCAACATTGGAAATTTGAACTCTAAATTTATCTTCAACAGATTCTATCTGTGGTATACTTTTTTTAGTAAATTCAAAGTCTTCTAGATCCATTTCAAAAATAATTGTTGATTTGGCAAATGGATGGGAACTTTCGATAACATCTGCAATTTTTGCTAATTCGGTTAGAATCCCAACATTTTTTTCAGTTTTTGCCATAATGATAATTTTTTAATAACAATTATTTCTTCTTTTTTAGTTTTTTTGATTTCAGAAATAATGTCTTCTTTATATTTCAAAACAAATATCTCATCCTTAAGTTGTTCTTTTTTATACCACTCTTTTTCCTCAGGTGTAAAATTATTGTTCTTGTTCATTTTTTATTGGTTTTTTGTTTTTGATTACAGGTACCAATTTATCTTCAATATTAATTACCAAATTCTGAAGATCATCTAGTGAATTACTTTCGAAAATTTGTTTTAAGTGTTCTGTTTTTTCTCTAAATAGTCTTGTTTTTTCTTCCAACTCTAAATTATAAGTAATCAATTCAAATATTTTATCCAATTCAGAATTCTCTTGTTCTGTTGACAAGTCCAGTAAAAATGACATAGCTATTCCTGAACCAGTGTATTTTTCGTCTTGGACTGCATTTATCTTCTCCAAGATTTCATTTGGGAACTTCCAAGTCGATGGAAATAGTAAATCCAAAGAAAAAAATGTTTTGATCTTTCTTATAGACCTGAAGTATGGTTGGAGATATTTTAATAGTTCAATGAAATTCATGATAATAGGTAAGTTATAATATATGATAATGCTAGTCCGTAGAAAATCAATTCATTTCGTTTTATAATTATCTTATTTGGGTTGGGATCATTAAGTAATGTGAAATATGTAAGAATAATAATCCTTAATATTGATATGACGCAGAAAATAAAAATAAACAATTCCATCTTATTTCTCTGTATTATTTTCTTTTCTATGGTTGTTAATTTCAATCCTTAATGCCTGTAATAAAGATTTGATTTCTTGTGCTGTTTTTCTAGATCTCCTACCAGCACTCACATTTCCTTTGAAGAACTTATTTGTATCGATTGATAACCTCTCCATCAAAATTTTGATGTGTTCTAGTGTTTCCATATTCTTTTTGTCTCAAAAATAGTTAAAATTTGTGACAAATCAATTATTGAATTGTAAATTTTTGTTGAGTAATTTGTATATTTCTGTTAACATTTCGAGGTCCGATTGTGAATAACCAACTTTGTCATCAAATAAATTTGTAAAAAAAGGTTCTAAATTATCGGAAATTATTTTATTTTGTGTGTTGTAAAACAAATCCATCAACAACTTGGAAAAATAAACTTTATGATCACCATCAATATGAAAGTTGATATTTTCTTTTGAGAATGCGTCTATGGTCTTGGACCAACACCAATCAAAATGTTTTTGTTTATCGTCTTGTTCAAGTTGTATCGTTGTTTCTGTGACTTGTGTGTTGGTAGTATCACCCAAATAGGTGGACTTTATTAAATCAATTAAACTGTGCACAAAATCACAAACCAAATCTTTTCTCTCCAAGATAATATTGTTCATGTTAAACCACGTTTCAACATCATCTTTAGGTAGTGGATTCATAACCCAAGCATAAAAATTATCCATAAACTTACATCTATGGACAATTATAACAAAATATTATATTTTTTTGTATATTATTGAGTTTTTTTGTTATATGACATCATATGAAATATTTTGTCCATATCCTCTTTAATGAGCTTTGATTTTTTTTCTTCACTCTCCCCTAACTTTGAGAACATATCATCAAGCTTATCTGATCCCTTTGACTCACCTGCATTATCTACAGGTTGGGTAACCCTGTTGTATGATCTTTGTTTCTCTTTACCATACAAATTTTTTTTTCTTTTAGCATTAATTTTTTTACCCAATCCAGTGTCTATTGCGTTTGCTCCAGGACCATTACCTGTTTTTGGAGACCCTTCAATATTCATCTCCATCCAATCATCATTTGGTTTGATTTCATCGTAAGAAAGGTTCTCCATACCTGGTGAATATGCAAAGTTCTCAATATATTCTTCGACCGCTTTGGACGGAGTGTAAGCCTTTTTGTCCATTTTTGCTAGTTCACCATTACCTTTCGGGAAGGTTGTTGGATTTGTTTCGAAATTACCTTTAGATCCCTTTTTTACATAGTCTGACATTTTTTTCTTCACCGCTTTGTAGTAATCTGTGTTTTCAGTTTTATCAGCTTTCAACGCCTTATTGGTGTCACCTACTTGAGTTTGTTCTTGGACAACTTTCTCGATAAGATCGATTAGTTCATTTTCAGTTAAGACCAAACTTTTTTTCAAACTTTCATTTTTCAACTTTGGTGATACAGTAGTTTTCATATCTTGATAAGATTTTACATCTTCGATATCATCTCCATCAGTATCTTCACAAGCAAATTTTGTACCTCTGTAAAGAGGTTCTTCTTCATTCATCTCGTCTATATCTGACGTATCAGTGTATGTTTTGTTTCCTAATTTAAATTTCTCGCCCTTTTTTGTTTGAGCTAACTTAGCGGTGAAAGCATTACCTTCCTCCATATCATCCTCTTTTGTTTCTTTTTTCTTCTTTCTCAATTCAGCAAAGTCGGCTCCAGTTATTTTGTTTTTTGGATCTGCCTGTTTAGCGATATATTTTTGTCCACCACTCAACTTATTTTTTGCTTCAGTTAAAATCTTATCTGAGTTTTGTGATGCGATTTCTTGAATCACTTTGTCTACCAAATTATTAATATCTTTCATACTTTTTTTATTTATAAATATCTTCGATTACAAATTGTTGTAATTGTTTATTATCATTTTTCTAATGATAGATTCACTTATACCGAATTCTTTTGATAATTTCTTCGATAGTTCCATAACTTCATTCTCTGTAATTTTTAGAGCTTTTATGTCCCCCTGATTACAATAAGGAAATTTTTGACACTTACCCTTAACTGTCACGAATTTACCACCAGGGATTTGAGGTTTAGCACGACCTCTCCATTGTTTTGAATTGGGCGCCACCCACGCGGGGGTGGAATATTGCCCTGATGATGCTGTAGTTGTCGCTTCCTTAGTTTCAACCTTATTTCCGAATAAAGGTGCTGAGTATTGACCAGCACCTGAAGCTCCCGTGGCTTCTTTGGGTTCCTTTTTTTTAGTTTTTACTGCAAATTTCATAATATCTTTTTTTGGAACTAAATAAACAGGAAGGTAATTCCTGTTTTCAATTTTTATTGCTTTGTATAATCTATTTAAACCATCTGCAACGGATAAATTATTATTTTCCTTAACTACTAACAAAGGGAATGATGTGTTCGCTTTCATCATTCTTTTTTTGTCTTTAGAGTTTTCGATGTCATAGTTTTTATTCCACCATTCTAAATTGTGTTTTAACTTACTTAAAGGAAATTTTTTATGGTAATACTTGTCCGAATTAGCATAAACAAAATCATATATTTCTTCAACATAAAAATTATTACCCTCATCGTCAGCAAATTTTGAGTTGGTGAAATAGTCCATAGTGTCTTCTTGAACATTTGATTTAAATGAATTACCAAGTTTGTCGAAATCTACCATACCTTGTACGTCCTTGGCACTAGATTTTCCTTTACTCACCAAATTATCAAAATTTTTTATCAAATTATTCATCAGGCATTTTTTAATCTACTTTGCCACATACTTCTTTGTTGGTACATCATACCATAAAATTCTGTGAACATTTTTATTATGAGTTCTTTCAACTCTTTTTCAGATTTTCCTCTTTGAATATCCTTGATTACCAAATCTAACACTCTATCCTCAAACTGTTTAGCAGTCGAGGCATCAATGATGGACTTGATTTGTTTTTTAACGATCGATTCGATCTCGTTTTTATCTGAGTTTGTAAGCATACTCAGTTGAACTACCCAACCACCGAAGTTGGTTGGGATTCTGAAACTATGTTCAGAATTTTAAACGCTTCATTGATTGTGCCAACAATAGTTGGTCTTATTTCATCTCCACGTCTGTAATCGTCAGTTCCTGACGATGTTTGTTTATATCCTTTAATTTGGATGTTTTTCATTTTATTTGTTTTTTTTTATCAATTTACACCTTCAATTCTATCAACTAAAGACTGATGGGTTTTTCGATGGATTTAATATAAATATCTTACTTATAATAAAATTAACAAACTAATCACCACACCTACTCCTGATATAAAAATAAATTTTCTTTTATTTCCTGTAAATTTATTTTTGTATAATTCTATTTGTTTGTCTTTAACGGTTAGTTGTTTTTTGAATAATTCTTCTTTTTCTTGGTACAAAACAATTTGTTTTTCTTTCAAATCGATAATTGTGTCTTTGTTTGAAATTATGTTCAGCAAAATTAGATTTGAATCCCTAACTATAGAAATTTCTTCTAATAATTTTTTATAATTTGTTTTCATCACCAATGCTTTTCTTAGTGATGAGGTTGGAACACAACTTATTGAATCATTCGAACTCTTCTGTGAATAACTTTGAAACGTCAGAATTGTTAAGATTGTTAAGAGAATTAATTTTAGCTTCATGTTCCTTTTGTATTTTTTTTGTTTTATTATTCAAATTCTTGAGATCATTTTGTGATTTAAATATTTGGTCTTGATAAAAAGTTTCCATGGTACGGAAATTACAAATTTGCGTGTCTTTTTCAGATATCACACTTGAAAGAGAATCTATCTCATTCTGTAATAATTGAAATTCAGTTTTGATTTTTTTTAAATTTATTTGATTGCTGTATATGAAACCAATCAAAACTAAATTTATAATTACTGATACTATTAAACTATTCTTCATCTTGACCTATTTGAGTTTTCTTTCTTGATGCTAAAACTTTAGCCCACTTTGTTTTAAATTTTTGGTAGTAAGCTCTCAATTTTGAGACAAACTCTAAAAATTCATCGTCAACCCTAGAAAGGGTTCCATTGATATAAACACCATTATTTTCACCTATAGAGTATAAAAATTCTAAATCTTGGTCAATGACTTTACCACTCCATTCTACACTTGTAGAATAAGCGTTTAACGGATAAAAATCGACCATTTCTGATACTTCATCGACAAATTCATCCATAGTTTCTTGGAACGCTCTTTTATCTTCTGTCGTAATCTCTAAATCAGTTTTAGATTTACCATGCATAACCAAAATACCTCCAGAAATTCTATAGGCTTGTTGTTTATCTTCTTTAGGTTTTGTTTCTTGATAAATTTCTTTTTCAGTATCTTTTGCGACATTAGGTCTTGGTTCACCTAAATTAGTTGTGAAACTTGTATTCGTGTCTTGTTCCACCATAAGACCCTTACTTAGATAAGTTTCTCGAATGTTTGACATACTATTTTTCTTTTCAAGAAGGTTTCTTGAAGATTTCAATAGTTTTTTTATTTCATCATAATTGTTCATTTTTCAACATATTTGTAAATTTATCGAAATCAAAAGCCGGACTTACATCCGTAAATATTTGGTCAAAATTACTTCTCGACACAATACCATTCAATTTTTCAATATTTGTTATTTTTGTATTATGACCAATACATTCTATAGGTATGTTATGTTTTTGACACATATCTAAACACAATTTTACTAAAGAATTTATTTGTTCAGTTGTATATGGATCCCAAAGAAAATAATCTCTCCATTTTCTTTCGTACGGCACACCTTTATAAATATCTCCAATCCAATTAATATAATGAGAGGATAGTTGTTTTTTTTCTAACCATCCTAAATTTTCTAATGAAATAATTATAGAGTTTTTGTTCACGTCATGATTATCGAAAAAATTCGAGTATGTTTCGGATGGTAATAGGTCAATAATTTTACCATCTTTTGTAACTAAAAAGTTTGGTATTTTATCGTACTTTTTATTTTTCCTATATTTCAAAGAAATTAAATACTCATTTGAGTTCCTTGAGGTATGACAAAGGATAATCTGACTTTTTACGTCTGTTTTGCCTACAATCCTATTAGTAAAATTGTCAATCAAACTAAACATTTTTCGAGTAAACCAACACGTTTTTAGTAGGTTGAGGAAGCTCTTCAGTTGGGACTTCTTCGTCTACTTGTTGTATTTCTTGATTATTTTCTTCCGTAACTTGATTATTGATAGATAAATTTTTTTCGAACTCCTCCAACTCTGTTTCTGTTGGGATCCAGGGTTTCTCAATACTATTAGCTTCTGAAATGCCCGCTTTTTTGGACAATTCATCAACTATTCGACTATCAAAATCTAAACTTGGATTATCTAGTTTATTTTCTTGTAATTTAGATGAATATACAATCAACATATGAGCAAATGTAAGTGAAATAAATGGAATCATTCCACCTGTCAGGAAAGCTAAAATTCGTCTGTGTGCTACAAAATTAGTTGGTTCAACTCCAAATACTTCGAAAATACCCGAAATCATATCTACCCAATTTTTGAATGATTGACTATCCATATCTACAAAGGAATATGAATAGAAAAAGTTTCCTACAAACTGAATCAAAGTAACTATTCCGAATGGAATATAAATAAATCGTCCAAATTTAGCTGATATTCCAGCGAGTGACGCTAAAGCAGCTATCTCTACAGCGACAGACAAATATATCGCCCAACTAAATGGATTAGAAATACCATAAAAAGTCGTAACGTGAGATATTGATACAAATGCCACAAGTAAAATGGGTATCAAAAAAGACCCCATAATAACATTGTTGATGTTATTCTTTAACCATTCTTTCATCTTTCAATTTTTTTTCTAACAAATTTATTTCCTTGTCGATTTCAGATTGTCTCTGAACATCCAAAATCTTTCTATCGGTAGATTGTATCATTCTTTTTTCTACTTTTAGACCTTCTAACTGAACAATTATATTAAGTTCTTCAGGTGAATACATTTTATTTTCAATAGTTTCAACTTTGTTTTTAAGTTTGATTGTATTGTTATGTGTACCGCATGTTCTTATTGTAACGCTAAGAAGTAAAAAAAAGGTAATCATTGTGTGATTTTTGATTATAAATTCTTTCATATTTTTTTTTTAATAAATATACTCTTACATGTATTCAAACAATTCCATACTATCATTTCGTAATTTACGAAGTGCTTTTTCTTTAATTTGCCTTACCCTCTCCTTGGTAAGATTCAAACCTGAACCTATTTCTTCTAATGTTTTTGGTTTACCTGATAACCCAAAATACTCAGATATAATACCTCTTTCCCTTGAATCTAAAATATCTAACATAGTCATTAGTTTTGCAATGAGTTGTACTTTGGTGTCAAAGGGATCGTCGGGCATTTCCCCATTAGTATCTGCAAGTGAACTAATATATTCATCTCCTTCCTCATTGATTTTGTTGTATGACGATGTGGTTGGTAAGTTAGCAAACTTGTCGTTAACCTCAAATTCGTTGATTGGTTTGAAGTTTTTCTTTTCTTTTTGCATCTCTTGAACAATATTGACTGGTAAACGAATAGTTCTTGAGTGTTCATTTAATGATTGAAAAATAGATTGTTTGATCCACCATACAGCATAAGAAATAAATCTAAGTTTCTTAGTCCAATCGAAATTTTGTATTGCTTTAAGTAGTCCTACGTTTCCTTCAGCAATTAAGTCATCAAGATCCATACCTTGATTCTGATATTGTTTGGCGACAGTAATTACAAATCTTAAATTACCATCAATTAGTTCTTGGTAAATACTATTTTTTTGTTCCTCTGAAACATTACCACTACACATTATCTCCGAAAGTTCTCTCTCTCGTTCAGGTGTCATTACCTTGAGTTTTTTTACATCTTTAAGGTAATATGCGATTTGTTTTTGATCTAGTCCGATTGAAAATTGTTTGTCTTTCATAAAGTTATTTAAAGTTTTGAAGTATTTTTTTGTCTTGTAAATTTAGTGAATCTATACCCTTTTCAAGTATTTTATCCAAAATATTATCTATCGATGGTGTTTTTTTGAGACATTCTATATTATCGTCATCTTCATCCATAAATCCCATATCAGGATTATCAAACGATAAGTTAATATTCATATCTATGTTGTTATTCTCAGTCATACTACTCACCGGAAACTCTTGATTAGACATAAAGTGCATAAATACTTGTTCATCAATATTCGTGCCAACACTACCTTTAATTTCGGTAATAAAATAAATTTCTTCAGGTTCAATTAATGATGACATTAATCCCTGTAAAACTTCTATATCAAAATCCACTTGGACATAGTAAAAAGTTTGATTTTTAACTTCCAAAAAAGAAAAGTTCAAACAAACCAATGATAATTCGGACAAAAAGACAATTTTTCTTTCAGGTGATATTTTTTCGGTTGACAATATCTGAATGAGGAACTTATTTGTGTTCATATAGTTTTTTTTTACAAATATAGAGTATTTATGTATAAAATCCAATTTTTATGAAAAAAATAGTGTATTTGAATGAAAGTCAGTTGAAAAATATTATAGAACGAGTGATACAAGAATCTAAAAAAGATGATAAATTTAATGAAAGCATCAACATAAGTAAGGAAGATATTGATGTTTACAGAATGTCTCTTTATCCGGATAAAGATGGTAAAAGAGGAAGTGATGAAATGATTGATAATATTGGTAAGAAACTTAGAAAGCTCAATGCTCGTAATATTACCTATCAATTAAAAAGAAACGATGATATTGATGTTAAATTTTCCATTGGTGATATAAAATATAAAGCAAAATATAACCACACAGGAACTTGTGAAAAAATCGTAGATAAGAAGAGTTCCCATAAGGAGATGAAAGAAGATTTAGATCCTATGGAATTAGAACTCGGCAAGTCGTACAAATATATGCATCCTGATCCAACACAAAGAGATGAAATGGAATATCAAGGTTCAGAACAAGATTTTAATAGTTTAAACCTAGATTCTAAAATATACAAATTCAGATTTAAAAAAGGTGATGGAGCTATGATATTCACGGATGTTACACCAGTTCAACCTTACGAAGATTGATTACATACCCTAGAAACATTCCCTTGTTTTTCAATTTTCAAAATATTATCTGCCCAGTTAGTAACTAACGGGTTGTGAGTAATCACAAATATTTTTTCAAAATATTCTTTAATTTTAGTAAAAAATTCACCTACCATTTCTAAATTCTCATTAGAAATTTTACCAAATACCTCATCAAACACAATTATATTTGGTTTTGGTAATGAACACACTTTAGAAAGGACTGCTCGTAAAGCTAACGAAGCTATTGTTTTTTCATACCCAGATCCTGAGATCATAAGTTTTTCTATACCAGTCGAATTGTCAGTCATGACAAATTCTACTTCATTTTTGTCACTAATTCGTATTTCCAATTTGAAGTATGCACTATCTTGGAGAAGTCGTGTCAATTCTGAATTAATAATTGGCATCATGGTTTTCATGATAATTTTAGATATACCATTTTTACCGAAAATTTCAAGGTACATTTTGTATACTTTTTCTCTTTCAAACTCTTGACCAATTTTAATAATTAAGTCCATATTTTTTTTGAGTCTTGACTCTAAATCAATAACGGCTTGTTGGTTAGACCCTAACGTTCGTTCATATTGAGATTTTTCCCTATTCAATTCATTCAGACGAGTATCTGATTTCATAATCAATTGGTCTGTTTTTCTGTTCTCTTCAATTTTAGTTTGTTGTTCCAAATATCTTCGATGAGTTTCTTGTTCATTTGAAATTTTCATTTGAATCGACTCCATCTTCGCCTCAAACTTTTCTCGAATCAGTTTGTTTTTTTCATATTCATCAAACTCTTTTTTTAAGCTCACAAATGTTTGATCCTTGAATGATAAATCATTCAGTAAAGTATCTATCGCTTGTTTTCGTAAGATAAGTCCGTCAAGAAGACCTAATTTATTAGCGGTTAAAGATGCGGTGAGAAGATCTATTCCACAATGTTCGCATTTGATTCCACCGCTTACACTAGACCTCAATTTTTCTATCTCTTTGATTTCAGTTTGAAGTTGAACAGAATTTCCATACTCAATTTTGATTTGTTTTTTCACCTGATCATGAGTTTCTTCATCATAAAATTCTGAAGGTTCTTTTACAACTATTGTCTCAAATTGACGTTTTTGTTCTTGATACTCTGTTTCTAAATTTCTGATGTTATCAGAAATTGTTGTAGGGTTAAGTATCGATAGTTTATGATCAATGTCCGTATGCTTACGAGTTAGAAGAGTTACTTTGTATGCCTCACCCTTAGAAATACTATCTGAGACTAATTCTATCTCTGTTTGTATATTCTGATTATCCGACTTGATGGTACTAATCCTATTTTCCATATTCTCATTTTCTTGAGTCAGGGTTGTGTGGGAGTACACATTAGATACCATTTGTTTTGAAAACTCTGAAAATATTTCTTTGGCGGTTTCTTCTTTTCTCTTTAGGAAATCAAGACCCAAAAACTTACTCAAGACTTGTCCTCTAGCGGTAGGTTTAGCTTCGAGTAAATCCTCCAAATTAGATGCGGTAGTTAAGATGGTCATCAAAAAATCTTCTTGTTCACCAATAGACGTTTTTATGAATTTTTCAGTTTCTCTACGTTGTTCTCCAGTAAAATTCTGAAGTTCACCATTAGGTAGTTTTTTGAAGAAATCTAGTTCAGTTTTTACATTCCATTCTCCTGATTTAGAAAGTTTTCTTTCCAAATTACGTACAATCAAATAATCTTCACCATCGATAGAAATTTCACCTGAAACACTTACTTTATTTTTATCGGTAAACCTATTGAATATTTCCTCAGCTTTACTTGTCTTTGTTGTGGTATTGAAGAAAAGAAAAAGAAGTAAGTCGACTGAAAGTACAGTCTTACCGCCAAAATTTGGTGGATTAGACTCTACCGCTGTTATACCATCCAAACGTGTAAAGTCAACTACTTGATTTTCACCATAAGATAAAAAATTACTAAATTCAATTTTTTTGATATACCATTTACGGAACGCAAAATTATCTTCAGAGTTGAGTAAAATCCTACTTTCAACATTTTTATCTATTTCCAAAATTTGGTCTAAATAATTTTGTTGACTTTTACTTTCCAAATATGATCGAATCATATTTTTCTGTTGGTCTTTATCCAAGATATTCAAAGCAACTTCAGTCACTTGTTGATCCTCTTGATTTTGAGTTTTCAACTTAGTGATAATATTGACATTCTGAGAAGAATATTTCTTTTGGAAGTATTCCTTGATACTTTTAATCCTTTCCTGGGAGAAGTTTGAAGAATCATCTTCCCATACTACCTGTATGTAAGGATTTTCCAACTCACCTAATTTGTGTGTCATAGATATTTCTTTTGTAATGATCGGATTGAATAGATCGTAATTATTCGGGTTGAGAATTATTTTCACTTGAACTTTGTTCAACTTGTCCTTTGGCCTTCATTTCCTCAATTTTTTGTTCCATCATTCTTGTGTATTCTTTACGGAACGCATTTTTTTCTGATAATAATCTAGCGTTTCTTTTTTTAACTCTTGCTCGATGCTCCTTGGCACCTCCACGGTTTCTTGATTTTGGCATAATTAAATAGGTTTACGATATTCTAAAAATTCTACAAGTGTGTTTATGAACCATATGAATCCTGCGGCAAACATACCGTCTACGAAAACATATATTGCAGGTATGATTTCTCTACCAATTGGAGACATGTCTTGAATTGGCGCCGCTACGGATGATACTGAAAACCAAAGCATAGATAGTATAAAACCAACCCAGGTTCCAGTACACAACATACATCCCAATAGTTCTGAGAAAAAGTTGTAAACATCTTTTAGTGGACTTGAACTTTTCGAGTTCTCATACAGCCAGTTTCTAAAACTAGAAAAAATAGACCCCCACACTAGAATATTTGTCATTCCATATGCGGCAAATCCAAATAATAATATTTCATTCATAATTTAATTTGTTTTTATTGTTTTATTGAGGTTTGACCCATCTAAATATATGCCTTTTACATCAGAAGTAAAATGACGATTGTTAATTTTTTCATTTAAATCTGAGATTTCTTGAGTCTTTTTTTGTAACTCTTGTCTCAACTTTTGTATAGTTTCCTGTAACATTTGTTGTTTTTTATTTGTTTCTTCTAAACTTCCTACTTCTACAATTTTTTCAACCACAACTTCTACTGGAACTTCTATTATTTTCTCGACAGGAGGTTTGGATGACAATCTTAGAATTTCTTGTGACAAATTAACAATTTGATTTTGTGCTTTTTCTAACTCAGCTATCAGTTCGTTCACTTTTTGGTCATCTGTTAGAAAAACTTGTTTTTCAATCACAACTTCGACAGGTAGTTCTACTATTTTATCAACAAAAATTTCTCTGATTATTTCTTTTTCAACTATTTTTTCAATAGGAATTTCAATAATTTTTTCTTGCACTGTACCTACTGGAACAAGTAACCCATACTTTTCAATGTCAAAACCTTGTTTCCAACATTTTTTATTAAACTTGTCTTCATCCTCTATTTTATTGAGAGTGATAAAGCTTTCCAAATCTATTCCTTCGGAATATGATAAATTAATAGTTAAGGATTTGTTCTTTTCCATTCATAATGTCTTCATAAGATGTCACTTTGAACGATAAAAATGGTTTTTTATTCTTCAAATCAACAAAAGTATATTCGTCTTTAATTAGATCATAAATCCCAAATCCATGGTACCTTACACTTTCCCCAAAATTTTGTTGGACCGTAGAACCAATCATATATGCTTTTTTCCCTCCTGGAATATCAAAAACTTGTCTTTTATGAATGTCTCCGCACAAAACTAGATCACATCCTTCAAATTTATCACTCGTAAAACCATCTTCAAATTTATACCCAACATTGGTGGTTAACCCTACAACAGGCCCGTGAAATAATCCAATTTTAAGATTACCTGACTTAGGAATTTCTGGTGGTACATTGTGATCCATCAAAGAAAATACCACCCAATCCACATTGTTATCAGTGAATACTCCTTTATTTTTGTAGTATACAATATTTTCATTGGACAATGAATCAATAATTGGTGTCAAAGCATCCAATCGTTCCATATTACTCTCCAAAAAATCGTGATTACCGATGATTACAATTGTTTTTGTAATTTTAGAACATTCCGTTAAAACCCAAGCAACCATATTGATTAGTTCGGGGGTCATTTGATTTTTAGAATGTACCAAATCACCTGTAAAAACAATCCTGTCGGGTTTTATTTCCCTGAACTGATCAAGCATATCAGATATTATTTCCCGATACAAAGAATGATCCTTGTATAGACGAATGTGTAAATCCGAAAAGTGTACTAGTTTATTAATCATATTTCGTTGTTAAAAATTATAAATTCTTCGTTTACATGACCACATTTGTCACAACAATAGGTTGGGAAAGGTACAATAGTATCTTCTGAAGTATCTGTGAGTTCTTTCGGTACTTTCTTTACCATAACCACCTCCCTAAAGAAGTGGTGACCACACACTTCACATAAGATAGTTTGTTGTTCTTTTAAATTGATTTTTTTTTCTTTATTCATGATATCTTTTTTAACATTCGTCAAGATACTCATCTGTCGATTTAGATGCGGTTTCTTTCGATTTAGTGTTTCCAACACTAGTCAAATCATCATCATAATGACCCGAATCGTCTGTCGGATTATTTTTGGGATCAGAATATTGATTCATCGAATGATTCAGTTGAATGTATGAAGTTTAGGTTTACAATTTTTTCTTCGTCAGGATCTTGTGAAACTGGTTTAATGGATACAACTAATTTCTGTCCTTGAATTATGACAGGAATATTATATTGATTTTTAGAGGGGTGTTCCATTAAAGGAAGAATTTGAATTGATAATGATTTGTTCCCATCCAAATCATTAGACAATTTTTCGTGAATTATTTGTGCTAAAAATTTATTATTTTCCATTTTTAAATTAAATATAATAAATTATTTTGTTTTTCCAAGTGATTGAATCATCAATTTTATTTCAGCTTCCATATCTTGACATTTAATAACTTTGTATTTTGAAATGTTTTCATTTATCCAAACCAAATAATTAGAACCAATCTTCAAATTGGTGTTTTTTTGAATGATATGTTTGTAGAGCGATAACTGTAAAGAATAGGTATTGAACTCACAAACATCCAAATGTGAAATTGGGTCTTGGAATTTTTGACCAAAATCGTTTGAATACTTAATTTCTTTGTTTGTTTTGTAATCCCATATTTCTAGTTCGTTGGATTTTTTGTTGAAAAATAGTCCGTCGACCTGTCCTGCTATTTTGTATTCTTGATCACCTACAACAAGTTCCATTTTCACGGGTATCAGATTTTGTTTAGCATCTTCGTAAAACTTGAAAAACATATCTTTACATTTTTCGTATTTTTCAGATATGATGTCATATCCAAATTCTTTTACACTTTCATTTGGATTGTAAGGGAAAAATTTATTATTCCACCAGTTTTCAGCTAGACTATGAATCAAAGTTCCCTTAAAGGTTGATATATCTCTTTTCAGGTCCCATTCCGCGATTACAGAGTTTACATCCAAACCCCTCTTGTTAGCATACTCCTCAGCAATTCTCTGAGTTTCAAATTTTGGTTTAAATTTACCAATAAATGTAGTTGCTGAAATAAATTCAGTATTTCCAACGTAATACTTGTGCTCAGCATCGTAGTATTTTACGTCATTAAATTTTGCAAGTTCTAAAAAATCAAATGTCATTTTACTAGTTTAAAATAATAATCAGAAATATTTCCACGCAAATCACAAACATCCTTGTCTTTAGGAAGTTTTACAATTTTAATTTTACCATACAATCTTCCACCATTGAGTTGATGGAAAATCTCGACAGCGTTGTCCCAAGCATCTCCGTCCAAACAAATATGTATATCACCCTCACATTCATTATACAATCGTTCCATAAGAACGTCTGACACAAACTTACCTAATAGAGGTACCGCATTATCCAAAAAAAACATATCAAATACTCCTTCGGTCAAATATATGTCCTTTTTGAAGTCAATTGTGTTTTCCCCGAAAATAATTTTATCCTTAGCAGCTGGTGGGTTTTTATATTTTACACGTCCTTTAACCCAAGATCTTGCCACAAAGTAGTTAAGATGATTGTCTTTATCATACGACGGGATGATGATACAAGTGGAATAGTCTCCATCTGAAGCAAATCCAATTTGAAACTTTTCAATCATTTCATCCGTTATTCCTCGAGAATGGAGGTAATTCAACGCTTCTCTATGTGGGATAAACCTTGGATTGGAATCTGAAAACTTTTTGTATTCCTTAGGTAATTTAAGAATAATTTTTTCGGTTTCGGTGGTTTTAGTCTGTTCTTCAGGTTTTAAGAGTAAGTAAGCTCTTTTTATTTTTAAATTTCCGTGAATCTCAATTAATTTTCCCAAAGGTCCTGAAATACCACAAGACCAACAATGGTACACACCTTTTTCAATATTAACCTCTAAATTACCTTTATTAGACCCGTCATCACACTCAACGCAATTGAAACTGCATTGACTTTTACTTTCGTAAGTCCTTTTTGGTCTACCTAAAAACTCCTTAAGTAATTTAACAATTACTTTAAATTCTTCCATTCTGTAAATATACTACAAAAAAATCGAATTACCAAATTTTTTTCGATTTCATATATCCTCTGACACAAGTGTACGAGTCAGACATATCAAAATTTTCTTTTTTGAGTGTTTGTTTTTTAGTATATTGCCAAGTGATCTGTGGTTCTAGTTTAGCAACATGTTCCCAAATAATTTGTTTTTTATCCACGTCTTTTGGAAGACCCCCAAATAAAACAAATTTACCTTTATCGTTCTCTTTTACAAGTTCAGGAAAAGCAAATTTTCTAGAATCGTAGGTTGATATAAATTCTGGAATAATATTCAATGTGTCATAAATTACTTTTGTAATAAAAGAATTGTATCTCATCAAAGTCTGAACTGTATAGATATTATTCGAATGAAGTAAAGGTTCCTCAATAATAACTTTGGTAATTCCCATATTTTTGTATTCGTCCAACTTTAGTTTGAATACATCAGATTTTAGAATAAGTTCTTCGACTTTATCTTCTGATTGAAGTTTAGGTCTTGGTGATATATGTGTTAATTCTAGTAATTGTTTTGATTGAATGTCGAATAATGCCCAACCAATTGTTGCTGTGGATACATCAAGTCCGAGAACTTTTGGGGAATTTTGTAATTTAGATTTTACCATTATTAAAAGTCATATTTTACTAAAAATTGTTGCAATCCTTGTCGTGAAACTGGATATTGTAATTTTGATAAAATCATAAGTTCTTTCTGTAAATTATAAAGGCCAATTTCAGTTAAATAGTTATTTGTTGTACCCGTACTTGTTGGATTGGAGGTATTTGTAAATTGTTGGTCTGACAAATTAATACCATATTTCATTTCATAAATAGTCGCCTCGATATCAGTAATAAAGTTTCCATAGAAATAATACTCATCACCAAAATTCAAACCGTTATTTGTTCCAAGTGTTGGAAGATTAATATAATTTGCTAAATTATATCTTGTGCCTCCTGTGAAATCATTCAAACTAATTACAAAAGTTGTATTTGTAATACCTGATTGTACGATATACCCATTAACCAATGTACCTGCAAGATCAGAAGTAACATCAATTTCTGTCCAACCATTTGGTAATGGTTTAGACCCTGTAGTGACCACTTGAACTATGATCTTCATACTATTTGCATGGAACCCATAACAAGTATTTGATAGAAATGGAAATTCATTTCCAAATCTAAGTGCAACATTCATGGCTTGGGTGGTTCCTGATGGTCCTTCGATTTTTGAATAATAGTTACAATGTAATGATTGTGTGTATGCCGTAGAATCAAACCTGTATGTCAAATACATAGTTTGGGAATTATTATTCAATATTCCAACCGAATCAACTTGTCCTGTGCACAAATTAGGTGCCAATAAGTTAAGTTGAGGTGCGGGTAATGTCCAATTCCTATTAGACTTGTATGACATCGCCGCTATGATTTCTTCGTCGTCAAACACAACTATTTTTGAATCAGGGTAAACTTTACCAACTCTGTTTGGAATACCATTTGCATTTGCATTTGTATCCCATAAATGGTAGTATCTCATACCAGGTGTGTTAAAATCCGAGTTTTTGGTGCTTTCCATATAAGATGGTGATAATAAATCGAATCCTGGTGGATCAATGTAAAATGTTTCACCAATTGTCCCACCTGTAGATTTATGCCACATTAGTGTTGGTAACACAACTTTAAGATTTCTCGCTTGACCTTCTTGACCTGGGTTTGATGGATCGAATGGTTCTACTGCGAACTTTTCTCCATAGTAATTGTTTATACTTTGATTTGTATAACTAACAATTGCAATTGCTTTTTGTTCTGATGGTTTTACATCAATTCTATCTCCCAAAGAATTAAAATAAAAAGTATCTGTAGTCGCTGTTACTCCTGAACTATCAACAAAATATTGACCTCCATCCGTTTGGTACCCTAAATATTCTTTACTACCTATGTAATTAATTGATCCGAAGTATGTGTAACCTTGATAACTAGTTTCAATCAGACCCGCAGGACTTTCGCTCCAAGGAATGTTCATATTCCAAATATTGACTTGAGGTGTTGTTGCACAAGGTAATGCAAAATAATTTTGAGGTGTTGTAACATCGTAAAATGGTGTCATACCTGACGGATAAATAAACGCTCTACCTTTACCAGTACAACCTGTAATTGTAGAATAATCAGGGACTGTTCTATCTAAAGTTACACTATAACTATTCCCACTTATGGCACTAAAACTTTGTATTTCATAAGTTAGAATCATATAATTATTGATTGAACCGCAAGGATATGTAAAATCGTAATACAAGGTAATAAAATCACCAACAGATGGTGTTCCCGAACTAGGTGAACACACGTTTTGATTTAGAGTAATTGAATATCCACCTGTCAGTGTTGACGAACTAAAGGTATAATTTGCAGATATTGTCATCGCAGAGTTTGTATTTGCTGAGTAACTATTTGAAGCTCCACTAACAAAAAAACCTAACATATCGGTGTAGTTAAAAATCAACACTTCTGCAGACAAATCAGTCGGAATACCGTAGGTGTTGCCTGAAGTCCCCTCTAAATAATACGGATATTTAATGTATTCTCTATTTGATTGAGGGAAACCAGTTGAATTTTGTGCATTGTAGTTAGCTTCAAAGACATAACCATCTTGAATGGTCGATCCTCCTGTATAACAAACCTCTGAGTCTCCGACCTGAAAATATACAATATTGAAATTACCTTGTGATAGATATTTTCTACCTGTATCGGTTATTTGTGTGTTTATTAATCCTGAAGTATTTTTAATGATGTATCCCATTTTTGTAAATTTAAATTATACAATCAATTCTGATTGTTACTAGACTATTGCTGTTTATTACTATATTACTGAACGTTACAAATCCATTACCAGGTGTCATAGAGATTGTTTGACTTACAATGACACCTGTATTATTAACAGATAAACTAAGTTCATAATCACCAGAACATTGGGTACATGGACTAGTTACAAAATAATTTATTGTAAACGTTTCTGGATTTACCCAAGGTATTAAATTACCACACGAAACGGCATTTGGTGGTGATACTATTGAAGTTTGACCTGCAGAAACTGAAGGTGACGTAAATGGATTAGGTACACTACCCGATTGATTGTTACAGTCAAATCTTAAAGATGACGAGCCACCCATCGTTGAAGTTTTAACACTCGTTATTTCTACACAAGTCGCAGCACCTACCACTTGAACTCTCCAATTACCTGTATATGTTATACTTGTTGTCTGTGATGCCGATCTGAAAGCTGTTTCATTAATACTTGGATTTCCTACAACCGGGAAACAAACCTGACTTGGTCCTGCTGGAGCGTAGGTTGATGACAAAATTATTGTATTTGTTAATTCCGTTGGACAACTAATTTGGGGTGATGCATTCGTAATTTGAGCTTTATTCAAGACTGTGACTACTATTGTGTCCGTACTGACTAAATTACGATTTAAAAATGGAACGATTCTAATTGGTAAAGATGTTCCGAACCTATCAGGTACTAATATTTTTTTACTAGTTGTTAATTCATTTGGACATGCTACATTTCCACGTGGTTGTGATGTTGTCTCGGTCCACAATGTTGATGGTGTGATTCCAGTTGTAAATACTATTAAATTATTTACAGATACCGTTACGGTAGTTCCGTTAGCGTTGGTAGTTCCAGGTTCTTTAGTGATATTTTCTATTTGTAAATTTAAATTGAACGTAGATAGACTAACACCACTTGATAATCCGTTTAGATTCAACTCGTATTGTGAAAACTCATCAATTATTGTTGGTTGATTATTGTTTGAACCTACAACAAATTGAGTTCTTATAAAAGAAAGTGTTGTCGGTTGTGGTTGTGAATATGTCGTTACGATAGAAATTGATTGAGAAAATATTTGAGGAGTAACACCGCTGTCTTTAACATACACTGTATAGAATCCACTTGGTAAATTTGTGAATGTATTATTAGGTGTATAATTTATATTATCCAATGAATATGTATAAATCGGAGTTCCCCCGTTTGCGGTAATCGTAACACTACCGTCAGATACTTGAGAACAAGTAGCACTTTGAGTTATAATTGTAGCATTCAGTGGAACAACATTACAAATACCTAGAGTCATTTGAACACTATTTAATGTATTTGTTCTTCCGAAACTATCGATATATGTTGTGTTACCATTCAATACCCAAGGTGTTAATGGAATAGTATTACCACCACTTGGATTGGTTATTTGGAATGACCAGTTAATATTATTAGAATTCAATATTTGTGAAATAGTCCAAACAGCATTAAATTTATTATAAGACAATAGTAGATATCCATTATTAGTTAAATAATTAGCGGATGTGGTAGCTGTCCAAGAATTCGCATTTGATATATTTGTATTGTAATAAAATTCATATTGTTCATTAACGATTACACCTGTGGAATTTGTTAAGACAAATAACCCACACAGAATTGGAATTGGTGTAGAAGAAGGTGTGGGAGTTGGTGTCGATGTACTTAATGGTATAGTTGATGAAGGTGTTGGTGTTGAAGTTATCGTGGGGGCTGAAGACACCACACAGAAAGTTTTAACCATATAATCACCAAAATAGTCGGACACTGTAACCTCATAAGTTCCTCCCGCTAAATTAGTTATAAAAGATTGAGTTGATCCATCTTCCCAAAGATACATATATGGTCCTGTTCCACCTGTTACATTTAATATTGCAGTACCCAATCCACCTATTGTTGTTGGATTTATTACGGTACAAGTCACCCCCATAGGTTGTACCGTTACTACACCACATTCATTAACCATAGACGGTCTAGTTGTTGTAGTCGTAGCGATAGGACTTGAAGATGGGGTATTCGTGTTGGTGGGGGTTTGCGTAGGTGTTGATGACGTTGTAGGTGTTGGTGTCTTAGTAGTTGTTGGTGTATTTGTTGATGTAATGGTTGGTGTTGGTGTATTACTTGGTGTGCTAGTAGGGGTTAACCCCTGAGTAACTGTTTGAGTAGGTGTTTGTGTATTCGTGGGAGTATTAGTCGGTGTCTTTGTAACGGTAGGTGTATTAGTCGGTGTCTTTGTGACGGTAGGCGTGTTGGTCGGTGTTGTAGTGTTAGTCGGGGAAGGTGTTGTTGTTGGTGATGGGGTGGGTGTTGGTGTTGTATTGATACATACCGCTAAACAAAATCCCCCTTGTGGGGATACTAGACCAGGTCCTCCAGATATTCTTACAGGAGTGTTTTGACTACATACTGATAAAGATGAAAAAGCGGTTACTGTAACTTGATAATTGTTATCAATTCCACTTACAGTACACCTTTTATATTCAAAAATTGTATCGGTATTTCCTATGGCTTGTATAGTATAACTATAACAATCAAATTTAACTAGTGGGAATGGACACCCTGTTGGTGTAGGTGTGGGTGTGGGTGTTGTAGGTGGAAAAATGTTATCACAAGTATCAATTGTATCTATAAAACCATTTGCAGCTCCAGCATATTCTACAAGATATTTATCGCCTGTAATAACTTGGTTTGTGACATCCCACGCATACATAGGTTGATATTCCAATGAACCCGATCCAATTCCTGTTCTAGGATCACTTGTTGATTGAGTATTGTATAATCTGTCTCCTGTAATTAGTTGATCGATAGGTTTAAGACCGTAAACAAAAACCCAAAATTGATTGTAAGAATAATCACAAGCATCATCACGATCGGCAAAACTCCAAACACTCGGTGATGTATATTGATTAGGTGATACATAGGTATACCAAGTTAGAGATGTACATGTTACAATTGAGTCAATTCTACCAGTACTACGAACCTGAAAATATCTTATATCATTACCAGATGAGTCTGATGCGAGTGGTAATACTGCAATATTAGATCCTTGAACAACATCAGATTGACCCCGACTCGGACTTGTGTATAAATAATCATTTACCGCTAATAAATTTAGTGGTTTAGATCCATAATATGATTTTTGATACAACCAACCTCCACAGGCTTCATTGAATAATGGTGCAGTACCATCAATGAGTATAGTATTCCCATAGTACTGATAAATTGGAAGTGTCGGAGTTGGTGTTGGTGTCGGAGTAAGTGTGGGACATAAAGTAACAAATGTGTTACAGGATTGTCCACCAGGTAATAATACCATACCATTAGCTACTTGACCTGTACCAACAATCCCCATACGTAACCAAACTTTCGGATTGGTCAACGATGGGTCCAACCAAACTTGTGACCCACTAGCTCCCCAAGCAGTCGGATTAATATCAATTTCTACCCAAATTTGTTCAGATGAATTACAACAATTACTAAATTTTTCAGTTCTCCACGTTGGTGTATAAACACCAGGACCTCCAGGTGTTTTGGGCCCACCCGCCGCTCGTACGGTACTACCGAACGAAGTGCATGATACACAATCAACAAAAGATGGAATTGAGGATTGAATATTATAAAATTCTGTAGTAGCTGAGACGACAACCCAACATATTGAATTGTATTGTATGGTTTCCCCGATTAGAGGCACTTCATTGTTTGGTAAGGTAATGTACACCATACTTGAACCCGTGCAACTTGAAACCACTAAACCAGTCATCGTAGTTGTTAAACATTCTTCACAACTAGTAAAACCACTTGAAGTTATATTTTGAGTGGCTATCAAATTTGAGTTTACAAGTGTATCTTGATAACAAACCCCATTAATAGAAATCACATTACCAGGTGTAAATACAATATCATTGTATTGAAATGATTGGGTGTCCGAAGAATTCAAACAATTAGTGAATATTTTGTTGACAATAGCCATTTTTTCAGATTTGACAGTTATAGGTTATACAATTTAGATTATCTACAATTTTAACACACACGGATGATTGATTATCAATAGGTGGTGGAACGTCAAAGGTATATGGTAATACACTAATGGTGTCAAAATAAAAACAATTGATTAGTTGACTATCACATAAATAAACGTCAAAAGGACTGGTCCCTGTCATTGCGTTAATTGTTATTTGAACTGGCATAACTTTACTATAGATTACTTATACAACTTGCACAATTTACATAATTGTTGTTTATTTGAGTTACGATTGCGTTGGGTGATGCGGTAACGGCACCTAAAAATGTCAAACAAGAATTAACACCATTTATATTAAGATCGTAAATACGTCCAATAATTAAATTTATATTGTCAAATAAAATTGTTGGTTGAACATAATATTCTACACTACTATCACATAACTCGAACCCATAACATTGCCCTGGACTTAAAAATATCGTGTTGATTAAATTGAAATTCTCACTTCCTATTACAACTAAATCACGATTGATCGTCGTGGTCGTTGTTGTACTTGTAGTAGTTGTTGAGGTGTAAGAACTGAAACTAACGTCACTATTGTATGAAAAACAATAATTAGTTGAACTAGGTGTCATCGTCATTGTTGGTGTTGGTGTGAGTGTTGCAGAAAGTGACGGTGTAATGGCTGTTGGTGCACAATCAAAATACCCTTCAAAATTAAAAGTCTCACATTCGGATGTCGTAGTGGTTGTAGTTAGACAAACTCCGCTCGAAAAATAAACGGGATTGAAATCAGGACACGAACCGTTACAAGGTGTTGGTCCTTTCAAAATACAATCACCACCTATAACAGTAGATAAACACCATGTGGTTGTTGTAGTGTTATAAAATATGTAAGCCCCAGTTGTGGCTGTATAATATAATCTCGAGTTGTAAGTTCCCGCTGAAAAATATTCACCATCGTATATCTCTAAAGGTGTAAAATAGCTATTTAAACAAAATTGAGATATTTGACAAGGTAATATAGCAGGTGGATTGGATGGTGTTTGAGTTGGTGTAGGTTGTGGTGTTGGTGTCGGTTCCGAACAAGTCCCAATCAATACATAAGAAAAGAATTGTGGTAGTATAAAACTACTTTCAGAACAAGAACAAAAAGTTACAGTATCTCCTTTTTCAAGAAATTCAGTTCTAAATTGGTTATAACAATCTGTATAAGAAAAATAACCCGAAACACCACCATTAAAAATATTATAGTTATTACAGATACATACTTGGGTTGGTGTAGGTGTTGGTGTTGGACACACACATACTTCACTGAGACAGGATTCGGTTTGTGTTAATATCGTTTGACTTCCTGAATATATGTTACCTTGAGATTCATATGGTATAACCTCTGCACAACCAACAAACTCTGGATTATTAACGTAAAAAACTTGACCTACAATAAGAGTACCTGGAATATTATTTAACCTAAAATTTGGTTGACCACAACACGGTCTAAAAGAATAGATATCAAATACAGGATCAAATGTTGGTGTTGGTGTCGGAGTTGGAGCTTGTGTTCTTGTAACACTAGGTGTTGGTGTATTGGTTGGTGATGTTGTCGGTGAAGGTGTGTTAGTGGGTGTATTGGTAGGTGTTTTGGTTGGTGTAAGTGTTGGAGTTGGTGTTGGCACTGGTGCCGCTTCACAATCACAATTCGAAATATATCCACCATCTGAATCCAAACTACCTTGAACTATATTACCTTGGACTGAAGCACAATACGCTAGTTCTGAAAAAGGGTCGTACTCAACCGATATTGTCTTGTTAATTGCATTGGGCCCTACAAAACAGTCTTGGTATTCAATTGTGACACCCTCATTTGACGCGGTACCACTGAATTTTCCACATATAGACGAGAATGGGTTGAAACTGCAAATTGCATTTTCTGTAATTGTAACATCGTCAGTAGATGTAACACTTCCTTGTTTAGCACACACATAATCGGTTGATAGAGTATCTAAGGTTACTTGTCTAGGGTAACCCATACAATCAATAAATTCGTAAAAAGTTGTCGAACCATTGTTGATTAATTCATATTCATAACACGTGTCACACGATGGCCCACAATTACAAAATTGATAACAATCTTCACAACTTGACAAATTATACTCTGGTGACGAAGATGATTGATAAGTGTATAAACTAAATGAAGAATTGTATATTATAACTTCTGCACAACCTGAATATTCAAGTGTTTGAATACAAACAAATTTACCTTCTGTAGGTAGAATTTCAGTTGTTGTAACATTGAATGTTAAATTATTCTCACAACAAGCACTTAAGGAATATGAAAAAGCCATTATCTATAAATAATTCAAGTTAGTTTTTTTGAAACATTTTTCATCCATTTAACATACAAATTAGTTGCGGAATCTTTATCGATAAAATCGAAAAAGTTTATGTTGTTTTTTAATAATGTTAATGGATTTTTATCAATAAAATCACCTTTATAAAAACTATTCTTTTTCATATCTTCAACAACTCCAGCTAAATGAAATATCTTTTTATCCTCACAATTTATAATTTTATCACTAGCCCAACAAAAATTTAGGTCATTCGATATTTTCACTTCTTTTTCCATAAACCACTGATTCCAAAGTATTGACCACATCTCTGCTGTCCAAATCTGTAGTTGACCATTTTCAATTGGGTATTCATTGTCAAATCTTTTTATTCTATCAAACAATAAGTTTGAATTTTTGTATATCTTATACCAAAGTTGCCAATCTTGGTCTTTTAATAAATATTGTGCACCCCCTGTATTGTCATTTTGGTCTCTAATTGTTCTAGGTTCAACACCTATGATGTCACACATTTCACGAATCAATTGACCATTGTAAATTTTATCTGAGTGTTTTTCGTAGTATCTATTATCACAAGATCTTAAATAATTGTAATTTAAGTAACCTCTACAATCTGAAACATAATTTATATGATCATCTATCAATTCATCAAAGTTGGGAAGTGAATTAAATGTGATATCCGAGTCGTGTACAAAAAGTAGTTTACCTCTTTTTTTATTTTGTTTCAACCATTTGTAAATCAGAAATGGTTTGATACTTGGGATATAGTGTTTTTTGTCTCGTTGATCTTGAAATGTAAAAATATTTTTTGTGTATTTTTTTAATTTTTGACCACCTTTGGATAATTTGGCAGCATCTTGAGTTCCAAATAATACATGAATATTTTCTTTTGGTATACCAAAATCCAAAAAATTATTCAAGTAAACTTCACATTGCCAATGAAAATATGGTATGTCAGGTTGAGCCGAAACAAATAATAATTTATTTTTCCAATTATACACAAAATAATATTAATCATATGTTGACAAATGGAAACTGAAAAGTCTAAGTGATAATATTTCAATTTGTGATTTCCTGGTACTGTTACCTAAATAACATTTGTGATATATTTATTAAACAAATGAAACTGATTAGATCTATAGAGAAATTAGTTGAAGATGCTGAAAAGGAATATAACTCCATTTTGGAATCTAGTTCAGACCTCAAAGAGATAGATAGGGCTGAAAAAAATTATTTAGATACTTTAAAAGTATTGAAAAAATTTAATGAACTAAATAACTATAAAAGAAAATAATTATCTTATTGCGGAGCAAGACACTGAGTCACAAAAAATTTGATACCCTTTGTCTTTCAAGTAAGTTTCCAATTCATTCTTTTCATTTTCAAGCAAATTATTGTGTTCATAAATAATGAAATTAGGAAGTTCGTACATTTTCATTATAATTTGAGCATCTAGCCCTTCCAAATCTAAATGTATCCAATCTAAAGATTGTAATCGACTTATCAAATCATGTATGGATGTTGAGGTTCTTGTTTCAGAATATATTTTTTCTGATTCCCATGATTGAATAACCCTTTCTACAACTGAGTTTGTGTATCCAAGTCCACCTTCAAAAAAGGTAACATCACCACCATATGGTGTAATAATATCATGTATGAAGGTTATATTTTGGTTTTTCTCAAAATTTTTTTTCAATTTATCGAAATGAGATTTTGTACCTTCCACTAAAACAATATTGCTTAAATCTTCATCCGCCAAGGGAACCCACTCACCAAACTCACCATCATGAGTTCCAATTGCTAACCCATTAGGTTTTCGACCATTACTAAGTATATTTTTACAATAAAAATAAAGTTGTCGATAAATAATTGATCCTTCCTCAACTACGTTCCATTTTTTGAAAAAGATCTGTATTCCTTTTGAATCCAAAATCTCAACATTAATCATTTCTTTTTGTGGGAACGAAGAATAGGTATAGTCATTATTGAGTGAATACCAAATTGTTTCATTAGAAATAAATTTATTAAAACATACTTTGAGCGGTAAGTCGAAAATTCCATATGTGTTTTCAACATTAACATTTATTCCATCATCTGTGTATTTTACTGAAATCATATTTGAAAATTATTGTGATATATTACTTTCCTTGATTCACTTTCTATAATCTCAAGTAAATAAATGTTCGGTTGTAATTCAAAATTATTTATAAAAAATAAGTTAATATTGAATATATCTTGATTTGAAAAATTAAATATTTCTTCATATTCTTTGGTATAGATAACTAGGTCGACAATTCTTTCAAATTTTTTATCTGCTATAAAGTTGTTTCTTTCTATAAAAAGGGTCCCATTTTTATAATTGATATCTATGTCATCATGACTTAATGTTTTTTTGCCATAGTTAATCTTAATGAGTTCAAAATTTTCTTCAGTCTTTAATTCGTGAAAAAAAAGTATTTCGTTTAAATTTTTGGGCAAAACGACATGTTGGGAAATAGGTGATGAACTATAACTATAATTATGTAAAACGTCCATAGATAAGTCATAGGTTTCCTCAATATCAATGAGTGGTAATGATTTATACAATTGATATTTGGTAAGTAAGGCATTTGCAGTGTCTTCATCATATATTGCCAACACCATAGGATCGTTATGGTTTTTAAACTGATAATATAATTCAATTTGTTCTAAGAAAAACCATTTCGAATTTTTATCAAAAACTACAATGTTAGTCTTTCGTCTAGGTAATGGGATATTTGGTTCAACACCCATAAGATCTAAAAGTGTATGTAATGAACTTGTTAAACTCCCATCTTCCGTAAATCCATAGAAATAAATTACATCATGAATATGTGAATTAATCAACGGGTAATTTTCTAATTGATTAAAATACTTAGAAATTTTGTCAGAATTAACCGTTAAAGATATATCAGTATCAATGTGGACAAATTTTTTATCAGGAAATCTTTCCAATACATCTAATGGTATCAGAGGTTTGGAATTCATAATTGTTGTATCTCGACCCTTCGTATCTAACTTTCCAGGTGGTATATCCATTCTAATAAAAATAAATTGATCGGAAATATATTGATACTTGAATTTTAAAGGTGAATCATAATTGATGGTATAAATAACACATTTTCTATTCGAGTAGTTATTAATACTTGCCAAAAGTTGTGGAACACATTTTTCATAAGTTTGTGAAAAATGAATTACCCACATAAAATCATCTAAGATTGTCTTTTTATACTTAACTGAAATCATATTTGAAAATTATTGTGGTATATTACTTTTCTCGATTCACTCTCTATAATTTCAAGTAAGTAAACGTTTGGTTCTAGTTCAAAGTTATTTATAAAAAATAAATAAATATTGGATATATCTTGATTTGGAAAATGGAATAATTGTTGATAATCCTTGTTATAAACAATTAAATCAACAATTTTTTCAAACTTTTTGTCAACCATAAAATTATTTCTTTCTATAAATAAAGTATTATTTCTATAGTAGATGTCAATATCATCATGAGTTAATGTTTTTTTATCATAGTTCATTTTTATGAGTTCAAAATCCTCTTTAGTCTTAAATCCGTGAAAAAAAAGTATTTCGTTTAAATTTTTGGGTAAAACTACGTGTTCTGAAATCGGTGTTAAACTATAACTATAGTTATGCAAAACGTCCAAAGATAAGTCATAAGTTTCTTCAATATCAACAAGTGGTAAAGATTTGTACAATTGATACTTTGTGAGTACAGTATTTGCTGAATCTTCATCCCAATATGCTAGAATTATAGGATCTTCATGATTTTTAAACTTATCATATATTTCCATTTGTTCTGAAAAAAACCATTTTGAATTTTTGTCAAAAACAATAATATTGCATTTTCTCCTTGGTAATGGGATATTTGGTTCAATACCCATAAGATCTAAAAGTGTATGTAATGAACTTGTGAACCCCCCATCTTCAACAAAACCACATAAATAAATTACATCATGAATATGTGAATTGATCAAAGGATAATTTTCTAATTGATCAAAATGTCTTGATATTTTATCCGAATTTACCGTTAAAGATATATCTGTATCAATGTGAATAAATTTTTTATTTGGAAACCTATCTAATACATTGGAAAGTATAAGTGGTTTAGAATTCATAATTACAGGATCTCGGCCATTTAAATCTAATTTTCCAGGTTGTAAATCCAATCTGATAAAAATAAATTGATCAGAAATATATTGATACTCAAACTTTAAAGGCGAATCGTAATTGATAGTATAAATTACACACTTTCTATTTGAGTAGTTGTGGACACTCTCTAAAAGTTGTGGTACATATTTTTCATAAGTTTGTGAAAAATGAACCACCCACATAAAATCATCTAAAATTATCTTTTTGTATTTTGTGTAAATTGTATTTCCTATTTTACCAAATAGTGTGTTTTTTTTTCTATAGAAATGATGAATGAAAATTTCGTTATTATCACAATAAAGTTGTCCTCCGTTCCAACTTGCCTCATAAATAATTTTACCACTATTAGATTCTACATTTGTTTGACTTATTATGTATTTACTATAACGTTGACTAACTATTTGGTCTAAGATAGTTTCTTCGAAACAAGTTACATCGGGTCGGTTCATACATTCAATGAATTCAGGGACTTTGTACAAAGTTCTGAACTCTTCTGTATTTCTATAGATCAAAAATGGTCCTGATAATCTATTATAAAATGTTTTCTCACCGACACTGATGAAATCATAATGATCTAATAAAGGTGTCAAAAATTTGTTAACATCACCAAATAATGTATCTATATCATAACAACCAACATAATCATAATCTTTGATATAGATATAAAATAAATCACTCAAAGCTGCCTTAACATCACAGAATTTTTTGTCTGAACTTACTTTAATTTCATGATTCAATTTTTTGGACAAATAGTCTGTGACATATCCTTTATCTATTTTATGATAAAAAAAATTATCTTGTTTGATATCCAAATCTTGATCTGTAAAAAAATAAAAATCAATTAAATCGATATTTTTTGTCGTTTCTAAATGGTAATTAAAATATTCAGGTAAAGGTCCAAACCACAATTGAATTAAAGCTACTTTCATATTATGTAATATTAAGTTTTTTATTCCAAAAGTTAACAAACCTGTCTACTGTTTTATCATCAATTTTTTCCAACTCTTTCAAGTACTCAGGTACAAAATCTATTGTCTTGTTAGCCCAAGTGATGTCATCCCAACCATATGCAACACCGAAAGCTTGTATCGGATTTCTAATTCTATATTCTGTTGGTGACATATTAGATTTATAATCCTCGGATTCTGTATAAGCATTGTTTGTAAATACATAAGGAGAACCTGCCCCTAATATAATTGTTTTG
>Ga0209500_10000543_pt1 | contig 32300 bp, 27 predicted proteins | sample S_140212_EF_Meta_FD_187323 | JGI IMG/M metagenome (GOLD analysis project Ga0209500, IMG submission 187323) | Freshwater microbial communities from Lake Simoncouche, Canada to study carbon cycling - S_140212_EF_MetaG (SPAdes) (version 2) | ecosystem: Environmental > Aquatic > Freshwater > Lake ...
TACATCCTTCATGTTTCACGCCTGTTTTGCTTCCACGCGTATGACCAAACGTGCACTTTTTCGTTGCCCCTATTTTTTTTTCAATTTCGCAATATATCGCCATGTGATCTTTTGTAATATTTTGCCCCAATGCCGCGCTAACCGCACGCTGTTTACTTAAAGTAGTATTAGTTTTGTCGGCAGTAACCGCGATCTTTTCGACCATGGTGCTCATGATATTGCGAACAGCGGCATTTACAGGCTTAATAAAAGATTTCATATTGTGGATATTTGTTTGCAATGTTATATGAATAAACTTTTATTATATTAATTTCAATTTTATTATGGTAATGATAACATTATCATAATAGTATCATAATAGTATCATAATGGTATCATAATGGTATCATAACGTTATGATAATGCTTCTTGTAATAATATTACCCTAAAATACTCCAGCTGTTTTTATTAAATGGGGAAAGAATTATTTCAGGAACACGTTTCTTCCAGTAGTCCAGTTTCTTTTGTAACTCCATATCTTTCATACTAACTGGGTAAACCGGTGTATTCTTCATGTTATCACGCTCGTCCGAAGTTATAAGCGGTTTAAAACCGTAGCAATTTACCCCAAAACGAGCATTAGGGTTATCTATTTTACCACCGTTTATACCCGGTCTTCCACAATCGTTTTCGTGTCCTTCAATACCTTGTAATTTGTCCCATGTTTTTTGTTGCGTCGGAAAAAGAACCATTTGTCCATCAGACCACCCATAATTACACCATTCAGCACCCTTGTTATAGGCTTCTTCTACTTGTTTATATGACGCTAGACCACCGCCATATGCTTGACATATCGCCTTCGAATCATCGTATGTGTAGTTATTGCTCGGGATATTATATACTTCTTTTTTTATTTTTAGCTGGGGTACTACGCTTTCATTTGGAGGTTGCTGAATTGTGAGATCTACTTTCGGTTTGTCTGTAAAAATATCTTTAATAGACGCGGTAAAATTAACGTTGAAAAAATATTGAAACCCATTAATAATGATAAGAATAACAAAAATACTCCATAGTATTACTTCTAATGTTCTTTTACTCGTGGTTTCACTACCCATGCCTGAACCAGAACCTGATCCGGGCGAATCTCCTACACCACTTCCATTACCTTTTCCTAAAGATGAAAATAAAAAGTAGTATAAAATAGTTATAACAACAAAAGCAAGTAAAATAACAATTCGAGTTGTTGCACTAGACGCATCTAAGTTTCTTTTCCCTTCCATCGCCAAGTCACTAATATATGTTACTGGATTTCCTTCTATTCCGGTTAATGAATTATAACTTATACTCATTTATTATAATTATTCTATATATATAATTCAAGTAATTTTTTTTTTTCGATAAAACAGACAATATGGCGTATTTCCACTAATTATATTATCGTTAACTAAAATTTCAGTTACTTGAGTATCATTAAAATTATACCATTTACCATTGGATGTTTTTATTGTAGCACTATAATGTCCGCCATCAATTTGTCCATGATGGTTGCATATTGCATATAAGTCGTATATATATGTTTCTTTTGCATATCCTTCTACATATTTCGAAAAGTCTACATTGTTAATTGGAATATCAATAAACTGTTGATTTTTTTTACTTCTTCCATTCATAGATGTTATAAATCGCTTAATATCAATTATCATTATATTCGGAAGACTCCAAAATAATAGTCTTTTATTAACATTTTGTTTTTTATTCTCCTTTTCATTAAACCACGCATTATCGCCTTCTAATATCTCACTTTCACATTGCTTATTAAAACAGTCAAATAATGTTACATTTTTATCCGTATTTCTTATATTTACTTCTTCTTTTGATGGTATCGGAAGATGTATTAACATATATGGTTCGGGACGCAAACTCAAGTAGTTTAAATCCTCACTGTTACTTGTTAACTGCTTATCTTTTTCGACTACAGACGTTAAAACAGATACATGTATTCCAAAAAATATATTTAAAAATTCAGAGTAGTCTTTCGTATACTGCGTTTTCATCATTTCATAACACGCCTTACCCATTTCATCTTTTTTTGTTTTTATATTTCCCTTAATATCCATAATAACTTCCCGCGTTAACGCACTATGAAACGAATCAAACAAAAATAAGAGAAATTCCGGCAAGTCGTTTTGCGACCATCCCGTAAATAAGTCACGGTTTGTAATTTTTGCAATACGCTGTATAGTGTTTATAAAACGTCCAGGAGAAATAATACAATTTTGACTCCACATCAACTTGCGAAGGTCATCCCATTCTACTAAAAGAACCGACTCGGGTTTATTATTTAAATGTTTCTTATACTCTCCGTCTTCTTTTGATAAAAAATCATTTAATTCATATGTATGTGATAGACACTGTATACATGCATTTATAAAACAGGTATTCCCTAAGTTTGCTAAACCTGTTATTCCTTTGTCGTTGTATTCAATAAATCTAGTTTGTCGTTTATGGTGTTCGTCTGTCATTTTAATATTTTGTTAAGAGCTAAAGTTATACCTTTAAGAAGATAGTGTATACGTTAATAGTGCGAGTAGTATTTAATATTTAAATGCATTTAATATTTAAACACATTTGATATATTAAATTATATAATAGACGAATGTCTTATAATAGAAATGGAAATGGAATAAATAATGCTAATTTTAATAACAATAACAATCTTAATAACAATAACAATAACAATAACAATAACAATCTTAATAACAGAGGTTATAGTAGTAGACATTCTGATTATGATAATGCTTTTAATATGGATTTTGAATATAGTTATCTTGATTTAATGAGTAATTTTGGAGTACTTGTTTCGAGAACACATGATATGTATTCAAATATAGAAAGGTGTATAACAAATATGATTGAAACACAAAATGAAAGAAGAAGATATATTACTAGAAGACGTGAACGTTTACGCAATAGTAGAGATACATTGCATCGACAACCGGCTGCGAATGATAATGCGAATGATAATGCGAATGATAATGCGAATGATAATGCGAATGATAATGCGAATGATAATGATTCTATTTCCGAATACTCGCGCGGTTTTAATTATATGGTTAATGACGACAGTGAACAAGAAATAGACGCGATAGAACGTAATACTACTTTGGGTAATGCATCAAGAAGTGGAGCGGCTGCAAGAAATGCAACAACAGCGACTAGAGGCATGCAAGAAACAACCGCAAGAAACGCAAGAAGCAATATTTTTGATATAGGTAGTTTAATTTATTCTATACCTCGAACTGTACTATTAAATCCTACTACCGAGAATACATTATTAAATAGGCGAAGAAATGGAGGGTTAACTATTTCCGAAATAGAAGAACATACCGAAATAATAACTTATGGTGCAATACCCTCTAACGAAATTATAAATACAGAGTGTCCAATTACACGAGAAACTTTTACACCAGAATCAGTAGTTTTATCTGTGAAACGCTGTAAGCATTGTTTTGTACCTTTTAGAATGATGCGGTGGCTAGAAACACATTCAACGTGTCCTTTATGTAGAGAAAATGTGGTACATGTACAAGCATCTCAAACAAATGACTCTACTAATACCGAAACAAATAGTAATAATTCGGGGAATTCTGAAAACAGAGAGAGTTCGAGCAATACTAATGATGCAGACAATATAAATACTGCTGAAAATATTACTATATCAAATATCTTTAATACTCTTCTTGAAAATAGAAGCAACGACTTTAATAACTTGTCGATAGATAATGTAAATGATAACTCTATAATGTTTTCTTTTGACTTACCATTAAATAGCGAAAATTTGCAAAATTCAAATTCAAATAGTAGTCAAAATATTATTCCTCGAATTGAAAGACTTATGAATAGTTCAATATCTAGAAATAATTTTAACAATACAACATATACACCAGAAGATACACACGATGTTTCCGGTAACGACGATGATACAAATTATCCTGAATATGACTAATATTAGTAATACCGTAAATAATTATATTATATGTAAAATTGAAATATAAAATGGTAAGTTAATAATAAATAAACTTAAAAGCCATCAGTCAAATAAATGCCTCTAGGGTCTTTCTTAATGTATCCAGATAATGATGATGCTGATGCTGATGCGGGAGACTATGATATTTACGATCCTAATATACTACCCAATTTTGGTTACTATCGTACTTTGAATTCGTGTATCGGTTTATTGCGGCATCAAGTAAATAGATTGCGTGCGATGTTATGGTCCTTGGTTAAAGTTATACATTCAATGTTTGGTTATTATTTGATGTGGATTACTTTACACTATTTGGCTGTTCATTTATATCCTACCTATTGCGCACCGCTTACTATAGTAGGGTTTATTCTCTCTCCGTTAATGGTGTCAGCGCCTCATTGTATCGCGATGCGATGGTTAGTCACCGAAGGTTCAAATGTTATTGTCACTATGTGGGTCGCAATTGGAGCATATGCGATTCAAAGAATGTTAAGGAGACCAAATGTATAGAAAATAATATAAAATAATATAAAATAATATAAAATAATATAAATAATATAAATAATATAACCATCACGGGTAATATTGCGTAATAGTAAGTAAAATACTTTATGTTGTAAAAATAATATACTTGAAATATATATTATTTTTTTCTTAACTTCTATATAAAATATGTGGTTTAATGAATCAGACATAGTAAAACATATTAACTCTTTTTCGCTAATAGAAGTAAAAGATTTAAACGGTTATGTTCTTCCTCACGCGGGAACAGAATATACGGGTCAAATTATTGCACATACGATGCGTTTCAAGCCTAGAAAGAAGTTCTCACGAGTATATATTCTTTTTTACCCAGCAAATCCCAACGATGATGAAGAAACAGCACATGAATATGAGGTACCCTACAAATCGTGTTTGACCGTTTTCCAAAAAATATGGAAAATAAATACGCAAACTATAACATTCATACCGTATAATATTGTAACAACAACACTACCAAGACTTTCGGCAGAAGAATACAAAAAATCTCTTGTAATTGTATCCGCCGACTTTTCCCATTTTTTAGACTTACAAAGAGCATATGAAGCTGAAAACTGTGCCGCAAATTCAATCCTTCATAATGTTTTGGGTGCGGACGCGTCTAGCCCTCCCATGAAGTGTACCGATATTATAGACCATCGCGATACGTTTAAACGTTTATATTCTTTTTTGCCGTCTAGCGTGCATCCTGTTCTTCAATGGGTTGGGCGAACACGTAGTCCTGGTAAAAAAGGTGTAGGATATTTATCATTTTTAATAAGAGAGGAACATATTGTTAGCCCGGATAAACTTCCAGATGGGATGTTTGTTACATGTTATGACGCAAATATGACAGCTCGAGAGTGTTTGGGTAAATGGTTTGATGGTGTACCGGGAGATGTAGGCGCTAGAGGCGCTACAGATGCGAGAGATTTGATGAAATTCGAAAATAAAAAATGGTCTAAAAAAGAAGAACAAGAACTTATTGCTGACGTCGTTTCGAAAGGAAAAAGTATGAGCCGCCTTACAGCAGGGCGCTACTTTGATGTTCCAATAAAATATTGCACCATTACTTATTTATATAGGGATAGAGAAATACCGCCTGAGAAATTTATTCGCGGATGGAACGGACTTCTTACGAAGGCATTCTATTTACCAGATGTATTTTTAGAAAATACATTTGATAATGGTAAATGGATAGGGCCATCGGATAATGAATGGCCACAAGATTATAACTTTAAACTTGATGATACGCTAGCAAGCTTAGATAAAAAAGCAGGCGTGCCTATAGGAACAAGTAGTCGTGGAGAAAAAAAATTATATACGAGCGCGATGCGATATATTAGAGTCTAAAACGGCACAAAACGGTGCTATTATACCTTCTTGAAGAAACTCATTATATTCTGATTACCTTTTGTCGAGTTATCTATCTCTATCAAGTAATCGTCAAACAGTATTTTTTTCACTTCTTTATTACGCACATCCGCTATCTTTTTCCTTATTTTTTCATCACTCGACTCGTCCTTCAGTTTATCAATCCACCCATCAATCGTTCGCTTCAGTCCCGGTACTTGTCTCTTATAACTCGGAATATTTTCCAACACCAGCGCAAATACCTGCTGTATCGGTTTCATAATTTGATTCGTTATATAGAAGGCATAATTCGGTTTAATTTTGTTTGCGATTATATAGTCTGGGTGTTCAATACGCTCTCCTTGTAGTGCTTTTTTATCCGGGTTTTGTATGTATACAAATGGTATACGGTCACCGATACTTGGTTTATTACCTGGGTCGCGCTTACCCATACGATCCGCCAATACTTTGTGTGCGATTTGTGCGGGGTTCTTGTATCCACTTCGCAGCGACTTTGAGATGATAAGTTTATCCATCGGAACCTTCTCATCTACTAAATTTTGTAAAGATGTTTTTAGAAACTTAATTGCCGTCTCCACATTTTGTTCTTTCATGAGAATATCGATTACGCCTCCATATATATCCTTCACAATTGGCGCATTATCGCGGCGCTTCAAAACAATACCCATGCTTTTGCGCTTCGGTTTTTCCGGCTTGTCTTCATAAAGCATCCCGATATATCTCTTTTTCGAAAGTAAGCAAAACGGCATTAGTGTCTTTTCATATACCCATGCATGCGGCGACTTTAAGAACTTCGTAGCAAGATTACCCACCTCTTTTGCAAACTCGATTGTAATCTCAAGCGCATCCTTTCCGCGTATCGGAATTCCATCAGATGTAGCAAGATTAAATGTAAAGAATACCGAGTCCGTATTGTGAACTATAATATTACCAATACCGGCAGCAAAGTGGTGATTTTCCGTCGTGAGATCATATACATATTCTCCATCAGGGTATGAAATTTCATGGATTTTTTTAACTTCTGTTGCTGGTTTTCTTTGAAGTAATTTTGTCATTGTAACTCTATATATATTTTCTTTGTCTGTTCTAGTATTTAAAGATGTCTTCCATCCTAAACTTTGAGCGAGCCAACAAATATTAGATGCACTAATTTGATTTTTTTGGTCTATTCTAATATATCCGTTAGCGTCTTTATCACCATCAGCATCATACATTCCATTCCAAAACGCCATTCTAATTTCTTCGGTATTAAATAATATTTCATGTGGTATTACTTTCGCTTTGTTATTATACATTAGTTTTCTATATTTTTCAACAAATCTAGCAATATCACCATATGTGTCTGTCGAAGGAACAATCTTATATACCCCCGAACTATCTATTGTATTTAAATATTTCCATTTAAAATTTGGATATGAAATAGAACATAATATAACGTATTTATTAATTATATCCATTGATGCGTTATTTAATGCCCATGATTTTTTTTTTCCAGAGGCGCAGTTATACATACCACAGCTACCATCACCGAAGAAGAAACCCATAACTTGTGCTTCTTGAACTGTAATATTAGACTTACAGTAACTAGTATTAACTGGTAAATTATTATGTAACAATGAAGTTCCACATTTAACATCTTTTGGAGATATTTCCTTACCATTTATGTCTACAAGCGAATGGTCATCTGTTACATCTACTAACCCTGTATGAGTTAATACTCGAATCATTTTTTTATGAGGCGCTAGTCTATGACGAATAATTCTATTAAGTTTCGTCCATCCTTTATCTGACCAGGTTTCGATATTCATTGATGGAATCATCTCGCAATATTCTTTTCCTTCTTTACCTTCCTCTTTGCTATACACCCATCCCGCAGTGTCCCCATATAACTCAACTAACTCGTCTATCTGTATAATATTCAATTGTCCACCATTCTCTCTAATATATATCGGCGTATAATTCGCAACACTGTCACCATATATGTACTCAGCTTTTGTATTTACAAATCCAAATTTCTTCGACTCCACTTTTGCATCCCCGTATACTTCCTCTACTATCCTTTTACCATATGTTAGCAATTTGCGTCCTGTCGCCGTCGTTGACGCCGCAATATCCACATCATAAAATGTACTCGTCTTCGCTCCACATTGTCCGTAGAGTGAATTCGCCGTTACTTTATAACCAAGCTGCCGTTTATCTAAAATATTCGCCATAAAGGGGTCATCGGTCGCTTCCGCTAGTTTGCGCGTAGCTTTACGAGCGGCAAGCAATTCTTCAAGCACTGTCGGCATGATTGCTTTCACACCATCCCTTGGTTGAGCGAATCGGCAAATTTTAGTACCATTCAGTGTTTTAATAGCACGTCCGCGTTGATTTTTAACCCATTTATACGTATCATATGTTACGTCCACATATTCATATCCGTCCATATTGTCATATATATAGTTACCCGATGGGTCTTTTATTCCTGTTTCACGATCCAGTTGCCCCGCCAAGTCAAATTCCTTCGTCCACACTTTGCTATCATGTGACAAATTCTCGCTAATCATCGACGACGGATATAGCGACGAGTAGTCAAGGCACGCAACGGGGTTGTCCAAGTACAAGTTACATTTCGGTGGAAGACAAATTGCACCTTCGTAGCTCTCGTTACCGAACGATCTTTCAATCACAGGCATCAGTGTGCGTTTCTCGCGACATTTTTTCGCAATAAAACTCGTCAGCTTAATGCTTTGTCCGCGCAACACGAGGAAACTAATCGGTACACTACAAATCTTCGCCATCTCAATGTATCCCGTCATTACATCGATTTTGTTCATAAGATGATGAACCAAGTTACAATCCTGAATACAGTATTTCGCAATAATTGCGCGCTCCGCCGGTCCCTCGTTCGTCATTCTGAAAATATCCTGCGGCGTTACATCATCCTTCGCTAACCCCCAGCGCACAGATTTCGTCATGTCGGGGCTTTCGTGACCTTCGACCACGAATGACTTATCGACAAGATTCACGTTCGTCACCTTGAATTTTGCTCCATCCTTGTACGTATCCGTCGAGTGACTGGATTCTTCAAAGTGTATATAGTTACCATTTTCAAGACCCATAAGATTCGAACTAAATATCCGCGTATTACCGCTAGGCAGATGTTCTAGCTTTTTCACACCGTCGCCAATAAAGTATCCAGCACAATAGTCCAACTTATATGACGTAAGGTTAAAATCGCGGCGGAAATAGTTATACAAATCAATCTGAAGCCGCCCTTTCATGTCAATATACCGCAAATCATGTTGACCGCTTGCAATAACAATACTACTTTCTTTAATGCATATCTTACCAGTATTGTAGTCACGCGCGCCGCAAAACTCGCCCTTATTTCGCGACAACTTCAGGAATTCATTCTCGCACGAATTTTCTAGCGAGCGGCGAAACATGAACTCAAAATCGAAACCGCAAATATTGTAGCCAATGATTATATCCGGATTTTCACGCTGGATTATATCCGTCCATGCTAGCAGTAATTCTCGCTCTGTTTTACATGTCTGTATCTCCGAATTCGCGACCTCGTCTTTCAATGTGTTGCATGTATCGAGAACGACACAGTGATTGAGATAAGGGCGTTTCTCGCCATATGTTAAGAACGTCGAGCCAATAAATGTGACTTTGTCTCCTTCTACTTGAGGAAATATTTCTTGCAGCGACACATTCAACTTATTTATTTTTGTTTCGCGGTCCATTTTGTCTAGCGGCGATGTAATAAGATGAATAACTGTTTCCTTTTGTACTGGTGGCTGTTTTGCTGTGTTTGTAGCTTTTTTCGGTTTTGCAGAAGATGCTGATGAAGGCGACTTTACTCCCGCATACGCCATCATCAAACGATTTGCTTCTTTATCTTTTTCGGTTTCGTCGTCTTCTCCATCTTCTCCGTCGTCACCGTCTTCTTCGCGTTCTTCTATATCTACATATTCTTCTTCTCCCTCATTGCCGTCTTCTTCGTCGTCGGCTTCAACATCTTCGCCGTTATCATCTTCATCATGTGCTTTGTTACTTTCGGCGACTTTTTCAAACATTTTCTCAATCGTATTGCTTTCTTTCAAGGCTTCATTCATTTTAATATCGGGTATATGCAATGACACCCATACTTCAAATAGCGACGCAAGTCGTTGTTCTGATACTTTAATCTTTGTATAAATACGGTCAATATCTGGGTGCGCCGGTGCACCATATCCAAAAGCGGTATATAGAAGCTGCTTCAAAAGTGAAGGAGTAATGTATTCCATCGCTTCGGTGGAGGTCGTCGCCCCAGATTTGCGACAAATTGCATCACAAACATCTACAATATTTGTAGCGAGTTTCTTATACGTCTTGATTGGAATTGGGAAATCTCCATGACTACTACTCGCCTCAATATCAAAACTACATATCTTATAAGGTACAATTGTTTCCTTGCTATTTAGAGGAACAATATCTAGTGAAGCGATTTCGTATTCATATGTACACGTCGTCGTTTTTAGCGCACCGCGCGTTTGTTTCGCTTTCTTCGCCTCAAATCCAACCCACCCAGATGGACTTATATCGTGCACGTGAAAGAATCGCAAAATTGGCGGAATATTTGCTTCATATATTTCCGTTCTCGTATTGAAATAAGGATACCCCTCGCGCCGCAGTAGCTGTTTTCCATCTTTACCAAATTTAAACCACATGTTTTTCACCTTATTCATCGTCGCCACATTTTTGAATTTTATTAGAATAAACTTGTGTTCTTTCCCTCCGTCAAACCCGTACAACTTTTTCCTCTTGATGAGTTTCGACTCTGTGTCCAGAATAGAGTTCTCATAGAATTTACCGACTTTCTCTTTTAAATGCGAAATAAAAGCCCCCTTTTGGGGTATCGTCCATTCATCGCCGACTTTGATATAGAAGAATGGTTGATAGTCGCGAACGAATATTGCGCATGTTTCGCCTTTTTCATTAAGACCGAACATCTGAATTGTTGTTAACTTTTCATCTTTTTTATATTTCTTTTCACCACGGTCTTCGTCTTCTTTGTTAGGTAGACCACTGTCATCTTGGTCATCGAGGTCTTCTTCTTTTTCGCGTTTTTCATCAAATATATTGAAGTCTAATAAACGGAATGACACGTCGTATTTTGGGGCTTGGGCTTGTACGCTTGTTGATGACATTTAGTTTCGTTTGTCGGGCGGTGTAGGATTAGTCGGTTACTATTGTTGTTACCTAAATGGTTGTTCTGTTTGTATATACCAAATTATGTTTATTATGTTTATCAATTTTTATAATAACCGTAATTCGACGGAAATTATAAAATAAATATAAGTCTGCGACTGAGTGATACTAAGACGAAATACGTTATTCGTCTACAATCTAACACCGACACCCACGCCCGCGGCATCTTTTAGTGCAGCAGAATCTTTTGCCCGTACAGCAAGGGCAGGTAGAACGCTTGCATCCTCCGGGACATTTGCATGCGCGTTTGCGCCCACAAGAGCCTGCTTTACGCGTTCCACTACGACGATGACGCCGTGTATGTTTGCGTCTTCTAGTTCTACCACCGCCCATTTGTTTTCCAGGAGCAAGAGCAAGAGCAGGACCAGTATATGTTCCGCCCGATTGTCCACCAATACTACATCCGCAAGCCATTTTCTTTGTTTGATTATATAGTATAGCTATATTAAATTTATTAAGCAAAATATATTGCTAAATATTAAGCAAAATATTTGTACGAATTTTAACGGGTTATCGGCGATGGCGATGTCTACGCGTTTGTTTTCGGCGAGTATGACGAACGCGTTTAGATTTCTTTGAATTTCTTCGACCACGTTTACGAGAACTACGTCTTGATTTATTACCCCCCCCCACTCGAGTGAAATCTACTATCTACTAGATTACCATTCCTATCATACATTGTCGTGACGCCAGCATTATAATACAGAGTTCTGCCGGTGTTCAGGTCTTTTCCTCTCGGAAGACCTGAAAAAACTGATTCTACTTCTTGATTACCAGGAATATGTCTTCTATCTAAATCGTGCGGCATACTATTACTATATATATATATATAAATATAAAATATCCTAAATTTAAATATTTATATTTATATTAGTTCATCGCCTTTTTATACCATGAGTTTTACGTAACTTGCGTTTTTGTTTCTTACGCGTCCCGCCACCACTATGTTCCTTTCCTTCTTTTCCTTTTCCTTTTCCTTTTCCTTTTCCTTTTCCTTTTCCTTTTCCTTTTGGAGATACTGATCTTGCTTTTATTTTTTCAAATCTTGGTGTCAACGGTTTTCTTCCTTTTGGTGACTTTGAAGATGACGAACTTGATGAACTCGACGAACTCGATGATTTTTTTCTTCTTGCTTGTGCACCGACTCCTCTTGCTAAAGGAGACAAGCGTAAACGCGGAGAAAGTGACTTAGGCGAAACTTTTGCTTGTTTTTTTTGCTCTTCCTCTTCAAATTCAAGTATTTCATTCGGTGATAGTGATATGGAAGAAACGGATGAAATAGATGAACTAGACGAACTAGGGTTTTTTGCCTTTCCTGCTAAAGCTCTTCGTTCTTGCTTTTTTTTAAGTATTTTTTCGTCTTTCTTTCGTTTTACCAATTTAGAAATGTCGATATCTGCTGGTTCTGCAGGATTTACTTTAACTTCTGGTTCATGTACGTGCGCTGGATGCATACTTTCAGCGCCTCTTGCCCCAGGAGGAACTACTAGCGTATCGCGTTTTGGAGAAACCGAGCGACTAATAACAACTTCTTTTTTTTCTACTGTAGACATATATACAATAATAAAATAATAATAAAATAAAATAATAATAATAATAATAATAATAATAATAATAAAATATTTTGTTACTATATAAAATGCTTACACTTAAAGATTTTTCTATGGCCTTGCGCGTAATTGGTATTCTTTACCTATTTTACCTCCAATACGTAAATAGTGTAAATATACCTATTTCTATTGTTATACTAATCAGTCTCGGTTCCCTAGGTTCGGCTTTGGCTTGTAAGTCCAAAAATACCGACAGTTACTTACATTCTAGCTATTATAACTACTTAATCGCGTTAGGTGGTGTTTTACTGATTTTGAAAGAGTATATGTAAAAGTGCATTTTAGCTTACTACGAAGATACCTAGACTAAAAATATTATTAATTTTATTATACCTAAAATATATAATGAAATTAAAAGACTTTGGAATAATAGTTCGAACTATTGGTATTATTTATCTTTTTATACTATTGATTCATAACCGCGTAACCATCCCTCTATCAATCATTGTACTAGTTACTGTAGGTTATCTATGTTCGGCCATATCTTGTACTGCTAAACTTTTTTCTCCTTCAATGAAACATCATAAAATCGTTAACTATTTTATTGCCTTGTTAGGAATAATCATTATTGTTAAACATTATTATTAAACCTTATTATGAATCCGTATTTTTATAACATGTTAACAAACGCGCCGATGGGTCCTTCTCTTCACAAAATGGATGTCTCCAAAAATATGGAATTACGTTTTCACACCCTTGGTACATACTATCAAACGTTTTTCTATAATAGTAACTTTCTTTATCATAGGGTGCATTATATACTTCTGTGTATTCGATAAATTCTTTATATTTATTATACTCTTCATCTGTAACTTGTTTATCTACATGTTCCTTAATAATTTGGAACCAGCTTTTTTCATGTCCACTCACTCCGTCGCTAAACGCCTCCTTTCTACGCCACAGGATATCGTCGGGCAAAAGACCACTAAACGCCTTCCTAAATATATACTTCTCAATACGCGCGTCGCTAAACATCTTATACTGCGGCGGAATACTCATCACGTATTGCAAAAACTTCTTATCTGCAAATGGTACACGCGCTTCCAAACCAGCCCCGCTGATGCTCTTATCGGACCGCAATAAATCAAAGTAACAAACATCGCGAACCATGCGCTCATTTTCGCGTTTAAAATCTTCTTCAGCAGGCGCTTTCATAAATCCGCGATAGGATCCAAAAATCTCATCCGACATATCTCCACAGTAAATAACACAGTCGTCGCTATTCGCGCCGATATACTTACTTACCAAGTAGTTTGGAACAGACGCTCTCACCGACGTCGTATCATAGCTCTCGATTTGTTTAATCGTATCGCGAATCGCCTCCAAAAACTCCTCCTCCGTAAGACAAACTTCGTGATGATTTGTCCCCAAATAATCCGCCACTTTTCGCGCCCATACCAGGTCCGTCGACCCCTTCAACCCAATACTATACGTATTCAAATCTTTTGCAGGCATATGACGACACATGATTGCTACAACGGATGAACTATCCAGCCCTCCCGAAAGAAGCGCACCCACTTTGCGATCGCTCATAAGACGCTTTACAACCGCTTCTTCGAACAAGGTTGCGATATTCGCACAAATTTTTTCTTCGGTATCCTCCACCGTAGGGTAGTTGTAAATTCTGTCCACATCTCCTGTTGCACCTGTCGCGCTGTTTTGTGAAATATACACATTTTCATAGTAACCATAATAATTAAAAAAAGGAGTATTCGCCTTGTCAAACCCGTTGACGTCTTTAGAATATGTAGCATAACAACCTGGTGGAAACTGTTTAGCATTTGGTCTAAAACATTCATTTATTGCTTTTAGTTCACTCGAAATAACCATGGCGTTACTGTACGTATAGTCATATCCTGAAATAAAAAGCGAACGTACGCCGACAGGATCTCGCGCAACATATGTAGTTTCCGTTTCGTAGTCATGCAAAACAAGCGCGAATACTCCATCTAGTCGACGAAGCATGTCGCGAATACCAATTTTTTTATACAGATGAATAATAATCTCACAATCGGATTGACTTTTGTATTCTTCTTCGAGACCAAATTCCTTTATAAGTTCGCGAAAATTATAGATTTCGCCATTACAAATAAGACGACAGTTTTTAAGGAAAAAGGGCTGGTTGCTTTCGGGTGTTTGTCCGTTTATAGCAAGACGATGGAAGCCCCAAAAACACGCGTAGTTTTTTGAAAATTGTGTATCATTTAGAAAAATACTATTGTCTGGTCCGCGATGCGACAGTTTATAGAAATCATTTTGATATGACTTTAGATTTTCTAGTAGAGATTTTTTATATACTTTCAGGGTATCTGGATTTAAAAAATTTTGAACAAAAAATATACCACACATCCCGCGTCAAATAGTAGATATTGAGTAGATATCGAGTAGATATACGTATATATATTATTATTTATTGTCTTTAACCCATTTTTAAAATATTATAACAAAATATAATATAGTAATATAGTAATATTAGTAAATATATAGTATATTCGCATGGATTCTGTTTCCCAAGTATATGATAAACCCAAAATGTATGGTGTTCCAAATAAGTTATATTTATGTCAGTATGAAAGACAAAATGAAATAAATGATAGAATATCATCAAGAAATATTCCATCTACGCCGTTGCAGCCTTTTTACTACCAGGTACCCGTCTCCACAAAATACGGTTATATGCCTATCTTAGACCAAAGTAAGCCGACCGCTGTACCTCTCAATAACTATCCCGTATATAGCCCTCATACCACCTTTAACCCCGGAAATAATATGGCTCCTTGGTCGGGCTTTGTTAACAACATAAATGTTGAGTCTACGCTTCGTAGACAGTTTTTTGCACTACAGGATTGCGAACAGTCCGAGTATGTTCCTTCTTCTAGTAGCGACCTTTATAATGTGTATGTTCCCCCTAATCCCATAAAACAACCTTATCCTGGTTTATTTAAAAAGGAAATTTTTGACCATTGTAATCCGAATCCTAATAATTTAGGGAATAGTTTTTTTAACAATAATACTAGAAATGAGAACAAAGATATTGTACCCGAAGAAGAGAAACTTTTCTATTCTCATTAATAAGTATATTTATTTTTGATACATATTATTTATAACACCATTCGTGTTTAAAATAATATTATTTTATATGCATTCATCTTAAATGGAAAATAATGATAAATCGGGTATAGGTGTAGATGTAGGTATAGGTGTTACCCATAGTGTTAATACTGGTATGAATAAAATAGACAATATTAACTATATTACTCTTGAAATTATGGCGAATGCTGATACATATAATAAATATTTAAAAAAAAATAATTTGGAACACGATACTGTACTTAAAAGTGAAAAAAGATTTTATAGAAAACGTATTATAGCTATGGTGAAAGATATTTTAAATAATAATATTAATAATAATAACGATGCTCCAATAAATGATATTATAATAAGTTCATTTAACGCATTTTCGCGTTTATGTATATCGCACTTTAAATTTAAGGATACCATGGATAATATACAAGGCGACTATAAGGATATGGTTTTAGTAGAAACAACAACGAATGGTGAATCGGGCGTAGATGACTGGTCAATGAATGATGCAAATAAGTTGTTTATGAAACAAGTAGATAAAAAAGTGATAACTATGGATAATTTTGTTACCAAAACTTCGCCCCCACAAGACGAAATGCTATTACCAAAAACAAAAGAGTTTAATTTGAAGGATCCGAAATATAAAAAGAAAGATATTAAAAAGGGTTTTACGAAGGGTGTCGTGCATAATGGTGTAAAATTAACGAATACAAATGATGTTATAGAAGTTAAAGTAACTAAATGTGAGAATAGCGTAATTTAATTTTATTTAATAATTAATAATTATTATTTTACAATATATTTTTATAATTATACTCAAATAATATATACGTAATTACACAAGTACGTGATTATATAAAATACAAAATGAAAACAAAAAAAATAGAGAATATTCTAAAATTTGTAGATAAAAATATGAAATTTAAATCAGAATTTAGAGGAAGAAGACGTGTAACATCGAAAAGAACATATGTTTCAAAAACATTAAAAAATAAAAACAGACAAGTTGGAAATAAAATAAAAATAAATAAGGGAGATAAGGGAGATAGGGGATATAAGGGAAATAGAGGATATAAGGGAAATAGAGGAAATCTAAATAAAAAAATAGAAAATATAGCTCTTGGAACAGAAAAACACCCCGATGGATTTATAAAATTAAAATGTAGCCCAAAACTACAAGAAAATGATTTTACGTGTTATAGCAATGAGTCATTGATAAAGCTTAAAGAGTTATGGAATGCTCGTCACCCTGATGTTATGATAACTACGAATGACCCGCGTGAGATTTGGGACTCTTTAAAACAGCATTTAAAAAATGTATGCAATAAAGAATCATGTTGGTTAAAACAAAATTTTGCTTCATCCGGTGTAGACAAAGAAATGTTAAACTACACATTTGCGCCGAAAAGCCCCGATGACTGGAAGAAAAACCCCAACGAATGGTTAAATAGTATTGACATTGAAAATGTTATGAAGCAATATGAGAAGGAGTATCCATATTTTGATTTTATAGGGGCTGCGCCTATAGACTTTGACTCTCCCAAAATGTACGGCGAATGTGTATGGGAAGAATTGTGTCACTTTGATTTAAATATTTCGATAAGAAATGGTAGAAATAAAATCGGACTTGTTTTTAATACTGATCCTCATTATTTGTCTGGTTCACATTGGATATCTATGTTTGTAAATATAAAACAGAAATATATATTCTTTTTTGATAGCACAGGTAACCCTCCACCAAAAGAAGTGAAAAAATTAATTAAAAAAATTATAGAACAAGGTAAAGTTGCTGGAATAGACTTTCGCTACATAGAAAATAAAAAACACCATCAGAAAAAACCTACTGAGTGTGGAGTATATTCTCTTTTTATGATTATTAACTTGCTTAAAGAAACTAAAAAACCGGAAGACTTTCTTACCGATAATTTTCCCGATGAAGAAATGCAGAAATTTCGTAACCATTATTTTAATGTAGAGTTGTAGACTTGTAGAGTCGTATTACTTTAATACTTTACGGTAACTCTACTATGTTCGTACAATTTTCGATTACTCGTTTTTTAGATGACCAATTATAAAAATGATACATACTTAAGTCTGTTATACTTTTTACCGCGCTTAATGCGTTCGGCGAATTGTAATGTTCACCCCCTACTTGATGTATCCCAATTGTATTTATAAATGATACTTTATAAATATTTTTACTTCTTTCTTTATATTGATGTGGTTCAGATATAGCTAAGAACTTCTTAGGCAAATATGGTGTGTTTGGAAGATTATTGTCAAGAGTATTTGCCCAATAATTACAAAACCCAAATATATCAGTATCTGGGTTATTTGTAATAAACTGTCTAATGGTATTGTCAGTATGCACTTCGTTATTAGGTACCGTAGAGTCAATGAGTTTATTTTTAGGAATATGCAAATACTCATCCAAGTCGCAAAAAATCATATAGTCATATATATCTTTGCCGTATTTGTATAGAGCGTGATGCATCTGTCCCATTTGTGCATGATGCGGGTATTTTACACCACGCGGATTCCAATAATTAAAATTCCACTCAACCAACGTAACATCGGGCTTATCAAATATTTTGTTTATTCCGGGCGTAATAGTCCCGTTATAATACATATAAAAATGGTCAACCCCTTGTTCTTTATAGTAATTGTAAAATAGTGGAAACAAATAGTAGTCGTATTTAAATAATGTTGTTAACGCTAAAAAGTTATTACTATTTTTATTTAATCTTTGTTCAGGAAGTGTGTAGATGTGTTGAATATTATATGAATTTATCATATTATTAATAAGTTTAATATTGACTTTTATTACTGTATTTGGTGGAGTTATATACTCGTAAATATATACTAAAATAGGCTCATTTGAATCTTTTACATAACTTTCTGTTAGATTTAATATTTTATTATTCACTGTTAATGTTATGTGCTGTTGAGATGCAGGTACATTGTATATCGGCATTATCAAATATATTTTATTATTTTTATAAAAAATATCGAAAAAGAGTAACTTAAAATTAGCGACCAGCCATGACTGGGGCTTATATGTGGTATGTAACATTATATTGCTATTTAACACTATAATATTATGTAAAGATATTTTAAACATATTTTTAAACATATTTTTATATTATTACTTATATTTATTTATTTCAATGTTTTATATGACTTGAAGTTTTTAATGTTCTTTATTACTAAGTTATAACTCCATGACATACCCATTAAATATATTATAAAAACCATTATAGGAATACTTACATGAGTATCTAATATTTCATTTTTAATTTTAAAAAAAAATAGTAATATTTTAATAATTCTATGATACGAATACCATATAAGTTGAATAAAATCGGTAGTATATATTAATTTATAGTTTTTATGTTCTTTATGTATATGGTAAGAAATATATAACATTAAATTCGACATTTCTAAAGTATAGAACGCGTGTAATATTGATACAGAATATACACTATATAATGAATAACATAGTATATTTACTGTTATTACATGATGAAGAATATATCCGACATTTTGTGTAGCTTTACTTTTATCTTTTATAATCGTCGTACACAAGTAAATTAAATCATATGTATAAAACCCTATACTTACATGCGTGATATAAACCATGTCGCTGTTATAATTATGACACAATATAAAAATTAACGCATGAATAAAATGTATGATATTTTTACTTATTTCTTCTTTCTTGTATTTTACTAACTCTAATAATAAAAGATGACATGACATTATTATTGGAATGATGTACCCTATGTTTAACATTGTCATGAGGGCACGTAAGGTATATTATCGGTTACGTATACGGTATGTGGTATGTGGTATGTTGTATCTGGTATATATGTATGAGATTATATATTTATGTTAGTTTAACAAACAATAAAACGCACATGCATTAGATATTATTGTGTAAAAAATATATTAAATAATTTATATATAGTATAGTTATAAATATAATAATTATATTAACTTTTAAATGTCATTTATAGATTTTACAAAAAACGAAAATAAAAGCATTATATGGGGTCTTTTACAAGAAGGGGGTATTTTTAATGACATTCCGAATAATTATTTTGAAAATATAAAACGAATTTTTGAGATGTCTATTTTATCTATGAAACCCGAGTTTGATATTTTTTTCGATAAAAACGATGAAGGAGATGATGACTATGATAAAAAGGCATCAGAAATGATAGTTAATAGTAACAAGGCGGTAATTAAAACAATGATGAATGAGTTGGCGAAATTTAAAAAAGTCCCGCAGCAACCGCATAAAGTATTACAGACGCCCACTGCTACATTACCAATTCCTCCTAGATTTGGTATAACACCTGAGTCATCTAAAAATATCGACTCGAGGGGAAATGGTAAGAAACCAAAACTAGAAGAGATATATAGAGCCGATGATTTACAGAATCATCGCATGACAGAGTTAGAAAGTCGATTAAAAGAGAAACAAGAAGAAATGGATAGTATGTTGCATAATAAAAAACCAACAAGCATTGATTTTTCTGATACAAAACTAAATGATAATAAACTCGCTAGCGATGAAATGGATAAACTAATAGCACAAGCGTTATCGTCGCGACAACGAGAGTTAGAGCAACTATCTACGAATATAAATAAAGATGATTCAAAACATGCAGAAGAATGGATATCTGGTTCAAGTGACCCCGTAACTAGCGCTCTTAATGCTTCTATCGCGGTAAAACGCTCTCATGAAATAAAACGCCCTACTGATCAAAATTCCATTATAAATAAAAAAAACGTATCTTTTAACGAAGGAAATAACGAGGAAATATTGTACGATAAAGAAGGATTAACCGGTGTGGAAACGTTTGCTCGGGGCAACACGCTACGCGATACAATACACGATAATCAGCAGTTATCATTCCTTTCCAAGTTAAAAAGAACAAACACGATGAATCGCGGTATATCGAATGTTGATACTATACCATTGGATGATTTTATGACGGAATACGAAGAAGACGGCGCGTCCGGTGATGATACTATCCAACTTTTTGTAGATGAAAAACCTAGAGACGTAAGAGACTCGAGAGAATATGATAAATTAGATGAAAAGATAAATAAAATGCAAACATACCTAGAAACAGTGAAACAGACCCAAGATAAAATTTTAGAGTTACTTGAAAGGGTGGAACGACATAAATAACAGAATTCTTATATGATGTTTGTATATTTATAATATTTAACAGTTTTGAATAAATATTATAAAAACGATTTTCGATTAATCTCACGCATCTGTAACGCCTCATAGTTTATATGTTTATATGTTTATGCATCTTTAGATTTGCTAGAAGCAGCAACACCTCCTTCACTCTTTTTAGGCTTCGCGCCACTCGCCGACGGCCCTGCAGTCGATGCGCTCATTTTAACAAATGACTTACTACCATCTTTCTCTACTATTTTACCGACCATTAAAGGTTCACCTCCCATATCTTTCACAGCAAGATAACTATTATAGTCATATACAGTGTTTGTTTTCTTATCAAAAGCATAATCCGATTTAACACCACTTACGGTTAATGTAATCTTTACTAATTTCAGCTCTACTTCTTTCGTATTTTGGGCCATAGATGCATCAGATTCTTCGGTATCTATGGATGGCGCATAAGCAAACTTGTTTGAGTTTACTACACCAAACGTGAAACATTTTAGTTTTTCCTTTGATGCGACATTTCGGTGAATTGAGCAGTCAATAGATGCTTCCTTAACAGCCACGAGTAACTGACGATTGATTTCCTCTTTTATAGTAGATATTTCGAATAGCGACTGATCAGTTGTGAGCGGTTTTTTTGCGTCGCGTTTACTGACATCGTTTAACCTGAGTTCAAGCGACGAGTCGTCTATCATTTGTTGCGGCGTAAAACTCATCACGTACAACATCACGTGTACTGTTCGTAATTTTTCATCTTTCAAGTCATTGTGGCTGCAAATACGCCTAGCCCTCCCAATTACCTGTTCTATTCTCACGGGATGCCAGTATGGCTCCATAATATGTACATAGCGAACATTGCGTAAACTAATACCTTCAGCGCCGGAAGCGGTGATCATAAGAACTTTTATGATTTGTCCCATAAAGTTATTCGTCGACTTCGGCATCAGTTGTTCTCTGATTGAAACAGGAATATAGTCCCATGTACTATTAAAAACATTTCTTAAAATCTCACGCTCCTCATCCGCCTCTGTGCCTGTATACAATGCAAACATAGGCTTGCCTTGGTCCTCATCGCTTATATCACAAATCCAATTTCCGGAATCATTTTTGCGTATCTTAAAACGCGCAAAACCGTTTGCTTCAAGAACGAGTGAAAAAATTCCTATACCTTCTAGGGTACGAAACTGACTATAGATTAAATTCAACCCCTGATGATGCGGGTCTTGTATATTTTCCAACATTGCTAAAAACTTGGGACTGTATATTTGCAACTCCCCCTGTGGCGGTTTTGTGAGAAACTTCATCATACCACTCTTAAGACGCGTCAAAGCAGCAGCAATTCTTCTATCATATGTGGTATCAACTTTTCCGGATATCTCTGCCGATAATTCTTCTACTTCATCCGTCGTGTGTTCTCCATTCGGATTATCTAACCTTTCTGTGGCCTTTATTGCATCCACATCTTCTTCATTTGCACCTTCGCGAATCGCCCCTTCAACATCCGCGTCCTCCTTGGGGAGAGGTCTTCCTATTTCGGTTGGAAACACAAAGTTACAAAACAATCGCGAAAAAATACGGTACGTGGATACAGCATCTTCATATATGTCGTCACCCTTCCCTTCACCTCCAGCACCCGCTCCAGAAGTTTTTGCGCCGGGTTTTTTCTTAGATTTTGATTTCTTTTCTAGTTTGCGCTCAGCACTACGCGCTTTTTCGTATGCCGCAAATTGGTGGTCGCTCATAGGTACCTCTATTACACGAAAGTCCATATCTTTATCATACTTCGGCATCAACTGTTCTTGTGCGCTGCGAAAATATGACGTCAGTCCAATTATACGGCGCTGAAACATATTTATATTTTTTACTTGTCCTGTTTCCGAGTTAATAAAATAAGAACGAAAAGCATCTAATGAGTCAGGTAAAGCTTTGAATGTTTCTACAGTAATACTTCCCGGTGTTACAGTAATGTCGCGTGTTTTTAATGTAGAGAGAACGATTTTCTCAAATTCGGTATCAGATAAGTTAGGGGTTTCGCCATCCGGTGATACTCGCAATACTCCATTATATTGCCCCTTATCGTCTACGTTGTAAAACCCAAACGGATTTCGCGTAACCGTCAGTATGTGCGAACTATCATTATAGTCCATATAGTCGAGTGTATTTAAACCTTCAAACATCCGCGTAAGTAGTTTCTTGTCGACTTTTGCTTGTGTTCCAATCTGAAGAGGGAATTTCCATGTTTTAATATAACCGCGCAGTATGTTAAAAATAATCGCAATTTCGTTGGGATAGTTAATAACAGGCGTTCCAGTCAAGAGAATTATTTTTACATTTTCGGCCGTCATTAACATATCGTATAGTTTCATGGAAAGTGTATTTGGTCGTCTTAATTTATTTACAATTCGACTAATAAAGTTATGCGCTTCGTCAATAATAATTACGTGATTTGAAAAGGGGTTCTGTGTAAAGTCGGAAGACAGCGACTTCAAGTGACTCATTCGCATACCATTATAGTTAATAAATGTATATTTTGCATCTATCATTTGCTCTATTTGGCGATCAAGGCTCTCTTTCTCCGCAGAAGATAATGAAACGTAGTTCGATGGCTTTTTAACATTTACTAGCCACGCGCCTTTCATTTCGACTATGAATTTGTCTTTTAGCTGTAAAATAACAGCCAGCGTTTGTACCATTGGGTCGGCCTTGCTCAAAACAGGTATAAATTCCCAGAATTGATTCTTTTTATAAATTTCGTCACCGCATTTTTTCATTTCTTCGACATAGTTTCTTCGTAGCGATGCTGGTGTCATTACGATAACATTTTTATATGTTTTCAATCCTTCGGCAATTGCTATAGAAGAGCACGTTTTACCACTTCCCAACCCGTGGTACAACAGTAGCCCGCGATATGGTGTGTATACATTCAAATAATCGCGAACTATTTTTTGATGCGTTAAAAGAGAAAACTCGGCATTTGCGGCAGGGTCGCACGAAATTTGTTCCTTTTGACTAGTAATTTCGTCGTGGTATGTCAAAAAAAGTTCATTAATAAAGTTAACGAATTTTTGGCGATTATTCATATAGTAATGAGATGCAGATACACTAGGAAGTGGTCGTCTAGGCAATCGTGTTGCAACTAAATCGCCCTTTATTTCCATTTGCTGTATTTCTTCGGATATTAAACCCCATACCGGTTTTTCAGTTAAGCGTTTTGATGAAGCGACAGCGACAGCTCCTTTACCAGTACCCTTATCATCGGTTAATTTTGATGGTTGGGTAGATGAAGCGGCAGCACCCATGATAAGAGAAACATCTTCAACGAGAAATATACGAGACGGCAATTTTCGTATAATAACAATTTGGCGAGTAAGTAAAGAGGTGTCTGCTTCGACTGCTGCAGAGTCAGGAATAAATGAATGTTTCGTACTTGATGGTCCTGCTTGTGCTTGTGCTTTCATTTGCGTTTTAGGAAAGTCGCTAGCCTTCGAAATATGAACATGTAAAGTAGCGCGTAGTCTTTCTAAAATGTCATCACGATTTAGTGTATCTTCGGCGCGCTTATCTATAACAGTAACAACACCTTGAACAGTTGCGCTTTCTTCTGCTAGTCCGGCTACACCTTCACCTTCACCATCACCTTTTTTACGAAATGTAACTTTTATTTTTTGTCGTGCTTGTGGTTTAGGTTTTTGAGGTTTTTCGTTTTTTTCAGTTTTTTCAGAATCTTCTGGTCTAGACTGTGAAACAGGAGTAGGTTTTTTTTCTAACCTGTCTAAAATAAATGCCGGCGCTAGGGTTGTTTGAAGCTGGCGTATCATCATCTGTTGTGCATAGTCTACGCCCGGTTTTCCACTAGGAAGAATATTAGGTCCTACTTCGGGGGCCTGTGATACTTGTAGTAAATTTTCCCTCGCTCGATCAGACAGTTCGTCTCTCTCCGACTTTGCCTTTTCGGAGGCGGCAGCAGCAGCCGTTTCGGCGACATTTACAGCTTCGTCATTGGCGCCTTCTTCTTCTTCTTGCATATATGAGTCATTCACGACTGCCTGAGATGGCGATACAGGTGCTGATGAAGCTGCTAGTACACTTGAAGATGCAGCATAAGAACTTGCTTTTCGTTGTAGTCTTTGCAACGTATCTGCTATTTCTCTTGCTTCTTGTGGATCATCGGCGGCGGAAGATAATCTTTGTTTTAAATCTTTTATCTGTGACGTTAGGTTTTCGTATTCTTGGTCCGCCATTATAATATATTTATACAAATATTTATTATATACAACAATAATAAAAATATAAAAATAACTTTATTATTGTTAACATCGTAAACATTAAATGTTTTGGAGGGCAAATTCGCAAGCCATTTGTTCCGCTTTTTTTTTAATCTTGTGTGTACCAGAAGCAAAATGAACTAAAACATGCCCCTTCTCTTCATATATTTCGCGAATTTTTGTAAATGATTTTAGTTCGCCGTAGCTAATCGCCTTTCTATAGTCGACTTGATATATTTCTTTTCCAAGACATAAATAAACACCCATAGTATATCCTATATCAATGTCATGCTGTATTTCTAAATAATCAGGAGTAGTTTTAAATTCTTTCTGTATTTTTACTTGCAGAATATTTTTATAATTGTCGTCATTCTTAATAAGCGATATCCAGTCAATGTGTCTTTCAAATACTGCTTCTATGAATTTTTGCGCCATCTGAAAACCCGGGCCCGTAATAAATACATTTTCAAACCATTTCCCATCATCGTGAACCGCAATTTTATTAAAGTCGAGAAATAATGCACCTATAAATGCTTCGAAAAGACACCCTAGCTTTTTAAGATTAGTGCGTGTGTGTTTTTCTTCTGCGTGTTTGGAAATAATAAACCATTTATGTAGTCCCATATCGTATGCAAGTTTTCCAATCGATTCATTTTTTACAATTGCTATTTTTTTTTCTGTCATGAATCCTTCGTTTTCTTTAGGAAACCTGCGATATAGGTAATATTTTGTAACACATTCGAGAACTCCATCTCCGATAAATTCGAGACGTTCATTTGACTTGGTTCTAAGAGCCATACAGTTCGCAGGTTGAGGCATAATCTTGATATTTTCTCTAGCATTTTCTAGCTGCGGCCGTTTTGTATATGAAGCATGAATAAATGCGCGACGATATAGTTCGAAGTTATTTAACTGTGTCGGGATACCATATGAAGAAAGAATAGATTGAACTTCGCTCAATGTAATCTCTCTATTTTCTTGATTGTATGGGTTAAATATGTAACCGTCATCACACTGAATAATGTCCATGTCATTTAATATATTTTTTCCTTGATTTTGTGTTTGTGCTTGTGCTTGTGCTCGTGCTTGTGTCTGGTCAGATATAACACTCGTGTTTAATTTAGGAGAAGGAGAAGGAGAAGAAACAGGCGAATTTGACTCAGTTTCTTTTTTTGAGCGTGTCGTCATTGATATTTAGAAGTTGTGAATCTTGTGTTTTTTGATAGACCTTACTATTAATTATATTTTTATCTTTAAATGATTTCAATTTATTTTACTCTATAAATAAGAATATAATAATTGTAATAATTGTAATAAATAATAATTGTAATAAATAATAATTGTAATAAATAATAATTGTAATAAATAATAATTTTTTATATTTAGCATATATATAAAATAAAATGGTTTTAAGTGGTCCCAAAAGGGTTTCGGCAATAAATTCTCTAACTAACAAGGGTTGCATCTTTGGAAGCATGGCTGGAATGCCTCCAACTATAGGCGTTCCTTCGAGCATCGTAAAAGTCTACCAGAGAGAGACCAGTTATTGTAACTATTGTATACCCACTGGTTGCAAAGAAGGGTTTGAGTACTTGAAGGCCAAGGGTTTGATTACTTACAACAAGGGATCAGGTGGTATAGGAAGAATGCAAAACTTGCCTGGTATCAAACGCTTGTTCGGTAATGGTTATCAGTCTAGGGTTTGATAAACCACGATTATGTGCGATATTTAAACATATTTTTCATATTATAATATTTTAAATTTAATATTATAAGATTATATAGAACTAAAATAAATGCCTGAAAGAAACGGACAAAGAAGTAGAAACGGGCGGTCGGCTACGGCTCGTCGTGTAATGTTTAGCGGCCCTGGTTCAACCGATGGAATGTATACCAATACTAACAATGGTGGTGGAATGAAAAAAGGTGGAGCACAGCCCAGTGCAACCGGTTTTATGGTATCTTTTGCTCAAAGATCGCAAATTGCTGTTCCCGCTGCAAATGCAGATTATTTGTTTAAGTTTAGACAATACTATAACGCTCCTCGTCATGCTGGTCCCATGATGTAATTCATATGTGTACTACACGATAATAACTATATGTAATGTATATGTCACATCATATACCTCTACGTAGCATATAGTTATTATATATCATTAAACGATATAAAAAATATGCAAGATAATATATATACGCAAGAAAATAGTGTAACCATATGTCGACAAGAGGTATAGTAATAAAAGTAGATAATCGCGAAACAGACTTGATACCATTGATTGAACGAAGAATAGATGCACATATGTCGGATGTAAGTGTAGCATCTTCCTCTCGCGAAACTTCAAATAAAAGTAAGAACGGATGCTTGATTCCCCTTCATATGTTTCAGGATGTTGATGTTAGCAACGTCATAATACCTAGAGAAGTAATAGATGCGAGAGAAAATGCGAAATTCAATAAAATGAAAATAGAACAACTGCATATTGGCGATGTAGTTTTTGAGGATGAGTCGGGGAAATCTATTCTTATTTTTGAAAGAAAAACGTTAAATGATCTGGCTGCAAGTATCAAGGACGGTAGATATAACGAACAGTCCTTTCGTTTAGATAAGGAACCGGTACATAATCATAATATTATATATATCATTGAGGGAGATATTGAACGATATAATGAAAAAAGGACACATATTTCGAAAAAAACACTTATGAGTTGTGTGTTTTCGCTTTTGTACTACAAAGGATTCTCGGTAGTAAGAACAAATACAATTTGCGAAACCGCGGACACAATTATTTTTTTTGCCGACAAGTATGATAAAACAATTACAAACGAAAAAACCCGAAAACCGTATTATGATCTTACTACTTCGATCGGCGATAATGGTGTGGTGTCTACAAATTCGGTTATACAAGAAGTGAAAGAAGTTACAGAAGTTACAGAAGCGGAAGAAAGTGAAAAGTACTGCGGCGTCGTTAAAGGTCATAAAGAAAAAAATGAATATATAACTCCGGAAAATATAAATATAATCATGTTATCGTGTATTCCGGGTATAAATTCTAAAACGGCTACGCAAATTATGAGTGAATATAAGACAATACAAAATCTCTTATATCAACTAGAAAAAGATCCGACTTGTTTAAATACATTTATGATAAAAACGGAGGTAGGTAGTATGCGGAAAATAAATAAAAATTGTGTAGATAATATTAAAAAATTTTTATGCTCAAGTAAATAGAAAATACATAATCTTTACTATAATAGTTCATTCGCGACGTGCTACTTCATCCCCTTTATAGTAACCTTTGTCTACAAGTGTTTGTGTGAAATCGGAGCCACCCCAATTTGGGTCCATGGGGTTAGGACTAAGGCCACTAGATTCGGCAATATAGTCAAGCATCATGTCGGGAGTAAAATCTCCTTGTTGAGTATTGGAGTCATCGTATCCAGCATATGAGTTTGTGTTATAAGGTGGATCATCATGGGACGCATCGAGTAACTTTGTAACCTGTTTTCGCGGAGGAGGTGAAGAAGGAAAACCAGATGCTGGGACACCGCTTAGCCCGCCTAGTAAATTTGTAGGACTAGGGCGGATTTTATATGACTGTGTACCGTTGGCTTCATCTGAATGTTGTAAATATAATACGGGGCATATAGTTCCGGATGCGCGCTGAAACTCAACAAATTCTACGTATTCTTCTAAATTGTTAAATATAACCGGATTAACACCTGGGACTTCTTTTTTTTTCGAGTTATACAAATAAAGCAGTGCTCCTTTTTGTATTAACACATTTGGACATTTCGTATCAAGGCCAGGCATTGTTAGTGCTTCTTTAAAGTCCGCCGTTGTATAGTTCAACACAAAATATGTAACGATTATAAATAAAAAAATTATTGATAAATTTTTTAACATCTTTTATATATTATTTTATTATAAAAAAATAATGTAACATATGTTATAATAAATAATATTGATTAAATATATAAATACGAATAAATGTTTTTAAATTCTGATGAACCTAAAATATTAACTGAAAGTGAAATTATGGAGTTGAAAAAAAAGCACGGTATTGTATTGTTTTATATGAATGGGTGCGGACATTGTGAAACTATGAAACCCGCGTGGAACAAGTTAATAGACGAACTTAAAGATAAACATAAAAATGAAATTATTTTAGGAGCCATCGAAAGTGGTAATATGGATATGTTTAAGAAGCATGGAATAAGTCCTTCTGTTTCTGGTTTCCCTACAATATTGTACTTTCATCCAAATAAACTTACAACCCCTGAATCTTATAAAGGAGACCGAAGTTATGAAGATTTAAAGAAATGGTTACTCGTCAAAAAAAGTAAAGGCAAAAGTAACAACACACTTGTTATATTAACAGATTATAAGAACAACAATAACGCCCAAAAAAAGAATCTCGCTGGTATGGGTATGGGTATGGGTATGGGTAAAAAGAAGGGATTTGAATTTTCTCAGTCTGGTGGTGGTGGTACTAAAAGAAGACGAATGCGTGCAAATAGAAAGTCTCGTTCTAGGTCTCGATATCATTCTCGTCGAAAGATGTCAATGCGTAAAAATACGAGAAGGCGTTACCGGCGCTAATGTTTGCGTTTGCGTTTGCGTTTGTAATATTAATTATTTTCAAAAAAATTGAAAGTAATTAATTACTTCTAACTAATACATAAGAGAAAAACAAAATATTTCAAATACTTCAAAAATGACAAGTGTTTCAAGTCGTGCAAGCAGTGGAAATGAAGACGCTCGTACCATGCTTGAAAGGGTACTTGAAACACAGAGGCAAATTGCTGACAGTTTTAACGTTAAAGAACCCGACATTGAATATTACGGATGGTTTTCTGAAGATGTCCAGATGTTGCGAACTGTTAAACCCGTTGAGTACAAGTTACGACGCGATGGTTCGAAAACAATGACTATAAAAAGTCCTCCTTACACTTACTGGTTGCAGGGAAACAAAAAGGTCCTAGTTACCGATGTTACATTAACACCCGAGGTGATGAAAAGACACTCCGAAAGTGGCGCCATATTTTTAGGCAAGCTAGACAAATTTTGTTGCCGGTCGTATACCAAACTTTAGTGCGTAGGTTGAAAAGATGCATTCGGTACATTTTTTATTCACTACTATTTAGAGGGTACAAAAAATTGAAACGAAAAAACGCGATATATGTATGAGTATGCGAAAAACAAAACAATATAAAATGGCGTCACACCTCGATACATGCCCGGCTTCTTCAACTTTTCAGAAAGAAAGAAAAGGTGGTTCAGGTTCAGGTTGTGGGTGTGGTTCCGGAAGCGTGAAAAGAATTAGAATTGACGTATCCATAGTTTCGACTCTTTTGGCTACATCAACGTGCGATACAATTGAGACAGAAAATACAAATACAAATACAAATATAAATAATATAATAGATAATAATAATAATATGAATGATCGCGACGAGGACGGCACAGATTTGGCGACTGAGGGGGAAGGCAAAACGGTTGATGTGGTCGGCGATGGCGATGGTGACGGTGACGGTGACGGGGAAAAAAACGGATACTATTACAGGAACCGGGAACGCAAACTGGAATACCAGAAAAACTACAACAAACAGCAAGGAGTCAAGATAAAAAATTATAACAAAGACTACTATCAGAAAAGAAGAGAGGAGATTCTTGAAAAGGCAAAGACGAAGATTATGTGCGAATGTGGATGCGAAGTTCAGTTGTTCAACATGAACAGTCACAAAAAAACGAAGAAACATGCACGAGCACTCCAACGCATCTCGGAGGAAAATAACTGCAAACAATCACTTCACTAGTTCAATTCAGAACAAGTCAAATTAATATATTTATTTTTTTTTAACCGTTTTATTGTTGTTACTTGTTTTATTATTTTTTTTGAATGATTTCTGGTTTTTATTACATACTTTAAGTTTCATCGACGGTTCATCTTTGTCGAAAAATTCTTTTATGTGTTCCAACATTTTCTTGCTAACAATTATGTCTATTTCGTGTTCATGTTTGTCCTTTTCTACAACACTATATTTTAAGTTGAACATGGTAAACTGCTTAAACTCATCTTTGTTTTTTATGTCACTAGAAAGAGGCGAATTCAAGTATCGGTTTAACATCTCAGTCGCAGGTAAAAGGTGCTTGTATTCTTTAACATGAATATAGTATACATTATCATTATTCATTTTGGGGTGAAATAAATCATCTATAAAACAAATCTCGATATCTGATGGTAACTTGGTACACCTAAAAAAATCATCTACGCTTTTTTCATGACTAGTTCTATTTATTTCAACGATTTTTCCGTTTATCTTAAAAGCTGCTATTATTTGTTCAAATATTTTCGAGTTAAGCTTGTATTCGAAATAACCCTTAATATGTTCGGCCCATTTTCGTTCTCCTGTATTATTTGTATAAATCATAACAGCCTGACATTTATTTTCCTTCTTTTTTTGCAATAAGTGTTTTAAAATATTAATAATATTGGGTCTAGTAAACTCGGGGTATAAATCCATTAGTCCATTAAAAATACTATATGATTTGTTTGGGTTTTTATAGTACTCGTCTAATAAATTACAAAATCTACCCAACTGTCCAAAATATCCCAGTGTTTCATCTAAATCAAAAACAACGACTTTCTTTTTAATGTTTTTTATTGATTTAGGCATTTAAAATGAAAATGAATATAAAATATAAATATATAAATATATATTTTTTTGTTGTAAAATAATTATTATCTACTTTTAATATAACTTTAATACAAATATATAATCATGGGTATTTTAACTAAAAATGATTATGAAAAAATATTAAATTATTATAATATACCTTTTTCTTCTTCGGACTCTTCCAAACAAATAAAAAATAAAGCAGAAGAAATCCTTGCGGAAAAATTATGCAAGTGTATTAAAAAAGTTAAAGACAGTGCGGGTAACTCCGACGAGGACGAATCGCGAGCGATAGGTATTTGCAATGATACTGTTTT
>Ga0209500_10000550_pt1 | contig 31996 bp, 50 predicted proteins | sample S_140212_EF_Meta_FD_187323 | JGI IMG/M metagenome (GOLD analysis project Ga0209500, IMG submission 187323) | Freshwater microbial communities from Lake Simoncouche, Canada to study carbon cycling - S_140212_EF_MetaG (SPAdes) (version 2) | ecosystem: Environmental > Aquatic > Freshwater > Lake ...
CTCCTAGCAGAAAAACAAGCATACCTATTGGTAGCTTTCCTGTTCCTCCTGTACCTATGGATGGTAATAGGTCTGGTAACCAAGATTGGGAGAGCGTAATGGGTTGGATTGCCGCTTGTGTTCTTTTGGTTATGCTCCTACCCTTATTGGGTACGTTATACGTAGACGTGTTGCAAACCAAGCATGAAGCTAAACAACAGGTTGAGAAGGTCGAGAAACTGAGAAGGCAAGTTGAACAGCAACAAAAGAAAGGAAGCAAGGATGAGTAAGCAACTAGAGAAAGATTCAGAGTACGACAAGTTTGATACTGACCACGATGGTGTAGTGACAGACGCTGAATTGGCAAAGTCTGAGCGCATGATTCAGATTGAAAACCTTGACAAGATGGCTGACCAGCAGAGGGTTATGGCTTGGGCGGCTTTAGGCGCACCCCCTGTTTTAATTGCATTCCTTGCTTCTGCTTGGGTAACGCTAGAAAAAGTCAATGCTTTGGCAGGACTTACCACTACTTATTGTGCGGCTATGGGTACGATTGTTGTTGCTTTTATGGCGGCACAAGCCTATGTTCGTGGAAAGACAAGCGAATGAGCCTGTTTAATCCTTGGGTTTTGTTGGGTATCTTGATGGCGGTGCTATCTGCTGCTGGTAGTGGATACTATAAGGGTCAGCATGATGAGAATACCCGTCAACAAGTAGAGATTGCAGCCTTGAATGCCAAGGCTAGGGACACTGAGCAAGCAATGGCTAAAGTAGCTGAAACGTATGGACAAACACTAAGAAAGGCAAATGATGTTGCAAAGGTTAAAGAAGCTAAGTTACGCAATGATGTTGTGTCTGGCAAGCTACGGCTGTTCATTCCTGTCAAAGCCCCCGACTGCCCCTTACAAGCCGCCCCAGATGCCCCCGTTGCCGTTGGAGATAACAGCGGAGAAGCATCAGCCGAACTTACTGGACAGGCTTCTGAAGACCTTATCGCCATCGCCAGTGAAGGAGATGCCGCCATCAGAAAACTCAACTCCTGTATTGAATCCTACGAAACCTTGAGGAACATGAAATGACTATTTACATTCCATTGCTTTACATTTGCGTAGCGATGGAATGTAAATTTTTTCAGTCAGAGATTTACACTTTAGATAAGCAGAAATGTGAACAAGAAATAGCCCAACAGAAAATTGAAATTACCAAGCAGGGCAATACAGTTGAGGTAATTTGCATAGATATGGAAATTAAACTAGAACAAAATAATAGAAAAGCAGATTTATACAACACTGTTTATCAAACTTCAAACAATAAATAAGAATTTACATTAAGATTCATTGAGTTGTCATTGATATAGGTTACTTTCAGACAACTTCATTGGAGTTGTTATGTCTGGAAAACCTGTTTATAGTGATGCGGAATTCATTGAACTTTGGAAAACGCACGAGTCAGGCAGCGCAATGGCAAAAGCTGTTGGAATGGATTTGCGTAATATTCTCAGACGCAAAAACAATTTAGAGGTTAGATATGGTACGCAACTAAAATCCAAACATAGCCCTCAGCAAAGTGTTAAAGAAAATCCAGCAAAGAAAATGTTGGGCATTGAAAATGGCTGCATACTGGTTTTTTCAGACGCTCATTTTCACCCAAGCATTCATACTACTGCTTACAAAGGTCTGCTTTGGGCGATTAAAGAGTTTCAACCAAAGGCTGTTATTGCTAACGGAGATGTTTTTGATGGAGCAAGCATTTCTCGCTATGACCGCCACGGATTTTCTTCAGTACCAACAGTTGTAGAAGAATTAAAAGCCTGTGAGTTGGCAATGGGCGAGATAGAAGAAGCCGCCAAGAAAGCACGGCACAATGTAAACCTAATATGGACACTTGGTAACCATGACGCTAGGTTTGAGAATAGATTAGCTTCCAATGCACCTCAATATGAACACGTTAAAGGGTTTTCCCTTAAAGACCATTTCCCTGCATGGCATCCTTGTTGGGCTTGTTGGGCAACTGATGACGTAGTCATCAAACACCGATGGAAAGGCGGTGTACACGCTACACACAATAACACTGTTAACTCTGGCGTTACGATGGTTACAGGGCATCTACATAGCCTTAAAGTCACCCCTTTTAATGACTATAACGGCACTCGTTATGGGGTAGATACAGGGACTTTAGCGGATACAGATGGGGTACAGTTTGAAAACTACTTGGAACTGTCCCCAACTAACTGGCGCTCTGGATTTGCATTACTCACATTCCATAATGGAAGATTACTTTTTCCTGAGTTAATAATGAAGTATGCTGAAGGTCAAGTTGAGTTTAGGGGGAAAGTTTATGACGTCTGATTTGGTAAGCTATCTCAAGTCTGAGATAAAAGAACTGCATAACATATTGCATGAGACTCAGCTTGCTTTAGCGCAAGCAAATGACAGGTTAAGCCGCCGATCTGAACCCTTAACTGAGGAGCGTATATACACGCTTTACCGCCGTAGTCTTGATTGGCGACAGTTAGCTAGAGACATAGAAGCAGATCACGACATTCAATAAAAAAAGGGGAGTCCTAAGACCCCCCTGCAAGTAACAACTGCACCTGAATTATGACACACGAACCCAAGTTACTCCATCTTCGTCTTCAACCATCTCTCCGATTTCGTATTCTTCGACTTCTTCGTCTTCATACTCTTCGTCTTCGTCAACTTCTTCTTCGCTGACTTCTTCTTCTTCTTCATCGCACTGGTTGTAAAGATATTCGTCAGTTACGTCATAGTCAACAGCCCATCCATGCAACTGCTGGAATTCAATGAATTCTTGGATGATTGCAATCTTCTCAAAATCATCTGTCTCAATAGTCACTGAGTCATTTCCAAAATCCCATTCTGCAATGTTAATCTCAATCTTGTACATGATATTCCCCTTGGTTATGGCACGATTGCCAAGTAAAATGCTATCTCCAATTCATGACAATCGCCAGCAATAATCATCCATTTTCTACTACGAAAGGTTAAATAAATGAACTTATCAGCCAATTTTTCTTTGAAAGAACTGACGAAATCTGACACTGCTACCCGTCTTGGTATAGACAATACACCTAATCAGGAAACCATTGACAACCTGAAAATGTTGTGTCAAAAAGTGCTTCAGCCAGTGCGTGAGCATTTTGGTAAGTCTGTGACTGTTAACTCAGGTTATCGTAGCCCTGAGTCCAATGCCGCTGTTGGCGGGTCTAAGACCAGCGACCATTGCAAGGGTCAAGCAGCAGACATTGAGATTGCTGGCGTTGCCAATGCTGAACTCGCCCAATGGATTATGGATAATTTGGACTATACACAACTAATCCTAGAGTTCTACACACAAGGTATTCCTGATTCGGGTTGGGTTCATGTCAGCTATGACCCTAAAAACCTCAAGAAACAAGAATTGACTGCTGTTAAGGTTGCGGGGAAGACTCAGTATCTCCAAGGATTACAGGCTTAATAAGCCGCCTACAGAAGTGTTTAGGGGTGAGGTGTTCATATAAGATCACCTCACCACACTTCTCACATAACCATGCTACGCCATGATCTACAGTGGTTACCTTGCTCCCATGTTGACCATTTCTTTTGCCGTAGAAGGTTCTGATCTTACGAATCATTTACTCGGTTTAGCCTTTGAGTAGACATTGACTTGCTGCTTGTCATGCAAGCACATTTTAGCTTGTGCAGCCTGACCCCATGCTTTGCCTTGGGCGTGTAGGCGCAACTCCTTGTCTCTTGTCCAGATTGAGGGAGTGCCATCTTTCCAGTCAAATACAGTTTTAGGTTTGTTCATGTATTAATCCTGTGGTGGTGTGCAAGTGTGAATCGTGGTCAAGTCTGCTGTGCGTTTGCCGCATCGTGAACAGAAGTTTTGCTCTGTGCGCTGTGGTGGGGTGGTGTAGGTCTGCCCACAGTTGTGGCATTGCACAACGCCGTTAAGGGGATTCCACTTAACTGCACTTGCATCCGTGTAACCGCAACAAGGCAACGCCACAGGCTCTTGGCTTTCATCTTGTGTCATTTCTTAATCTCCTTTTGAATCCCTAAACTCATGCGGAAGAACATCCGCAGCCACTTAATACCCCCCAATCTCTGATATTCCTGCCATTCGGATTGAGTCAGGCGCAGGGTGATGGCTCTACCCTGTTCTGTCTTCTCTTTTGATATGGCACGTTTGCGCCATAGACTCTGCTTCTCATCCTCATCTGTCATGTTTTACCCTTTTCTTAATTTGAGTCGCAAGAATGATTCTTTCAATCTTCTTGCACATATAGCGGTTGTCAGGTGTTCTAGTCCACTCGCAATCTGGACACTTCACTACTCGTCTTGTTCCTTGTTTAGTAGATACAACACAAACCCGATGCAGACGCAAATTCCCAATGCGAACCCTGTAAGTCCCATTACGGCTACCCAAATGGCTGTTTCCCACATTTGTTTTCTCCTTTGGTTTGTTATCTAAGGAATCAAAGTACATCAAAGCCACAGCACAAGCAGCGGCAATGACAAACTTGATGAGCGTATTCATTTACTAGCCGCCACTAACAGATCAAGTTCAAGGGACTTCATCTGTTCTTTAATGATGGTCATTTCCTGCTCCATCAATTCAAGTTTCTTCTCCATACGCTTTCTGGTCATGACCTCGCCATGAATCCAGCCGATAGCAACGGCATCATTGGCAACCTTGTCAATGAGTTGAATGATCTCGTTACGGCTCATAAAGCCGCCAGCAATGCCTTTAGCTGGCGCTATGCGGTTTATCAATTCGGTGATTTCTGATGCGATGCTCATGATGACCACCATGAAGCTAAGAGGACTGCAAAGCCAACGCCGATAGCAATGGCGGTGAGAATGTCGAGGATTGTTTCTTTCATGGGATTGCTCCTTTAATAGTCTTGACCAGAACGGGCGGGTTGTGCGCCGAGGAACTCAGCGTTATAGGGTGCGTTGTAATTAAATGATGCTTTACGCATTACTGCTGCAGCTATTGCATCGCACTTGTCAGAATCAATTTCAGGGAAATTGCATTCAATGTTGTAGCCAAGGCTTTCAACATCCCATCCGCTAGATGACTCTAAACAATTTTCTGCATGAGCAACCGCATTGCGGGTTATCGCAAATGCGTCAATTCGTGCTAAGTAGGCTTTGCTTTGGTTTGCATTCATTTTCAATTCTCCTTTAAGGTTGAAAGATGGGGCTTGCGCCCCGTTGGGTTAAGAGTAGGACAAGCCTTGAAACTCAAAAGAGTCGGCAAGGTCTGGCGCAGCAGACTTACGCATCTCAACAGAAATGCAACCCACGCCATAGCGTTCTGCTAAATATTCTTTAGCGGCAGAAGTATTAGCAACCACCAAAATAGTTGTAGAACAAAAAAGTGCGGGAGAGAAAGTGAAATCGGTCATAAGACCTCCTAAAAGTTAAGTTGCTTGCTGATGGAGTGAATCATATCAGGTTTGACTATCTAGTCAACCCCTACTTATTTAATCCCACACATTCCAGTAGGGTATTTAATCAGATAGCACTTGACTTATTAATCCAATGTTCCCTAGAATCCTTGTCTATGAACACTCCAACCATGCAAACCATTGAAAACATTAGGGAAAAGGCTGAGAAAGCTGGCTACACCATCACCGATGTTGCCCGTCATGCTGGCTTTGACCCCTCTCAGGTATCTCGTTATGCCACTGGTAGAACCATACCATTGGTGACTTCAATACAACGGCTTGAGGAATCAGTAGATTCCCTAATCCAGCAGCGTCTGATGGCTTTAAATGGGGGTACAGAATGACAGTTGTCAATCAAGTGTTTACACCAAGGCGCATCATTGGCATTGACGTTGGATTAAATGGCGCTATAGCGATGATGCAGGGCGAGACTCTGACAGGTGTAGTCGATATGCCAACAGTCACCTTAGATCGCAATGGCAAAGCCAAGAGGCAGATTTCCATCCCTGAACTGATTGAAATCCTTGATCTGTTTAAGCCTGAAGAAGCGTACATCGAGAAGGTGTTTGCAATGAGTGGGCAGGGGGTAACAAGCGTGTTCTCATTTGGGCGCTCTCTAGGGGCTATAGAAGGCGTTATAGCGGCTAGATCAATCAAGTCTACTCTCGTTACTCCACAGACTTGGCAGAAAGCTATGGGAGTGTCAGGCGGTAAGGATGGCGCTAGGGCTAGAGCAATGGAAGTCTTCCCGTGGAATGTTGACCTGTTCAAGCGTGTTAAAGACGATGGTCGTGCTGATGCGGCTTTAATTGCTGCTTGGGGGTTAAGGCATGGATGACAAAGAACGGCAAACCTTGCGTGAGCATATTGTTTGGCTAGGCTCACAGCTTGACCAAGAGCGTAGACAGAACCAGCAGACTGTAGTCTTCATTAAGCGTCTACTTGACCCTGAAGATTTGGGTCATGCAGTCTCAAATGAGATACGCCAATTAGCCTATCAACTACTCATTGAAAACCATCACATTGAAAGAGCATCATGGCAATCAAACAACTAAACCTTAGAGCATCAGCGGCATCCCGATGGATTGCCTGTCCCGCCTCTGCCAGACTCTCAGCACTCATGCCCTATGTGGAAGGCGGCGAGGCGGCAAAGATCGGGACTGCCATTCATGCCTTGGCAGAGACTTGCTTTCAGTTGGACTCTGACCCTATGAAATCTATAGGTACAGTCGTGGAAGGTATCACCATGACTGAAGAAAACTGTGCGATGGCGCTTGAACATCTGAAAGCTATTTGGGCTATTGAGGATGAACTAGGTAAGGGTAGCGTAACAGTTGAGAAGTTCCTGCCTTATCAAGACACAAAGAAGGTCAAGGTAGGCGGTACTACAGACGTAATCGGCATCAGCAAACAGAAACGTAAACTCATCATTGCAGACTTGAAAACTGGTAGAGGTTATGTCTCTGAAGACAATGACCAGTTGCGTCTTTACGCATTGGCTGCACTGGAAGGTGAACAACTCTACAAAGACATTGATACTGTCGAGTTATGGATTATCCAACCCCATCATGGTGAGACACGCAAGCACTCAATGACAACTCAGGAGTTGGTAGATTGGGAGCATTACGTTCTAGTTCCTGCCATTGACAATGCACTCAATCCCCTGTTCCAGCCCGTACCCTCGGACTCTGCTTGCCAATACTGCAGCGCTAGAACTATTTGCCCTGCACAAGCAAACATTGCTGAAGTTGTAGCCACTGCACCGCCTGTAGAGATGCTCACAGAGGGTCAAATCAGCGTCTTGCTGACTAAGTTTGACATGGTTGAGGGCTACATCAAGGCGGTGAGAGATCATGCCTTAAAACGCATGGAATCAGGCTCTGTCATTGATGGTTGGCAACTGCAGCCTAAGAGAGCGTTGAGGTCTTGGACTGATGAGAAAGAGGCTTATGCTGGACTCTTAGCCTTGGGGCTTGACGCTCGCCAAGTAACAAAGACTGAAATCATCACCCCTGCACAAGCTGAGAAACTGCTAACAAAAGACCAAAGACTTGGACTTGAAGCGTTAACTTCCCGCATATCTAGCGGATTAACGCTTGCAAGGGATAAAGGTTTGACCCAATAATCACTACCCCGAATCCCCCAACCCTGTGGCATCAGCCACTTTTCATTTAACTTTAAACAGGAAAAATCAAATGAACCTTAACCTCTCAAACTCTGGCGGCTCTGGCAACTACATCAGATTCAGCCCACAAGCTAACGCTTGGTCTAACCAAGATGGTGAATTCAACCTTGAGAAATTCGTCTTTGACTACGAGAACTTGCAAACTGGATGGATGTTGATTGCAACTGGCATCTTTGAATTCCAACCTGATGAGTCTCTTGGTCGTAAAGGCGCTCAACCTACTCCCGAATTCAAGCGTGGCTTTAAGGCTACGTTTTACAACAAGACTATGGGAGTAGCAGAGTTCTCAGCTAACGGGGCAGGGGCTAACATGGGCTTGGAATCCCTGTACAAGCAAGTGCAAGCACAAGCTGGCGCTAATGCTGGTAAGTTGCCCGTTGTCGAGTACACGGGTTCACGCCCCGAAAAGGTTGGCAAGGGCAGCACTCGTGTACCTGAGTTCACTGTCACAGGTTGGGTAGCTAGACCAGCGGCTTTGCAAGAAGGTGCAGCGGCAGAACCTGAGTTCTCTGCGCCAGCACCAACTGCTAAACCCGCACCTAGCAAACCTGTCCCCTCAAAGCCAGCACCATCACTTGATGACGATGAGATGTTTAGCTAACCCCTAGCACTCCACAGCACCAGAGTTTCGGGGGAGACTCTGGTTTTTTTGTCCCTTTAATAAAGATACCTAATGTCAGCACAAGAAATAGCGTCCATACTGGGTAACGCAAAGAAAGTAGGCGGTGGTTACCTTGCTAGTTGCCCCGTACCCTCGCATGGTCAAGGTAATGGAGACAAGCACCCAAGCCTGTCCATAACTATGTCAGATGATGGCAACCCCCTGTTCAAGTGTCATGGCGGCTGTGACCAGCATACAGTCTTCTCAACTATCAAAGAGATGGGACTTTTGCCAGCGTTACCTGACAGACCAGACTACCTCGACAGTATCAAGCCAATGAAACCAATCCCATTGATCTCTACGCCTGTGCTAGAGCATGAGTGGCATTACACCGATGAAGATGGCATCAGCCTATTCATCAAGCAAAGATTCAAGACCTTTGACTCTAAAGGCAAGACATACAAGACCTTGAGAGTCATGCCTGATGGCACAAGAGTTGGCAAGTTGGGAGATTGCAGAATAGTCCCCTACAAGCTGCCCGATCTGCAACAGGCTACTGCCGCTGGTAGGGTTGTCTACATAACAGAAGGTGAGAAAGCGGCAGATGCCCTAGGCAGCTTGGGCGTGGTAGCTACGACAAGTCACGCTGGCGCTGGTGGTTGGAATGATGAGTTAAACCAATACTTTAAAGATGCCAATGTGGTAATCGTGCCAGATAATGATCTGGTAGGTTGGCATTACGCCTCAAAGGTCACTGAGGCACTCATACCATTTGCCAAAAGCGTCAGGGTCTTAGACTTGAACCTAAGTAACCCCAAAGAAGACGCTTACGAGTGGGTCAATAGATACGATGGCAGCAGAACCTTGCTGGCGCAAATAGCCAAAGCCTGTCCCGTTGTGGAGTCAATAGCCGAGGTTCACACTCCACAAAGATTGTTGGAGAGTCCTGAGACTCCGCAAGAAGAAGAAGCCTCAAAGTCTAGATTCCTTGTCGAGTCTTGGGATTCCATAAAGGATGAACCAGTAGAGTGGCTCATAGAGTCCATCATCCCAAAGAGGGCATTTGTAGCACTGTATGCACCGCCAGCATCATTCAAGTCATTCATTGCGCTAGATATTGCAGAAGCAGTAGCAACTGGCAGGGAATGGATGGGCTACAGAGTACCCAAGAAAGGCGCAGTCCTGTACATAGCTGGTGAGGGACACGGCGGTATGGGCGCTAGGGTGAAGGCTTGCAAGATACAGAACAACTCACCAGATGGCGCTAACTTATACGTAATACGTGCTCAGATTAACATCAGATCAAGCCAAGAAGACTTTGATGCACTGGTTGCAGCCATCAACGAACTCATAGCGCAAATAGATGAACCCTTAGAACTCATCATCCTAGATACCTTGATGCGTATGTCAGGCGGCGGCTTTAACGAGAATTCCTCGGAAGATATGGGCGGTTTCATCACCCAAGCTGGCAAGATACAAGCGATATACCTCTGCGCCATGCTCCTGATTCACCATAGCGGTAAAGACATAACCAAGGGACTGCGAGGACATAGTTCTCTGCTTGGTGCTGTAGACACTGAACTTGAGATACAAAGGCAGGATTCGGTCATCAACTCGGCAGATACGTCAGTTGTAGGTAATGCAATCCTCACAGTGACAAAGCAAAAGGATGGTGCTGACTCCATAACTGTAGGTATCGAAGTGGTGAATGTTGAGGTGGGAGAGTCAGCCTTGGGGTTCGAAACCATCACTTCATTAGCCATTAGGCATAACCAAGACATAGCGGGTAGCAATTCCCAAGGGAACAAAAACAACGCTGGTAGCGGTGGAAATCAGAAGATTGAGATGGATTCGCTAATGAAAGTAATTAAAGCTAAAGGCTCATATCGTGAAGTAGATGGTACTAGTAGGTATGGAGTGGCTTTAGACGATTGGAGAGCAGAGTTTTGGGGTATGAAAGGCTGTACAGAGGATGATAAAGCAGCCTTTAAGAAAGCATGGCTACGAGCAAGGGAGAGACTTGTAGCCGTAAACAAGATCGTCATAGGCTCTGGTTGGGTATGGTTGAAGTCCAGTTCAGAGGCTTTCTGATATGTGTATTTATACAGTGACAAAGGGGACAAACGGGGACAAATGTCCCAAATGTCCCCCGTAGGAAGAGGGGACAAACCACCCCTTGTATATAAACAAGGGGTTTGTCTCCTGTCGGTTTGTCTCTTTGTCTTTTGATTAAAGGAAATTTAAAATGGTTAGATCAAGGTCAAGAAAAGATGTTCCAGATGTTCAAGTGCCGAAACGTCAGGCAACGCAGTGGGAGATTCAATCTAACGCTGTGCTGGTCGAACTTGAGAGAAAAAAGAGTCAGCACTACGACAAATGGGGAGTTGACCGATTGATTACTTTAGTTGACATTGAGTTTAGGGCTAAGTTTTGGGTGCAGATGGGTAGAGTTTGGGATGCCGTGGACTTGGGTGACATTGATAGGCTGCATAAAGCTGTGCATGGAATGTGCAAGGGTTTCGATGCGCTGGAGACTTGGGCTTTGGAAAATGAGATTGAACCTAATCCAGCCATCCAGTTCCTTGAGTGGAAGTCAGTCCGAGGTGTACCGATGGTAGTGGTCAGGACTGAGAACGATGCGGTTGAACTCCAGACCCACCGCAAAGACATAAACAACGGCAACATCTGGACTTTGGAAGAACTTGAGGTATTTCTGCAAGAGCCACAGGTTCAGACCATCATCAAGGCTAAAGCACTGTCGCCAACGGCAAGAGTTACCAAGTTCACGCCCAAAGAAGGTTTTGGTCAGGGTTCAGGGTTTGATGACATGGAAGAAGACCTAGATGCGATCTTCTCTGGTGAGCCTTATGAACCCAAGTACAAGCCGATTGGTCATGGCTAGACCCCCGACTACAACCACAGTCCAGTTCAGGCGCAAGCTGACTGATGCCGACAGGACAATCCTGCTTTGTGCTGGTAAGGGAAACATCAGCAATGGTTTTAAGAATGTCTTGGATTGCTATGCAATCTTGTGGGAACTAGGATACCGCCCTAAAGCCGATCTTAGGGATTTCTTAGGGGTAGACAAGGATAACCAATAAAACGGCTTTAAGCCTTGTTTTAAGGCTTCCTAGCGGTATTGCCATGACGATCTTTAGCGTAGCTTTGGTAACTAATTATTGAATGCGAATGCGAGTGATTCTCATCTACAATTACAATGTCATCCAAACCGCATTACGATGACAATGCTCCCCCGATAAAGCACCACCCGCCTCTCTCCCTCTCCAGCAGCCGCCCAGAAATCCTTTTCAGAATGCGAAATATAAAAGTTATCCACAGGTTATCCACAGATCGGACAGGAAGTTATCCACAATTTGCCTATCTGGTTTCATTTCCTGTCACAGTTTGCAGATGCCTGTACTACTTTTAGATATTTAAAGTTAACATAATGGATGTTGTATAAAACCGATTTTGTAAGCGATCTGTAAGCATAGAAAAAATGTCTAGCAAAATCAATGACTTGCAGAAGTTATCCACAGAATCCACAGTTGCCTGTGGATAACTCGGCGATTTTTAGACGGGGGGGAGGGGGGTCGGTCGGTCGGTCAAAGTTGTGGGAGCATCCGACCCCCTGAAAAAGTGAAAATAGAAAAAAAGCCAACCCACCACTCCCCGCTACGAAAAAAAAAGACTATTGACAAAGTATTTGCTATAGTCCCCCCCTATCACGCCCACAAAGACAAGGACAATCGTGAAGATAGAGCAAATGGACAGTATCCAAGACGAGGTAGACCAACCGACAACTGAGAAGAAGAAGGCTGGCAGACCCAAGGGGGTATTTGGCTTAAAGCGTCAGATACAGGAGTACGCAAGGAATCCTGACCTAGCCCTACCCAAGACCGATAATCAAAGAATCAAAGACCTGAAGGATATGCTCATCAGGTCGAGTGGTAAGGATGTTGTCGAGAAGATGATCTCCATTGCGTTGAATGACAATCACCCCGCACAGATGGCAGCTATCAAGATGTGTGTAGACCGCACACTGCCCGTATCCATGTTTGAGAAGGATAAGAGCCAGAGGAGTGCAGTCACCATTAATATCACTGGCATAGGCGCACCAGTGGCAGCGACAGTTGAAGAAGAACCCAAAGACATAGAAGACATAGAGGTTAAGAATGACTGAATGGTTGAATGAATACCAAAAATTTTCTGCGACTCCTTGGAGTCCTACAACATTGAAACCATCGGAAGAACAGCAGTTTCGCAGTTGGCTGCAGGGAACTCAACTTTTTAACTCTATTAAGTCAGACATTGCGGCTGAACAAAAGATGCCTGTTAATAAGTTAGACAACCAGCGAGTTACAGAGATGATTCTTGAATCTCCTGACTATGACTACAGGGGAGCATGGAAAGCAGGAATAAAAGAAACTATCAGTCCTTATGACAATAGACCGCACTTTCCATCGTCTACCAAAACAGGACAAATGCTAAAAGACCCAACTCATCCAACGGCATGGAAAGAGTTTTTTATGCGTCAGTATGGGACTGACCCTGATGCAATGGGACTTGACACTGTAGAAAAAGCAAAAAACTGGAGTCTTTCAAAACAAAAGGTAGAAACACCTTTTTATAAAGACCCATTTTCTGCACCTGACTACACAATCGAATAATGGCTGACCTTAACTTTGCGCTACTGCCTTGGCAGCAGGAAGTCTATGCCGACAAGACGAGGTTCAAGGTTGTCGTTGCGGGTCGGCGATGCGGTAAGTCAAGACTTGCGGTTACCACTCTATTAATAGAGGGTTTGAGTTGCCCTGCAGGGTCTGCAGTTCTTTATGTTGCCCCGACTCAGGGACAGGCTAGACAGATTGTGTGGGATGTACTGTTGGATGTTGGTCGGGAGATTATTCAGAGCAGCCATGTGAATAACATGGAAGTTACTTTGATTAACGGCGCAAAGATATATGTTCGGGGGAGTGACAGACCTGATACTTTGCGAGGAGTCTCCCTTACTTACGCTGTACTGGATGAGGTAGCTGACATTAAGCCTGAGACTTGGGAACAGGTAATACGAGCGTCTTTGTCAGACAAGAAGGGTAAAGCCATGTTTATCGGTACACCCAAGGGTAGGAACTGGTTCTACGACTTGTATAACTTAGGGCAAGAGGAGACAGATTCTGACTGGAAAAGTTGGCATTTCACCACCAAAGATAATCCTTTAATTGACCCTAGTGAAATCGAAAGTGCAAAGAAGACCCTTTCCAGCTTTGCTTTCAAGCAAGAGTATATGGCATCTTTTTCTAATGCTGGCTCAGATGTATTCAAAGAAGAATGGATTAAGTACGGGGAAGAACCTGAGTATGGTTCTTACTTTGTAGCTGTTGACTTGGCTGGATTTGAGGAAGTAGCTAGACAGGCGGCTAACTCTAAGAAAAGGCTAGACCAGACTGCTATTGCTGTGGTTAAGGTGACTGATGATGGCAAATGGTTTGTCAAAGAGATTGTTTTTGGGCGTTGGGACATACGGGAGACTGCAGCGACTATTCTGCTAAAGATGCGGGAATACCGACCTTTGAGTGTTGGAATTGAGCGAGGTGCGTTAAAAAACGCTGTTTTGCCTTATTTGAGTGACCTAATGAGGAAAAATAATGTATATTCCCACATAGTTGACTTAACGCATGGCAACAGGAAAAAGACTGACAGAATTATCTGGAGTCTCCAAGGAAGGTTTGAGCATGGGCGTATTGTGCTGAACTCTGAGGAAGATTGGGATGAATTCAAAGATCAACTCTTGATGTTTCCCGCCCAAGGTGTTCACGATGACTTGCCTGATGCTCTTTCCTACATTGACCAACTCGCTGTTACCTCATACTTCCAAGATGACCAAGAAGATGAGTGGCAACCGCTAGATATTATTTCGGGGATATAAATGGCAACAGATAAAGAAGTCAAGCTAGAACAAGGCGAGTTTTATGAGCCTACTGAGGCTGATAAAGAGTTGACCGATTTCATCACTAGTCACTGCGACAAGTGGAGAGATTGGCGAGATACAAACTTTCTCCCTGATTATCTAGAGTACGAGCGCATCTTCCGTGGTCAATGGGCTTCTGAAGACAAGACCCGTGAGTCTGAGCGTAGCCGTATCGTTACCCCTGCTACCCAACAAGCCGTAGAGACTCGCCATGCTGAGATCATGGAAGCTATCTTTGGGCAAGGTGACTTCTTTGACATTGAAGACAATATCCAAGATGTAGGTGGAAACCCTATAGATGTTGAGTTAATTAAGGCTCAACTGATGGAAGACTTCAAGAAGGACAAGATTAGAAAAGCTATCGACCAGATCGAATTGATGGCTGAAATCTATGGTACAGGCATTGGCGAGATCATTGTCAAGACCGAGAAAGAATACATCCCATCGACTCAGCCTATCCCTAATCAGATGGGTCAAGCGGCTATTGGCGTGATGGAGCGTGAGCGCATATCTGTAAAGATCATGCCAATCAATCCCAAGAACTTCTTGTTTGACCCTAATGGCACAAGCATTGATGACTGCATGGGCGTGGCTATTGAGAAATACGTCTCAATTCACAAGATTGTAGAGGGAATCGAAAAAGGCATTTACCGCAAGGTAGACATCACGCCCACCTATGAAGATACTGACTTAGAGCCTACCCAAGAGGTTAGCCAGTACCAAGATGAAAAGGTATTGTTGTTGACGTACTACGGATTAGTACCCCGTGAGTATTTGAACAATCTTGAGGAAAACAAAGACATTGTTGAGTTGTTTCCTGAGAATTCAGCGGCTGAAGACTATACCGATATGGTTGAAGCTATTGTTGTGATTGCCAATGATGGTATGTTGCTCAAGGCTGAAGAAAACCCTTACATGATGAGGGATAGACCTGTTTTGTCTTACCAAGACGATACAGTTCCAAACCGCCTGTTGGGGCGAGGTACAGTGGAAAAAGCATTTAATATGCAAAAAGCCATTGATGCTCAGACTCGTGCTCACTTGGATTCACTTGCTTTGACCACTGCCCCTATGGTTGCTATGGACGCAACAAGACTTCCAAGAGGTATGAAGTTTGAAGTCAAGGCTGGTAAGGCTATTCTTACCAATGGCAACCCAAGTGAGATTATTTACCCATTCAAGTTTGGTCAGAATGACCCAAATAACCTAGCAACTGCCAAAGAATTTGAACGTATGTTGCTACAAGCTACTGGTACGCTGGACTCTAACGGCATGGTTTCACAGGCAAGCCGTGATGGTGGTGGTATGTCGATGGCTGTTGCTTCCATCATCAAGAAATACAAGCGTACTTTGGTGAATTTCCAAGAAGATTTCTTGATTCCATTCATCAAAAAGGCGGCTTTCAGGTTCATGCAGTTTGACCCAGAGCGTTATCCCTCTGTGGACATGAATTTCATACCTACTGCAACCTTGGGCATCATTGCTAGAGAGTATGAACAACAGCAATTCATTGGTTTGTTGCAAACTTTGGGTGCAAACACCCCTGTTTTGCCTATTTTGCTCAAAGGCATCATAGGAAACAGCAGTTTGACCAACAGAATGGAGTTGATTGCCAAGTTGGATGAGATGATGCAACCTAATCCTCAACAGCAGCAGATGCAACAGATGCAATCAGAGTTGGCAATGCAAGCGGCACAGGCTCAGATTGCTGTTCAGACTAGCCAAGCTGAAGAAAACAAGGCAAATGCCATCAAATTGTCTGTCGAGGCGCAGTTGATGCCGCAAGAAATTCAGGCAAAGAACATGGCTTCAATCACCAAAAATCTGCCTAATGAAGATATGGCTTCTTCTCAAGAGTTTGACAAGCGGGTGAAGATTGCTGAGTTGATGTTGAAAGAAGCAGACATTAAAAACAAGTCTAAAATCGTTGAATTACAGATGGCAGACAAGCAATCTAAGACTGAAAATGATTTTTTGGCTAGATTGTCAAGGGAACTTTCATAATGGACATTCTTGACTTAGAGCGCAAGTTAGGCATTGATGGTATGTCTGCTGATGAGCAGATGGCTTTAATCGTTGCGTTGCAAAAGTCTGCTGAAGAAAAAGCCGAACAAGCCAGAGAAGAAACAATCGGCAAGAGTGCTGATTTGGTGATTCAAGGCTTAAAACGCATCAAATCTGACATTGAAACTAGGTTTTCTGAACTGAATTTAGCTATTCAAACAAAGTCATCTAGCTTGAAAAATGGCATTGATGGTAAGGATGGGCGTGATGGTAAAGACGGAAAAAATGGCAAAGATGGCTTAAAAGGCGACAGAGGTCTTGATGGGCAAGCTGGTCGTGATGGGATTGATGGAGTTGATGGTATATCGGTAGTCAACGCAAATATTGACTTTGATGGCTCTTTGGTCGTTACTTTGTCTGATGGTCGAGAGATCAATGTTGGTGAGGTTGTATCCCCTGATATTGCTGAAAAGATCAACGTCATCAGCACTATGTCTACTAATGCGGCTATTGCTATCAAGGATGAAGGTACATCTATAACCAGTTCGGTTAAGAACATTAACTTTGTAGGTGCGGCAGTTACTGCTACCAACTCAGGGGACGATGTAACTGTTAATGTGAGTGCTGGTACAGGCACAGTCACAAGTGTGGCGGCTACGGCTGGTACAGGTATCAGCGTCAGTGGTAGTCCAATCACAACCTCTGGCACTTTGACGATCACCAATACTGCACCAGATCAGACTGTAGTATTGACTGCTGGTACAGGCATTAATACAAGCGGAACTTACCCTAGCTTTACTGTTACCAATTCTGCACCAGATCAGACTGTTGCCTTGACCCAAGGCGGTACAACAACAATTACGGGTACTTACCCTAATTTCACTATCTCCTCTGCTGACCAATTCCAAGGGACTGTGACTTCTGTATCGGGTACTTCTCCTGTTGCATCTAGCGGCGGCGCTACTCCTGCTATTTCATTGGCATCAGGTTATGGAGATACTCAGAACCCTTATGCCTCTAAAACTGCAAACTATGTCCTAGCCGCACCTAATGGTTCTTCTGGTGTCCCAACATTTAGAGCGATTGTTGCCGCTGATATTCCTACCTTAAACCAGAATACTACGGGTACAGCGGCATCTACCCCCAAGCTATTGACTACCAATTTCACTATTGAGGAATCAGGCGGTAAATTGCTATTTAAGAATGGTGCTACTACAATCGCATCAATGTCATCAACTGGAATCATTACATCTGCGGCTAATATTGTTGCAAATGGAACACCTTAAAGGAAGGTAAATTATGGCAACGACAGTCACTCTTAAACCTAATGCAATTGATATTTCTGGCTCTACGTCAGGAACTACTACATTGCAAGCAACTGCTGTAGCTGGTACTACTACTCTTACGCTTCCAGCGGCTACAGATACATTGGTTGGTAAGGCTACAACCGATACGCTAACCAACAAGACTCTAACAGGTGCGGTAATGAACGGCACTGTAGGCGCAACTACACCGTCTACTGGCGCATTTACTACTTTGTCGGCTACAGGTGTTACAACCGTACAAGCTGGAACGGCAGCAGCCCCAGCCATCACTACATCAGGCGACACCAACACAGGTATCTTCTTCCCTGCCGCTGACACTATTGCTTTTGCTGAAGGTGGTGCGGAGGCTATGCGTATTGACTCCAGCGGCGGTGTTCGCATCAACAATACATCAAATGCAACATTTTCAGCGCAATTAAATACGCAATTTACTACTGCGTTTCAATGTGGGCAATACTTAAAAGTAACAGATACAAGCGCATCTCAAAGTATGTTTATATTTGGGAATTCCAGTAGCGATGCTGTTGGAAGTATTGCAACTAATGGTTCTGCAACTTCCTATAACACTTCAGCAACATCGGGAGTGATTGGCATAGATGCAAGCACTATTGCAATTAATACTGCTTCATCAGAACGTATGCGTATCGACTCTAGCGGCGATGTAAGTATCGGTGCAACAACAGTAAGTTCTTCTGCTAGATTAAATGTATACCAAGCAGATTCAGCCCAACGAGTTGTTCATTTTGAAAACACAAGAAATGTAAGCGGTGATGAAAATTTACGTTTGGTGCTAGGTTCTAACTGTAATAACACCTCATCTTATCCTTTAATCGTAACAACTGGTGGTTCGCAAAAACTGGAAATATACGGCAATGGTAATGTTGCAAACGTAAACAATTCTTATGGCGCTCTTTCAGATATAAAGCTAAAAGAAAACATTGTTGATGCAACGCCCAAACTTGCAGACTTAATGCAAGTCAAAGTTCGTAACTACAACCTTATTGGTGACACAACAAAACAAATCGGTGTTGTTGCTCAAGAATTGGAAACTGTATTTCCTGCGCTAGTTGACGAATCACCCGACAGAGATGGTGAAGGCGGTAATCTGAGTACAGTTACAAAGTCTGTGAAGTACAGCGTATTTGTCCCCATGCTCATCAAAGCCATCCAAGAACAACAAGCCCTCATCACAGCCCTGACAGCACGAATCACAGCATTGGAGCAAGCATGACAATCACTTGGACAATCAACCAACTTGACCGCCAAACCTCTGATGGCTTAGTGACTACTGCCCATTGGCGTGTAGACGCTGTTGATGGTGAACACTCTGCTGGCTCTTACGGCACAGTAGCCTTTGAGCGTGGTACGTCTTTCACGGCTTATGACTCTCTGACCGAGGCTCAAGTCATTGCTTGGGTCAAAGAAAAGCTAGAAGTGGTTGATATTGAAACAAACCTTGCCGCACAGATTGCCTTACAGAAAGCCCCAGTAACTGCAACAGGAGTGCCTTGGTGACCCCAGAACTACAAAAGTATTACGAATCCCGATTTGAAATGATGGGGATGGATGGTTGGAAGGATTTGTGCATAGATATTGACAATATGATAGAGTCACTCAATAATCTAAGCGTTATTCCTGATGAAAAAACCTTGATGTTCAAAAAAGGTGAACTTTCCATCTTGACTTGGCTGAAAACCTTGAAAGAGGTCAGCGAAAGAGCCTACGAGGAATTGAATGAAAAGAATGTTTGATTTTGCCTGTGCAAACGGGCATAAAACCGAAAGACTTGTTGATTATGAGACAACAGGTTTTAAGTGTGAGTGCGGAGAAACAGCCAACCGCACTTTGTCTGCTCCTAACTTCAAATTAGAGGGGTGGTCTGGTTCTTTCCCATCAGAGCATGGGAAGTTCGAGAAAAAACACCTAGATCAACTAAAGTGGGAGCAAAAGCACAACTCACAAGCGTAAGCCGAGTTGAATGTCCTAGAACCGATGAACGGCAGGAAAAGGAAGAAATATGTTGATTGACAATGATGATGAGACGCTAAGTGAGTTAGACGCAGTTGAGCAAAAGAATCGACTACCTGAAGTAGCACCATTGTCCGAGATGCCTGAGAAATACAGGCAAAAATCTTTGGAAGAAGTGGTCAAAATGCACCAAGAAGCTGAGAAGCTAATTGGAAAGCAAGCGCAGGAAGTTGGGGAAGTGCGAAAGCTGGCAGATGAACTTATCAAGCAAAACCTCTCCTCTAAACAACAACCTATTGAAAAAGAGCCAGAAGTAGATTTTTTCGAGAATCCACAAGAGGCAGTTCGTAGGACTGTTGATAACCATCCTGATGTACTTGCGGCTCGCCATGCGGGTCAGGAGTTCAAAAAGATGCAGATTCAGCAAAAGCTATCGCAAGAGCATCCTGATTTTGGTCAGATTGCTCAAGATACAGACTTTGTGAATTGGGTGAAATCTTCACCTATTCGCCTTGGTTTGTATGCAAAAGCTGATGGTGAGTTTGATTACGACAGTGCAAATGAATTGTTATCTACCTATAAGCAGTTGCGAGGAATTAAGGCTAAACAGACTTCAGATGCAGGGGAAACTCAGCGCAAGTCAAACCTTAAGGCGGCAAGTGTAGATGTAGGTGGAAGTGGGGAGTCTGGAAAGAGGGTCTACAGAAGGGCTGATCTAATTCGGCTGAAAATGACTGACCCAGATCGTTATGAAGCGTTAAGCGGAGAAATCATGCAAGCGTATCAAGACGGACGGGTCAAATAATTTAACCTATCGTTTTTTGGAGATTTAACATGGCAACAGCATTTTCCCCTAGTAACTCAGTTACTGTAACCACAGGCGCAACATTCATCCCTGAAATTTGGAGTGATGAAATTGTAGCCGCCTACAAGAAAAACTTGGTTCTTGCGAACCTCATTATGAAGATGAACTTTAAGGGCAAGAAGGGTGATGTAATTCACATTCCCGCACCTACCCGTGGTTCTGCTTCTGCTAAAGCCGCTGAAACAGCAGTCACCTTGATTGCCGCTACAGAGTCTGAAGTTCAAGTTTCTATCAACAAGCATTATGAGTATTCACGTTTGATCGAAGATATTGTCGAAGCCCAAGCCTTGAACAGCTTGCGTAACTTCTACACTTCTGACGCTGGTTACGCTTTGGCTAAACAAGTCGATACTGACTTGGTTCAGTTGGGTCGTTCAACCAATGGCGGTGCTGGTACTAATGCTTACGCAACTGGTGCGTTCATTGGTGGTGATGGTACTACTGCTTATGTTGCCGCAAACAACAATGAGTCAGCATTGACCGATGCCGCTATTCGCCGCACCATTCAGCGTCTTGATGACACTGATACCCCAATGGATCAGCGTTTCTTCTTGATTCCTCCCTCAAGCCGCAATACATTGATGGGTTTGGCTCGTTACACTGAACAAGCCTTTGTTGGTGGTACAAACAGTACTATTCGCACTGGTGAGATCGGTAACTTGTACGGAATCCCCGTATTTGTGTCTAGCAATTGCGACACAGGTTCAGGTAGCACCAATCCACGGGTTTGCTTGATGGGTCACAAGGACTCACTGGTTTTGGTTGAACAAATGGCTATTCGCTCACAAGTTCAGTACCAACAACCTTACCTTGCAACTCTGTATACAGCGGATACGTTGTATGGAGTGCAAATTCTTCGTGCGGCGGCAAGCACTGGTGCGGCTAAGTCTGCATCCATGTTTGCTTTGTTGGTTCCTGCCTAATTGCAGTTGCGCCCCCTGCCTTAGTAGCGGGGGGACTTTTTTAACTTAATTAGGAGAAATCAAAATGGCATCAGCAACAGCAGTTGTTTTAAACAGAGACAACGATTCTTTTCGGGGTTTGTTCAGTGATACATGGACAGTTACTTGCACTTTGGATTCTGCATCTGTTGCAGACCAAGCCGCTGGTACTGATACTGTGACTGTTTCGGGCGTTGCCCTTGGCGATATGGTTATTGGTATGTCTGCTGGTGTAGACGAGGCGGGTTTAGTTCGCCGTGCTTACGTTTCAGCGGCAAACACAGTGACTATTGCAACAACTAATACAACTGGTGGGGCTGTTAATTTAGCTTCTACTACTGTTAAATTGGTTATTGCTCGAATGTTGTAAAGATTGGGGGGCTAGTCCCCCCTTTCTCATTTAAGGGTTTTATGGCTACTTTTCGTTGTCTTCAGTCAGGTAACACTGTAACTTTTACATATCAGCATGATATTGACTCTATGGAGGGTCATCAGGGATATGTAAGGATTGATGAAGAAGAAGTAACCATAGAGTCACTTGATTCTGAGCGTACAGATACCGCATTTGCGCCTGTAATTCCATCAGTTAAGCGTATGGGAAGACCCCGAAAGGTTGCAAATGTCTGAAATTGACGCAAGAGATTTTGGTAGGTTAGAGGCTCAAGTTGATTCTCTACAGGTTCAAGTATCTCAATTGAGTACAGATGTAAAAGCATTGCTTGAACTTGCTAACAAAGGTAAGGGTGGATTTTGGATGGGCATGACGATAGCTTCATTCATGGGCGGTGTCATTACTTTTATTGCTGATAAACTGTGGAAATGAAAGAAGGACTCTTATCAGGTAAGGTTTGCCCACTTCCTACTCAGGATATAGCGTTAAACCTCAAGAATCGCAACAATGCTTTCAAGAACTTTGGGTATGGTGCGCCTAACCCAAATGAACCTAATGAGGCATTTTGGCTGAAGAAAGCCAAGATGTATAACGCACCTACTGATGTGGTTAAAACCATGCTTTGCGGTAACTGTGCAGCATTTATTCAGACTCCCAAGATGATGGAGTGCATCAAAGGCGGCTTGGAAAAAGGCAAGGATTCAGAGAATGAACTTGACTATGACCAGCAGTTTATTGATGCCGCTGATCTAGGTTTCTGTGAGTTGTTCCACTTCACTTGTGCGGCGGCTCGCACTTGTGATGCTTGGAAATCTGGTGGTTCAATTAAAAAGGATTGATATGAAAGCTAAACCCAAAACTCCCGCTAATGCCCCCAAAAAGGGTATTCCAGTATCTATCATGGTAGCTATTGGTAAACCCAAAATGCCAATGCCTATGAAGGGCAGTAGGACTGCTACCAACATGATGAAGAAATCTTCAAGAGGCAAATAATGGCATCATTAACATCACCCATTACGCTTCTTAATGCCGTTGGTGCAACTGGCGCATCAATGGCAGTTCAAGTAGATGCTGGACAACCAGCGTTCTTGCAAGTTTCAGGCATTACATCAGCTACTGTTGTATTGCAAGGTAGCCTTGATGGAACAAACTGGTCAACTTTGGGTACTGCTTTGACTGCTAACGGCATCGTTACTGTCCAAAATGCACCAACGTATTTGCGAGCAAATTGCACTGTTTTTGTCACAGGCACGATTACAGCCAAGATAATGTACTAAGGAGAAACCCTATGAAAATGACTAAATCACAAAAGAAGGTCAAAAAGGTCATGGGGGAGTACAAGGAAGGTACTTTGCATTCAGGCAAGGGCGGCAAGGTTGTGACTAATCCCAAACAGGCGGTTGCCATTGCTTTATCTGAAGCTGGTAAAACCAAAAGGAAGATGAAATGAAAACTGGACTTTATGCCAATATTAACGCAAAACAGGCTCGTATCAAGGCAGGGTCTGGCGAGAAGATGCGTAAGGTAGGTAGCAAAGGTGCGCCTACTGCTGATGCGTTTAAACAGGCGGCAAAGACTGCAAAGAAGCCTAAAAAGGTGAAGTAGATGAAAACACCCACTTGGCAAACAAAAGCTGGTCAAAATCCAAAAGGCGGCTTGAATGCCAAAGGTAGATCATCTTATAATGCGGAAACTGGTGGTAATCTGAAGCCTCCAGTAAAGTCGGGGGATAACCCTCGTAGAGCAAGTTTCTTGGCTCGCATGGGCAATAATGCTGGTGCAGAGTACAAGGATGGTGAACCAACAAGACTGCTTCTTTCGCTCAAGGCATGGGGTGCATCCTCAAAGGCTGACGCAAAGGCAAAAGCTAAAGCTATATCCGCAAGGAATAAGGCAAAAGCGAAATGAGAGCATTATCAGTTGGCGCAAATCTTACAGCAAATACGCTGACAACCCTCTATACAGTACCCAAAGGGTATTACGCAAGGGTCGTACTGCTACGAGCAGTTAATACAGGTTCGCAAAAACATATTTCTTTTTCTTGGACAGATACCTCTGCGTCTGTCACATATTCTCTTGTATTTGAAACTGCTTTAACTACTAAAACTACCCAAGATTGGGGCGGCGTATCCTATTTTGTAATGGAAGAAGGCGACATACTTAAAGCACAATCTGAGGCGGCATCTACATTTTCAGTAGTAGTTACCATTGAAGAAGAAGGATTGACTAGAACATGACTTATCTTGAACTTATCAACGATGTTCTGATTAGACTCAGAGAACCTGTTGTTACTACTAACAATCAAACTACCTATTCAACATTGATTGGAAAGTTTGTCAATGATGCAAAACGTCAAGTTGAAGATGCTTTTGCTTGGAATGCTTTGGGTCAAACTATTACAGTTAGCACTGTAGCGTCCACGCCAACTTATTCTTTGACAGGTGCTGGTCAGAAGTTTCAAGTGATGGATGTAATCAATACCACAAGTAATGTCGGACTGATAAACATCACTTTTGTGGACATGAACCGCAAACTAAACTTCACGCCGTTGGTCAATTCAATACCTACAGAATTTGCGTTTGATGGCGTTGATGCAAGCTATAACACTAAGGTAAATCTTTATCCAATACCTGATGGTGTTTATACAATCAAATTTGCCTTAACAGTGCCACAGGCTACGTTAGCCTCAGATGCAACTGTTGTGGCTGTACCTGATGTTTTAGTGGCTCAGAATGCTTATGCAAGGGCTTTGATAGAACGTGGTGAAGATGGTGGTACTTCATCATCAGAAGCGTATTTGCTTTACAAGTCGATGTTGTCTGACCACATTGCTTTGGAAGGCACTCGTTATCCCGAGAACCAAGAATTTGTAGCTGTATGACGCAACCACTTCAATTATTTAGCATTTCAGCGCCAGCGTTTTTTGGTCTGAATACCCAAGACTCACCGCTAGATTTAGCGAGTGGTTTTGCGGCTATTGCTACTAATTGTGTGATTGACCAATATGGTCGTGTCGGTTCTCGCAAGGGTTTTTCAAGGGTAAATTCTTCAAGCGGCGCTTTAGGCGCTAACGATATAAAAGTTATCCATGAGTTAGTGCAACTTGATGGCACTTTGACTGTATTGTTTGCGGGTAACAACAAGCTGTTTAAACTTGATGGAAGCAATGCTGTTGTAGAACTGACCTATGGGGGGGGTGGTACTGCACCTACCATTACAGCAAGTAATTGGCAATGTGCATCCCTGAATGGAATTACATACTTCTTCCAATCAGGCTTTGACCCATTGATTTATGACCCTGCTGTAAGTACCACTACATTCAGGCGTGTGTCTGAGAAGACGGGTTATACAGGCACAGTTCCTTTGGGAAACATTGTTATTTCTGCATTTGGTCGATTGTGGGTAGCTGATACCACTACAGACAATGTAACTATCACCTTTTCTGACCTATTGGCAGGACATAACTGGACAGGTGGAACATCTGGAACTCTTGACGTTTCTAGGGTTTGGGCTAATGGTGCAGATCAGATCATGGGTTTGGGCGCACATAATAACTTCTTGGTTATCTTTGGTAAACGTCAGATATTGGTTTATCAGGGGGCAACAACTCCATCCACAATGTCATTGTCTGACACTATAGGAAACATTGGTTGCCTATCTAGGGACTCTATTGCCTCTACTGGTTCAGACATTATTTTCTTATCAAACAGTGGTGTTCGTAGTCTGTTGCGTACTATTCAGGAGAAGTCAGCACCTTTGCGAGACTTGTCTAAGAATGTTCGTAATGACTTGATGACTAATGTGGCTGGTGAGACTGCATCAAACATTAAAGCTGTTTACTCTGAAGCTGATGCTTTTTATCTTTTAAATTTACCTGTAGCTAAACAGGTCTATGTGTTTGATACAAAGGCGCAACTACAAGATGGTTCTGCTAGGGTAACAACTTGGGACAGTATTGAACCTACTAGCTTTTACTCTCGGCGCAATGGTGATTTGTTGATTGGTAAGAATGGTTATGTTGGTAAGTATGGAACTTATCTTGACCATGCCTCTACCTATCGTATGCAGTATTTCACCAACTATTCAGACCTTGGTGATGCAAATGTTACTTCCATACTGAAGAAGATTTCTGTTGTTGTAATTGGTGGTTCTAATCAAGGATTTGTCATTAAGTGGGGATACGATTTTTCTGGTCAGTATTACTCAGATACATTGCAAATTCCTGTTACCACTGTTGCTCAATATGGAATTGCTGAGTATGGTGCAAATGGTGTACCAGTTGCAAATTACTCTAGTGGTATTCAGTTAAGCACATTGGTTGGTCAAGCAAGTGGATACGGCAAGGTTGTTCAAACAGGCTATGAAGTGCAGATCAATGGTTCACCTGTAAGCATTCAGAAGATTGAAATTCAAGCTAAAAACGGCAAAATGGCGTAAGGAAAAAACATGGCAAATTACACAAAATCAACCAACTTTGCGGCTAAAGATTCTTTAGCTTCAGGCAATGCGGGTAAGGTTGTTAAGGGAACTGAGATTGATACTGAGTTCACTAACATTCAGACCGCCATTGCAACAAAGGTAGATGGTACTCTTACCAACTTTTCGTTTGTAGAGACAAGTAATGTCTTGTATATCTATAACTCATCTACTGCTGTTGCCAAGATCGATGCTTCAGGTAATTTGACTGTGCTTGGCAATGTTGTTGCCAACGGCACTATTTAAGGGGTAAACATGAAAGCAACAGAAATCATACTGGCAGATGCACAAAAAAGAGGTGTAGATGCGAACAAGGCATTAGGCTTAATAAGCAATGCTATCAAACAGAAAAAAGCTGTTTTGATGCAAGAAAATAACTCTGTCTTGTTGATTACAAAAATTAATGATGATGCTGCAGAAGTTCATTTGTTTACACAAGATGGAATGATGACTCTTGCTAGATCGTTAAGTGCTTTCATAAGAAGGACAACTGATCTTGGCATCAAAACTGTTTATGGTAAAGCTGACAATCCTCAAATTGTTGAACTGCTTAAAAAAGTTGGTTTAAATGTTGTTGATTCTGATTTACCTCAATACAACTGGAAGGCTGACCTATGAGATTCAATGATCGTAACTATGCCTTGTTGGGCATTCCAGATTTACCAATCAATGCTTTTATGCACATTGGGGATAGAAAGATTAAGCCTCAAGGCGCTGTTTCATCTGTTGTTGATTCTTTCACTGGTGTTATTGATGATACTGTTAGTAGCGTATCTGATGTTTTAGCTGATGTTGATGACACTGTAAATGAAACAGTCGGTTGGCCTACTGTTATAGCACTTGCTACTGGAGGTTATCTTGCCGCAACAGCAGCTCCTGCCGCCGCTGGTACAGCGGCTACTACTGCTGGTACAGCGGCTACTACCACTGGAGGAACATTAGCTGGCATGGGAACTGGTACAGCGGCTACTGCCGCCACTGCCGCCGCTACTGGTGCAACGACAGCATCATTAACTGGTTCGGCTATTGCAAGTCAAATTGCAACTCAAGGTGCAACACCAGCTTTGATACAGCAAGCGGCTCAATTTTTAGGTGTTCAACCATCTACTTTAGCTTCATTTGCGCCATCTGCAATTCAAGGATTATTGAGTGCTGGTGGTTCTTACTTGTTGTCTGAACAAGCTAAAGAATCTGCACAAACACAATCTGACGCACAAGTTCGTGCGGCACAGATTGCGGCTGATGCGGCTAGGTTTAGACCTGTTGGCGTAACTACTCGTTTTGGTTCTTCTAACTTTCAAACTGATGCGGCGGGTAATGTCATCAGTGCTGGATATACACCAAGCCCTGAGATTCTTGGTTATCAAAACCGATTGTCTACATTGGCTGGTCGAGGTTTAACTGGTGCAGAGGGCGCTCAAGCGGCTTATGCTCCTCTAACTGGTGCGGCTCAGAATCTGTTTAGCCTTGGTCAAGGTTACCTTAAACAGACTCCTGAACAAGTTGCGGCTGACTACATTTCAAAGCAACAGGCATTGCTTGCGCCTAGTCAAGAGAATCAACTTGCGTTGTTGCAGAACAAATTACAACAACAAGGTCGAGGTGGTTTATCTGTTGCTCAAGGTGGGACTTTGGGCGCTACAACGCCTGAAATGCAAGCCTACTACAACTCTATCGCACAAAGCAATTTGGCTCTTGCGGCACAGGCAGATCAAGAGGCACAAAACAGGATTAGGTTTGGTGCTGGTTTGTTTGATACTGGTGCTAACTTGCAGGGCAGATACTACACTGGTCAAACAGCGGCTTATGCACCATTTACCACTGCTATGGATGTAACTACAGGGCTTGAAAACCTTGCACAAACACCATTAACTCTTGGCACTCAAATTGGCGCTAGAACTACTGCTGGTGCGGCACAAGCTGGAATGTTGACGGGTCAAGGCATCCTTAATGCGGCGGGGACAATGGCTCCAGCAAATGCTTATAGTGGAACTGGCAACCTTTTGGCTGGTATTGCAGGAAGTCCTGTTGTTACTGGCGCATTAAATAAAGCATTTGGCGTAACACCAGATCAATCAACAATTACACAACAGCAATTGATTAACATATTGCTTGGCAATAGACAACAACCTTTGGCAGTTTAAGGAGAAAAGACAATGGCAAGCGAAATCTTAGGATTGTTCACTACTCCCGAACAGTACCAACAAAATCAGTTAGCACAGTTTCAGAGTCGTGCGGCTCAAGAAGTTCCAGTAAATCCTTTTCAACAAGCGGCTTTAGGTGCTAGGACTGCTGGTTATCAGTTGGGTCAAGCTATTGGCGGTGCTTTGGGTGGTGAAGACCCACAGTTAAAGCTGATTTCACAGCGTCAGCAAATCCTTGGGATGATTGACCCAACGAACCCTGATTCTTATGCTCAAGGTATTCAGATGGCATTGCAAACTGGAGATACTCAAACTGCATTTATCTTACGCAATGAGATGATGAGGGCTAAACAGCAGACTCAACAAGATAGGGTAAGTGAAATGCAATATCAAGATGCTGCACTTCAACGTGGTCTGAATATAAAACAACGTGGCATGGAAGCGGCAGCATTAAGTGTAGCTAATGGCATTGACCCTGAAACTGGCTTGAGAGGTAAGTCAATATTGAATGAGCAAGGTGAGGTTATTGATACCCAAGCACTAAAGCCATTGATTGACCCAATAACCAACAAATTTAATCAGGATGTTGCGAACACATTAATTTCTCAGTATGGGCAAGTTGGTGCAAATATTGTTAAACAAAGAATTGAGGGTGTTCAAGGTGTTCAATCATTGCAAACTCAAGAACTTGCTAGACAACTGTTTAATGAAGATGGTACTAGAAACCCTGAAATTGAGAAAAAATTGTCAGTTACTGTTGAGGGTCGTGACATTCTAAAGAAACTTGCGCCAGAAACTAAGGAACTCAAGAAAGGCGAAAAACTGCTTGAAAGACAACCAGATGGAACATGGAGTCTCATTACTCCAGCGGGTCAACCAGCACAAACAGTTACATCTGATAATGCAGTTCAAGCATTGATAGCTGGTAGGGCAATACATCCAAGTGTTTTGCCTTACGCACAACAACTTGCTAAGAACTTTGCAAATCTTGATTTTGAAGATCAAAATGTCTTGATGGAAAAATTGACAAGACTAAATAGCGATGCAAAAAACACAGAATCTAGTATGAATTTGAGACAAGATATTTTTGAGTCCAATCAGACTTTTAGAAGTGTCATGGCAAATAGTTCGGCTGGAATGAGGGAATTACAAAAACAACTTATCCAACTCAAAATCGATCAAGCAAAACAAGCTCAAGCTAAAGCCGCCGATGGTAAAGAAATTAAAATTGGTGAGTCAACTAAACTTTCAGATCAATCTGTAAAGGTTGATAAACTCGTTGATATATCACAAAAATTTCAGCCTAGATTTGCTGGCTATCCAACTAATGCCGCTGGTGATGTTGCTGTATGGGCGGCTAGTAAGTCAAGTGACCCTAATGATGTTGCTTTAGTCCAATGGTGGCAGAATTATCAAGAACACGTTAACACAGTCAGAAATGATTTGTTTGGTGCGGCTTTGACTGCACCAGAGAAAGCTGAGTTTGAAAAAGCAATGGTTACCAAGGGTATGAATCCCACTCAGGCACAAACTAACCTAAGACGTCAAGCAGATGCAGCTTTAAAAGCATATGACAAACTTGATAAGACTTTAAGATCTCAGGGTTACAGTAGATCTGCTTTGGACATTTTGAAGCCAGCAGGATTTGGAGAAACACCTCCAGCAGAAGTGCCTGTTGGTGTAACTGTAACTGTTAAGAAGAAGGGTGGCTAACATGGATAAATTCACTTATGAGGTAAATATACCCAATAGCGGTGTTTATGTGGTTGAGTCAGATCGTGAATTGACTAATGCACAAGCATATCAATATGCTTTGCAACAAGTATCTCCTACTGTTGTTACAAATCAACAAAAAACTTCTCAAGTACCACAACCTCAAAGACCAATGTCTCGTGGTGAAGTTTTAACTGGTGCAGTTATGAACTTTCCAAGTTCTTTGTATGAACAAGCATCTAATGTGGTTGGGGCTATTACAGACCCTATACAAGTTGTTAGAGATTTGGGTACTTTGTTCGTGGGTGCAACATCAAAGGTTCTTGGTGAGCCTTTGTTTGAGTCTCAAATAGGCAAGCAAATGAGACTTAAAGGAGAAAAATCTGTTGATCAAGTTGGACAGCAACTTATAAATGAATATGGAAGCGTTGAAGCCGCAAAAAGGACACTTGCTACAGACCCTGCTAAAGTTTTATCCGACATATCCTTAATATTTACTGGTGGCGCTAGTCTTTTACCTAAAGCTAGTGCAGCATCAAAAATATTGTCAACAGCCGCAAAGGTTACAGACCCTTTAAGAATAGCCGCCGCACCAATAGCCTTGGCATCTAAATCTGTTGCTCCAACTTTAGGTATGACTACAGGTACTGGTGCAATGGCTATTCAAGAAGCCTATCAAGCTGGCAAACAAGGCGGTGTAAAGGCTAAATCTTTCACAGAAAACTTGCGTGATAAGGGTGACCAACTTCAAGTTCTTGAGGATACAAAGTCTAACCTACAAGCAATGATTCAAGAACAACAGAATTTATATCGTTCTGGCATGGTTGATGTTAAAAATGATAAATCTGTTTTAAACTTTACTGATATAGATGATTCATTAGGAAAAGCGGCAGATAGGGTTTACTATAACGGCGTGATTCGTAGTGAAGATGCAGCAGGGTATGTTGCAAAAACACAAAAAATTATTAATGATTGGAGGTATAGAGATCCAGCACAGTTTCATACTCCTGAAGGTTTGGATGTACTCAAACAAAAAATCTATGATGATGTTTTATCTAATATCCCAATAAATCAAAAAAGCTCAATTGGAATCATTGGGGATATTTACAACTCTGTAAAGTCAACCATTCAAAAGCAAGCCCCTACTTATGCAGAAACAATGAAGGCTTATGCCAATACAGCAGAGCAAGTTCGTGAGATTGAAAGGTCATTGTCTCAAGGTAAAAAGGCAAGTGCCGATGCTGGTTTGCGTAAACTTCAAACTGTATTGCGTGATAACGCAAGCACAAACTATGGGCAACGAGTTAACTTAGTCAATCAACTTGAAGCTACATCACCTAGTTTGGGTGGTGGTATACCCATCAAGCCAGCACTTGCTGGTCAGGCTTTAAGTAAATGGACTCCTAGAGGTATTCAAGCTGCTGGTACTGTTGGAACTGCTGGACTTCTTAGCCAAGTCTCAAATCCATTAACAGGACTTTATTTGGCAGGGTCATCACCCCGATTAGTTGGTGAAGCTGCTTACCTAACTGGTCAGGGTAGTAGACAACTTGGTAAGGTTACTGGTCTATTCCCTGAACTTGACTACCCATTGATGTTTAATCTGTTGTCAAAAACACAGACTGAATAGGAGTACGAAATTGACCCAATCTCTATTTGTCTTCTTGCGGCTGGCTTGGTCAAAAACATCCAAGCTGGCTGTGACCTTTACAAGCAAGCTAAAGAGTCTTTTGTTGAAATCAGGAACACTGCTAATGAAGTTGTCGCTATTGGCAAAGAAGTTAAAGGATTTTGGGGTTCATTGCTTAAACTATTTGGCGGTAGTTTCAAGCCTGAAGCTACAAAGTCTGTGGCAAAAGCTAAAAGGTCTGACTACGTTGCTGTTGACGAAACTCAAGTCAAAGCTGACATCGTTAAGAACCTGAGTGAGTTTTTCAAGCTACAAGAACAGTTAGAAGCGCATATCAGGGAGTCA
>Ga0209500_10000552_pt1 | contig 31965 bp, 42 predicted proteins | sample S_140212_EF_Meta_FD_187323 | JGI IMG/M metagenome (GOLD analysis project Ga0209500, IMG submission 187323) | Freshwater microbial communities from Lake Simoncouche, Canada to study carbon cycling - S_140212_EF_MetaG (SPAdes) (version 2) | ecosystem: Environmental > Aquatic > Freshwater > Lake ...
GGAAAGTTCGACCGCGCAGTCGAAACAGTAGTGCCTTTTCTCATTCTTTGACTTAGGGTGAACACTGACAACAGTCCAGACTGCTTGCCTTCTTCCCTTTTCAAACTCCGTTCCATAGTGTGCTTTGCAATAATCACACCAGATACCAACTTTTGTTCTAGTAACTGTCAAGGTCATCCCAATCAGTTGATGCAATTTGTCCAGCGATTGCAATGTAAGCTGCGCAGTCTTTGTAAGAGTCCTCGTGGTGAGGACTTTCTTGGATCCGTGCGACTTTGACGAGTGCCATGCAGATTGCGACTTGGTTTGGCTCGATTTGTACATCGAGATAACTTGACCAGAGTCTTGCAATGCGAAGGTGATTGATAGCTGGTGTGCCGTAGTCTGCACCTCTGTCGAGGATAAGTCCTTTTGCTTCGTCAAGGATTTCATTGGCTTTCATTCTTGCCAGAACGCTTGTCGAGAGATATTGCGACCGCGTGTGTAACCTTCGCGCTTACCATCCTTGAAGCCTTGCCAGTACCAGATAAAGTTAGCGGATATAAATAACCCGACAACCCCTACAAAAGAAATCCAATTCATTATTAGCCCCTAATGTGTCGGTTCGTTCGACCTTCACACCTTTACGGTCTCACAGATAACTGACAGAATCAATTACATTTGATAACGAAATGATAACGATTCTCCGAGATCTACTGCCTCATCGAGCGTAGGTCGCAGTGGAACTATTGAATCAACGAGGCTTTCCATAGCGCCTACCACTGACAAGGAAAGTGCCATCCTTTTCGATATAGACAAGCTGAACATTGACACGCTTGCCATCGGTCTCGATGGTTGCAAAGGCTTGTTGCCAGTTAGCCGTTCCCTTGGTGTATCCAGCCTGCTTGAAGTTCATCAGGTTGCCTACTTCAACCCCATGGATAACACGCCCTAGAACGCCACCAGAGGCCTCTGTGAAGGCACTACGCCCTGCCCTATGAGTGTGTCCACATATGACGCTCTTGCCATGCCTACGCGCTGCGCCAAGGGCTGTAAGGCCAGCGTTAGGATTGATGCCCTGCTCATCCCCATGGATAGCAATCCAATTAGGTGCAATGGCCATTGGCTTCTTATGGAATGTAATTCCTAATTCATCTAGGTGCATGAACTTTTCAAACTTCAATTCTGGCAATGCTAGAAATGCCGGTATCTTTTTCATAATTACGTTGTATAGCCGGTCTGTGTGGTTAGACCGAATCATGTCTGTTACTTGTAAGTCGTATAGTGTCTGAACAGCAAGGTCGCGATCTTCTCCAAGAGTCTGCTCGTACCAGCCTGGTGTTCCTTCTGTCCATCGTGAGATCTGTGGTAAGTCGATTTCGTCGCCAATCGTGACGACTTTGTGAGGCTTCCAAGCGCGGATAAACGCCCCAAGGTTTTTGACTGCGACTTCATCATGATACGGAACCTGTAAATCTGAAACGACTACAGTGCGTTGAATCATTCATCCTCATCATCTTCATATGGGATAGAGTCAATCTTGTTAGGCAAGGCAGGAAGTAACCAGTCAGGATAAGTTGCGCGATCAGAGATGATGGCCAGACATATATCAATAGCAAAGCCAGCCCTGCGAAGGCTTTTGTAGAACTCATGCATGGCAATGCTGTACGCATCTAACTTAGAGTAAGTATCTAAATCAATGACCTTCTTAGTCCTTGCCATGGCAATAATTATCGCTCTAGAAGTATGTTGTAAATCTCATCGACTCGCGCATTGAGTCGCTTTATTTCACCAAGCAGATGTGTAATTACATAACCTGCTAGTCCACCTACAATGCCAAGAGTGGCAATGTAGATAGTGAACATGTCATTAGATGTCATTCTTACCAATACCCATTGCCTTATCTGTTGGAGATAACCAACGAATGATTGGTGGTAAGCATGAGCCAAGTCCAGCAGCTATAAGCGCCTTAGGATCTGTCACTCCTGCTGCGTAAAGGCTCAACACCGATACAAGGAAGGCTCTAGCCCAAGAACCTGCTGCTGTCTTTAGTTCATTCATTCTTTCCCCCTAGCATAGGTATTTGAAAAAACTTACCATCAGCGTCAGCTTCTTTCGCAAACGAGATGTGAATGTGGTGGTTGTGAGCATTGATGCCATCGTATTTGCGCCAAGCCCAACGCTTCTTTGCACTAGCAATCTTTCCCATGTGGATAATGTAAGTAATTCGCCGCTCGCCATTCTTAGCAGCAAGTCGTATCTGATCTGCCAGATATACGGACTGCCCTTTTTGCTTGGACAAGTCAGCATCAACGTCGATGGCGCGTACCCAACCCTCAGCATCTGGATTGTGATCAGAGACAGTTCTACTATGTCGGGTATCCCCAAGCCAGCCGTCTGATGTTCTATCTCTATCCGCGAAGGAATCATCTATCTGTAACCTAAGTTGTGAAGCAGCTTTACTGAGTCTTGGCTTCATGGGAAGAATCCTCACATGTCCATAGACAAGTTGCCTCGTCAAGTATTGCAACGTCATGACACTTAGGTGCAATAAAAGCATCGCGTGCATGATTGTATGACATGCCTACGCCTGCGTAATTCTTACGAATCTTCCCGTTGTATGAAGTGCGTTTGCATACTTGGTTACGGAAATTGCTGTACCAAGTCTCAGGGTCTAAGCCATCTATTAGTTCAGTTTCATCTTTACCTGTAATAACTTCGGTAACTATGTTATTAGAATCTAAAAAAGCATAATGAGCCATTAGATAGTTACCGTTCCTGTTCCTGCGGTAAATGAATAAATCTTGTAACCGCCAGTTGTAGTTTTTGCGTAAGTCAAACCGCCGCCAATAGTTGTTAAATCAGCTTGTGAATCGGGGTAACGGATGATGACAATTCCAGAACCTCCATTACCACCGTTACCCGTGTGATTAGTTAGGAAAGCACCGCCACCGCCGCCGCCACCAGTGTTAGCTGTACCTGCAGTTCCATTGTTATTACCACCGCCTGCACCTGCTCCACCGCCGCCGCCAGAACCACCTGCGCCAGCAGTGCCACCAAATGTTGTTGCTCCACCGCCACCACCAGCATAAGTAACTGCGCTGCCTGAATATGAATTAGATGTGCCAGCGCCACCTGTGCCACCTGTTGTACTTGTTCCATTACCGCCTACAGCACCTGCTCCGCCACCACCACCGTTACCATAATTAGGTGCGCTTCCACCTGCTGCGCTTCCACCATTGTTACCTTGTGATGGAGATGTTGATGGGGTATTGCCTGCTGCACCTGAAAAAGGCGATGGAAAAAAAGAACCGCCACCGCCAGAACCACCAGCGCCTGGCCCACCTGAAGCTGCTTGACCAGTTCCATAGCCACCGCCTGCACTTGTTATTGTGCTAAATACCGAGCTACTTCCTTGTGTTCCTGCAACACCAGCAGAGCCATTACTTCCACCAGAACCACCACCACCTACGGTTACAGTAAATGATCCGCTAATTGCAAAGGCTGTTGATGTACGGAATCCACCAGCACCACCGCCAGAACCACCAGCGTTACCAGCACCACCACCACCTGCAACTACAAGGTAATCAACAGATGTAGGTGGTACGGCTACTTGGCCTTTGTGTTGTGCTGCAATTATTGTGCCAATCATTATGCGATTGCTCCCACTACATACCATGTATCAGTTGCAACTTTAATACAGGCAGCGCTCTTATATTGTGCAAGGGTAGGAGATGCGGCAGTTGCGCCAGCACTAAGTACGGTAGTAGTACCGCTAGTTACCGCTGAAATTGTGCAAGTACCAGCACCAATATTTAGCACGGTAATAACTGATCCGACAGGAATAGCCACGGATGCGTTAGTTGGAATCTTAAAGGCTATCGCTGTTGCCTTGTTCATCTGTACAAGTGTCTGATATGAATCTGCTAATACTGCTGTGTAATCGGCAGTCTGTGTTGTTTGCAATGTGAACGACACAAGGCCATTGAACATTGCAGCGCTCATCACGTCACCGGTTATTGCTGGAAATCCTGTTGCCATTATTACTCCTTAGTATGATAAAACGCTAGTGCCAAGGATACCGTATAGGGAACTTCCTATAATGAATCCATCGATGATTGGTTCTTGCGTGGTGAGGGTTGTTTTCCAAGTGTTAGGTGTAATTGCATGAGCGATGCCTTGGACTTGGAGAGTCTTAGTTATTGTAGATCCGCCGGGCTGTGTGTTAGTTATCTGGACTTGGTCAAAGTAATCAAGGTCAAGAGCTGCCGTAACCCCAGTTGTGTAACTGGCAGTCATCAAGTCAAGGGTCATAGAGTCAATGCGAATAGTTGTGTCTTTATGTGATGCTACATAGGCTCTAGCTATGTTGAGTGCTTCTTCATCGGACTCAACAATTAGGTTTGAGTATGATAGGCTATGGGTAAAATAGGTCGTAACGCTTGCGCTATCGGTTGATGTTTGAGCAGTACCACCAGTGCGCTGTGCAGATACGTTATTGACTACCTGCTTGTCATCAAAGGCAAAGGCTACGTTTGCATAATTAATGCCAGTGCCATCCTGATTAAAAATAGTCGGGGCAGTGGCAGCAGCCGCTAAAACCTGAGAGCGAGACTTGAAGACTGCAACGCCATTAGGATCCATGTAGAAAGCGCCATACTCCGACTGCTCTACATTACGAGCTGCTTGAAGCACTGAACGCACTGAAGTATCAACAGATGACGCTTGGCAGGTTGAACTGCCAGTTGCAATTGTTCTCATGCTTGAAGGCCATGACACCATGTCCAAAATTCTGCCTAAACGTGTGCCAGTTGTTTCTGATGCTACGCCACCAGTGATTGTCGTGATGTTAGACATATTGAACAAGCGGAAGGCATCGACGCAGGAAATGTCCACATAGGCAATGTCTTGACCTACTGGATAAGTGTAGCGATAGTCAGTTGTATAGCCTGAGAAGATGTTGTAAGCAGTACCGTTGTCAGCAGTGATGCGTACTTTTCTGAGGGGCTGTAAGTAGGTGTAGTAAGGCGATGTAGTGTTCTGTGGATTGAAGTCACCATTAGGGTCTAATACACGTATAACAGCAGTGCCAGCCTCATAAAGGTCTTGATTGATGTTTCTGCCTCTGCGTGTGTCAATCTTGATTGTCTGAGCCGTTACATCAGCAATGAGGGCTGGTGTTGTGCTAGCGCCTAAAGTTCCTATGCCACCAAGTTTTCCGTAGAGCGGATCACCAATTGTAAATGGGACACCAAATATCGGGCCATCTGAGAAGTTGATAGTTACCGTAAGGGTTGCTGGCAAGGCCATTAGAGAACCCTAACGCCAGACCAACTACCGCCTGAACCGCCTGATTGAGAAGATGTTTCTAAAGATGCGCCAAGCATTGTTGCAAGGTCGCGTTCAGTAATTACGTTACCTTGTGGATAGATATTGACGACGGTCGGTAAGTTAGTTGCAAGTCCACCTGCTTGACCACGATAAGCACTGTCAAATTGTCCACCAACTGCAGCATCCATTGGATTATTAGTCATAGGTGTGGTTACTGGTGCGCTCGGTGGCGATGGTTGTCCTTGAACAGGAATGCCAAGTTTAGCAATTTGTGCTGCTATCTTCTCTAGGTAATCTAACCACTCAGTAAATGGATTCTTGGCGCTAGGCAAGTTTTTTAGGTAAATAGATAATTCTTTAGTCTTGCCTTCAACGTTTGCAAGTTCATTGGCAATACGCACAACCTCATCAGCATTGCCGCTAAGAATCGCCATCTGTAATTCTAAACGCTTACGATCTTCTTCTGATACTTTGCCTTTTAGTGCTGCAACAATTTGAATTTGTGCAAGGTCAAAAATGGCTGATGCTTTCTTGACAAGAGCTGAATCCTTTTGTGATTTTAGTAATGCTTTCTGCTGTGCAGCTATTGCAGCGGCTCTCTTCTTGGCATCTGTTTCAGCCTTTATTGCTGCTGCTTTATTAGACGCAGTTAGATCTTGATTGGCAATGGTTGTACTCATGCCAAATGGCTTTGCTACTGTAAAGCCTTTACGAAACTCACTAAAGGATAGAACCTGTATAACTCTAGCTGCATATTCAGCAGCAGTTTGCATCTTTAGAACAAGACCATCCACGCTCTTTGAACCTGAGACTGTAACCAAAGCATCGACAAGAGACTTACCTATAATTTCAGATGCGTTCTCTGAGGCTATTGATAGTTTGTTTATCTGTGCTGTATAACTGTTAGCGGCTAATACACCCTGTCCAGCAAACAACTGTGTGAGTTTTGCTTGGATATCAGCGAATGAAGCACTGGCTAATTCAGTCTTAGTAAGTCCAAGGTTGAGTTGTCTAAGTCCACGAGTGTTGCCTACATAGGCCTGTGATAATGCCTGAGAAACGGTAACAATGTCGAGGCCAGTTGCAGCCGTTACGTCAAGACTTTGATTGAGAATCTCTTGTGACTTTGCAAGTGAGCCAGTAGTCTGCAATATCTTTACATATGCAGGTTGTAACTGATCACGATTGATGCCGGTAATCTGTTCGAGGGTGTTGAGATAAGCATTGGCATTTGCTGTGCCAAAGGCTAATCCAAGGTTCTTGATGCTCTGAGTAAGTCGTGTAGTTTCACCTTCTTGTTCAGCAAATGCTCGCACCGCAGTCTTTGAATAATTGACTAAGGCTCGTGTGCCAAAGGCAAGACCAAATGCTGAAGCTAATTGCTTAGCAGATCTTGTCAGACTTGCTGTTGCTTTATCAGCCTTACTAAATGCCTTCTTGCCAGTGAACTCAGCAGCTAAATCAATCTTTACTACTGGCATTATTTGCTCACCTTAGCCCTTTTGTTTAGGTTATCTTTAGCCTTCTCTATGGCCTTCAATACGCCATCCTGAGCCTTACCCTGATCTTCTTCATAAGCGCGATACAAGGCGCGACCTTCAAATGCACCTTTGCCTTTGAAATCACTTGAATACTTATTCTCAATGTTCTTGACAAAAGTACTGCCTGGTGTTTTGCGACCAGCAGTTTCATAGATAGATCCGGCAGCTGTCTTATTGAACAGTTGCGCTAAAGAACGGAAACCACGAGAGTTAGGCTTTGATGGACTTGTCTTATATCCAACGTTAGCCTTGACAACTGATGCAACGTATTTAGGAAACTTGGTATTAGAGAATGCAGAACTTTGAGCAGTAATTTGTTTGCCAAAGACTGACCAGTTAGAAATTATTTGAGACTCATTAGGCAAGTAACCACGAGCATTACGAACAACAGGTTTTAGAGCAGCAGCTAACTCTTTAGGTAATTCTTTAGCCAAGTCAGGAGTGAATTGTCTTAGAGCCGAACGAAGTTCAACCGCGCCCTTTACGCTTACTGGCATCGCTGATCTCCTTTGCTCTGTCTTTGAGTCCATCCAGCATTGCCTTGAACATTGCCGAATCTAACTCAATCAAATGTTGTGGCGCGATTCCTGTCTCAATACTCAAACGAGCAACGAGATAGGTGAAGGAATCACGCCCTAGTCCAAAGGGTCATCATCGAGAACTTCCACTCTCACGAGTGTCTCTACGAAGTCATCCAGTGGTTTTACCGTTTCACCCGAACGTCTAATACATTCCCAAGCAAGCCAATAGACATCAGACTGCTTCTCATCGTCACGAAAGGCCTTGTGAAAGCCTTTCTTTGCGTAACGCTCGAAAGCCATCTCGATTGCTGGAGTTACCTGATACTCAGATACTTCTCCACCAACTCTTGTTATCTTTAGTTTTGCCATTGCTTTAGCCCTTTTCTATTAGATTATGAAGTGGTAACTGCTACTGTGCCGTTTACGTTCCATGTTACAGATTGTGTACCAAGATCGCTGACTGCACCGTTGATGTCTGTTGTCCCATTGACGAGGCATGACATTGTGTAAAGTGGGTTGGTTGCTGATGTTGCAGCTGATGTCTGCTTGAAAGTAACTGCTGTTGATGCACCCCATGCAGCTTGCAAAGTCTGCAATACTTTTGAAGTAGCTGTGTCATTGAAGAAGTCAATGGTTACAGATGATGCTTCAAGACCCTTGACAAACTTGTGTCCTGAGTCTCCCATTGCTGTCACTTCAAGTTCATCAAACTGACGGTTGAGAGTTACGCTTGAAACGTAAGCGCTTAGATCGACCGCATTGACGGTGACTACTACGCCATTATTTAGAAATACGGCCATCCTTTATTCCTCATCTTTCTTAGTAGGTTTTGGTGCTGGTGCTGCTGGTGCAGTTTGCCCGATTTTCTCGAGAAAGGCTGCGTTTTCTTTTTCCCAATCGGACATAACTAACTCCAACTCGTAAGGATTGATACGGACATTTCACATGTGAGCAAGTCACCAGATGCAGCGTTGAGAACGCTTGGTGCGGAGACTGTGCCTACATTGAAAACTATGCTTGATGCAGCTAATAAACCAAATGCTTTGACTACAAAATCTTCAATGCCATTTAGGTTTCCTTCATTGTCAAACAATGGACAAGTCAGCATTACCTTGAAGTTAGCCATTGGTGATATTGAAGTCTGTGAATTATTGGTAGGCGTGATATATGGATCATCAGGGCTGACGATGCAACTGTTTGCCAATATCGTTGCCGGTGGGAAAGCAAAGGTTTGCCAGCGAGTGTTATCTACTAAAGCAGTGGCAAGTGTTGTCCGAAGAGTAGTTATCGCTGGTGTAGGCATTATCCCACCATTGAGTACGGATCTAGCGCATGAGCGACAAGACCACGAATCTTTGCCAATAAACTATTTGACATGCGATAAGGCGAGGCACTTCCATCTATTGCTACGCCACCAGATGAGGGAACCTGACGGGCTTGGAATATATCTACTGAAAGCATGAGTGATGCTTCTTGAATTGCAGCGTCTGTTGTCCAGTCAGTTGTGACATCCCCTGTGACTGTGCCATAAGGTGCAAGTGGATTTTTATCTGTTGCTGTTGCAGCTGAAATTGTGTAACTCAAAGTAAGTTTTGAAACTTCTGTAATTGTCTTTGTACCATTCCATGCAGAACCAGAATTGGTTATGACTATGGAATCACCAACAATAAATCCATGATCTATATCAAAATAAAGTTTGGCTGTAGTTGTTGTCTTAGAATGTGCTACAGCAAATGCTTCTCTTTTCCAAAACATAGGAAGTAGGACTGCATCGGATGCGTCACACACTTCCTGTAATGTTGCGTCACTGTATAACGAACCAACGCCAAGAACCGCTTTGAGTTCGGCAACTGTTGTCAGTGACATGATTTCCTTTCTAAAGACCCAGTGAGGGCAAGGGCTATGCCCCCACTGAGCGACTTAGTGTGGCTTACGCCTTGTTGTTCTTGAACGCACCTGCACCAATTTTGGTAGCAATTGCGCCATAGCCGTACATAACGATTGAAACTTGACCTGATGCAATTACATCTGCACGAAGTTGGTAAGTTGGTGACTCGTACCATGTGTAAGCCTCTGGATTGACGATAAGAATTGAACCGTCTGTATCTGTGAGGCTTGCTGTATTAGCAGTTACATAGAGATCAAGACCAGCAACGTTACCGCGAACTGATGTTGGTGCCACTGCGCCGCCAGCGTTTTGAGGAACCTGTGCGTTGTAAATTGGTCGACCAGAATCATTGAGTGTCATAATGTTTGACCACTGTGATGTGTTGCAGATGATGTTGCGAGCAAAACCTTGTGTGCCGCTATAAACAGATGCAGCACCACGAGCGACTACACCAAGCAACTCTGAAGCTGTTGGGTAAGTTGTAATTGTTGTTGCATCAAGTGATGCACCTGAAATGATTGCAGCATTTACTGCTGTGTCTGTAACCTTTGCGTATTGTGCAGCAAGGTTGTTCATCAATTCAGTTACGAAGATTGGGTTAGAGCGATCTAGAAGCTCAACGCTGAAGGTCTGTTGTCCGGCGTACTTGGCTACAGAAACCGAAACAAACGCAGCATTTTGGTCTGTATTTGATGGTGTTCCTTCTTCTGCTGTTGCAGCAACTGTTGGTAGCACTGTGATTTTAGGAATTTCAAAAGTCATTCCTGCATCAGGCAATGCACCGCGTGAAATTGCATCAATGTTGCTGCGTGTTGTGTTAGCAAGTCCGTTGATAACTGATGTGAGCTGACGTGTTGGTACAAGACCAGCATTGTCAGTTGTATCGGCGGCTGCTGCTAGATATTGACGAGCATCTTCTGATCCCATTGCTGCTTGGATAGTCATCTCAAGATGCTTTCCGGCAGAGAAATCAAGGCGTGGCTTTGTAAAAGCCATTGCTGTTACAGTAGGGCGAGCAGCTTCTACAGCCGATGCTTCTACTGATGGTGATGCTTCGACTGGAGTGGTTTCTTCCACGACTGTCTCGCTTTCTGTAGTTGTTTGTGTTTCAGCAGATGGAGTTTCCTCTGCTGCGATCTGTAGCACCTGAGCAGATTTGAATGCTGGCTCAGTTACTAAAGAAACTTCTTTTAGTACAGCCGATGATACGACTGTGTGTCCATCGCGTGATGGCTTGGATGCAAGAACTTCTGCACCAATACTCAACCCTGTTACTAGGCCTTCTTGTGCCATAACTAGCGCATCATTGCCACCAGTAGAGCGAGATAACTTGAATGTTGCATAAATACCGTCTTGACGAGTTTCAGCTGCAATCATTCTACCAATTGGCTTTTTCATGTCATGCTGTGATAACAATTTGATTTTGCTAACGTCGCCAATTTCAATTGCACCGGCTTCAAAAGTATAAGCGCCAAGGTTTGTGTTACCAACTTCGCCTGTGCCAAGAGGCACAATCTTGCCAGAGATTTCCCTGCGATCTTCATTGCATTCAATAGATGATGCTTCGATGTATAACGTTTCCATTAGTTACCGTTTCCATTAGGAGATAAATCTTCCATTTCCATTGCCTGTTCAGTTGTAATTAGCCCAAGGGATAGCATCTTCTCTAGTACAAGCAAACGTTCCATTGGTTCAGTTCTAAGGAACGTATCATCAAGCGAAAATTTTACGTAATGTCCAGCAGTGCTGCAATCATCCATTGAGAGCCTGGACTCGATGGCAGAAACGTAAGGCTGCAAAGTTAGAGCCACCATCTGCTTACGCTCGTCTTGGACATTGGCATAAGTCATTGTGGTGTTCTGCGATGCAGATACATAATAAGGATCTACAGAGCAAAGTCTTGCGCATTCTGTAGCAAGGTTTTGAATGGCCTCGTTGTAAAGCATGTCTTTAGGACTAAACGACGTTGCTTCATAATTTAGTGTGGATGTCAAGTAAGCAGTTGAGTTGTTCTGGCGACTGCGCTTCCATGCTGCTAATAATGCAGATATTTCGGATGGTGGAAGATCAGCGCCAGAATTTTTGATAATGCCCGAACTCATGGGAGTAGATGCAGCTATACGAGCAGCATTTTGAACATCGAGTGCAGCTTTAATTGTTGATGCACCGACAGCCAAGATGCCTTCATCTTTTTGGAATGTAATGAGTGAACCAATACCTGACATTGGAATTGGCTTGCCATCGACGTTGTATTGGGTAATAAAGTTTGTTGCTGGATCAGTTGTAAAACTTACGCGAGTATTTGCAACCCAATCTGCGCGAGCCATTCTTCCATCTTCTTGGTAGGTCTCTTTAATCTGCCAGAAGGCTTGCCCATACATGAGCAAACTGTCCAACGTGAAATACATCGTAACAAAACGTGGTTGGTTAGCAGAAGGTTGTTCAACCCAACGTGGTGCTGCAATCATTTCACCAGTAGATTTTTTGTAATACTCAAGTGGGATTGATGCAATAGTGCCGGATATTAGATCACGACATCTTTTGATTGCAGGAACGCCAAGAGCCATCTGACGCGACACAACTGCTGGAAAGTAATTGTTATAGCTGTAAAAACTGTCAGCCATAATCTGAGGCGCTTCTTGCGCTTCTAACAATTGTGATTTACGCGAAAATATACCCATAGACAGAAAGGATACCATTTGTCAAGTTATTAGACAAATACCGTCTGCGTGTCTAACCATAAATTGCTGGTACAGATTGTGGCTTCATTAGATGGCTTACAACCATTGCAATTGAAATAGGGGCTGATACATCTCCTGCGCTCTTTCTTTTGACAATTCGCCATGCTGAGTCATTGACCTTAGCTGCGCAGTTATTGAACTGCTGGATAAGTTCATCTTGTCCATTGTGAACGACTTTGTGATTGACAAGGCCATCAAGTAGGTCACCACATGCTTGGTAGAATTGCTGGCCTGAGCAATCCATCGTTACAACTCCTGCATTGGCCAGGCGCTCAGCAATTGAGGCTGTTGTGTATTTATCAAACAAGACCATGCGAGGCCGATAAATGTCAGACCAGCCCTTTATAGTTGCAGCAATTCTTAGATCATCAACTGCGACCTGTGACTCGAAGGTTTCAAGGATTCCAATAGCAATCTTGCCATCCGGCATCAATTGACCTGCCACCAATGATGCGTTTCTTCTACTAGGTGAAACATCAAAGCCAAACATTGTCAAAGCCCCTGGTGTTATAGTCAATTCGCTATTGCTGGTTTCTTCAAGGACTCCATGAGGCCAAGGACTGCTTAGGGAGTCAATCCACTGGCATAATGTCTCAGTACGAGTATTTTCTATTGGTGAAGTAGATATTGCTTCTTCAATCGCTTCTTCTGTAATTGTGTAGCCAAGTGCAGGGTTTGCCTGCGCCCATGCAGCTCTGTCATTTATCTTGCAATACTGTGGCGCTGAATATTCATAGAATCCGAAAGACTTAGGTGGATGGTCTAGCGCTCTTTCTCTTAAATCATTGAGTACCTTGCTAAAAGCATCTCCAGCATTAGATGTCAAGAGTATATGCGAACCTGCATGTGCTCGTGTCGTAGGCATTGCAGCTCGATAGCCTTCTTCATCGATTTCGCGTAACTCGTCAATAAATAACAAGCCATTGACTGTTCTACCACGAGAGCCATCTCTAGTACTTGCAACAACATCGAGACGAGCACCAGATAACATCTCGATTGACTCTGTGCCATTTGCATAACGAATCTGTTTGACAAAACCTTTGAGATGGTCATTGGTTTCAATTAGTTGTGTGACTTGTCTAAACGTATCCAAGGCCATGGATCTATTACTAGACATTATGAGTACGTTTGTATTCCATTTGATGAGATGCGTCAAAATAAGCATTCTGGCCAAGTGAGTCTTGCCATTCTGCCTAGACATAAGCAGCAAGTTGGTTTTGCGTATCCAGAGTCCGGCCTTATCGACTGTGAGCATGTCTTTTAGCACATATTCCTGCCAAGGGAGTAAATCAATCTGAACTATGGTGCATAAATCCTTGACATCTTGTAATTTGTTTTTGCCTGTGAGAAACGGGCTGTGAAGCCTCGGTTTTGTTGCCCCCAGCAACCGTTTGGACTTCTTGGGTTTAGTCGTCATTAGATCGGGTTAGGTCGGGCAGTGAATGGACTGTCTTGGTGAACCTTTGAGCGTGTTAGGGAGACGGAGACTGGAAAGACAGGGGGGGTGAACGCTGGTGCTAAAAAAACGCCTGCTGAGCGTGACCCTTTGCTCGAATTACAACGCTTACAACAAGCCACCATATTCTCCATGTTCATCGCTTGGTCAGGTGCTTTGCTTACAGGAATGATGTGATCTACTGTTGTTGCTGGTTGCTGGCAGTAATAGCATGTCCATTGGTCACGAGATAACACGCTAAGTCTTATCTTTCGATAGCTTCGTGTATCTCTTGGGTCATTACTCTTCAATGCCATCCGTATTTCTTCCAATGATTGAGTGCAGCGCAAGTGTCTGGTTGCCCATCCATTTTTCCATAACGATGAGCAATGTACTTCAAGCCCCAGTCTATCTGTTGCTTAGGTGTAGCTGTGGCCAACCACTTACTTCTACCTTGTGGAATACCATGATGAGATCCATTAGATGCAGATGATTTCCATGCAGATTCTTTTCCATACAATGTAGATATACATTTGTAATGGTCTTTCGTTAGTTGTGCATGTGCGTATTGTTTAGCATTCATTTTTAGATCTGGTGCAGCAGCTGATGCTGGTAAGCATAGACCTGCCCCAATAGCTAAACTAGCGGTCGCGAGCAGTCGGCTGAAGCCGCTCGCTAGCGAGTTATAGCGTACCCGGCGTGTCAAGTTAGAGCGTGAATCTTGGGAGTTTCTTGTCATTTATCTTTACCCCATCCTTTGCCCTTGAAGATTGCAGCTGTTGGTTGGTATAGGCGAATCATGATTGACTTACACTTACAATAAACAGTGTCGCCTAAATCATTGACGGATCGTGTAACTTCCTTTGTCTTATTGCATGACATACATTTATATTCATAAGTGGGCATTTCTTTCATCCTCTATTCTACATGTGCTACATATTGCAGTAATCCATGAGCCGCATTTTGTACAACGGTTTATTTGTAATGATGCTTTTGAATAACCGGCTTGAAGCAATAGCGAGACCAAGTCATCGAATCTGAGCATTGCCCCGTATTGCGAGGCATCTTCCCCTTGCCCGTTGAATCGCATAACAACAATTGACAACGATTCCCCAATAACTGCCCTTTGTGTGACTTGGTCTAGCCATGCTTTAGGTTGAAAGGCAGTGCGAGCTTTGATTTCGAGGTCGAACGGAACCCCAGTGACATCCTTGCCCTGCCTCCCAGCCCCAGCTGACTCAGCATGTTCCCACCACTGAGCCAGATATTGTGCTACTACTCGCTGTGTGCGATAGCCGCGATGTTTGCGTGATTGACTAGCCATTGACCGCATGACACTTGACACATTGCCAGACTGCGTTTGTCTCAAAAGTCAAATCCACGTCAATTCGAATGTCAGTGACTAACACTGGCACGTTACACATTTGACAAGTAATCCATTGCTCAGGTTTAGCATATGGATCATGTACTACATCCTTCAAGTAATGGTCACCTAAGATAATAGGTGGCATGTCCTCACCGTCGCGAAAGACCTCGATATATCCCATTAGTGGTTACTTCTTATCCCATTTGGCTGGACATTGTTCTGCTCTAGGTGCGCCATTATCTGCGCATACCCAACCCGAATACTCACCCTTAGCATTGACACCCATCTTGCGTTGCATTTCCCCATGCTGACACATAGGTGCAATTGGCACTGGCTTTGCGCCTAGTTCTGCTTGAACTAATGCAATTGCTTGTGCTGCTTGTGTTGGTTCTTTGACTTTCTTGTCACCGTATATTTCCCATGTCGATGCAAACGATGCTGCATCTAGTTCTGGCACTACAACTAAACCTTGTACAGGATGTTGTACAACCTTTTTCATTTCTTCCCTAGATGGACGTTTGCCTTTAGCTGCAAGATTTGCGTTTGCAAGCGCTCTGCCGATTGCTGAAGTTTCGCAGTTCTCCAATGCGCTAGTTGCATTGACACCTCGATCAGAAATCTTCTCCTCAGCGAGTCCTGTGGAGTACGCGACGCTATCAAGATAAGTCCTAAAAAGGTATGCCTGAACAATATATTGACCACCTTGAAACGAAATGAGTTCAGTCGATATACGACCATCTGGATTCTCCTTCCACCATCGATCTAAACGTTCTTCTACTGGTTCATAATCTTCAAGATTGAATGCCACTTGGTAACTCCTCTTGGCTTAGTAGTGAATCAACCTGCTCAGTGAGAGGCCAATGTGTGCCGTCTGGCCATAGGGAAACTTCGACCGCGCAGTCGAAACAGTAGTGCCTTTTCTCATTCTTTGACTTAGGGTGAACACTGACAACAGTCCAGACTGCTTGCCTTCTTCCCTTTTCAAACTCTGTTCCATAGTGTGCTTTGCAGTAATCACACCAGATGCCTGACTTTGTTTTAGTAACTGTCAAGGTCATCCCAATCAGTTGATGCAATTTGTCCAGCGATTGCAATGTAAGCTGCGCAGTCTTTGTAAGAGTCCTCGTGGTGAGGACTTTCTTGGATCCGTGCAACTTTGACGAGTGCCATGCAGATTGCGACTTGGTTTGGCTCGATTTGTACATCGAGATAACTTGACCAGAGTCTTGCAATGCGAAGGTGATTGATAGCTGGTGTGCCATAGTCTGCACCTCTGTTGAGGATGAGGTCTTTAGCTTCGTCAAGGATGTCATTGGCTTTCATTCTTGCCAGAACGCTTGTCGAGAGATATTGCGACCGCGAGTATAACCTTCGCGCTTACCATCCTTGAAGCCTTGCCAGTACCAGATGAAATTAGCCATTACGAATAAGGCAAAGACCGCTATAAATTGTATCCAGTCCATTACTTCACCAACCTTAGGTGATTCATGTATTCAACAAGATTTACACGCTCACCAAGATGCTTGCACTTCTTTTCCATTTCAAGATATAAAGCATGAAACTTTGCAGACATCTCATGCTCTCCCAGATCAGAGGCAAACTGAATCAAGTCATCTAATGCAGCTAGTGCCTGACGTTCCTGCGCTCTTGCGTCTGGATTTGTTCCTATTTCGATTGTTGCCATGATATTTAGCCCTAATGTGTTGGTTCGTTCGACCTTCACACCTTTACGGTCTCACAGATAACTGACAGAATCAATTACATTTGATAACGAAATGATAACAATTCTCCAAGATCTACTGCCTCATCAAGTGTAGGTCTTAGTGGGACTATCGAATCAACGAGGCTTTCCATAGCGCCTACCACTGACAAGGAAAGTGCCGTCTTTTTCTATATAGATTACCTGCACGTTCACACGCTTACCATCAGTCTCAATCGTTGCAAAGGCCTGTTGCCAATTAGCCGTTCCCTTGGTGTATCCAGCCTGCTTGAAGTTCATTAGGTTACCAACCTCAACACCGTGGATAACACGCCCTAAAACGCCACCAGAGGCCTCTGTGAAGGCACTACGCCCTGCTCTATGAGTATGTCCACATATAACGCTCTTGCCATGCCTACGAGCCGCTCCTAGGGCTGTAAGCCCTGCATTAGGGTTGATGCCCTGCTCATCACCATGGATAGCAATCCAGTTAGGTGCAATGGCCATAGGCTTCTTATGAAATGTAATCCCTAGTTCATCTAGCTGCATGAACCTTTCAAACTTCATTTCAGGTAATGACAAGAATGCTGGAATCTTCTTCATGATTACGTTGTATAGACGGTCTGTGTGGTTAGACCGAATCATGTCTGTTACTTGTAAGTCGTATAATGTTTGAACAGCAAGGTCGCGATCTTCTCCAAGAGTTTGCTCGTACCAGCCTGGTGTTCCTTCTGTCCATCTGCTGATTTGTGGTAAGTCGATTTCGTCGCCAATCGTGACGACTTTGTGAGGCTTCCAAGCGCGGATAAACGACCCAAGGTTTTTGACTGCGACTTCATCGTGATACGGAACCTGTAAATCTGATACGACTACAGTGCGTTGAATCATTCATCCTCATCATCTTCGTATGGGATTGAGTCGATTTTGTTAGGCAACGCAGGTAGAAGCCAGTCAGGATAAGTTGCACGATCTGAAATAATTGCTAAAGATAAATCAACAGCAAAGCCAGCCCTGCGTAGGCTTTTGTAGAACTCATGCATGGCAATGCTGTAAGCATCTAACTTAGAATAAGTATCGAGGTCTATGACCTTCTTACGAGTCTTTGCCATGTCGATAATTATCGCTCTAGAAGTATGTTGTAAATCTCATCGACTCGCTGATTGAGTCTCTTTATTTCGCTGAGCAGATGTGTAATGACATAGCCAGCAAGACCACCTACGATTGCAAGTGTGGAAATGTAGAGCGTAAAGAAGTCTTGTTGTGTCATGACTTGATGCCTAGTGCCTCATCTTTAGGATTGAGCCAGCGGATAATTGGTGGAATGCAGGATGAAAGACCAGCAGCAATAAGTGCCTTAGGATCTGTTACTCCTGCTGCGTAGAGGCTAAGTGCCGCTACTAGAAAGGCTCTAGCCCAAGAACCTGCTGCTGTCATTAGTTCATTCATCTGTTCCCCCTAGCATAGGTATCTGAAAAAACTCACCATCATTGTCAGCTTCTTTCGCAAACGAGATGTGAATGTGGTGGTTGTGAGCATTGATGCCATCGTATTTGCGCCAAGCCCAAGACTTCTTTGAACTAGCAATCTTTCCCATGTGGATAACGTAAGTAATTCGCCGCTCGCCATTCTTAGCAGCAAGTCGTATCTGATCTGCCAGATATACGGACTGCCCTTTTTGTTTGGACAGGTCAGCATCAACGTCGATGGCGCGTACCCAACCCTCAGCATCTGGATTGTGATCAGAGACAGTTCGACTATGTCGGGTATCCCCAATCCAACCGTCTGATGTTCTATCTCTATCCGCGAAGGAATCATCTATTTGTAATCTTAGTTGTGCAGCAGCTTTAGACAATCGGTACTTCATGCGAAGAATCCTCACATGTCCATAGACAAGTGTTCTCGTCAAGAATTGCTATGTCGTGGCATTTAGGCGGAATGAATGCATCTCTAGCCTCATCAAACAGATAAGCAATACCTGCATAATTCTTGCGATAGTTGCCGTTGTATGAAGTGCGCTTGCAAACTTGTCCACGAAAATTGCCGTACCAAGTCTCAGTATCTAAACCTTCGATAAGTTCAGTTTCGTGAATACCAGTAATAACTTCCGTTACTACATTGTTTTCATCTAAGAATGCGTAATGTGCCATTAGACCCAACTCACATTTCCTGTGCCAGCAGTAATTGTTGTAGTTTTAAATCCGCCTGATGGACCTGCTGTTGAACCTGTAAGGCCAGCACCGATTGTAATTGTCAAAGTATCTGCGTATTTTAAAATAACAATTCCTGAACCGCCATCGCCAGGTGTGCCTGCACCGCCACGCGCACCACCTGCTCCACCACCTCGGTTGGCTGTGCCGCTTGTACCGTTTGATGGATCTCCACCAGCAGAACCACCACCGCCACCAGTACCACCACTTGAACCCGTTGTATTACCTGCTCCACCACCACCGCCACCATAAGTTACTGATGAGCCGCTGATAGATGTAGCAACGCCATTACCACCGTTACCGCCTGTGTTAGTTGAACCTTGACCACCTGCTGCGCCTGCTCCACCACCACCACCGCAACCAAAGGAATTTGTCGGTGATGCAGTTGATGTATTTCCTGCAAAACCTTGACCAGTGGTAGCACTTCCAGCGTCACCAATTCTCCATGCGCTAGAAGTGAAATGATAACCAGCACCACCACCTGAACCACCAGTACCACCTGATGCATTTGGCACGTCAGCTGTTGTGGCAGAACCTCCGCCACCGCCACCTAATGATGTGATTGTGCTGAAGACTGAATTTGCACCATTTGATGCTCTTGTACTAGAGACAGCTTTGGCACCACCTGCGCCTACAGTTACAGTGTAATTTGTACTTTTAGCAATACCCGTTGCTGGCTCTAAACTTCCGCCACCACCAGTTGCTGTAACGGTACAACGGAAACCACCTGCTCCGCCACCGCCACCAATACTTGTTCCTCCACCACCACCGCCTGCTAAGACAAGGTAATCAACTAAAATTGGAGGTACTGGATTGAATCCAATTACGCCTGCTGTAATTGCGCCAATCATTATGCAATTCCGCCCACGATTGTCCAAGCGTTTGCACCAGTGCGGATTGCAACTGCGGATTTGCTAACTGCTAAAGTTGGAGCAGATGAAGAAGCGCCTGCGGATGTAATAGTGACACCAGCACCAGCAGCAAAAGTAAGTAATCCAGCGCCTGAGTTTAGAAAAGTAATTGCAGATCCAGTAGCAGCACCAGTCAAAGTTGAGTCAGGTGCAATTGTTATAGTTTTAGTTCCTGCATTAGTTGCTTGCACAAGACCTTGATATAAGTCTGCATTTGCTACGGTATAAGTCGCACCTGATTGCGGATTGATAGTAAAAGTCACTAGCCCGTTGAACATTGATGCGCTAAGTACGTCGCCCGTAGCTGCTGGAAATCCTGTTGCCATTATTGCTCCTTAGTATGCTAAAACGCTAGTGCCAAGGATACCGTATAGGGAACTTCCTATAATGAATCCATCGATGATTGGTTCTTGCGTGGTGAGGGTTGTTTTCCAAGTATTAGGTGTAATCGCATGAGCGATGCCTTGGACTTGGAGAGTCTTAGTTATTGTAGATCCGCCTGGCTGTGTGTTGGTTATCTGAACTTGGTCGAAGTAATCAAGGTCAAGAGCTGCGCTGACTCCTGCGCTGTAGTTAGCAGTCATTAGATCAAGAGTCATTGAGTCAATGCGAATGGTTGTGTCTTTGTGGGATGCAACGTAAGCCTTGGCAATGTTGAGTGCTTCTGCATCTGTCTCAACGATTAGGTTGGAATATGAAAGGCTGTGCGTGAAGTAGGTTGTAACGCTTGCGCTATCGGTTGATAACTGCGCAGTGCCACCAGTGCGCTGGACTGAAACGTTATTGACAACCTGCTTGTCATCAAAGGCGAAGGCTACATTTGCATAATTAATGCCACTGCCATCTTGATTGAATACCGTAGGTGCAGTAGCAGCAGCAGCTAAGACCTGAGAGCGTGATTTAAATACTGCAACGCCATTGGGATCCATGTAGAAAGCGCCATACTCTGACTGTTCTACGTTACGAGCCGCTTGAAGCACTGATCTAACCGAAGTATCCACCGATGAGGCTTGGCAGGTTGAGTTCCCAGTGGCAATTGTTCTCATGTTATTAGGCCATGAAACCATGTCAAGAATCTTGCCTAGGCGTGTGCCAGTGGCCTGTGAAGCAGTGCCGTCTGTGATTGTCGTAATGTTAGACATGTTGAACAAGCGGAAACCATCAACGCAGGAAATGTCTACATAAGCAATGTCTTGACCCACTGGATAGGTATAACGGTAGTCAGTTGTATAGCCTGAGAAGATGTTGTAGGCAGTACCGTTGTCAGCAGTAATGCGTACCTTTCTAAGAGGCTGTAGGTAGGTGTAGTAAGGCGATGAAGTGTTCTGTGGGTTGAAGTCACCATTAGGGTCTAAAACCCGTATAACAGCCGTCCCAGCCTCGTACAGGTCTTGGTTGATGTTTCTACCCCTGCGAGTATCTATTTTGATTGTTTGGGCTGTTACATCGGCAATAAGGGCTGGTGTTGTGCTAGCGCCAAGTGTTCCTACACCACCAAGTTTGCCGTAAGTCGGATCTCCAATTGTGAAACTTGGGCCGAACACAGGCCCGTCACTAAAATTTATCGTAACGCTAAGGGTTGCTGGCAAGGCCATTAGAGAACCCTAACGCCAGACCAACTACCGCCTGAACCGCCTGATTGTGAAGATGTTTCTAAAGACGCACCTAGCATTGTTGCAAGGTCGCGCTCTGTAATGACGTTACCTTGTGGATAGATATTTACTACCGTTGGTAGGTTAGTTGCAAGACCACCTGCTTGACCGCGATAAGCACTGTCAAACTGACCACCGATTGCAGCATCCATTGGATTGTTTGATTGAGGTGGTGCTGGTGGTGGAGTTGGTTGACCCTTGACTGGCACTCCAAGACTCGCAACTTTTTTGGCAATCTCATCAAGATACGCCATCCAGTCTTGGAATGGGTTTTTAGCTGTAGGCAAATCCCTCAACCAGATATTTAGTTCTTTAGTTTTGCCTTGAACATTAGCCAATTCATTGGCTACTCGTACAACTTCATCAGCGTTGCCACTGAGGATTGCTTGTTGCAATTCTAAGCGCTTACGATCTTCTTCTGAAACTTTGCCTTTGAGTGCTGCAACAATTTGAATTTGTGCAAGGTCAAAGATGGCTGATGCCTTCTTGACAAGGGCTGAATCTTTTTGTGTTTTTAGTAATGCTTTTTGCTGAGCCGCTATTGCAGCAGCTCTTTTCTTGGCATCTGTTTCAGCCTTCATTGCTGCTGCTTTATTAGATGCAGTTAGATCCTGATTGGCAAGAGTGGTACTCATGCCTGATGGCTTTCCCAAGCCCTTGATTTCTTTGATAAGTTCAACAGCTCTTTGTGGTGAGAACCTGCCCAATATGTTGCTACCAACACCAAGGATTGCGCCAAGAATACCAGCGCCGGGAATTGACTTCAATTCATTTTTTAGATACACAATCGAATCAATGAAGTTAGCAGTTGATGCTGCTGCGTTCTCCATAGAAAGACCTAAAGTATCTACTGACTTATCACCAGATAATGATTGCAATGCACCAATAAGAGATTTACCAATTGTTTCTGATGCGTTCTCTGCTGCAATAGATAATTTTCCTATTTGTGCAGAATAAGTTTGTGCAGCAATTGCAGCTTGTCCGCCAAACAGTTGTGTAAGACGCTTTGAAATATCTTCATAACTAGCAGCTGCTAATTCTGCTTTAGTAAATCCAAGGTTGAGTTGTCTCAATCCGCGAGTATTTCCCACAAAGGCCTGACTCAATGCTTGGCTTACTGTAACCACGTCGTAACCAGTTTGCGCTGCTGTATCAAGACTTTGATTTAGAATCTCTTGGCTCTTGGTCAGTGACCCTGTGGTCTGAAGAATTTTTACATAAGCAGGTTGCAACTGGTCGCGATTGATACCAGTAATTCTTTCAAGTGTGTTTAGATAGGCTTCAGCAGCGCCTGAGCCATATTGCAATCCAAGGTTCTTGACGCTTTGTGCAAGACGAGCGGTTTCTGCCTGTTGCTCACCAAAAGCTTTGACTGCCTTGTTTGAGTATTGAAATAATGCCCTTGTACCGAAAGTCACACCAAAGGCATATCCAAGTTTTTTGACACTACTTTGGAGTTTAGTGACCGATGTCTGTGCAGCTTGAAAGCCCTTTTTGCCAGTGAACTCCGCTGCAATATCAATGACTACATTACTCATGCTGTCCTCTTTACATCGACAATGGCTGTACGAGCCTTGAATTTGGCATCAGCTGATTCAATGGCTTTGAATATAGCCACAATCTGTTTTCCTTGATCTTGTTCCCAAGCACGATAAATCAAACGACCACGCATATCCTCATTGGCTTTTTTTGTTCCATAAAGTTTGCCTTGACGTTGTGTAAAGTTACGACCAGCATCGGGATTAGTTGAGTGCGAGTAACTGTTACTTCCAGCACCTTTTCCAATCCAAGGTTGTCCATTAGGGTTTTTACGACCAGCAGTTTCATAGATAGCACCAACTGCTGAATTATTTTTGATGCGAAAGAGCGAACGGAATCCACGCTTATTAGGTTTACTGTATCCAGTACGAGTGACAATACCAGCCTTAATTACATCAGCATTGTAAAGCGGAAATAACCGCAAACGACCTTCAGTATTGAATTGACGAAAGGCTGAATTGCGTTTGGTTATCTTGCGCCCTTTAGATCTTTCATCCCAACCGTAGAGATTTCCGGGTGGTGTTGAAGGAACGAATCCACGAGCATCTGATTGAAGAACTTTGAGAGATGCACCTATTTCCTTGGTTAGTTCTTTAGCCAAGTCAGGAGCATACGCATTGAGAGCTTTACGGAGTTCAATTACGCCTTTGACGCTTACTGGCATCGCTGATCTCCTTTGCTCTGTCTTTGAGTCCATCCAGCATTGCCTTGAACATTGCCGAATCTAACTCAATCAAATGTTGTGGCGCGATTCCTGTCTCAATGCTCAAACGAGCAACAAGATAGGTGAAGGAATCACGCCCTAGTCCAAAGGGTCGTCATCGAGAACTTCTACTCTCACGAGTGTGTCCACGAAGTCGTCCAGTGGTTTTACCGTTTCACCCGAACGTCTAATACATTCCCAAGCAAGCCAATAGACATCAGACTGCTTTTCATCGTCACGAAAGGCCTTGTGAAAGCCTTTCTTTGCGTAACGTTCGAAAGCCATCTCAATTGCTGGGGTTACCTGATGCTCAGATACTTCTCCACCAACTCTTGTTATCTTTAGTTTTGCCATTCTTTAGCCCTTTTCTATTAGATTATGAAGTAGTAATTGCTACTGTGCCGTTAACGTTCCATGTTACAGATTGTGTACCAAGATCGCTAACTGCACCGTTGATGTCTGTTGTCCCATTGACAAGACATGACATTGTGTAAAGTGGATTTGTTGCTGATGTTGCAGCTGATGTCTGCTTGAAAGTAACTGCTGTTGATGTTCCCCAAGTTGCTTGAAGAGTAGCAAGAACTTTTGCAGCTGCTGTGTCATTGAAGAAGTCAATTGTTACAGATGATGCTTCAAGACCCTTGACAAACTTGTGTCCTGAGTCTCCCATTGCTGTTACTTCGAGTTCATCGAATTGACGGTTGAGAGTTACGCTTGAAACGTAAGCGCTTAGATCGACCGCATTGACGGTGACTACTACGCCATTATTTAGAAATACGGCCATCTTTTATTCCTCATCTTTCTTAGTAGGTTTTGGTGCTGGTGCTGCTGGTGCTGCTGGTGCAGTTTGCCCGATTTTCTCGAGAAAGGCTGCGGTTTCTTTTTCCCAATCGGACATAACTAACTCCAACTCGTAAGGATTGATACGGACATTTCACATGTAAGCAAGTCACCAGATGCAGCGTTGAGAACGCTTGGTGCAGAGACTGTGCCTACATTGAAAACTATGCTTGATGCAGCTAATAAACTAAATGCCTTGACTACGAAATCCTCAATACCGTTGAGGTTGCCTTCGTTATCAAAAAGCGGACAGGTCAGCATAACCTTAAAGTTAGCCATTGGTGATATTGAAGTTTGTGAATTATTTGTAGGCGTGATATATGGATCATCAGGGCTAACAATGCATGAGTTGGCAGTAATTGTGGCAGGCGGAAATGCGTAAGTTGCCCATCGTGTGTTATCTACTAATGCAGTTGCAAGTGTAGTTCTAAGAGTAGTTATCGCTGGTGTAGGCATTTACCCGACCATACTGCGAGGGTCTGTTGCATGAGCGATGAGACCACGAATCTTTGCAAGAAGGCTGTTAGACATGCGCCAAGGTGAAGCACTGCCATCGATTGCAACGCCACCTGATGATGGCACTTGGCGTGCTTGAAATATATCTACTGAAAGCATAAGTGATGCTTCTTGAATTGCTGAGTCAGCTGTCCAATCAGTTGTTGTATCACCTGTGACTAAACCGTATGGATAAAGTGTATTTTTGTCTGTTGCTGTTGCAGCTGAAATTGTATAAGTAATGCTCAATTCAGAAACTGCTGTAATTGTCTTTGTGCCATTCCATGCAGAACCACAATTTGTAATGACTACTGAGTCTCCAACAATAAAGTCATGAGCAGTCTCAAAATATAATGTTGCCGTAGTTGTGGTCTTTGAATGTGCTATTGCAAACTCACTTTTGACCCAAAGCATTGGAAGTAGGACTGCATCTGATGCGTCGCACACTTCCTGCAATATCGCGTCACTATACAAAGAACCAACGCCAAGAACCGCCTTGAGTTCTGCAATTGTTGTAAGTGACATTATTTCCTTTCTAAAGACCCAGTGAGGGCAAGGGCTATGCCCCCACTGAGCGACTTAGTTACTGCTATTAGGCAGTCATGTTATAGCGACGAACACCCTTGCCAGACTTGCCAACATAAATTGCCAAGTAGCCATAAAGTGCAATCTGGATTTGACCAGTTGCAAGCAAGTTCACACGAAGGTTAGTTGCTGGTGATTCCCATGTGTAGACAGAACCTGGTGCGACGAGGAATGCTGACTCGTCAATAAGTCCTGAAGTTGCGATGTTGTGATCTACGATAAGTGAAGTACCGAGAACATTTCCAACAACACTTGAAGGCACGACTGCACCTGATGCGTTAGTTGTCTGGCCTTGTGCTGAATACAATGAACGTCCAGTTGTATCTGCGTAACCAGTAATTGCAGCCCACTGATCTGTCGAAGCAATTAGCTTGTTAGCGTAATCTCCACCAGTTCCCTTGTATGCTGCTGCGCCTTCAACTGAAATAAATGATTGAAGTCCTGCTGCTGTTGTTGCAACTGATGTTGCTTGTGTTCCTGAAGATGTGAATGCAGCGATAAGTGCGTTATCTGTTGCCTTCTCATAAGCCTTGCGGAGTTCAGCCATTAGGAGTTCCATGAATGCAGGTGAACTTCTGTCAATGAGCTCAAAAGATACTTCATTTAATCCGCTGTACTTTTGTACAGAAATCGTGTCATAGGCTGAGGTCATCCCAGTTTCTGATGTTGCTGCGCCTTCATTGACTGCTGCAACTGTTGGTGCAGTGTTTGCTGAAGATGCGTTTGTGTAAAGGCGTGGAATAGTGAAAGACATTCCGTCAATTCCTGCAAGTGATCCACGAGTTACTGCCTCGAATGATGGACGACCTGTAAATGTATCTGTTAGGAAAGTATTTAGGTGTGACGGTAATGTCACGCCTGTATTTGTTGAAGTGCTGTCATCAGCTGCAAGAACAGTGCGACGAGCTGAATCGTCTCCCATTGCTGCTTTGATGTTTGCATCAAGATATTGTGCGGATGTGATTGGTGCTACGCGCTCGCGCACGTTTGTAACAGCAACAGTTGGGCGAGCAGCTTCTACAGCCGATGCCTCAACTTCTGGAGCCGCTACTGTCTCAGGAGTATTCTCCACGACTGTCTCGCTTTCTGTTGGTTGGATTTCTACAACTGGGAGGACTTCCTCAGCTGCAATTTCAAGTACCTGTGCTGTTTTGAACGCAGGTTCGGTGACTAAACTGACTTCTTTTAATTTAGCCAAACTTACAACGATATGACCATCGCGTGATGGCTTGGATGCAATGATTTCTGCACCTACTGAAAGACCGCTTACAAGTCCTTCTTGAGCCATAACAAGTGCATCGTTACCACCTGTTGAACGTGAAAGTTTGAATGTTGCATAAATGCCATCTGGTCGAACTGTTGCAGTAACCATGCGTCCGACAGGCTTCTTCATGTCGTGCTGTGATAGCAATTTGATTTTGCTTGGATCAGCAATATCAATTGAACCAGCCTCGAATACGACTCCGCCCATATTTGTCTGACCAACTTCGCCTGTTCCCATTGGCACAATCTTGCCTGAGATTTCGCGACGTTCTTCGCTGCACTCAATTGATGAGGCTTCAATAATTAGTTGTTCCATTAGAGTCCTTCACTTCCATTAGGAGTTAGATCAGTCATGCCCATTGCTTGTTCAGTTGTAATGAGTTCAAGAGTTAGTAATTTTTCAATTACTGTAAGTTCCACTATTGGGTCGCTCTTGAGGAATGTGTCATAAACTGCAAAGCGCACTTCATGGCCTGAAGTTGATATATCGTCCATTGAAAGTCTTGACTGGACGCATTGAATGTAAGGCTCGATGGATAGTGCGTAAAATTGTTTGCGTTCGTCTTGGACGTTTGCATAAGTCATTGTTGTGTTCATGTCTGAAGACAAGTAATAAGCAGGAACGTTGCATAGACGTGCAACTTGTGTACTCAATGTCTGAATCGCGTCGTTGTACATCATGTCTTTAGGACTAAATGAAACAGGAGCATAATCTAAAGTTGAAGTTAAAAATGCAGTTGAATTATTTTGACGTGCTCGTTTCCAAGCTGAGAGAAGTCCTTGAACTTCGCTAGGAGGAAGATCGGCTCCTGAGTTCTTAAGATAGCCCGCAGGTTGTGGATTAGCGGAGTTCTGAGAAGCTGCGCGTTCTACATCAATTGCTGATTGAATTGTGCGACTACCACGTTCTAGAACGCCTTCATCGAATCCTTGTATTGTAACAATGTCATTCATAGATACAGGATTCATGTCCATGTAATACTGAGTGACCATGATGCCTTCTAAGTCAGTTGTAAATGTGACGCGAGAATTAGCAATCCATTCGAAAGCAGCAGGTCGTCCGTCCTCGCTGTAGCGTTCCGTTACCAAAAGGTAGGACACGCCGTAGAACATTAAGGAATCAATTATCCAGCTGAGAGTAATAAAAGATGGTTGATTTTTGGAAAGTTGATTGATCCAACGAGGAGCTGCAATAACTTCACCAGTAGATTTTTTGTAATACTCCAACGGTATGGATGCAACTGTTCCGCAGATTAGGTTGCGTGCTCGCGCTACGCTTGGCACTGTCATCGCATCATGGCGCGAGACCCTTGCAAAGATGGCGTTGTAAAGCGAAGGCATGTTCTCGCCCATGACCTGTGGGTTATATTGCGCTTCTACAGTCGCCTTATTATTAGATGATACCGTCCGCGAAAATATACCCATAGACAGAAAGGATACCATTTGTCAAGTTATTAGACAAGTCACACTTGCGTGTCTAAGTGTATATCTGTGCTACAGACTGAGGTTTCATTAGATGGCTTACGACCATGGCAATGGAGATTGGTGCTGATACATCTCCTGCGCTCTTGCGTTTGACAATACGCCATGCTGAGTCATTGACTTTAGCTGCGCAGTTGTTGAACTGCTGAATAAGTTCATCTTGTCCATTGTGAACAATCTTGTGATTTACCAATCCATCTAACAGATCACCACACGCTTGATAGAACTGCTGACCAGAACAGTCCATGGTTACAACTCCAGCATTGGCTAAGCGTTCAGCAATTGATGCAGTTGTGTATTTGTCAAACAAGACCAGTCGAGGACGATAAATGTCAGCCCATCCTTTTATACTTGCTGCAATCCTTAGATCATCTACAGCAACCTGTGATTCAAAGGTTTCTAGGATTCCAATAGCAATTTTGCCATCTGGCATCATCTGTCCAGCAACTAACGATGCGTTTCTTCTGCTAGGTGAAACATCAAAGCCAAACATTGTCAAGGCTCCTGGTGTTATCGTCAAAGTGCTATCGCTTGTCTCTTCCAAGACTCCATGAGGCCAAGGACTGCTAAGAGAATCAATCCATTGACAGAGCGTTTCAGTTCGAGTGTTTTCTATTGGTGAAGTCGATATTGCTTCTTCAATGGCTTCTTCCGTAATTGTGTAGCCCAGTGCTGGATTGGCTTGCGCCCATGCAACACGATCATTAATTTTGCAATACTGAGGTGCTGAGTATTCATAGAATCCAAAAGACTTAGGTGGATGGTCTAGCGCTCTTTCTCTGAGATCATTGAGAACCTTGCTAAACGCGTCACCTGCATTCGACGTTAGCAGAATATGGGAACCAGCATGGGCGCGAGTTGTCGGCATTGCAGCTCTATAGCCCTCTTCATCGATTTCACGTAACTCATCAATAAATAACAAGCCATTGACAGTGCGACCACGAGAACCATCACGAGTTGATGCAACAACATCTAAGCGAGCACCAGATAACATCTCAATTGACTCTGTACCGTTTGCGTAACGAATCTGTTTGACAAAACCCTTTAGGTGGTCGTTGGTTTCAATCAGCTGAGTGACTTGTCTAAAGGTATCTAAGGCCATAGATCTATTACTTGACATTATGAGAACGTTTGTCTCCCATTTGATTAGATGAGCCAAAATAAGCATGCGAGCAAGGTGAGTCTTGCCATTCTGACGTGCTACAAGGATGAGATTGGTCTTGCGTATCCAGAGTCCAGCCTTATCCACCATCAACATGTCTTTTAGCACATATTCCTGCCATGGGAGTAAATCAATCCCAACTATGGTGCATAAATCCTTGACATCTTGTAATTTGTTTTTGCCTGTGAGAAATGGCGTGTAGAGCCTTGGTTTCGTTGCCCCCAGTAGCTTCTTGGACTTTTTGGGTTTATTCGTCATTGACTCGGATTAGGTCGGGCAGTAAATGGACTGTCTTGGTGAACCTTTGAGCGTGTTAGGGAGGCGGAGACTGGAAAGACAGGGGGGGTGAACGCTGGTGCTAAAAAAGAGCCTGCTGAGCGCGAACCTTTTGATGAATTGCATCGCTTACAACAAGCCACCATGTTCTCCATGTTCATTGCTTGGTCTGGTGCTTTACTCACTGGAATTATGTGATCCACTGTGGTGGCTGGTTGTTGGCAGTAATAACAAGTCCACTGATCACGAGATAACACACTGAGTCTTATCTTTCGATAGCTGCGTGTATCTCTAGGGTCATTACTCTTTAGTGCCAATTGTATTTCTTCCAATGATCTAATGCAGCGCATGTATCTGGTTGCCCATCTATCTTGCCATAACGATGTGCTATGTAAGCCAATCCCCAGTCTATCTGTTGCAATGGTGTAGCTGTGGCCAACCATTCACTTCTACCCTGTGGAATACCATGATGAGATCCATTACGCGCATCAGCGCGCCATGCACTTTCTTTACCATAAAGTGTAGATATACATTTGTAATGGTCTTTAGTTAGTTGTGCTTTTGCATACTGTTTTGCACTCATGTTTATATCTGGTGCATCAGCCGATGCTGGTAAGCATAGAGCTGCCCCAATAGCTAAACTAGCGGTCGCGAGCAGTCGGCTGAAGCCGCTCGCTAGCGAGTTATAGCGTACCCGACGTGTCAAGTTAGAGCGTGAATCTTGGGAGTTTCTTGTCATTTATCTTTACCCCATCCTTTGCCCTTGAAGATTGCAGCTGTTGGTTGGTATAGGCGAATCATTACGGACTTACATTTGCAATAGACTGCTTCACCTAAATCAGTGATGGATCGTGTAACTTCCTTGGTTTTATTGCATGACATACATTTATATTCATAGACTGGCATTTCTTTCATCCTCTATTCTACATGTGCTACATATTGCAGTAATCCATGAACCGCATTGCGTACAACGGTTTATTTGTAGTGATGCTTTCGAATAACCTGCTTGAAGCAATAGCACGATCAGGTCGTCGAATCTGAGCATTGCTCCATACTGCGAAGCATCTTCCCCTTGCCCATTGAATCGCATAACAACAATCGGTAATTCCCCAACAACCGAACGTTGCTTGACCTGATCGAGCCAAGCTTTAGGTTGGAAAGCAGAGCGAGCCTTTACTTCAAGGTCGAACGGAACCCCAGTAATGTCCTTGCCCTGCCTACCAGCCCCAGCTGACTCAGCGTGTTCCCACCACTGAGCCAGATATTGTGCTACTACTCGCTGTGTGCGATAGCCGCGATGTTTTCTGCTTTGACTAGCCATTGACCGCATGACACTTGACACATTGCCAGACTGTGTAGACAGGATTATCCAAGTCCACGTCAATCCGAATGTCAGTGACTAAGACTGGCACGTTACACATTTGACATGTAATCCACTGCTCAGGTTTAGCGTATGGATCATGTACAACATCTTTCAAGTAATGATCACCTAGTACAACTGGTGGCATGTCCTCACCGTCGCGAAAGACTTCGATATATCCCATCAGTGGTTACTTCTTATCCCACTGTGCTGGACATTGCTCAGACCTTGGTGCGGCATCAGCTGCACAGACCCAACCAGAGTATTCACCCTTGGCATTTGTGCCCTTCTTGCGAATCATTCCACCATGCTGACATTTAGGTGCAACTGGCACTGGCTTAGCCCCGAGTTCTTCCTGCAATAATGCAATCGCATCAGCTGCTTGTGTTGGTTGCTTGACTTTCTTGTCACCGTAGATTTCCCATGTCGATGCAAACGATGCTGCATCTAGTTCTGGTACTACAACTAAACCTTGTACAGGATGTTGTACAACCTTTTTCATTTCTTCTCTAGATGGACGTTTGCCTTTAGCTGCAAGATTCGCGTTTGCAAGCGCTCTGCCGATTGCTGAAGTTTCGCAGTTCTCCAATGCGCTAGTTGCATTGACACCGCGATCAGAAATTTTCTCCTCAGCGAGTCCTGTGGAGTACGCGACGCTATCGAGATAAGTCCTAAAAAGGTATGCCTGAACAATATATTGACCACCTTGAAACGAAATGAGTTCAGTCGATATACGACCATCTGGATTTTCCTTCCACCATCGATCTAAACGTTCTTCTACTGGTTCATAATCTTCAAGATTGAATGCCATTTGGTAACTCCTCTTGGCTTAGTAGTGCATCAACCTGCTCAGTTAGAGGCCAATGTGTGCCGTCAGGCCATAGGGAAACTTCGACCGCGCAGTCGAAACAGTAGTGCCTTTTCTCATTCTTTGACTTAGGGTGAACACTGACAACAGTCCAGACTGCTTGCCTTCTTCCCTTTTCAAA
>Ga0209500_10000553_pt1 | contig 31885 bp, 43 predicted proteins | sample S_140212_EF_Meta_FD_187323 | JGI IMG/M metagenome (GOLD analysis project Ga0209500, IMG submission 187323) | Freshwater microbial communities from Lake Simoncouche, Canada to study carbon cycling - S_140212_EF_MetaG (SPAdes) (version 2) | ecosystem: Environmental > Aquatic > Freshwater > Lake ...
AGAAGTACGGTGGACCACTGCCAGATTACTCTAAAAAATAAAGAATCTTAAAATCCTAATAGCGAGCCAATAACCCCAATAGCGAGCCACAACTACTTTACTTAAATAATATTGTTATGATAATTGATTGCGATGCTCATCTTGCTACATTGAATTGTTTTGATCGTTTGAGTGATAGAGACTGGAGAGAATCTTATATAAATGACAACCACGGAAACATAATTCCCATTGAACAACATATATCAGAAGCAAAAACTAAACTAGGTTTACAGAAACAAGTAATTAACTTTTTTGGAGGTTCTGTGGGTTTAGGTTATTCAATTGCTCCAAGTCTAGCTAGAGAAATCATGCAGGTGTATAACAATCACATGATTGATGTGATGTCACACAGCGATAATTTCTTTACTGCCACAGCCTGGTTATCTTTGCAGGATATCAATGCTTGTTTAGAAACAATGAAAAATATTCCAAATAAAAACTTTTTTGGATATTTCATAGATGATACTATACCATGGGGAAGTATTGAAGAAGTTAAACCAATTTTTCAACGAGCACACGATCAAAATATGCCAGTGTATATTCATATCTCTGGAGGCAAAGCCATGCAAGGCAGATTCTTTAATTATAGATATACTAAAATTATGTCCACGATAAAACAAAGAGAATGGACAGCACAATGCAAGATAGATCCTGTGGATCAATTTCTTTTAATGTTAGTGAGTTTATTAGAATGCAATTGGTGGAATGATATGCCCAATTTAAAGATAGTGTTGGCTGAAAGAGGCATAGACTGGATCAATCCTCTACGAGCTTTTATGATAGAACAAGGCCGACCCGATCCTTTGCCACGTCTACAAAACAATTTTTGGTTTACCACAGAGCCAGAACATATTGATTTTAAAAAGCACGGTGATCTAATAGGATGGGATCGTTTGCTATTTGCCACAGATCACGGACATGGTGGTATGGATTGTGGAGGATGGAACTATGGTCGAGATATAGAAACAATTAAAAATTTAGGTCTAACACAAGAACAAATGGATCAATTAACGCACAAAAACTTCCAAAAGATTATTCAACGATAATCATTTATATTCCACATTCTTTCTATGATCTATAACGGATTCTAAATCATTCTCTGATGGACATTGTCTACAGATAGAGTGTGGTTTACCAAAGTTATTGATAAACTGTTCTAGCTCTTGTTCTGAACAATCTGATGATAAACCGTTGGTGATATAATTTTTCCAAAGATCCGTATGAGTATTCTTTTGTTTCTCCAGCATCGGGGGAGTCAAGGCCGCTGTACCACACTTGAATAGATTACCGTTAAACAATAGAGGACATCGTTTTTGTACGCAAAGAGCAAATGCTTCTCGAGGATCATTGTCATGTGGTAGCATATCGTTATAAGGGCCACGGAATGTTTTAAAGAATCTCTCTGGACAGTTTATTTGAAACTTAAATTCATTATCAGTACTCCATCGATTGATATTGAATTCAGTGACTGGACGCCAATCAAAACGATTCATTATGTATTTTACCATACGATTTATTCTATCATCTTCCACATGGACACTGATCTTAAGAACACTATGTCCCAGCTCATACAACATATCTATGATGTCTATGTGTTTTTCCAATAGCAACCCATTGGTCACAAATCTTATTTGAGCATCGGGAAGTGTTTCTCTTATGCCCAATAACCAATCTCTTATGCGAGGATGTATCAATGGTTCTCCACCCATTAATCCTATGGCTTCTATGTTTAGTCTCTGAGACCAATTGATTAACCATTGCCGATTGGTCTCCCAATCTGAATAATCACCCTGATGTTTGAGATCACTGAATGTGGTACAACCATGACAGCTTAAATTGCAAGAACGCAACATCATTACTTCTAAGAAAGGAAGATTAAGTTTCATTGACTATTACCTATTCCAAAACATTTCTTTACAGCATCAGCATCTATACTGTTATAAAGTTTATGATTGTGTTCTAATACGGGCAACATCCTATTATATAAATTTTTTAATTGATCTGCTGGCATTTTAGATATTTTCTCTATTATATCTGACATCATCTGACATCTTAGAGCTCCTTCTGCTCCATCATATGACTCACTCCAAAACTTATCAAAAGTTTGAAAGCCAATTTGTCGTAAATGTTTTAGAGTATTTTTTGCACCAAACATTAAGAACGGTGTTTTAGTTGCAAGAGGTCTTGCTGTTTTCTCACTAAGAAAGAATAGATTACCAGTAAAATAGGTTTCAGTAACTATGTCTACAAAAAACTTATTATAAGAATCTAATAAATCATTCGCCAAATGATCATTACAATCACTCGAGAGAACTTGTATAGGTAAATCCGCAATCAGTTTATTAATTTGATTAAAATATTTTTTATCTAAAAAGTTAAAAAAGAACTGTTCTATATCCATATTAGAAACGTGGGTAGAATTAGACAGGTCTCTCCTGTAAGAGTAAAGACTTTTATCTTTATATCTATCATGCAATAGCGAGCCAAAGAACAATCGTGGATAGGTACTGTGTTGTATAAAAGAACCAAAATGATATTTTAACTCTTTGTTGAAGTTTTTAATTTTATTCTGAAAAGTAAAAAAAAGATTCCCACTTCCATTCTTAAAATTATAAACTATATTAGGTAAAAGACTTTTATCTTCTATAAGATTAGAAGTGGTATAGATAATTTTATTCTTATTGTAATTAAACTTTTGGCAACACTTTTCTATTAAAGATAATAGATTAATATCTTGCTTGTATCCTATGGATCGGAGACACGGTCCTTCAAACTCATTGTCTAATACAATATCCTGTTGTTGACTCATAGACTCACACATCTCAATCACAAGATCGTTTAGATTGTATATGATACCATCACTGGACCAAATTCTTAGAGTCTTAGGAGAAGTAGTCATGCTGTTCGCCTTCTCGATATAGATCCTGTGTTAGACAATGCACACCTCCATCCCAAAACCAACGATGTCTCTGTGTACATATCACAGGTTCTATCTTATGTTTCTTTAAAAAATTAAAAACTTTTTCGTTATAACTGTTGACCAATACCAGCTCTGGATTGATGGACAGCATGTTGACTTCAAACACAGTCTCTTCACAGTAGCCCACCCAATTGCCCAACCAGCTCTCCACATAATTGATCAGTTCATCATTGTGTTCCTCGCCTTGTATCCACCATTTGCCACCCACTTTCTTCTTCATGGTACGGAAAGGACTCAGCTGATCCCAATACTTGTCTTCTAAATAAAGTATATCCCAACCTGGAAACTTCTCTGAATAGTTCTGTAGATCGTGTAGAGTGACTATCACTCCTGGTTTTAGAATACACCAAGTGGCATCGCCATGTCCACCCATCTCTTCTGTGGCTTGTATATTAACTCGAAATCCCTGTGACTCCCACAGTTGCTTGTGATGCCGTATAATGGGAGAGTCTTTCCAACCTGGCGTGTTGGTACCCCAAAATATATCTCGACCCAATAGATGTATGAATGATGTACTCAATAATCTCTGTTGATCTGGTATGTTGTTTTGGTCTATGTTTAATTCATAAGTGAAGCTGGGATCAGTGTAATCCATGTATCGTTCAGGATAGTACATTTTATCGCTGTCAATGTTGGCAAAGATATAATGATACTCTGGCAAGTTGTTGGCCACAAAACATCCTTCTCCTACCACAGCCATGTCGTCACGAGTTTGTTGCGGAGGCTTTCTACGATAGGTAGATAGATCATCCGCAGTCTCGCTCATGTTGGGACGATGTACCTCTACTCCAAACTTCTTTAGAGTATTGGATAAGTTTTCCAAATCCTCTTTGGTTTCATCTATAACTCTTGCCAATGGAGATAATACTTTATCTTCCTTGATGTGTTTAAACTTCTCAATAGGAAACACATCTCCCACAATGGCAGTCTTTAATGGATCAAATGTGCAATAACCTTTTATTGGAATCATACGAATTTTAATTCTCTACAATCTGGATAGGGTTTATATTCTGGAGCAAACTGTCCTCTCTCTTGATACTCTTGTAATTTTGTCATAGCAGACTCTGCTTCTTCAATCCTCATCATGTAATGATATCCCTGTTCAAATGTCTCTTGCTCTTCCCACCTAGCGACTGACAAGTCTCTGCCATCATTGCTCATTTGTTTTAATCTTTTATAATGTTCCTCATTGTCTAATAATACAGCACCACCACGAGTGTTGTCTAATGGTTTGCCTGGACCAAAACTTAGGCATTGGTATTGTCCTGTATGATACATGCCTGGCCTCAGCATACGAGCACTATCCCATATGGGTGTTTCCTTAAAACGATATTCTCCTAGCCACATATAAAAATTCAAATCATAATTCACTCCCAGCAATCGTAGAGTTTGTGGCACAGACAGATAGGTATGAGCAGGCAGAGAGCAAGCCTTTATGTCCAGTAATCTAAAACACAGCTCAATAGCATGAGTACAGCAATCGGTGGCTACCACATAAGGTGCTCCTGTGAATTCAGCTAGAGCTTGTTCAAATTTGGTAATTGTATCGTAATTTTTTGTCATTGGATAATTAACTGTGTATTTAATTATGCCAGTATTACAGACAGGAAACCTTGGTATTGAAGTTGGTGTGGATTTTCATAATCTACCGTATCGTCGTAAACCCGATGCGGTTATTGACAACATGAAAAATCCAGCAGTGCTGGGAGAAATGTTTGCAGACATGGACAACAATGGCACTTACAATTTTGATTACCTAAACACGCAAGGATGGAACAACATGGCTTGGTGCTTCTACAGATTGAATCCTGGCTGTGTGGTGCCGAAGCATGTGGATCATTTTATCAACTATATGAAGTATTACAAAATAGAGGATCGATCCAAGATAGTTAGAATGTTGGTATTCCTAGAAGATTGGAAATCTGGACATTATTTTGAAGCAGATAATCAAAGTTTCACACACTGGCAAGCCATGGACTATGTTATGTGGAGTAATGATACTCCTCACCTGGGTGGCAATCTAGGCGATGAGGTAAGATACACTGTGCAGATCACAGGCACAATCAATTAATTATTTTTTAAATTTTCTTCTCTCAGTGTTCCAACTGGGCCAAACCCAGTTGTCTGGTTGTACTCCCCAATAGAAAGCATCATAGGAATAGGCACCGTAATCTATTTGATGTTCTGTAGCTCGATGTGCAGACTCTAATATCTGCTCATTTTCTTGCACTAAATTTTGATAGTTAGATTGACATTTTTTAAATACAAGCACAGGATCACTGTCTAACAATGCTTGGCAATTTTTTTCTATGTGTGGCCAGTTCTCTCTTAATTTTTGTGGAGTACTGATATCCAGTTGATCATATTCAGGATAAGGTAAAAACTCTTGAAAGCAATCATATCCTCGATCCTTTAAGTGTTTTAATGTGCCTGGTTGACTTAAAATTATAAACGGGTGATGATTAAAGATTGTTCTAAAAGTCTTCTCTGTACAAAAATTGTATTCCCAATCCCATTTTACTTTGGTCTCTGGAACTAAACTGAGTTGATGTGTTTGATAAATTGAATGATCATACGGCACACCTGCCATGTGGAATGCTCCTATGTTGCTCTCTCCGTTGGTTACTTGAGCATGATCTGGACTGCCTTGATATTTGTTCACTAATTCTAATATTCTATTCTCTGATAAATCACACACACCTGTGGCATGTTTCATATCCATGTTGTTGTTCCAGAACAGGCTAGCCGTAAATTTTAATTCACTCTTATCTAAAAGGTCCAATACAGGCAGTCTATTGGTGCTAAGAGGTTTTCCTGTTAAGAATAAAATCTTTTTGTTTTGAGCAGTTATTTCTGTGTTATATTTTTGCTCATTGACTTTGTGATAGAATGCTTGACTCTGTATATTATTATCACAAAACACTATAGGAAATCTCTCCCATTTAGAATCTGGTGGTCTTTTCACTCCTAAATTTAAAAATAAACCGATATTTTTATAATTTCTAATACCACACCAATCAATCCAAGCATCCACAGCACGACCGCTGACATCGTTGGTGTGTTCCAACCAAATAAAATTGTTTGGATTTTCAAATAACAATCTCACTCTATCGTTGAGTTCTTGGTTAGGAAATCCTTTGCAAGAGTCTGGTACTAAATGTTGTACTCGTATGATATGATGTTTATAACTCATTATAGATATGTCCTGTTTATTTTTAAAAGAGTTATATCAGCATATACTCTTTTATTGTGTTCTAATGTATCTTCTATATTTTTTAATATAGTATTCATTTCTGTTAAAGAGAATTGAGATATTGTATCTAATAATTTTTCCATGTGATGTAGTCTATCCGCTCCTTCGTGATTGTCATAGTCTTCATCCCAAATATCATTAAAAGTTTTAAATCCCAGTCTTCTTAAATTCTGCAGATAGTTTCGTGGACCAAACACAACAAATGGTGTACCTGTTAATAATGGTCTTGCCATCTTCTCAGTGAGGTAAAATGTTCGACCTTGGTGCATGGTTTCGCACACCACATCAAGAAATATTTCATCATAGCGATCAATAAAATCATAAGCACGATCATAATTGATCCAACCTGTGTTGTTATTGTTTAATCTATCTTCTTCACAGAGATGCATAGGTAAATGATTTACAAAATTTGTTATTTGTTCTAATAACTCTCTCTTACAGAATCTAGCCATGTTAGATAATAACTCATCAATGTGTAGATTGGCCGGTTGTTTGGGGTCTTTAAGATGTTGCCAAAAACTTATTAATGAATCATCTCTGTATCTATTAAACAATAGAGCAGATAGGTAGAGTCGATGCCACGTGGCTCTGCCAACGAATATACCAAATTTGCTCTTTATATTTTTAATTCCTTTATAACTTATTTTTGTACCATATTCAAAAGGATAAACTCCTGGAACAATTTTTATATTTGGCCACACACTCTTATCCTGTATCATGTTTTCAGTCATGAGTGATATAGATTCTTTCTTCAATGATTGCTCTGTGCAAAACTTCTCTAAAAAATTTAAAAAACCAATATCGTCTACTCTAACACACTCTAGAGCAGGAGCATCCTCCAATTGTAGATGGATAGTGGACTGTTCTCTGTTGGTTAGTAGATAAGACAGCAGATCTGTTGTGTTAACCACCGAGCCCTCCACTACTTTGACTGAGAATTGCATGGAAATTATTTAACAAACAAAAATCAAAGGTTTAAATAAAAACAATGAAAGTCTTTACCAAAAACGAGTATGGTCGTCTAAAATCAGTGATAGTGGGTCGAGCAGATCATGCCAATTGGCCCAAAGGAGATATATTCTTTGATAGAATGCTGTCACTGAGTACCTACCCAGGTTCTCTCAAAATAGGACCAGTAGCAGACAAAGTGATTGAAGAAACTCGCGAAGACCTATTCGCATTCATAGACCTATTAAAAGAAAATGGAGTATCAGTGCATAGACCCGAAATAATGGATTGGAGAAGAACCACAGCATCGCTGGATCATGTCACCACAGGCATGCACAGTTACAGTGCTAGAGACCTTCTACTGTCTGTGGGTAATATGATTATTGAATGTCCTACTCCTTTTATCAGCCGACAGAATGAAACACGAGCTTACCATGTGATAAAAAATGAAGCCATAAAAGATGGCTGTCGTTGGATGGCCGCACCACGAGCTGTGATGGAGACAGCTGAATGTGTGGTAAAAGATAGCAGAATGAATCTCACAGAACGATATCCAATTTTTGATGCTGCCAATGTGTTAAAGTTTAATGACAAATTATTATATCTAGTTTCCGGCACAGCCAATCATGCAGGCGCAGAATGGTTACAAAAAATAGTGGGCACAGAGTTTGAAGTGATCAAATGGGAGGGTGTTTATGCTTTCGCTCACATAGATTCCACTCTAACATCTCTAAATGCAGATACTATATTGGTCAATGCTGAGCGAGTCAAAGAAGACACTCTACCTAAGTTTTTAAGATCACACAAAAAGATCTGGTTTTCAAAATGCACAGAAAGAAAGTTTCACAAGTTTCCTTATGCCAGTAAATGGATAGGAATGAATATACTTTCTATAGATCCAGAAACAGTTATAATAGATCCAGCACAAACATTTTTAAAAAAACAATTACAAGAAGCAGGATTCCGAGTATTAGAATCAGAGCTAAGACACAGTCGTACACTGGGCGGTGGACATCATTGTATAACCTGTGATTTGGAGAGAGAATGAAAATAGGATTTATAGGCCTTGGCAAGTTAGGAATGCCCTGTGCTGAAGAAATGACACGACAGCACGAAGTGATAGGATATGACGTGGAACACAGAGTAAGCTCACACGTGAAGATAACACAGGATATCAAAAAAGTATTTGAAGGAACTGAGATAATATTCATAGCAGTGCCTACTCCTCATCACCCAGATTATGATGGATCCAAGCCCACTACACACCTACCAGTGAAGGATTTTGATTATTCTTTAGTGATAGATGTATTAAAACAATGTCAACGATATGCTCATAAGAATCAGATAGTGTCTCTGATCAGCACAGTGCTACCAGGCACCACACGCAGAGAATTTGCTCGATACACTCGAAACTTTCAATTCGTTTACAATCCTTACCTAATTGCCATGGGATCCGAAGCCTATGATATGGTACACCCAGATATGGTGATCATTGGAACAGAATACGGAGAAGACACAATAGCGAGCCAGACGCTGTCTAAGTTCTACAAGAAGCTGATATTAAACAATGCTCAACAGATGATCGGCACTTGGGAAGAAGCAGAAGGATTTAAAATATTCTACAACACAATGATATCGGCTCGACTATCGTTGGTCAACATGATTCAAGATGTGGCACAGAAAATTGGACACATGAATGTGGATAAGATCACAGATGCATTTAAACAAGCTTCTGTAAGGATCACGGGTCAAGGATATTACAAGGCTGGCATGGGCGATGGAGGTGCTTGCCATCCTCGAGACAATATAGCACTCAGCTGGCTGGCAAAAGAATTAAATTTAGGATATGATCTTTTTGCCGCAATATCTCACAGTCGAGAACAGCAAACTCGCAACATGGCAGAATTCATTGCTGATGTGTGTCGCAAAGAGAATAAACCTTGTGTGATAAATGGCAGAGCTTATAAACCCTCAGTGCCATACACTATAGGATCTCCCAGTGTGCTATTGGGCGGATATCTAAAAGAGATGGGAATCGATGTTAGCTATGCAGATTCAGAAACGGGAAATATTTTAGTGGGAGAACAGGACTGTGTGTGCGTGATGACACACGATCCTCAAACCACATACAGCCACACAGGCAAGAAGTACGAACAGAAGTTATACTTTGATTTAAAAGAAGGTGCTACAGTAATCGATCCATGGCGTTGTTTCAAAGACGACAGATACAAAATAATATATTATGGAAAATAATAATTAAATTAAAACCATGACCAACTTAGATAATCTATACGGAGTATTCAATAGAATATCCGGAATATATTCTCAAGTACCAATAACTAACAATCCACTAAAAATGTTTGCTTCTGTGGACGAAGCTAAATCATTTTTTCATACCGATGCCGCATTGGCAGTACATAACGAATGCTGCACAGAATTGCTGTGGGCATTAGAAGGATCTACTCAGTTAAAAAGAACTATGGCTTTTGGTATTAAAAAAAATGATAAAGAAGAAGTACACTGGGCTGATCAGTTTAATTTAAGAAAAAATCAATTAATGAACAAAAATCAATGGGCAAAAAATATTTACACTTTTAAAATAGTCAAAAGTCATCTACTTTAGATTTTCAAGTCAAAAAAAAGGGCGACCCGAAAGCCGCCCTCTTTGTAGTAAATTAATCCGGAGATTAATTATGCAGAAAAGTTAATTACTTTTCTTCCTGATTTTCTTAATAAAGAAATTACATTAGCTTTGATTGATAAAGCAGATGATTTAGGAGCAGTTCCTAAAACATTTACGTTAAAATCAACGCCTTTAGAAATCAGCTTGTTAGTAGCTGTTTTTCTTGCAGTGTTTCTCACGTTCAAATTTTTGAACTTGATTTTTCCACCGTGAACTTCACCATCAACCATATAAGCAGATGCTGGTTCAGCAAATACACCGATTTGTTTTGCTCTAGTTTTGAACTCTCTCGTATAGATTACGAAGTTATTAGTTCTTGACATATTTTTCTCTTCCTTTGTAGTGTGAGAAGCAGAGCTAGATTTTTTAGACTTACCAAATAAGTTAAAAAACATTGTAGTCCTCTTTCTCGTTAGTTAATACTGCTATCAGAACATTCCGATAACATATAAAAATATATTTTACACGAAATTCTAAATATGTCAACCGCTAAAAGTCTTTTAAAATCAACAAAGAAAACACTAGATCATCTTTTTTTAATGTCTTTCCTGAACGAAGTGCTGTGATTGTTTCAATATTAAAGTAATTGTATTGATCAGCATCCGTCTTCTGCTCCCAACTATACATATTGCCAAATCCGTTTTTCTCAGGATTAGGATTGTGGTTTGGAGGAGTAGCACCACTGAATGTGTGATAATCTGGATTCCAATCCAATCCGTGTTCAGTGACTAGTATTCTATAACCTTTGCTGACTCTAGCACGCCATGGCCAAAATATTGCCAGTATGTTCCATAGATTGTTGCCCTGCTCATCTCGCTCATCCCACACAGTGCCATGCACCATTTCAGTTACTAATATCCGTCTACTTAAAACATTCTCTTGCTCGGTCATGTCAAATGGCATGGGTATAGTGAATGATAATCGAGTTAATCCTTGTATGCCTTGACAATGTCTTATGGTTTTATTGTTACGCCATTCGTCTGATCTATACTTCGTTAAGTCTCCGCGTAGGTTCTTATACCACTCGGGCATGAAGTTTCGACAAGGCTGTGGAGGTGGACATTCTATATCTCGCAAGAAGTCGTCTACTCTTGCTGATTCCCATGTGAGGAAATCATTTACTTGAACTGCTACAGGTTGATTAAGCATCGTCTTTTACATTGGGCAAATGAAATAGGTCTATGCCCTCTTCTAATAGTTCTTTAACTTCTTCTTTGCTGGGAGTACCATAAAATCGGTCATCCCTCTCACCTTTTTCGTGTTTCCTGTATTCTTTTACGAACCGATCACCCACATTATCAAACTCAGTTACGATTTGTTTTCTTATTTTACGCAGAATATCTTTGGCTCTGGATGCTGGTATCATGGTGTCATCTGTGAATTGTCCTCTGTAGAATTCTTCTTTGTCCAATTGACTTTTGCTTTTTGTTTTAGTTTTTGTTTTTGTTTTGCCTATCCTAGGAGACATGATAGCTCTGTCCACTTGATTGCTATCACACATGGGACATATCAATAATTTCTTCTCTTGCTGTCGCTCGAATTCTGTTATGTTTGGAAACCATCCATCAAAACGATGTTCGTTGTTACAAATTAATTGGTATTTGATCATGCAAATACTTATTGTACACTAATTGTTATCGTTGTCAAATCATTACATTAAATATCATACACAATGACAAAAAAGATATTAATAACTGGGTGTAGTTACGGCTGTGGAGAGTGGAGTAATAATCCATACAGTAATACTCACAGGGGCATTGCCGCATATCTCGAAGAAAAAGGCTATACAGTAAATAACGTATCAAAACCTGGAGCCAATAATTGTGTGGCATTAGAAAATATAAAAAAAATATACAAAGAGTTTGATCATGTGATTTTTTTATTAACAGCCGTGTCTCGAGATGTGAACAGTTACTTTCCCTATGATTCTACGGTATCCGCATTGGATAATGCAAATAAAATTGCGAACAGAGTTATAGAAGAGATTTATAAAGTATGTGGGACAAAAACCATTTTAGTAGGAGCATTATATAAAGTGCCAGCAAACAATTTAAAATTTTTAGCACAATTCAATGGAGTGGATATACTGATACCCAATAACAAATTTCCTGAAAGTTATTTTAATCCTCACGATTTAATGAGCCTACACAATGGTCCAGGTCATATAGATTTAAAAACTTTTAAAAAAGAAATTCTAAAATGCAATGATGAGTACTTTTGGAAGACCATGGAAGAGCATCCTGAATACTATCAACCCGACGGCGTGCATTGGAACAGAGAAGCACACAGAGTTATCACAGAAGAGATATTAAAATATCTATAAAGACAATAGATCTTTAAATCTATCTATGTTGTTTTGTATGTGAGCGGGCAGTTTCTTAATATCATATAATGACAAATGATCTGTGTTAAGAGCGTAATTGAATCGTCCACCCCATATATCTTTTTTGTTTGCTACACAATCATCTATGTGTTGTGGAGAAATAAACTCTGCTCGTTCATTGTGTGCATAAGAGGACACTTTATATAATATATCTTTCGCAGATGAACAATAACTGAAATGCCAACCACCTCTCTGTATAATTTGTTTTTTCAACTCGTTATAGATATCCATTTTGATATAAGGACGATCATGTATTCTAAACTCTGCTGGCCAACCCAAATATTGATATCGAATGCCCTTGGAGCCATAGAAAGGAGTCAATCCAGGATTCAATAGATTTAATTTTAATTGCATACAATCCTGTTTGAATATAAACAAATCATTACTGAGATCCATATTGGATAGTATAGGTATCTCGTCAGCATCTGATAATAACACTATATCGTTGGGTTCAGCATCTGACAAACCCAACCCAATGCTGTTGCGAAGATAAAACTCTCTGTACATCTGCTCATAGCTAAAATAGGTCCAGTAATTTTTGTTACTGTAATCAGCTCTACCATCTGTGACAGGATGGTATCTTATTTTGTGTTTAAACTTTGGAAAATTGTCTGTATTGAATAGATATTGTTTAGATTGTCCAGAAAAAGTAGTGTTGGATTCCACAATAACAAAATAATCCACACGTGAGTCAAGCTCATGGAATCTTATTTCAGCAAGGTCCTGCTCACCATTATATAGAAAGCAATCATAGATTTTCATTGTTTTTAAAAAAGAGCAGTGTGCTTCGACACCACGGTGCTCGTAAGAGTTTATCTGTGTTTCTTAATATTTTTGTTTCAGATTCTATGTTAGAGAAATTGTTCTGTTGAAATCGTTCTAACCAATATTCAGTCTCCTGACAGTTCACATGATGGTACCCATCCTGTCCCGGTGTGGCATGACTGAATAGAACATATCTACACAATTTTAATGTGGCGAACCAATTGTCCTCATATTGCTGTTCCACATGCTCAGCAAACTCTGTACACAAACCAAGATCAAAAGAATGCTTAGGCACATATTTGTCCACAGTATAATCATGCTGTATCGTAATTTTGGGCAATATGGATTTGGCTATGGCTGTGGGATCTCCTTCGATGCCCAGTGCAGGCGACTTTCTATAATCTCGAAACCATTTTAAATTCTGTCCTGTGCCACAACCAACATCTAACACTGATCTTAAACCGTATTTGATTGTGAGATATCCCCAAATGTCTGGCATGTAGGTGTGTGGATCTCCACCCTCAATATAACCCCCCAAATGATTAGACATGCAAATATTTATAGATTAACTATTCCAGTACTGTAAGAACTCAGAGTTCCACTGATTATTAAAGAAATGTTTTTTATTGTGTTCTAGCACAGGACGAAGATTCTCTAGAACCACACGTGGATCCTTTTGACTTAACTTGTACATGGTTTGTATGATCTTATCTATCCTTTTATCTTCATTGGTTTCTTCATCATATGATTCATCAATCTCGGAATCAAATGTTTTAAATCCTAAACTTCTAAATGCTCGTAGATGATGCTCAGAACCAAATACCACAAATGGTCTCTGTGCAATTATAGGCTTGGCAAACTTTTCTGTAAAACAAGCTATTCTAGGATTAGTGAATGTTTCACATACAAAACTATAATAAGTTTGATTATAGATTTCAGGATCAATTAATTCGCTGATCCTAATAGGTAGTTTATCGATTGTTTCTGCTGTGTGTTGTTTGGGTTTTTTTACATACTTGCTCCACGAACCCTGAGCTGGATCATTCTTAAAATATTTCATAAAAACTTTTTTGTTAAGAGGATGAGCATTAATTTTATTGTATATGTTGTCTTTATGACTTGCTGTTAAACCTAACAATACTTCCCAATGTAGAGGTACATCTTTATTTTTATTATTGATTAGTTTATATAACAATGAGTCTGATTCTTTGTACATATCATATGCCATGGGCCACAACATCTTTTGTACAAAATGTAATGGTCTATTAATTTTTACGTGTGATACTGTACTGGCAAAAAAAGTTACATTGTCTTTTTCATTAAATCTATTAATAAAATCTGTGATAGTAAGATAAGGATCTCCACTGTCTCCTGTGTAATAAAATCCTGGTTCATTAAAATGCACACAAACATGATCCGATATAGACAGGTGTTCTCTAATTTTAGAATAAAATTTCTCTGTTTCCTCATCACTTAATAACAAGTTTATAAGGAAAGAATACTTTTTACCTGTGGATTGTTTAAATTTTTCTAAATTATAAAATATATTAGGTACTCGCTGATCTTTAACCCAATAGAGAAAATCCCGATCTACAAATTTGTTAGAAAACTGCTGGTTATTATTCATGCAACAAATACTTATTGTACACCGTTGACAGTTATATTAAACCATGTTAAATTTACTATTATGGCAAAAAAAACATTAGCAACACAAATAGAGAGAAACTACAAAGCAACCAGTGCAGGTCGTCCAGGTAATCTAACTAAAACTTCTAGCATGAACAAACACAAAAGAAGAAGTTTTAAGATTTATAGAGGACAAGGCAGACCTTAAATGACTAGTGAGTATGGAAAAACTTGGGATGGCAAATCACGTCCTGTGGATGACACATACAGACAAAACTACGACGATATATTTGGTCCTAAGAAGCAAGATGTGGGAGACCCCGAACAAGATCTACTGCTAATGGATGAGCAGATACAGGAAATCAAAAGACTGCGAGCACACATAGGCAATATGCAGGTACAGATAGCAGATTATCAACAGATAGTTAATGAGCTTACTGATCGTTTAGAAAAATTAAAGATTTCTTAAAGAATAGATCACAGCATCTTTGCGAGTGCGAAACTTGATGTATAGATCTTCATTGCTGTCCGTGCCACAATACACATTCGCTCGACCACCATTGTTCTGCACGAACTCCTCATCATCAAAATCTACATAAAATTCTACATCTCGAGCAATCATAATCTTTGTACCCCAGAACATGGGCCACCAATAGAGAGGATTAGCGCCAAATTTATCTATAATCAAAGCAAAGAATCCCACGATAGGCAGCGTCACAAATAGGGTTAAAGGTTCCACCCACCATACCATAAGATTGCCCACAGCCCAGTCTATCCAATGCACCACCAGCCAATAGATTCCCCACAGTGCCAACAATATGCCCAACAGCAGGACTGTTTCTCCATCATCGGGCTCATAATGGTCTCGATAGTATCCGCGATGTTTTCTTCTACCAAATTGTGGAGGCAACATATATTTTTAGTTATCTTGCACAAAATAAGTAAAATGAAAATATGCCCAAACTTTTACTACACAACGGAAACATGTATCTAGGCAATGCCAAATCTGGCACTACCAGTGTGAAAAAACAGTTTGATTCAATAAAGAGTAACGGTAGTCTAGAAATTCCAAACTCTAATAATTTTACCAAAGAATATCTACAAAGCATACAGAACCATTGTGATCCTCTGAAAAAATTTGTGCTGTTCTGCCATGTGAGAGAACCTTGGGATCGTTTTCTATCAGCGATTGCCACAGATATAAAAAGATCCGAGAATCCCGCTGCAGTGAAAGAAAGATGTGAAGAAATAAAAAACAAATATAGATTGATAAATCTCAACGATCCCAACACTGTTCAAGCAGCAGGATTAAAATTAAATCTTCCAGCCGTTATAGAAACTGTATATAAAGTAATACTATTGACTCTACCACCCATGAAAGATCGTATAGAAAGAATAGATATATGGAATTACGGATCATTAAAAGAGTCCATGGAAGAGAATTGGAATTGCGAATTTGTTGCTCGAGAAAATGTCACACCCAACACAATAAAAAAGACTGTGTATGATTTCTTTGAACAGGAAACAGAATTCAAAAAAGAATGGATGGAAAAGAATAAAAAAGACTATGAGCTATATGAGCTAGTAAAAAATAAACCCGTACATTCTCTATCTTGTCGAGAATATATCAATAGATTCTACGAAAAACTTTAATTAATAATTTATTTTAAATTGTTCCTGATCAAAAGGACCTTCTTCTGCAGGTTTAACATATTTGCCATTGGCTTCCATGGTCAGTATTTCATCAATGTATGCATCTTCACAAGCAATAGGAAACCCTATTTGTTTAGATAGATTCAAAAGATAATCTTTACCGTAAAGAAAGAATAACTCTTGTGATAGATAGAATACATTATCTGTTAAATCTTTTAATTTAGCAAATTCTTCTACAGCGACAGGAGCAGTGTGTTCTCCTCGTCTAACTCTCAGTTGCTGATACTTTAACACATTCTTGTCTCGACCTATGATACCTAATATTATATTACAGTGTTTTTTTGCTTCGTTGATAAATTGTGCATATTTGGGTATTGAAAATTTTTTGTTTAATACATAAGGACAGCTAATACTAGTCATGTAATATTGAGATTGTGTCCAATCAAAATCTTTTAATTGTTCTGGATTCTGCCAATACTGTTGAAAAGGCTCTTGATCGTGTCCTACCCATACTCGATCATACAATGCTGTCCAACCCGTTACTGCTGAATGTAATGAAAATATTTTACTGAATAGATGATTACCCGATCCTTGTGGACCTGTGATTATTAATAGTGTGGGTTTTTCTATCGATGCCATTCTGCGTAGAGTCTCACACAAGAACGATCGGCGTTGCTCTCTTCTTTGCCAACAGTTTGTTTATAACCGTGTTGATCAGCAAATGATTGTAGAATCTCCAGTGTCCATGGAAAATAATCAATGTTCTCACAGAATCTGTTGGGATGATCTTGTCTGCCTGGATTTAATCTCCAGTAGATTCGACTTTTGGGTTTAAGACACGATACTACCTTAGCAATCTGCCTGGCAATAATATCTTGATTACCAAAATTTATACTGCCTAAACAAGTGGCCACATCAAACAAACGATCTGGTTGGTAATCTTCTATAGTGGTCAGTATATCAGCATGAGTATTAGCCGGATCTATGGCCACAACTTGTTTGCCTTGTTTACGAAAATGATTGTCTCCACAACCCACATCTAATAACCACTCATCGTTGCTGATTTTTGATCCCACATCAGTCCAATTGCTGAAAGTAAATCCATCAGAAACAGGCCTCCAATGTTTGGAAAACCATTCATTTAACAGTGCTTGATCGTGTTTCAGATTATCCATATTGTATATTTGTTGTCTTTAAATAACGTCAATACTTATGAATAACAAATTTCCAGAATTTATTTTTGTCACAGGAGTGATAGGATCCATGTGGACAGCTCTCATAGAAAATGTACAAGAATCTGGAGAGTTTAATATCACTGATAGAAATTCCTCTAGACAATTTACCCATCATGGTAAAATACGACACCTAGGAGTATTTTTTGGCAGAGATCAAGAATATAAATGCAATCTAGATTATGCTAATCTTGTGGCTCCGTTCCGAGACAAGAGCGGATCTAAAATAGTGAAAGCACACGAGTGGGCACTGATGTTGGATGAGATTAAAGAAAAATATCCTTCGAGTTGGATATGGCTGATATATCGTCCCAATGATGTTGCTTTAACTTGGTGGAACAAAGCGGGTGGATATGATATCGTTCATCCTATAAATGGTTGTGGACCAAAGAATTTCTATGATTCACAATATGAAGTGGCCAAACAGAATGAAGCAATTATGGAATTTGGATTAAAACATAATGCTGTTTGGTATCATAACACTCCAAAATTTTATCAAGAAGTGTTTGGCATCAATGTAAATTTAGAAAATTTATCTGCCAATTCCAGCATATTGAACGCAGTTATAAAATGATAGAACTACTGACGCAATATCTACCCATTCTACTGATTGGTGTGGGATACGGATTTCTTTTTGGATTGATTCCTGTAGCTGGTGCTCAAGTGGCTTTGATTGCTCTGTTTCCTTATGCTGAACATTTCATGGGAGATCCTTACAGCATGGTTGTAATGACCACTGCAGTGGTTATATCGGCGACAATTGGAGACATGTTCAGTTCTGTGGTATTGAATATACCTGGCGGTGCAGGATCGGCAGCAACTATGATTGATGGATTCCCTATGGCTAAAAGAGGAGAGGCAGCTCGAGCTCTATCTGCTGGATTGTGTTCTGCCGCAGCACAGTCATTGATTTGGGGTTTTTTGTTTATTGTGTTGTTGCCTTATTATGTTAAAATAGTATATCTCTTTGGCATGCCAGAGATGCTGTTGTTTTTAATACTGGCCATGACAGTCATCTGTTTTGTTTCTAACAAATACTGGATTAGAGGAATCGTTGCTCTAGTATTTGGAATTTGCGTGGGTTTAATCGGTGAGGTTCCAGAAGTAGTGGGCGAGTATAGATGGACATTTGGTTGGGACTATCTCAAATCTGGTATAGAAATATTGCCTGTAATGGCAGGTGTACTCGCAATGCCTGAAATAATTGAAGGTGTTCTTGGAAAGACAAAAGCAGCCACCAAAATTAAAAATACCTGGGCACAGATGTGGCAGGGAGTTAAAGATTGTTGGAAGTATCGCTGGGACAGTTTTCGAGGTGGTGTAGTTGGAGGCATCATTGGTGCTCTACCCGGATTGGGCGGAGGTATTGGCGATTATATTGCTTACAGTCTAACAGCAATTAATAAAAGGAAAGATGATAAAGTTCCATTCGGCAAAGGCAACGTGAGAGGCGTAATTGGTCCAGAAGGAGCCAACCTTTCCCACAAAGCCACAGCTTATTTTCCAACTGTTTTATTTGGTATACCCGGAGCACCATTTGAGATATTGGTGTTAGCCTTACTGGCCTATGTGGGGTTGGATCTAGGCAGTCCTCGTTTGTTGGCTAATCAAGATTTTTTTACTGTGCTAAGTTTTGGATACATGGCTGCTCTATTGGTCACTGTGATAATCTCTATATTCTTCATTAGGTATGCTATTAAATTAACACAGATACCCAAGAAAATTTGGTTTCCGTTTTTGTTAATAGTGATAGTATGGTCTTGTACAAGGCACACAGGCGGATGGAATGATTATATAATATTAGGAATATTTTGTGCAATAGGGTTCATTATGCGATATCTCAAAATGAATCGCGTTGCATTCTTGATTGGCTTTGTGTTAGCGGCCAAGATAGAAAAAATAGGAGGAGCATATTGGCAGTTGTATCACAAAGAACCATTTATATTCTTAACCAGACCCATGAGCTTGTTCCTATTGATTACCATAATCTGTATCATAATATACGCACTCAGATTTAAAGGCAACAAAATAGAGTACTATTAAATAATTTTACCAAAATAAAAGAAAACAAAAGGAAATAAAATGAAAAGACTGTTGTTAATTATAATGACCTATTTTTTAGTCAATGTTTCATTCGCTTCTGCAAAAGATAAATTTACAACTATTGCACCACAAAATCCTAATCAGCCATGGTTAGAAGTTGTGAACAGAGAATGGACTAAAAAATTAGATGCTGAACTCGTAATCAAGTATCATCCAGGAGCCAAAGACATACCTGGAGCCAATGCTTGGGAAAAAGAATATCAGCACGATCCAAAGAATATCATGCTGTTGCATGGTGGCAACGCAGAATCATATCTATTGGATGAGATAGAATATGATTATAAAAATTACGCTTACGTAGGACTGCAAAACCTATCTCAGGTTGTGGGTAAAAAGAAAGACTCAGATCCTGAAAAAGGTGTAAAGATTGCTTATTCATCTGGCTCAAATCCCAGCGTGATGAGTATTGTTATGATGGTATGTGGACCAAAAACCACATTAGATGAATATCTTAAATGCTACAATGAAAAATTTACCTATGTAACAGGACTTAACAATGCTGAGATAGCATTGAGTTTTGCCAGAGGAGAGACCAACGTAACAAGAAATCCACCACCAAAATGGAATCTAGAAATCAGTCAACTACCAGGAGCTGAATTTTGGTATAGTCATGGTATATTGGATTTAAAAACAGGCAAGATTGTTAAAGATCCTAACTATCCTGTAACATTTGAAGATGCATTTGAAAAAAGATGGGGCAAAAAACCATCTGGAGATTTCTATGATGCTTATCTTTTATTAAGAAATCACAGAGATGTGTTTCAACGAGTGTTAGCTGTGAAGAAAGACAACCCACATCTGCCAAAACTAAGATCCACTCTACAAGCAACAATCAATGATGCTGAGAGCGGAAAAGTTTTTAAAGAGAAACTTGGCGATTATCCATGGCACACTGGAGATGAAGTAATGAAATTGTTTGAAATACTTAAAAAACAAACCACTGATAAAAATTTAAAAACATTGGTTTGGTGGCACGAAAATGCTTTCAAACAAAAAGTAGTTTATAAACCTCAATTGGCAAAAAACTAATATGTCAAACGCACCAGATCCAACACAGTACGAGAGTAATTGGGAATATACCAAAGTTACTAGTCGATACCATTTTGATCCATATCAAACTGATCCAAGATGGGACACTGTGATTGGACTGGGACGTTTTTCTGGAGATTGGGACGGAGAAGTAGATGACATAATTAAACATGCTCGAGCCATCAGCTGGAGAACAAGACAATTCAGTGCCAATTCCGAATATGCCAAATCTCCCATGATCAAACAAGAAGAACACGATTTAGAAAAAGCAGGAATGAATCCCACACATACTCTATTTAGAGTGAATGATTTATCAGAATTTCCAACAAAATTAAAAAAGATAGCAGAGATATTTCAACTGGAAGAATTAAAAGCAAAAATACACGTTCAGTTTCCAGGAGAGCTGTTGACCACACACATAGACAAATTAAACACTCTTAAAAATGTTAAGAAAGAAAACATAATCAGAATCATGATAGCATTGAAAGATTGGGTGCCTGGACACTTCTATCAGTATGGTAACTTTCCTTACATACAATGGAGAAAGGGAGATGCACACACATTCGCTTGGGAACATGTACCTCACATGACTGCCAATGCTAGTCTTGAACCTAGACCTATTATGAATTTAATTGGTGGTATAACAGAAAAAACTCGAGAATTCCTAGCCTACTTTAAAGAACAAGCTGTTGTAGAAATTTAATTTTTATTCTTGTGTATATTCCTCACCGCTGACCTTTTTAGCGATATGAGCCACATAGTTGGTCATGCTGTGATCACTGAAGTTTTTGAATGATCCTTTTTTAATGCCCTTCCATATGCCTCGGAATTTGTCTTTGATTCTTTGCCAGTATGTGAACTCTCTCACATTACCAAAATTATTAAGATAACGAATAGTGCCGTGATGTATGTAACCCATGATAGCCAGTGGCACTGTGGTCACTTGATCAGCATTGTTAACCCAACGCCAGTGCGGCACATGTAGATTGTTTACAAATCCTCTCCAACCTGCTCGTGGCGAACCAAATGTGAATATAGCACCAATAATGATATGTGGAGCATGATAAAAACATCTTGCGGCGCAGAGTGTGGTCATGGCAGCACCTAGACTGTGTCCAGTGAACCATGTCATTTTTTCTGAAGTTTCAATCTGTGCTTTGATACCCGCCCAAATTTTATCTGCTTCTCGTTTAAATCCTAGATGTACCAATCCCATAGTTTGGCTGCGTACTGGCAGTGCATTCATATCTGCTGCTAGATCACTCAATTCAGTGGGTTCTGTGCCTCGACATGCAACCACTAAATCCTTAGCAGTTTCAAAAGTGTAACCTTGAGCACCATTGTGATCAAAGAAATGCACTTCTGTAAATCCTATTTCTTTGGCCTGTGCTGTGGCCTGTTTCTCGTCATTGTAGGCTATTAGGCTTAACTCAGCAAACAATAGACTCTGCTGATACACATCCAATTCTTGTATGTTTAGTGTTTTGCCATTCTGTATCAAGTTTGTGATCATACTGTATTTAACTGTTATATGGGTATTTTTGAGCATAGACAAGTCACATTATTATGCTATACTGTAAGTTAAATACTCATATGCAAAAGAAAACTCGCAGTATCCTGGAAGAATTAAGCTCAGTAAGAGTCAATAAAGAACCAGAAAACTTTGTTGAAAGCAGAGCGAGTCACATCATTGATTCTGCAATCAATCTTGTAAATTATATCAGAGAAAACTTTGATCAAGAAACTGCATACCTACTAGAAAAAAAATTTAACGCAGCCATAAAAAATTTAGACCCAGATAAATTCAGCAGAGGAGTTACCAAAATTAAAGAACTTAAAGATGTCAAAAACAGTCTATCGTTAAAAGAGGGTGAACTCCGCGACGAGGACGAATAATGCTGATAGAAGAAGTACTAAACGAGTTTAAAAGAACTCATCTGCAACACATAGAAGATATCATTCTAACTGATGGACACTTGGGCGGTCAGAGTGTGATAGATTATTTCCAAGGCATTCTACAAACACTGCAAGGTTCAGCCGATCAACCTATCAACGTTTCTGTTAAATGGGATGGTGCACCAGCTATAGTGTGTGGTATCAATCCTGAAAATGGCAAGTGGTTTGTGGGCACCAAAGGTATATTTGCCAAAACACCCAAACTGAATTATACGAAAGAAGACATTGCTCGTAATCACGGCACAGACGATCTAGGACAAAAATTATTAAAGTGTCTAGTGCATCTCAAAAAATTAAACATACAAGGCATTGTGCAAGGTGACTTTATGTTTGACCGAGACACTCTCACAAGACAGAGCATGGCAGGAGAGAATTACATAACGTTCAAACCCAATACCATCACATACGCAGTGCCTGAGAACAGTGATTTGGGTAGACAGATGTCCTCAGCACAGGTGGGTATCATATTCCACACCACCTACACAGGAGATACCATAGCCAATCTAAAAGCTCAGTATGGTGCTGATGTGGCTGCATTCACTCGCACACCTGATGTATGGTTTGACAATGCCACATATAAAAATGTCAGCGGCACTGCCAACTTCACAGCGGAAGAGCAACAGCAATTCACCACAGGTATAGAGCAATTGAAGTCATTGTTGAACAGTGTACCAACTAATCTTTCGGCCATGTTGGGAGTGAACAAAGACTTCTTACCTTTCTTCATGCTATTCATTAATGATCAGATACGACAAGGCCGGATACCCACAGATACCAATCAATATCTAAAAGATTTTGCACAATTCTATCAAGGCAGAATGCAACAGCAGGCAGCAGGATTGAAAGCACAGAAAGCTCTACAACTGAGACAGCAGAAGATGAAAGACATGCCTCTGTTCCTAAAACAGATGCAGAAGCCATTAGCGGCTATGATGGCATTCTATAAAGAAGTTATTGCACTTAAAAATTTAACACTGGCAAAATTAAACAAAGCCACATCTATTGGCACATTCGCACAGACAGATGCAGGATTAGAAGTAACTGACCCAGAAGGATTTGTAGCAGTGGGCACAGCCGGAGATGCAGTTAAGTTAGTAGATCGATTAGGATTCAGCAGAAAGAATCTAACTGCGATCAACAAGTTTCAAAAAGCCTAACACAGTTTCATTCACAGCATTGGATAGAGCTTTGCTATCATAGAACCTATTGCGATTGTGCTGTCTAATTGATTCTGTTTCTCTGTAGATTTTAGCTTTATCCACAGTGCGAAGGTGTTGGCACAGAGACACTAGCTTTTCTATTCTTCTATTGGGATCTGTTTCTTGATCATAGCTCTCATCAAACACAGAATCAAATGTACGAAATCCCATTTCCTTTAATCTTTTTAGATATCCGTAATTGCCATGCACCACAAATATCTGCTGTGCTATGATGGGTTTCCACAGTTTCTCAGTAATGAATACATCATGATTATTATCGTTGGTTTCGGATACTAGGTTAAAAGCACAGTCATTAAACTGTGGTTCATACATGTCTTGATCACTGCCATAACGCGGATAACGGCTGGCATCTACCCAAGGCAACTCATAGGCTCGATCTAATTTGATATTGTGGGGAGGATCCAGGAAACTGATTAGACTATTATCCAGTAAAGATTCTTTACGTAGAGCATCAAACAGTTTTTTTCTATGTGTTCTAGATTGTTTGTTTAGATAAAGAAAATCATACTTTTTATTAGAGTGATTGAAATTGTATTTTCTATCCTGGTGTTTGCGATGCATTAGGAACCAAAACCAACTGATACTGCCACTCCATGTGCAGTGTTTGGTATTGCGAAGATACTCTTTATAATACTGCTGATTCTGCATGTTCTCTTCAGATTCCCACGGTTGTGATAGAATAAAAGAGAATCCACGATCTCGTAAAACTTTGATTCTGCGCTCTGTCTCCTGCCAATATTCAGGATTCTGCCAAAGACGATCGTTCTCTCTACGATGATCGATCAGTGCAAACAGTCTATCATACTTTTTTAAATCCACACTGTGCAGAGTATAATACTCTCCATTGCACACTATTTCTTCATTGGGTAATGATGCTTGAGCAAGGAATTGCTCAAGATCCTGGTGATTACCGGTTTTCATTAAGTCAGTGAGAAAGAAACTCTTAGTGGTCATTTATTATATGTATCTCTATAAATATTGTCATGATAGAATGTATATGTGAAAAATGCAGTTGTGAGCATCATTGCGAAACTGAGTGTTTTGAGTGCTTAAATTGTGGTTCTTGTGCCTGTGAGCACTGCAAGGATGAAAAAGAGAGCATTCCTTCCGAAAATTAATATAATACAGTAGAATTTACCAATCCGCAGTATAAATAACTGCAACATGTCACCTGAGCGGTGATATGCCATTTAACAAGAGAAAAAGGAGAAAATAAAATGGCTGAAGTAACAAATAACCAACCTAAGATTTCTTTAAATCAAGGGCTTGGACCAAGAACCACAATCGTTAACCTAGCATTAACCAATATGACCAATGCTAACGTTGATACTGTGTTAAAAGCAATTGCCCAAGATGGTTTCACCATCGCTGGCGTTACAACTGCTGACGGATCAGTATTTGTATCTGGCACAACTGACAACATCCAAATCGCAGTACAAGGTACAGCAACCTTCTCAGCTGATGGTTCAGATGCTTACGGTGTAACAGGTGCAGCAACTACAGTGTTAGCAATATTTGCTTAATTAGAAATAATCAAGTAAGTTATTAAAGTAAAGGGTGGACATTTGTTTGTTCACTCTTTCATATAAAAAGGAAAAAACAAAATGGCTAGTTTTACTAGAACCAACAGCACAACACCTTTTGCAGTGGGAGCATACGTTCAAACTTCAAATGTGGGAGCTTACATTATCACTGTGAAAAACAGCGATAACAACGTACAAGATCTAAGAACGGCAACAGGAAGTTTAGAAGCAATCGAAATGCTTGTATCTAACCTAAACGTACTTGGATACACAATCACTGACAGTGGTGCAGGAACTATCTCTATATTAGTAGATAATTCACAGCACAATGCAACATCAATACGAGATCTTGTGAGAAATTTCGTATCAGCTGACAGAGACGATTCAACTGAAAATTTAGGTTTTGGTGGATCAACAGTTGTTGCGGCAACTACAATCACAGTAGCGTAATTAAGTTTATTAAACTGATCGAAAGGGTGGACATTTATTTGTTCACCCTTTTTTGTTTTGCGAGTAAATAGTAATATGCACACATATTGTATTACCACGCTGGTGGACATCACGGAGAACGGAGTACTACGCAGTCAATTCCCATTCAAAACCAAGAGTGGAGAACTGGTGCATGACTCTGCCACTCTTGCCATTGCTCGTAATCAACAGGCCAATTTTACCACACTGTTACAATTACTACAGATGAGAAGTAACATTGATTGGGAATCCACTCCCAAGAAACAGATGGATAATATAGTGAACTGGCGTTTTGGATCTGTGTTCGAAGGTCGTCATACCATATGGCAGTTCGAATGGCAGGTGGAACAATCAGAAGTGTATGCTTTTGATAGTGATCCTGTAGGCGGATTGATAGAAGATTTTGATCAGATACCCATAATAAATTTTTGCAAAGAAACAGCCGCATTTCCTAAGAATGTTTTTAACACACAAGACCCACGTTATATAAACACCTACTTTACGAAAATAACGGTTTAGAATAAATAATGTTACTCAAGGCACAAACAGCACTAATAGGCTCCGCAGGAAGTAATGGCAAATATACAGGCTCGGTTAAGAGAAATACGTACACAAGTAACGGAAATAAAACGAGAGTTGAGAATATTAATGAGTGATTTAGAAAAAACAAATTTAGAAGCACACGTGGACCTTTGCGCCGAGCGTTATAAAGGTTTACACGATCGTCTTTCTGCCATTGAAACCAGTCTTAAACGACTGAGTGACGATGTGCTTGAAGGACAAAAGAGCCAGAGCAAAACTCTTATAATGACTGCTGGCACTGTGGTAGCAGGTTTACTCAGCACCATAGTAGTGGTATTAATGAAAATCAGTTAATCTATAATAGAATGTACGTACACATATCTCGCCATGTGCGAGTATTCATCACTGAAAAGCAACATCTGTTCATTCACAAATGGCAGAATCATGAACACTTCCTACAATCTGAATTACCAATAGAAGAAGCTATCACAGCCAAAACACTGAGTGACAAAGGCATACTGGTAAGAAAAAAACTTGACAACGACACACAATACGCTTTAAATAAGCATATAAGATTTACTAACGAATAATAAAATATGCGTAATCGCGATGAACTGCTGAGACAGATAGAGGCCTACAATCTTGACGACAAACTCAAGGCGTTGGCCGAGCATGACGAGAAACATCGTCCATTTCGCCATCTACCCAAACAATTCAGCAAAGGTATTCTGATTGGCAACATAGCCATTGTACCTCGCAGAGCTGATGAAACTCGTTTTGTGTATGTGATAGCAGACATGATACAAGCACGAATTGTGTACGAAGATATACACCTCAAACAGAGTGCCATCCTCATAGCACATCATCTAGCAGATGGTAAAACAGTGCCAGAAAATATACTGCATTGGGATTCAGAATTTGCCAGTCGCATATTCGATATAAAGAGCTACAAAGGCAAACTGAGATCAGCAGAAAAAAGCGGTGATGAAGATCAAGCATTCATATATGAGAACAAATTCCGCGAAGCAAACCGTCAAGCGGACGCTATTAAGCAGAGAATACACAATTTATTTGATAGCACGTTCAGAACCAACCCAGCTAAATAAACACAGTACAAGGAACAACACATATGGCAACAACAGTAACCGTAACTTACATATTAGAACAGGACGAAGGTAGTACCGAATTTCCTGCATCAGCTGTTAGCAGATTAAATGCAGCATTAGCCAGCGGAGCATTAGTTTCGAATACTAAAACACCAATTGTGTACCCATCAGAAGTAGTTGCAGGAAAATCAAGATTTAACGTTGTGAGAGTTTGGAGATCAGCAGAAGATAGACAAAGTTTTATGAATGCTTCAATTGCAGATACTGAATTACAATCATATTTAACAAGTAGCAACACAAACATAATTAATTCAACTATATCATAATATGAAAGCAACAGATCTAACAAAAAATATTACTACAGAGGGACTATTAACTCAATTCGAATCTCGATTTGGACAAACCATGAACCTACAAGGTCTAGCAGTGGAACAGTTAGAAGACATGGCTAATATGGTTAGAACTAAAATTCACGAGATTACAAACAATCAGCATTTTGGACAAGAATTAAAAGATGACAACTATCACAAACATCAGATGATGTTGGACATTTTAAATCAAGCAGTGCGAGAAGCTCAAGGTATCAACACACAGATTACTCCACAGCAACAATCTATAGCTAAAAAAATTCAACAAATATCTACTCTTAAACCACAAGACAAAGATGCTATAATTGGAGCCATGGTTCAAAAAGAAACTGCAGTTAAAGAAGGCATTGAAAATCAATCAGAATTAATTCTAGCGTCCAAAGATATGATGGACAAAGTGACAGCATTCTTAGAAGATTTAGCAAAAATGAAAACTGAGAGCATGTTAGAATTATCTGACAGAATTAGAGATGAAATGGGAGCAGACAAAGCAGATGCTTTTGCACAAAAAGTTAAACCAGCTCTAGAATCAGCAGAACAAACATTAACCGCTACAAGAACGGAATTAGATCAAGCAGTGAGAATATTAACAGGCGAAGAGATTGCAGCAACTGAACCAGTGGGATCATTGGATGAACCATTGGACACCACAGGTGATGAATTAGCTTCTTTAGAAGCACCAGCTTCAGATGAATTTGCAGCCACAGACGCCAATGCAGGCGGCACAGAACCCGAAGGTAGACAGAAGAGAGAAAGCCGTGAAGTTTTCGAAGCCAGCAACAGAATTTATTCAAGACTAGCTGGGAAGTAATCCCATGCGTTTTTCTGAGTTCCTCAACAATACCAATAATGAATTAGAATCAGTGATTGTAAACACTCTGCAGAATTTACGAGGCGATGCCGACGAGCAAGGACAAACAGCAGAGATTAGTTTTGATGCTCTACAACAAATAATTAAAAATACAGGGTATGCTACTTTCAACTACAATCTATTTAAAAGTATCTATGACAAAGGCACTGCTCTAAAGAATGTTGTGGATGATTTTAACCAAGAAAAAATTGTTCTCAAAACAGAGAAACAGGCAGAAAAAGATCCTGCAATGAACAAAGACAATATTGGCAGTACAGATACTGTAAAAAAGATGGCTAAAGCAGCCATGAAAAGAAGAAGTTAAACTTTATCCAACCACTCGGCAATCGTAGGAAATGTTTTTTTATAATCAGTTCCTCTTCTACGATCTAATTCTGTTAGATAAATTTTAAATTGTTTTTGTCTAAATAGATCAGGTTGTCTGTTTTCAAATTCGTTCATTATACCATTCATATAATTTTTATGATTAAGTTTAACAGAATCAGGATATCCATGACTATTAACATCAAAAAGATCCACAGCTTCTTTTAAACCAATGTCGTTAATTTTCCTACCAAATATACCCGGATATAGATATGGTCTTGGTCCAAAATTATGTGTACTGGCTTTCATCATAGACCAATAAACCGGTCTAATTTTTGACCATTTGTTTATATTTTTTACAAGCTCTGGCATGCCTGGCACAGCAGTTGCAGTCAATGCAGAATTAATATTTTGTAGAGTATTAGATTCATTTAATATGTATTCAAAGTTTTTTTGAAATAACTTTAAATCTAATCCATTCCTAACATATTCTGCTTCAGCACCCCACGAATCAAGAGATCCTATGATCTGTAATTTGTCTAATCTTTTTTCTTGCACAAGACGATTTAATCTTTGTACCCAATTTTTAACTCTTTCATGATCCACAGTTAAATTACTAAAGAAACATAGAGTAAGATCTGGTAATTCTTTTTGTTCTAAAAAAGCAATCATTCTTTCTGTTTCTTTTTGTATGAAAGGCTCTCCTCCTAAAATAATTAATTTGTGTAAATGATGTATATTTTTTTCAAACCAAAGAAATAATTTCTCTGTAGCTTCTTCAATGCGTGTAAAATTTGCAAATTCTCTGTTCCATTTTGCATCCATAACTACACCTTCTGTATTAAATGGTCCAAATCGTTTTTCCTCTTGATGTATTTTTGAACTAAAAATTTGACTACAATATATACATTTTAAATTACAAGTGTTGCCCCAGTATACTTCTAATATTCGAGGAGTAAGTTCAACTGCATCTAAATTATGCTCTAATTCTGGAGGTGCAGTGGTACCTTCCATATTAAGATGTATAGTTCTATCACTAGCTCCTCCAGCTTGTTCTATATGTTTACAATGTTCACAACCATTACCGGGCCACTCTCCCTTCAACATCTTTTTTCTTTCCTCAATCTTGTTAGGTATGTTATGAAAACCTAATACTTCTCCGCTTAGATCTAAAGGTCCATATCCTGCTCTATGACAACTAGCAGTATATCCGTCTGTAAGATAAACTGTGGAATGTGTCCATTTGAGTTGGCAAGCTATGCCTTTTTTTACAGGAAAAATTTTAGGAGGTTGTTGAGATATTCCCATTAGTTTACTCCACAACAATGATAACAGGCATTTAATCTTACATCAGTATTGGTGCCATTTATACCTTGTTCTAATTTACGAAAAAAAGATCCTTTTAATATTTCATCTAGTGATGTTTTATTTAAATTTATTTTATTGTAATCATCTACTAATTTTTGTGATTCGTGTGTTTTAGGATCTCCTATCCAACAGCAAGGAGTAACATAACCAGAAGCTAATAGATATATTTCAAATTTATTATTAGAACACGATACACAAGATATTTTTCTTGTTGCAAAATCATTTACTACTTCATTTGGAAGAATTTTTTTATTAATTTTTTCTACAACAGTAGTAAGTTTCTTTTCCATAGAAGGCTTTTCAATGTAATAATCATCCACTTGAATTTTATCCACATCTCTAAAAGTTCCATCGTAATCATAATCTTTCCACCTAGATGTAAAATCTAAATGAAAATGTTTAAAGCCCATACTTTTTGCTAATTTTTCTGCTTCAGTTGATTGATGCTGATTATGTTTAAAAGAAAACATTCTCCATCCAGCTTTCCCTCCTGCTGCTATGAAAGCTCGAACATTTGCCATGAGTTTGTCCCATTTAACATTCCTTCTATATAGATGGTTGGTATCTTCTAGTCCGTCTATATGAAAAAGCACTTCTACTCCTATCTTTGCTAATTCTGACCAAAATTCTGGAGTTCTTGCACCACCATTGGTAAAAAGTTCTAGTTGACATGTAGTATTATTTTGTCTAAGATGTTCATATATCTCTAGGCATTCTGGATTCATGGAACCATCCCCATAGGTGCCACACGAATAAAAACGATTTAATCTTTTTATAATGTTCAAACCAATTTTGTCTTTTATTAAATCCAATGATGTGTGAGAATTATTGGTAACATCTTTCCTCAGTTCCAATTTAAAATTGAATCTAGAACACATAGGACAGGCTGCATTGCAGTAATTAGAAAGCTCTGCATTGATACTGTTGATATTATCGATTGTGATATATGACATTCTAATATATAATTATGATAATGAAATTTACCAATGATACTCTCCTGGCTAAAGGCATAGCCTATGTAGTCAAATATCCTTATAATGAATTGAATCGTACATCGCCAGAGGGTAAAAGACACTATACTACACCAGATGGACGCACGGTGCCTTCGGTAACCACAATACTGAGTCAAACCAAAGACATGACACATCTCAATGCTTGGAAGAAACGAGTAGGTGAACAAGAAGCACAAAGGATAGCCACAGAATCAGCCAACATTGGCACAGTGATGCATCGCAGTCTTGAAAAACATGTCAAAGGTGAAGCTCGAGTGCCCGGTTCCAATCTTATACAGCAACAAGCACATGCTATGGCCAATGTGATCATAGAGAATGGTTTGAAAGATGTGTCAGAGGTATGGGGATCAGAGATTAATCTTTATTATCCTGAATTGTATGCAGGTACCACAGATTTAATAGGAGTATATAAAGGTGCTCCTGCAATAATGGATTTTAAACAAGCTCGTAAATTAAAGAAAAAAGAGTGGGTA